>Ga0157369_10010208_pt1 | contig 10716 bp, 10 predicted proteins | sample C25metaG_FD_113461 | JGI IMG/M metagenome (GOLD analysis project Ga0157369, IMG submission 113461) | Corn rhizosphere microbial communities from Kellogg Biological Station, Michigan, USA - C2-5 metaG | ecosystem: Host-associated > Plants > Roots > Rhizosphere > Soil | place: USA: Michigan...
GTGTCCTTGTTAATAGTGAGTAAAATAATGCAGTACAATCGTTCATGAAAGCGATCTTACACAGGCAGATGAAGAGATTCTTTGAACCACATAAGAGCATAGTCACAGCAGAATTACTCAAAGTACAAGTGTGCGACGCAACGGAAGCCCAAAAGCGGAATACAGCCGGGCTCATAAAAATTATCCCTGTATAAAAAGTTTTCTTGCCATTTCATCATCATGACCGTAAATATCTTTTCTGAAATTTAATTTGCCGTCCTGGTCAATCCATGCGGTAAAATAGGTGATAGAAACCCGAATAGGATTTTTTAAAGTGATCCATTTCTCATGATCAAGATGCATGAGTGAATCTATTTTTTCTTCTGTATAGGAAGAATCATTCTGCAGTAAATACATAGCCATCTTTTTTGCATCTTCAAGACGAATGCATCCATGACTGAAATTGCGGCTCGCTCTTGAGAACAATTCTTTGAAAGGAGTATCGTGGAGGTAAATATTATAATTGTTAGGGAATAAAAATTTTACAAGACCAAGTGAATTTTTTTCTCCGGGTTTTTGACGAATAACAGGAACGCCGTTCACGTTGCCGGTAATCTCCATATTTTGTTCCTCAAGATAGTTTGGATTTTTATCCATCTCAGGAATTATTTCTTTTTTTACAATGCTTATTGGTACATTCCAATACGGACTGAAAACAATGTACTTTAGTTTACCTGTAAAAATTACTGTACCCGTGCCTTCTTCACCCACAATCACATTCATTGGGAATTCAACATGACCATCATCATATACGTACAACCTGAATTCGGGGATATTCACCACAATATAATTCGAATCACTTTCTGCCGGCAACCATCGCATTCGTTCAAGATTTACTATAAGTTGCTTTATTCTGTCGCGTATCGGCACATTTAATTCCCGTAATGTAGCAGTATCTACCGTGCCTGTTTCATTTAATCCCATTCTGCGCTGGAAAGATTTTATTCCATCAGAAAATGTGCTGTCAAATTGTTTTGTTGTATCCTGTTGAGGCATGTCACCAAGTAAAAACAAACGGTGTTTTATTTGTGCAAAGGCATCAGATGAATCTCCGAGTTTGTATTTTTTCTTTGGTTTTTCAAGGATGATAGCGGTGTCCCATGTACTATCTTTTTGCAGGTTGTAATATTTTGTAACCTCATCCTGCAATAATTTGTATTGTTTGTTTTGAGGAAAATATTTGTCTTCATCTTTACCTTTTGAAACAACTACTGAATCAACAAGCTTTGTAAAATCATATTTCTTTTTAGGGATGAACCAGCCAAGATCGGTTGCATCTATGTTTTTATTATCATACACCTTCGATACATAAGTAAAGAATTGTCCTGTTAAGTAAAGCTCTGTTTGAAGCGGAGAAACTTTATCATGTTTTGTAGAATCAGTTACAAAACTTGCATACAACGAAGAAAGTTTTTTATTGTACAAATCAGTATCATGACCTTCAATAATAGTAGTGTTCAGCAAGTTCATGAAATTGCTTGCCTGTTCAGTTACACCGCTTGTATCAAACCAGGCATATTCATAATTTCTTTGTTTATAAAAATTGAAAAATTGTTCCTGATATACGGCGTACTCCGAATGTTTATCCAAAAAACTCTGAAGCTTTGCGCTGTCAAAAAAAAGATTATTGAACGCGTTGTCCGACGTGATTGATTTATCCGGAGGAATATATTGTGTATTGTTGCTATTTTGCGACCTATCGTTCTTGCTTTCCGTCCCTATGCATCCAAACCATAGTAATGACAATAATATCATTACTGAATAAATTCCAGTGTTTTTCATTGGCTGTTTTTGTTTCTATGATATTTATTTTCCGTGATTATAGAGCAAAGGCAATGCCATCAATTGATTTGTGCAATCAAATGCACATGAAGAAATACCGAAGAAGATTTGAGAAAAAAAATTTATCGCTTCAATAAAGGACATTAATTCAATGAGGAAAAATCAGCAGCAGGAAAAATAACAAAACAGCAATGCTTGTTGTCTTTGACAAAGGAAATGAAGATCAGTTGCATGCCTTATCAGCGCAGCAAGTGCTTGCAAAAGCTTCAGGTTTAGCTTTAAATGCGAAGCCCATTCCAAGAATGTAACCCATTGCTTCGCGCAGTGCATCGTTACTTTTAAACTGAGGGTTAGTGTTGATGTCTGCATGCACTTCCATATCCACATCATATTGAATAAACAGATTGCACAGCTCATAAGCGATCTCAATACTTTTCGCAACTTCAACCAGCATACGTTCTTTGATGTTGTACTTCTGCCGCGTTTTTTCGTTGTGAATGTACATGAAGCCGCCATTGTGTTCCCGTAAAAAAACGATAACAGTTGCAAATTCTGTTTCGCTGCCCTTAACCTGGCTGTCCGTTCCGATGCAAACTTTTAAACGAACGCCCCTTGTGGTCTCTCGTTTTATTGCTTCTTCCACAGCCTCTTTAATAGGCAAATGAATGGGTTCTCCGTTAAATTTTCTCCAGCGCATATTGATGAAGGTTGTTTTTTGAAGTTACGTACCAAATGCATTACAAAAAAATTTATCGTCTTTGTTATTATTAACGTTGTGGATAAACCTCTTGAATTTATTAAGAATTAATTTTTATTTCTTGTTTTATAATAATAGATTTCGTTTTCCATAAAATTAACTGAACTAAAAATCTACTTTATTAGTAAGAGATCAATTATCAATCATTAATAGTTAATTCTCCTACTAAAAACACACTGCCGCATACAATAATTAAGTCTTCTTCATTTGCATGCTGCAACGCTTCTTTTAAAGCTGTATTAACATCATTATAGATGTTGCCTTTCAATTCCAGTCTTGCAGCTTTTAATGCAAGTTCGGTTGTGGGTAATGCTCTTGGAATTTGGGCTTTAGTGAAATAATATTTTGCAAACTTTGGAAGCTGCTCTAAAATTTTTTCAATCTCTTTATCTTTTACCATGCCAATGATAATGTGCAGGTCATTGTAAGTAGAAAGTTCAATTTGTTCGACCAACTGTTTTATGCCATCAACGTTGTGCGCAACATCTAAAACGACTGTTGGCTTTTGATGAATTACTTCCCATCTTCCATGGAGACCGGTAATTTTCTTTGCTTGAGATAACCCTTTGTGAATTTGTTCATCCTCAATTTTCCAGCCTTTCTTTTGCAGGCACTTAATTGTTTCAAGAACAGTAACAAGATTTTTCCTTTGATAAATGCCGGGCAAATCCAAACGATAAGTTATATGCTCATCCTTTTCTTTTTCAACTACTGTTACATTTAACTGATTGTGATTATGATTCCAATCGGCAGCATATCGGTTATTGCCGGCAAAAATTAACGGAGCATTTTTTTCTTTAGCAACTTTTTCAAAAACAGGTTTTGTTTCCGGAAAAGTTTCACCAATTATAACGGGAATATTTCCTTTGATAATTCCGGCTTTTTCATAGGCGATTTTTTCAAGCGTATCACCAAGCATGTTCATGTGATCGAAACCAATATTCGTTATCACACATAATTCCGGGGTGATGATATTTGTACTATCAAGCCTTCCTCCAAGACCGACTTCAACGACAGCCACATCAACATTTTGTTCAGCGAAATATGAAAAGGCCATTGCAACAGTTATTTCAAAAAAAGAGGGTTGAATTTTTTCAATGAGTGGTTTTACTTTTTCAACAAACGTGACAATAAAATCTTCATCACACATTTCACCATTTACTTTTATCCGTTCTCTGAAATCTTTTAAGTGTGGCGATGTATATAAACCCGTTTTATAATTAGCGGTCTGTAAAACTGCAGCGAGCATGTGACTTACAGAACCTTTGCCATTTGTTCCTGCAACATGTATGCTCTTAAATTTTTTTTGCGGATTGTCAAGCACTTCACATATTTCTAAAGTATTGGTGAGATCTTTTTTAAAAGCTGCGGCACCAATGCGACTAAACATAGGTAGCGTTGTATAAAGATAGTTGAGTGTTTCCTGGTAAGTCATGCAGGCAAGTTAGAGAACTTTGCAAAAGCAGGAGAGAAGAATTTTGTTCATCAATAATTGCGCTTAAAATTTATAAACAATTTATTTCTTAAAAAATAACGTAAGCGCTTTCGTAAAGGTAGGAACGGGTGTATCCATGTGTCCGTAGCTTGGAAAAATTTCAGCATTAACTTTAATGTTACTAAACTTAGTTTCAGATATTTCTTTTACAAATGAATTGAATTCCGTTGCTCCTTCAGAAGTATCTCCGCTCATTCCGTTTATTTCATTTTCTCCTACTGTTAGATAAAGTGTGACTGAATCTTTGTTAAGATTATCACCGGCAATATTGGTAAATTCTTTTAAGAGATACTGATTATAATAATATAACGAAGGGCTTGCTGCAACATAATTTTTGAAATACGTGCTGTTTGTTCTGATATTTTCTTTCAAAGCAAATAATGTAAAATATCCACCAAGAGAATGACCCATGATCGTTCTGTTAGTTGTATCAGTGCAATAATGATTATCAATAAAAGGGATAAGTTCTTTTTCAATGAATGACAAAAATTTATCGCCCCCGCCGGAAATTGGAAAACTGTCCTCTGGCAAAGCAGTTGGATATGTATAATCACGTCTGCGCAACGAATCGTCTTGAATAAAATCTTTATATCCGATACCGATTAAAATAGGATTGATTAAAAATTTATTTTCTTTTATTAAATTATTTACAATGTCGAAATAAGCGTTCGCATCAAGAAGATATATTACCGGGTATGTTTGTTTGCTCTTGCTTTTATAATTTTTAGGTAAGCGAACAAATAGAGAAAATGTGTCTTTTACAAATTGCGAATATAATTGTGTTAACGGAATTGTTTCAAATTCTTCAGAAGTATCTTCCTGCATATTTTTTTTTGTTGCAGGAACCAGGGCAGTTACATATAAGCGATAATGATGAGGCGGAATGTGCCAATCTCCCTGACTGCTTGCTCTCATAAAACTTTTTGCAGGTCCACCTAACTTTACTTCATAAAATATCGGATCGGTTTTCTTTAGCGTCGGAATAAATTCAATGCTTATAACAAAATTCCCTCTTAAGTATATTGAATATTCACTTAAATCAAAAGTTAACCATCCTTCTTTAATGGCAAGTGTTTGAATAATATTTTTTTCTACAATTCTGTTGGTGGGTCTGTTTCCATCGTATTCGTAAAAATTTATTCTGAAAGTGCCGCTATCATTTCTTGATTTACTCATATAGAGATTTACTGAAGTTATTTTTGATAATAGCGTATCGAGTTTTATTAATTGTGCAATTTCAAAAATGTCGTTTTGATTTGTACTCCCATCATCGAAGTGAATCAGAGCTTTATGGTTTTTAATTCCATATTTTTTTTCTATCAGTTTAGAAGAAACGGTAACTTCTTTTAATTCTTTAGGATTGGCTTTAAGAGGAAAAATTTTTTGTTTGGAGATTTGAATGTTTTGTATGGACAACTGGACATCAGGATAACCAACCATTGAAAAAGTTAGTGAGTCGTCCAGATATTGTTGAGGAATAACAATAGAGAAACTTCCATCTCTCAGAGAGAGTGTTCCAATATTTTCATGTTTGATACCAATATTTACAAAGGGCAGATGTTCTTTTGAGGTGGAATCTATTACTTGTCCTGTTATAGTAGTTTGGGAAAATGTTGAAGTGCTTATTATGCAGGTTGATAATACTGAAATGAAAAAATTAATTTTTGTCAAGCACTTTCTTTATTTGCGATAAAGGTAGACATTGAATTTATCTCTGTATTTGCGCTGCACATTTTAACTAACTTTTTTATTTTATATTTCTTCGCCATCCAGTAAACCTTATCCTTTCGGATTTTCAAATCTTATTTCAATTGTGCCTGATTGTGTTTCGGAACCTTTGGAAAATTTTACCTGGTATGCTCTTTTTACAGCGATTTTATTAATATCTGCAAAGGCACTTCCTTGTTGCAGGCTTGCACTCGTTACATTTCCATTTACATCAACGGTTACATTAACATATACTTTACCGCCATACCGATAAGTATCCTCAAATCTTGTATTACCGACAGGTCTTCTTCCGCTTAACCCGTTTGTTATGCTTACGCCACCATTTCCTGTTCCGCCATTGCCGGTATAACTATCAGAATTAGGATTGCCATTGGGTTTTCCCTGATCTCCATTGCCGCCTGCTATACCTTGATTACGTACATTGTTATAACTGTCAGCATTATTGCCTCCATTGTTTGGATTCTTTCCGCCTGCATACACAGCTTTTGGTTTTACAACTTTTGGAGGTGTATTTACAATCGGCTTATCAATATTTTTTTTTGTCTCTGCATTTTCTGTTGCAGTAGGATTTTTCTTAACGGCAGGTTTTGGTGAAGTATGAATGACAGGAGCATCAGGTTCTTTGTTCTCTGCAACTTCAGGATTTGTTTCTGCCGCGGCTCTTGAAGTTTGCGGTGGATTACTGTTTGTTTCTTTTGCATCAGAAAGATCACCGGGAATTTGAGGAGGAATTTTTCCCATACCAAAATCACTGTTACCAAGATTTACTTCAATGCCTTCATCAATCGGCGGAGGAGGAGGTTGAGGGATAGTCCAGCTCACAAGAAAAAGAAAAAGAAATATTGCCGCTGTGATGAGCATTGTCATGCCAAATGCTTTCATATTTTTTTCTCTTTCAAATTGCTCTTGTAATATCTTGTAGTTTGTTGTCATCTTTTTTGTTTGTTGATGTTGCTGTGTTTCTTGCTAAGTAAAATTCAGAACGCACAAGTGAATGACACAACCGGCGATGCCATATTAATCAACAGTTCGACTCATATCCTTCGACCTACGCTCAGGGTTTCTTTACAAATTTATTATGCACAACCTATATCAACTGTTATAAAGATGCTAACAGGTGTGCATTACGTTTTAGTATTTCAAGAACGTGAAAGTTTTAACAAAATTGTTATGCGTAACGATGATACAAGGATGAGGGTGCGTATTTAATAAGTTGTGCGATGAGCCACCAGCGTTTCGTTATATACACACGCCATTTTTTTGCATCAATGGCAGCAATGATTTGCCGTGCCGCTTTTTCCGGTGACGCAACCCAGAACTGTGTATGTTGTACTTCTTTGGTTTTTACAAAGCCGGGTTGAATATCTGTTATATAAATTTTTTCTTTTAACTTTTTTGCTTTCATGTGTAAGCCTTCCATGTATGTGCTCATGAAAGCCTTGCTGGCACTGTATCCGGGTGCAAGACTTAAACCTCTTATAGATGCGATAGAAGATGTAGCAGCTATTTGACCATAACCTTGCTGAATAAAAAAGTTGAACATAAAAGAAGTGAGATCAACAAAACCTTTGACGTTTGTTTCATAAATGCATTTTTCAATTTCAGGATTTAATGTTTTTGAAGGTTCGCCGTAACCCGCATTGTAAATAAATATATCAACACCATTCATTGTCGAGATCAATTGCTGAAGGCGTAAAATATTTTCATCATCACGTACATCAAAACATTGTGTAAAAATTAGCGAAGAAAATTTTTGTTTCAATTCATTCAGCAACTCTTCCCGTCTTCCCGTAATTCCAACTATGCATCCTTTCGCTGCATATTGCAAAGCCATTTCCTTTCCAATGCCCGATGTAGCACCAACGATAATTATTTTTTTGTTTTCAGGAGAATGCATTTTCAAAGAATGTTATACAATTGAAATTATATTAAAAACATTGCTTTTGATGATGGTATAAAAAATTTTTCTCAATGCATCTTTTTTGAGAGAGAAGCAGTCTTAGTAGTAGTGCTGATCTTTGGAAATCTATGCGACCATATCTAACTGCTTTAATAAAGCAAGCGCCGTAAAGCCGCCAGTAATGGTGGCTTTCTTTTTTTTACTAAAGAAATTTTATTCATTAGTGTGGCAACTTATTTCTCAGAGCACCATATACCCAAGTACCTGCAACCGCACTTATCAAAACAACTATTACTGCCACAGCTCCTGTTCCGATCTGCGCGAAAACAGGACCGGGACAAGCACCGGTTAAAGCCCATCCAAAACCAAATAAAAGTCCACCATAAATCTGGCCCTTATTGAATTTCTTCTTTGCAAAATCAATCACCTCTCCGCGAACGGTTTTAATATTAAATTTCTTGATGAGCAAAACTGAGATCATTCCAACTACCACTGCAGTTCCGATCACACCATACATATAAAAGCTTTGCAGGCGAAACATTTCCTGTATGCGAAACCAGGATATCACTTGTCCTTTCACAAGGACAATACCAAATAAAATTCCAATTATCATGTACTTAATGTAATCGTACCATTTGGTTTCAAAGTGAGAGGTGTTAATACAAATTGTATCGAGAGAACGAATTTCAAAATCTGTGTTTTGTTCTTCTTCTGTAATATTTTTTTCGATGATCGTTTCGTTCATATGTAAAATTTATAAAGCAAGAATATAATTCATTAAAAGGTTTGTCATAATAAAACCGCCGATCATAAAAGAAATAGTTGCGATCAAAGATGATAGTTGCAATGTGCTTAAGCCCATGATCGAATGCCCTGATGTGCAGCCACCAGCATAACGCGTTCCAAAGCCTACAAGAAATCCACCGACAACCATCAAAATAAAACCTCTCAGTGTGAATAAAGAATTGAATGAAAACAATTGCTTCGGCACTATGTTAGAATAATCGTTTATGCCGTGCTTGTTTAATTCCTGCACCAAAACGGGATTAACGTTGATGGGTTGCGGTGCGCTTAAATATTGCGTTGCGATAAACCCGCCGATAACAATGCCCGCAACAAAAAATAAATTCCATAATTCTTTTTTCCAGTCGTATTTAAAAAACTCTATGTTCCCCGGAATAAATGCTGCACATACGTGTCGTAATGTGGATGAAATGCCAAAACGTTTATTGCCTAATACCAGTAGTAATGGCACTATTAAACCAATAAGAAGACCGGTTACGTACCAGGGCCAAGGCTGTTTAATTAACTCTATCATAACCTTAAAAATTTATTTTCAAAAAATCAGCATCAAAAATGTAACCGTTTAGGTTTAAACAATTACAAAATTTTTAAATGCAAAATTGATATTGGAGAAATATTTTATCCATGACTTTTGTCACGGGATAATTGAATTGTTTACAAAGGTAAATTTTATAGAATGAGCTGCAGGTGCTTATGGCATCGCCTGTACCGTTTATTCTGGGCCTGTTGAAGGATCACTCACTTCAACGTTCCAAAATCTATGCAGTCTTATAGTCTTCAATTAAAAGAATCAGAGAAGATAGCTTTATCGAAGCACGATTCACGTTTCACGATTGACGTTTTCTTCACACTACCATCTTGCCATATTTCTTTTCATCAAACTCCCATTTCCATCTTCGGTGGCTCCATAAATAATTTGAAGGATGTTTGCGAATTGTGTCTTCAATAAATGCGATCATTTGTTTTGTTATTTCACCCTGAGTCAATGTTCGTGGCTCTGTTGTAAGTAACACAAGATCCGACTTATAATATCCTCTTTTTACTTTATAAAAATTACACATCACTATTGCTGTGTCACCAACTCTTGCACCTCTTTCAGGACCTTTTACAATCGGAGTCATTTTTCCGAAAAAGCTTGTCCAGTAAGCATTATCAGGTCCTCCGGGATTTTGATCACCCACTAAAGCTAAACAGTATTGTTGCTTTGCATAGCCTGCAAATTTTTTGCTGAACTCCGTTGCAGGAATTAATATCGCGCCAAATTTTTTTCGCATAGTTATGAATAATCTATCGAAAATTTTATTGTTGATAGGCATATAAACGGTAAGGAGCGGATAAACAAAATTGTGTGAGTAACCAAGGTTGGCAAATTCCCAGTTAAAAAAATGACCCGAATGAAGTTGAACCTTTTTTCCTGTTTTATAAAGATCATTCACTACTTCAAAATTGCAAACGAATCTTTTGTTCAACTCTTCACCTGAAATAGAAAATAATTTTATTGTTTCAATAAAAGTATCAACAAAGCCTTTGTAAAAATCTTTCATGATGCATATTCTCTCTTCCTCTGATTTTTCAGGAAAGGCAATGGCAAGATTACTTTTTACAACATCTTTTCTATAACCAATAACATAATAAAGCAGCAAATAAATTCCGTCACTGATGACATAAAGAGCACGCCACGGCAAAAGTGAGAGAAGATAAAAAATTCCGTAAACTATCCAATACATGTTTCAAATTTCAAGTTACAAGTTGCAAGGATCAGGTTACATAGAACTTGTAACCTGCAACTGCAACTAAAGAATAATATTCTGCACAAGATCGCTCTTCTGCGGATGATCGGTGTTGTAATGCAACCCCCTGCTTTCTTTTCTGAACTCTGCACCTTTTACAATTAAATAACCAACAGTGATCAGGTTTCTTAATTCACACAGTTGAGGAGATACTTTTGTTGATCTGTATAATGCTTCTGTTTCTTCAAACAAAAGATCAAGACGTTTCAGCGCTCTTGCCAAACGAACATCATTACGAACAATACCAACATAATCACTCATGATCTGTTGCAACTCTTTTATACTTTGTGTTATTAATATCATTTCTTTTGGTTCTGTTGTTCCTCTTGCATTCCAATCAGGAACGGCCCCCCACAAACCTCCCCCAACAGGAGAGGCTTTTAAAAGTTCCTCAATATTTTTGGCCGCATCAACATATGCA
>Ga0157369_10010211_pt1 | contig 10714 bp, 12 predicted proteins | sample C25metaG_FD_113461 | JGI IMG/M metagenome (GOLD analysis project Ga0157369, IMG submission 113461) | Corn rhizosphere microbial communities from Kellogg Biological Station, Michigan, USA - C2-5 metaG | ecosystem: Host-associated > Plants > Roots > Rhizosphere > Soil | place: USA: Michigan...
GACCGAAGAGCAGTGCAAGTCGGTGGTGCAGAAGAAGGGCCTGAAAGGCTGCCGCGATCTCGAATATAACTGGCTCGGCACCGACGATCAGGGTCGCGATGTGCTGGCGCGGCTGATCTATGGCTTCCGCATCTCGGTGCTGTTCGGCCTCAGCCTGACCATCATCTCCTCCATCATCGGCATCGTCGCCGGCGGCGTGCAGGGCTATTTCGGCGGCTGGATCGATCTTGGTTTCCAGCGCTTCATCGAGATCTGGAATTCGATACCCTATCTCTATCTGCTGCTCATCATCTCGGCGGTGCTGCCGCCGGGCTTCTTCGTCCTGCTCGGCATCATGGCGCTGTTCTCCTGGGTGACGCTGGTCGGCCTCGTCCGCGCCGAATTCCTGCGCGGCAGGAATTTCGAGTACATCCAGGCGGCGCGCGCGCTCGGCGTCTCCAATGCCGTCATCATGTTCCGCCACCTCCTGCCGAATGCGATGGTGGCGACCATGACCTTCCTGCCCTTCATCGTGTCGTCGTCGGTGATGACGCTCACCGCGCTGGACTTCCTGGGGTTCGGCCTGCCGCCCGGCTCCCCCTCGCTCGGCGAGTTGTTGTCGCAGGCCAAGGCCAACATCCAGGCGCCGTGGCTCGGCTTTGCCGGCTTCTTCTCGGTCGCGATCATGCTCTCGCTTCTGATCTTCATCGGCGAAGGCGTGCGCGACGCCTTCGATCCGCGCAAGACGTTCAGGTGAGGACGTGGTATTCTCGCTAGTCGAGGTGAACCCATGAACAAGATTGTCAAGGAGCATTACCCGGCGTCGCGACTTCCGGAGGATTTGCGCGCGGGCGTGGATCCCGCGTCAACGGTGACGATTACGATCGTTGAGGAAGCAGTCTCGCCCCGGGAAGCAATGAGCTTGGAGGAGATATGGGCGCTCCGGGCGCCACCGTTCAGAACCGCGCAGCAGATCGATGACGAACTGCGACGTCAGCGGGACGAGTGGGATGACTGAGACACGTGTCTATCTGGACGCCAACGTCTTTATCTACGCGATCGAGGGGAGTCCTATTGTTGCAGATCCCTTGCGTGAGCTTTTTCAGTTGTTCCACGAACGGCGAGCAGTAGGTGTGACGAGCGAATTGACCCTCGCCGAGGTGCTTGCACGGGCCACTGATGCAGGACGCCGGAGCTATCTCAACCTGATTGTTTGGAGCCGCATTTTTGAGCTGCAACCCGTGAGCCGAGACATTCTCATCGAGACCTCGGACTACCGGAAGGTATCGGGCATGCCGAAATTACCGGATGCAGTTCATATGGTAACTGCGATCCGCTCAGGCTGCCGCAAGATTCTGTCGCGCGATTCGAGACTCAAGTTGCCGGAGGGATTTGTCTTGATTTCGCCTGACGGTGAAAACGTGTTCAACTTGATCCAAGAGCTGTCGTAATGGACGCCATCAACCAGCCCCTCCTTGCCGTTCGCGACCTCTCGGTGGTCTTTCGCCAGCAGGGCAAGACCACGGTCGCGGTCGATCGCATTTCGTTCGAGATCAAGCGCGGCGAGTGCGTGGCGCTGGTTGGCGAATCCGGCTCCGGCAAGTCTGTCAGCGCACTCTCGGTGCTGAAGCTATTACCCTATCCGACGGCCTCGCATCCCACCGGAAGCATCCGTTTCAAGGGACAGGATTTGCTGTCGCTGTCGGAAAGCCAGATCCGAGGCATCCGCGGCAACGACATCTCCATCATCTTCCAGGAGCCGATGACCTCGCTCAATCCGCTGCATACGATTGAGTCGCAGATTACGGAAATCATCCAGCTCCATCATCCCACGAGCAACGCGATGGCGCGCGCGCGGACGCTGGAGCTGTTGCAGCAGGTCGGCATCCCCGAGCCGGAGACGCGGCTGAAGAGCTATCCGCATCAATTGTCGGGCGGTCAGCGCCAGCGTGTGATGATCGCGATGGCGCTTGCCAACGAGCCGGACCTGTTGATCGCGGACGAGCCGACCACGGCGCTTGACGTCACGGTGCAAGCGCAGATCCTGGCGCTGCTCGCCGATATCCGCACGCGACTCGGCATGAGCCTGCTTTTCATCACCCACGATCTCGGCATCGTCCGCCGCATCGCCGATCGCGTCTGCGTCATGAACAGCGGCGAGATCGTGGAGCAGGGGCCGGTCGAGCAGGTCTTCAACGCGCCGAAGCATGCCTATACCCGCGAACTCCTCGCTGCCGAGCCCAAGCCCGATCCGGCGCCGCCGCGGCCGGAGCACCCGGTGGTCATCTCGGCCGATGATCTCAAAGTCTGGTTCCCGATCAAGCGCGGCGTGCTGCGCAAGACGGTCGGCCACGTCAAGGCGGTCGATGGCGTGAGCCTTGCCGTGCGCAAGGGCGAGACGCTCGGCGTCGTGGGCGAATCCGGCTCCGGCAAGACGACGCTGGGCCTGGCGCTGTTGCGGCTGATCTCTTCCGATGGGCCGATTGTGTTCCTGGGCCATAATATCCAGGGACTCAAGTTCAAGCAGATGCGGCCGTTCCGCCGCGACATGCAAATCGTATTCCAGGATCCGTTCGGCTCGCTCAGCCCTCGCATGTCAGTCGGTGAGATCATCGCCGAGGGCCTCACCGTGCACCAGAAGCAGCTCTCGGCCGAAGAGCGCGAGGCGCGGGTGATCAAGGCGATGGAGGACGCCGGGCTCAAGGCGGAATGGCGCTCGCGCTATCCGCATGAATTTTCCGGCGGTCAGCGCCAGCGCATCTCGATTGCGCGCGCGGCGGTGCTGGAGCCGGATTTCGTGGTGCTGGACGAGCCGACCAGCGCGCTCGACATGGTGTTCCAGGCCCAGATGGTCGAGCTGCTGCGCGAGCTGCAGCGCAAGCGCGATCTCACCTACATGTTCATCTCGCACGATCTGCGCGTGGTGGCTTCGCTCGCGAGCCATCTCATCGTGATGCGCCAGGGCAAGGTGGTGGAGGAAGGGCCGGCTTCACAATTGTTCAAGACGCCGAAGACCGACTACACCCGCGCGCTGTTCGCCGCCGCCTTCCGCAATGAAGCGACATCGGACGATTCGGTCGCGAGCTAACATTGCCGCAGTGACGGTGCACCTCTCCCATCGCAAGTCGGGCTTGCCCGACTTGCGCCAATTATGATGCGCAACCGGGGTAAATCCCGGTTGCGTGTGGGAGAGGGATAGGCCGCCTTAGGCGGCCGTTCTTGAAGAACGCCGAAGCGAAGCTTCGGCTATGACGCATCGAAGATGCGTTCCGGGTGGGGGGGTATCTCTCCGCGTAACCAACTGCCCGTCGCGGACTGCGTCCGCGCCACCCGCGACTACTTGTTGCCATTCCAGACAGCGAGAGAAATCGGATCGTGCGGCTCTACCGCTGTCCCGGATGTGATGCGCTAATCTGGGTGGAGTAGCCGAGAACAGCCTTCCGCGATGAAGTTGAAGCTTGCGATGGAGCCTCAGCCATCAGGGAACACGGCTCTGTGACCCTACCGGAACGTACCTATGTGTGGTAGGTTGCTCCCCATCACCGGCCAAGGCTCTGCCCGTGGGCGCCGGGGACTGAGAGAGGATAGCGCTCCCGCCTGCACAACAGGGAGCGCGTTCATGCGACGCCAAATCCATAGTGACAATGAGCTGGTGCGGATGATCGTCGCCGAAACGCGCGAGGTGCTAAGAGCGTCGGCAGAAGTACTGGATCAGCCGAAGCCCGGCACATTCCTTGGGACCAAGACCCAAGAACCGTTTCCGAAAGGGAAGACGGATTAACTTATGGCATAGCAACCAGCGATCGGGATCGGCATTGTCGCCGGATGACGACCGATCCACTGATAGCTCGTGCGCTGCTTGCCATCCAAGAGAGCCAGCGGCTTCAACGTCAAAGCCGAGAGCTAAAGGCGCAGTTCAATCGTGAGCGCGAGGAACTTCGGCTGACCGTCTTCCAATCAGCGATATGTCGAGCGGAGATCAAAGCCTACCGCGACGATCGACCGTGAGGTTCCCAAAAGGACCTACATCGTCCGCGCCTGCGGCAGGCCGCGATCAAGGATGGTCGCGTCAATCCCGATACATTGCCCGCATGATCGGAAGATCGAGCACTACCAGCGGCTTTCAAGAAAGCTGCTCGACCAGCGGGCCACTGAGGGCCTTGAAACTCTGATTGAAAAGTACAAGGCTGACAAAAAGGCGCTTCATCCCGAAACGCTGAAAAAGTAGGATAAGCAAGGCCGCGTTCATCGTTTGCGCCGATCGTGTTCATCGGCATTGGCGGCTTTCAGCTTGTCCCGCACGTATTCGGTTAGGTCGCCGACCTCGTCCTGCATCGACTGCTCAGTGATGCCTTGGTCCTTCGCGCCCTCGACCAATCGGCGGACCAATTCGGCCACATCCTGCGACGCGCCCGGAGTTCGATATTGCTCCGCCGCGTGGACGCTATTTTCGATCCAAAAGTCGATGTACTCACGAGCTTTGCTGACCATTGTCCCTCACCCTGCCAGCTCCTGATTATCTAGCAGGGCGAGCACGCGAGCAAATGGTTTTCCTGTCAGTTCGACGCTCTCGGCGACGCCATCGACGCCCAATGCCGCGTCCGCCTATCGTGCCACAAGCAAAACCACCGTGGCCAATGTCGCAAGGACAATCAGTCCCGTGACAATCGTGCCAAGCGCACTCTCAGTATCGGCGGGCTGATGCTCTGTGATTTGATCATCAGTTGTCATGGCCAGCGCCATCAAGTGGGTCTACCGGACAGGCCCACCGTCAATCGCGCGCTCGGCGATGGGCCTGCCGGGGTGGATGGCGCGGGGCAATTGTGGACAGGATAAGTCGCGCCACAGACCACGATGCTAACAACGCAGGCGAGAAGCTGTTCCAAAGGCTTGGGCCGTGGCCCGTCAATCGAGCTTATCCTGCTCGATGCGAGCCCGCGCCTTGGCAGCTTGCAAGGCCTGCTCGCCGGTCATCACCTCGTCGGGTCTCAATCGGCGGCTAGGGACATCGTCCCAATAGAAGAAACGCGACGGGCGGCCATCCGGGAAGCGGACTTCATAGCTGCCGCAGTCTGATATGGCCTCATGCTTGATCAAGCGGATGCTCGTTCATCGTTGTGCTTCCATGCCGGCGCATCGCCGGATGCGTCCTGTTCTTCACCTTTGACCCAATGCTTCGATCGGCCCGCCCTGATATGGTCGGTCACGGCGTTTCGAGACCAAGCCGGAATGCAGCGCGTTGAAATCAGAGATGCCATCGACGCCGAGCACGACGGCCTCGCCGTCGATGACGAACTGCTTGACGGGTTCTTCAGTGCGGCCTCAGCGAGCCGCGCGGAAGGATGCCCGCCATCTCGCGCAACTGCCACTTCGGCCAGTCACGGCCCCGCCTATGCAGGCGGTTTTAGTGTCACCAACGATGGGAACATGTGCTACTATCCTGTGGTTTTCTGTTCTGAGCAGCCAGCCAGATGTCCAATGCGTGAGCCAAGGGACCGCGATGAGACGGCGCGATTTCATGACGGGGCTGGGAATGGCGGTGGCTCTCCCCTCGATTTCACGCGCCCAGCAGCCGATACCGACGATCGGTTTTCTCAGCACGCGCTCGCCTGATGAAGCGCAAATTCATACCAGTGCCTTCCGACGCGGCCTCGAAGAAATGGGTTTTGTCGAGGGTCAAACTATTGCGATTGAGTATCGTTGGGCAAAAGGCGACTACAGTAAGCTGCCACCGTTTGTCGCCGACCTTCTTAAACAACCGCTTTCGTTGATGGTCACGGCGGGCGACCCGGCCGCTAAGGCGGCTAAGGCGGCAGGCGTTACGATGCCGATAGTGTTCGTCGTCGGCGGAGACCCGGTGAACTCGGGTCTGGTCACAAGCATGAACCGGCCCGGTATAGCCACCGGTGTCAACTTCTTCACGGGCGAACTAGGTGGCAAGCGACTACAGCTACTCACTGCGATGCTGCCTTCCGCCCATTTCGTTGGATTGCTGCTCAATCCGCGCTTTGGGGTCGAAGCGGCAGAACAACACCGACAAGCAGTAGACGCCGCAGCTCAAACCCTCGGCCGCGAGATCGTCGTGCAGCAAGCGACCACGGATGCTGAGATCGAGGCGGCTTTTGCCGAGCTAGTGAAGGCTGGCGTCGACGGGCTTATTGTACAGAACGATCCGTTTTTTGACAGCCGACGCGATCAAATCTTGGCGCTCTCATCCCGCAATAGACTGCCCGGCATATTTCACATCCGCGAGTTTCCGGCGGATGGTGGGCTCATGAGCTATGGTGCCAGCCTTTCCGATACCTACCGTCAAGTGGGCGTTTATGCCGGTAAGATTTTGCGTGGCGCTAAGCCCGATGACCTTCCAGTTTTGCGCCCGACAAAGTTTGAACTGGTAATCAACACCAAAACGGCAAAAGCACTCGGCCTTGCGGTACCGCAATCCATTCTCATCGAAGCTGACGAATTGATCGAGTAATGGGGTTCAGCAGTTTTTTCGTTCACCGCTCACCGGGCCGCCAAGTTGACGGCGGATCACTCGCCGAAATCTTCGTGCGCCGAAGCGCGACCAGACAGCTCCGCTTCCCGATCGTGGGGTGCCTGGCGGCGCCGGTCTACTAGCTGTCGCTGCTCACGCAAACAGCGCCGCGCCAGCGTCAGTAAACCTGACGAACGTCCCGCTCTCGTGCAGCACCAGCCAGCCGCGCTCGATGGCGAGCTTGAGACCGGCCTTGTATTCCGCAGGCGTCGCCTTCAGCTCGAACAGCATCGGAGCGTTGATCGCCTTGATGAAGATGCGGCCATCCTGCATCGGTTCGAAGGCGTGAGCCAGCTCTAGCAGCTTGCGCGCGGCGGCTTCAGGATCGGCGAATGGGCGGGGTTGGACGAATTTGTTCATTGCGCTGCGCTTCCGACCCCGTCAGCTTTGTTGATCATTTCCCGATTTGGCGACGCTCCGAGATAACTACTTGATTGCCAACAGCGCAAATCGGCGACGCGGTAGTCACGCTCCTTCGAGCCTCTTGATCGCAACTAGCTCGCTTCCCGCGGCCTTGATGCGGGCGATGGCGGCGGCGGTATCCTCGATCACGGTCGCCATATGATGTGCGTTGGCATGCACGATGGTCGCCGCGTCGCGCGCGATCGCGACATGGCCTTTCCAGAACAACAGATCGCCGCGCTGGAGTCCCTTTGCCTGCGCAAGATCGATCGCATGGCCGAGCGAGGCCTGCTGCATGTCGCTGTCGCGCAGGCAAGCGAGGCCGGCGGCGTTCAGCGAGAGCTGCACCAGGCCTGAGCAATCGACGCCAAGGCTGCTCTTGCCGCCCCAGAGATAGGGCGTGCCGACGAAGCGTTCGGCCACAACGACGAAATCAGCCTCCTTGTGATCGATTCCGGCCAAGTGCTGCTGCGGCAAGAACAACCCATCGTGGGTGACGGCAAAGCCCTCGACCTCGCGCGCGACCGCCAGCCGCGAGAGCATCAACGGAGTCTCGACCGGCGGTAGTTTGATGGACGGGCCCGGAAACGCAAAGCTGCGGATCACGATTACCTTGTGCGTCGGCGTCGGGCCGGGCTTGCCCAGCGCGGCATCGGGCAGCCAGCCGACATAGCCGTCGCCCTGCAACTGGCCCCAGGCCCAGCCTTCGCCGTTGCGATCGTATATTGTGACGTGTTCGCCCTTGAGTGCTTGGGTCATCAATTCGGCGTCGGCGGAAGGCGCGCGGCGAAGTGGCGCGATCGTCTCATGCACCTCCAACAGCTCGCCCTCGACGAAGCTCGCCGCATCGACCTTGCCCTCGAGATGTTTGGCAGCGAGGTCGGCCCGGGCGGGTGTCAGTCGAGCATCATGCATAGCGTTCGCCAAGCAGCTTGTAGAGGGCGCGTGCGCCCTGGCATTCGCCGCCTTCGGGCCGGGCCGGCTTTGCCGTCGGCGTCCAGGCGTAGATGTCGAGATGCAGCCAGCTTTTGGCGTGCTCGACAAAGCGCTGCAGGAACAGCGCACAGGTAATCGAACCAGCGAACCCACCCGAGGGCGCGTTGGTGATGTTGGCGACCTTGGAGTCGAGCCAGCTATCGTAAGCCGGCCACAGCGGCATTCGCCACAACGGATCGTTCTCCGCCTTGGCATGACGCGCGACGTCATGCGCCAGCGTCTCGTCATGGGTGTAGACGGGCGGCAAATCCGGCCCCAGTGCGACCCGCGCCGCGCCAGTCAAGGTGCCCATGTCGATCAAAAGATCCGGCTTTTCCTCGTCCGCCGCCGCGAGCGCATCCGCGAGCACCAGGCGGCCCTCGGCGTCGGTATTGCCGATCTCCACCGTGATGCCCTTGCGCGATTTGAAGATGTCGAGAGGTCGGAAGGCGTTGCCGGCAACCGCGTTCTCGACCGCCGGGATCAGGACGCGCAGCCGCACCTTCAGCTTCGCATCCATCACCATCTGCGCCAGCGCCAGCACGTTGGCGGCGCCGCCCATGTCTTTTTTCATGATCAGCATGCCGCTCGACGGCTTCAGGTCGAGCCCACCGGTGTCGAAGCAGACGCCTTTGCCGACCAGCGTCACCTTCGGATGCGAAGCATCGCCCCAGGTGAAATCGATCAGCCGCGGTGGGCGCGTCGAGGCCATGCCAACGGCGTGTACAAGCGGAAAATTCTGTTTCACGAGATCTTCGCCGACGATGCAATGGAACTCGGCGCCAAAGCGCTCGGCGAGCCCTCGCGCCGCGCGCTCGAGCTCGGCCGGTCCCATGTCGTTCGACGGCGTATTGACGAGGTCGCGCGCCAGCATCGCGGCGTCAGCCATTCGCAGGATGTCGGTCGCGTCGACGCCGTCGGGCGGTACCAGCTTCACATCGGGCGCTTCCGCCTTGCGATAGCGCCCGAAGCGATAGAGGCCGAGTGCGAAGGCGAGCGCCGCGAGGCGCGCATCGTGCGGCGCATTGGCAAAGCGATAGACGCCCGATGGCAGCAGGCCGGGGAGGGCGCCGGGCCGGAACAGATCGCGCGATCGCGTGTCCTCGTCTTCCAGGCCGAACAGCACTTGCGCGATCTGCCCATCCGCCGTGGGCAGCACGAGACATGCGCCGGGCTTGGCGGCAAAGCCGTTCGCAAGCGCAAACTGAGCCGCCTGCGGCGGCAATGCGGCACGGACCGCCTCCCAGCTCGATTTGGTCACGAAGGTGATGGGGATGGCTGCGGCGGCCGGCGCGGCCGCGAATGGGGAAGTCATGCTGGCTCGTCTTCAGTGATGTGAGTCGCAGATGCGGGACCAGACTTCGCAGAGTTTTGACGCAGCCGCAATCGTCATGGCCGCTACACCCACCTTGGCCGGTCGTGATAGATTTTGCGGCTGCTGCTGTGACGCCGGGGTACCGCGATGGACATTGTTTGGGGCATTCTCGCTTTTTTCGGCCATGCGATCGAGGCGGTGCTGGCTTACGTCGAGACCCATCACTGGACCTTCGGCTTCCTCATTGCGGGCTACCTGTTCTACCTGCATGATCGCGCCGTGCATGCGCGCTTCGACGAGCTCGAAAAGCAGGTCCAGGAGATCCGCAAGCGCCTGGCGCTCGAATATTGACGTAGGCCCCGTTTCCCGGCTGGTCCGTAATTAACCAGCCGTTAGGGTTAACGGTTTATTGCTAGCCGCGTTCGGCTCGGTCCAGCGCGAGAGTCAAAGTGTCCAAGCAGTCAGGTTTGGCCCGGTTCCTTGCATCCGCGGCAGTAACGGCGATGTTGGCCTCAGGTCTCGGCGGCTGTCAGACCATGTCCGACGTCACCGGCTCGATCGCCAGCTCCGCCCCCAGCCCTGATACCAATCCGCGGCGCGCCATCGAAGCCTACGGCGAGCGTTACCGCGCCAACCCGAAGGATGCCGACGCGGCGCTGGCCTATGGCCAGGCGCTGCGCCTCAATGGCCAGCGCGCGCAAGCTGCTGCGGTATTCGAGCAGGCTTGTATCGCCAATCCCGGCAACAAGACGCTCCTTGCGGGCTGGGGCCGGGCGCTCGCCGACAACGGCGATTTTCAGCAGGCGTTCGATGTGCTGTCGCGCGCTCATTCGCCCGACAATCCCGACTGGCGCATCCTCTCGGTGCAGGGCACCGTGCTCGACCAGATGGGGCGCCATGACGAGGCGCGGCGCTATTATGCGAGCGCGCTCAAGATCGTGCCCGGCGAGCCGTCCGTGCTGTCGAATCTCGGCATGTCCTATGTACTGACGAAAGAGCTGCCCAAGGCCGAGCAAGCGCTGCGCCAAGCCTATGCCAGCCCGCAGGCGAGCTCAACGGTACGGCAAAATCTTGGTCTCGTGGTCGGACTGCAAGGGCGCTTCGCCGAGGCCGAGCAGATCGTGAAAGCCGACCTGCCGCCGGACGAGGCGGCCGCCAACGTCGCCTACTTGCGGGAAATGCTGAAGGGCAAGGACAAGGACAATTCGCGCCCTGGCCGCGCCACCCGCAACATCCCCGTCGCCGAGCTCACCCCGCCGGATTGATTGCGCGAAGCTTTGGGTCTGTTGACCTGCCGGGCAGACCCGCGTCGGATCAAAATGCGAACTGGCGGCGAGCGCTGCTTCTGGCCCAAGGCGGCCCCAAGGCGCCGACCTCCCACGCAGCACGGCTAGACCTGGAGCACGGATAGCACTTTCGACAGCACGCGCCTACGCATCAATCAGGACGCCCGGGTTGAGCATGCCTTCCGGATCCAATTCGCGCTTGGCTGCCCGCAATGCGGC
>Ga0157369_10010212_pt1 | contig 10714 bp, 7 predicted proteins | sample C25metaG_FD_113461 | JGI IMG/M metagenome (GOLD analysis project Ga0157369, IMG submission 113461) | Corn rhizosphere microbial communities from Kellogg Biological Station, Michigan, USA - C2-5 metaG | ecosystem: Host-associated > Plants > Roots > Rhizosphere > Soil | place: USA: Michigan...
AGGTTGAAGTGGCGCGTGTCGACGAGCATGAGCTCGAGCTCGACGCCGAACGTCAACGCGGAAGAGGACGTGAAGGCCAGTGCGCTCATGGGCTCAGTCGCGCAGCGCGGTCGCGAGGGACCGGTCCGCCGCCCCGGGCGGGCGCGAGCGTGGGGTAGCGTTCATCAGTCGCGTGCGCCCGGTTCGCCCTCGCCGGCGCGGATCAGCGCGTAACGCGTGGCGATCGGGCCGAGCAGATGCAGGATCGCGATGCCCGACACGACGATCGCCGCGAGTTCCGCGCCGAACTCCGGCGCGATCTCGTAGATAGGCTGCGTCATGCCGATCGCGAGTCCGGCCATCGGGGTGAGCGCCAGCGCCAGCGTGCCCGCCTGTCGCAGCGATATGTGCGCCGGCCACGCCAGCGCATACAGCGCCACCGCCTTGCCGAGCAGCCGGACGATGACGAACGCGAGGCCGATCCACGCGATCGCGCCGAACTGGTCGGGCCGCAGCGTGGCGCCGGTCAGCACGAACAGCGCAACGAAGAAGAGCTGCGCGGCGCGCCCGAACTCGACGTCGATCAGCCGGTGCTTGCGGTCCAGGTTGCGCGTGCACGCGCCGAGCACCAGCAATGCGAGCAGCACCGAGAGCCGGCCGAGCTGCGCCACGCCGACCGTGGCCACGATCATGCCGACGGCGAGCAGGAATTGCGGCACGGGCGACTTGCCGAGCCAGCGCGCGAGCAGCGTCATCACGTGGAACGCGACGTAGCCGAGCACGAACGACCCGGTGATCAGCCATAACGCCCGCGCGGTCGGGTCCCAGGTCGCGCCCGACGTGCGCGCCTCGACGAACGGCAGGAGCAGCGTGATGCCAAGCGTCGCGATGATGTTGTTGAGCGCGACATGCCAGAGCATGCGCCGGGTCACGGGCCCGTCGGCCTTGAGCTCGTTCGTGACGAGAAGCACGACGGCCGGCGCCGTCGCGATGCCGACCATCGCGGCAACCGCGGCTTCGAGCATGGCGACGTCGCCGACGACATGCAGCAGCGCGAACATCGCGATGAACGAAAGCGCGCTTTCGGCGAGTCCCATCGGCAGCAGCCAGCGGTCGTGACGCGCCCACGAAAGGTCCAGCCGCCGTCCGAGATCGAACACGATCAGGCCGAGCGAAAACTCGGCGAGTATCCGCGATTGTGCCAGCGCCGAATCGGAAAGCCAGCCGAGAACGCCCGGCCCGAGCAGGAAGCCGGTCGCGATATAGCCGGTGATCGCCGGCAGCACGCGCGTCGTGGCGGCGAGCCGTCCGCCGACGAGTCCCGCGAGCAGCAGGAGCCCGAAGATCAGGAAGCCGTTGACGGCCGGCGGCCAGGCGGGCAGGAAGTCAGGCACGCCACACCCTCGCCCGCGCGGCTCGGGCGCCCTCTCCCGGGGACGGGAGAGGGTGGGGGTGCGGCAGCATTACGGCAGGACCTTGTCGCCGGTCAGCGCGCGCTTGCGGTCGGGCTTCACGAGATCCTCGCGTGAAACGCCGAGCCACATCACGAGCGAGGCCATGACGAGCGCCGACGAGTAGATGCCGAAACAGATGCCGATCGCGAGTGCCAGCGAGAAGTGATGCAGCGTTTCACCGCCGAAGAAGAAGATCGACAGCACCATGAGCAGCGTCGATCCGTGCGTGATGATCGTGCGCGACAAGGTGCGCGTGATCGCGCTGTCGATCACGTGCGTGACGCTCGCCTTGCGCATCTTGCGGAAGTTCTCCCGGATGCGATCGGCGATCACCACCGATTCGTTGACCGAATAGCCGAGCACGGCGAGCACCGCGGCCAGGACCGGCAGCGAAAACTCCCACTGGAACACCGCGAAGAAGCCCAGGATGATCACCACGTCGTGCAGGTTGGCGATGATCGCGGCGACGGCGAAGCGCCACTCGAAGCGCAGCGCGAGATAGATGACGATGCCGATCGACACGAGCAGGAGCGCGAGCGCGCCGTTGTCGTAGAGCTCCTTGCCGACCTGCGGCCCGACGAACTCGACGCGCCGCTGCGACGCCGACGGGTCGTCGGCTCGAAGCGCGCTCATCACGCGATCGGACAGCTGCGCGCTCGACAGGCCCTGCTTGAGCGGCAGCCGGATCAGCACGGTCTCGGAGCTGCCGAAGCTCTGCACCGAGAATTCGCCGAGGTCGAGCTTGTCGACGGCGCTGCGCACGCGGCCGAAATCGACGGCATGCCCGTAGTTCACCTCGATCACCGTGCCGCCGCGGAAGTCGACCCCGAGGTTGAGCCCGTAGATCGCGAGGAACACGACGGCCGCGACGAACGTGATGATCGAGATCACGTTGAAGACGAGCGCGTGCCGCATGAACGGGATGTCGCGCGAAATGCGAAAGAATTCCATGGCCTCGCGTCTACGTTAGGGGACGGAAAGAGGGATGCGGGATCGGGAACAGGGGATCGGGCCGTTACGTTTTGGCCATCGACGCTTCCGGCTCCGGATGCCACGCCTGGCCCACCGAAATGTGGTCGAGCTTCTTCCGGCTGCCGTAGATCAGCGCGACGATGCCGCGCGAGACGAACACCGCCGAGAACATCGACGTCAGGATGCCGAGCACGTGCACGACGGCGAAGCCCCGCACCGGGCCCGAGCCGAAGGCGAGCAGCGCGATGCCGGCGATCATCGTCGTGACGTTCGAGTCGAGGATCGTCCCCCACGCGCGTTCGTACCCGGCCTGGATCGCCGCATGCGGCGTCGCACCCCAGCGCAGCTCCTCGCGGATGCGCTCGTTGATCAGCACGTTGGCGTCGATCGCCATGCCGAGCGTCAGCGCGATGGCCGCCATGCCGGGCAGCGTCAATGTCGCCTGCAGGAGCGACAGGATCGCGACGAGCAGCATCAGGTTGATCGCGAGCGCGATCGTCGATATGACGCCCATCAGCATGTAGTAGACGCAGATGAACGCGGCCAGCACCAGGAAGCCGTACTTCACCGAGTCGAAGCCCTTGGCGATGTTCTCCTTGCCGAGCGACGGCCCGACCGTGCGCTCCTCGACGATCTCCATCGGCGCCGCCAGCGCGCCGGCGCGCATCAGGAGCGCGATGTCGTTGGCCTCGCGCGTGTTCATGCGGCCGCTGATCTGCACGCGTCCGCCGCCGATCTCCTCGCGGATCACCGGCGCGGTGATCACTTCGGCCTTGCCCTTCTCGACGAGCAGGATCGCCATGCGCTTGCCGACGTTCTCGCGCGTCACTTCCTTGAAGATGCGCGCGCCGGTGCCGTCGAGCGTCACGTGCACCGCCGGCTCGTTGGTTCGCTGGTCGAAGCCCGACTGCGCGTCGCTGATGCGATCGCCGGTCAGCACGACCTGGCGCTTGACGAGGATCGGCTCGCCGTTGCGGTCGGTGTACAGGTCGCTGCCGAACGGCACCGAGCCGCTGCGCGCCGCGTCGAGCGCGCCGGGGTCGTCATTGACCATGCGGATCTCGAGCGTCGCCGTGCGGCCGAGGATGTCCTTGGCGCGCGCGGTGTCCTGCACGCCCGGCAGCTGGACGACGACGCGGTCGGGGCCCTGCTGCTGGATGATCGGCTCGGCGACGCCGAGCTCGTTCACGCGGTTGCGCAGGATCGTGATGTTCTGCTGGACGGCGCCCTCGCTGATCCGCGTTTTCGCCTGCGGCTTCAGGCCGGCCACGAGCCGCAGCTCGCCGCTGCCGATGTCCTGCTCCTTCGCGTCGAGATCGGGGAACGCATTCTGGATTTCATTGCGCGCACGCGTGCGCTCGGCTTCGTCCTTGAAGCGCAGCACGACGTTGCTGCCTTCGCGGCCGACACCCGAGTAGAGCACCTTCTTCTCGCGCATCAGCGAGCGGATGTCGGTCGTGTAGCGATCGGCCGCCTTGTCGAGCGCCCCCTTCATGTCGACCTGCAGCAGGAAGTAGACGCCGCCGCGCAGGTCGAGGCCGAGGTACATCGGCAGCGCGCCGATCGACGTCAGCCAATGCGGCGACGACGACAGCAGGTTGAGCGCGACGATGTAGTTGTCGCCGAGCTTGCTCGCGATCACGTCCTTCGCCCGGACCTGCGTGTCGAGGTCGGGCAGGCGGACCTTGATGCCGACCGGGTCGAGCTCGGCGCCGCGGTACGGAATGTTGGCCGCCTTGAGCGCGTCCTCGACAGTGCCGAGCAACGCGGTGTCGACCTTCACGCTGGACTTCGACGACGACACCTGCACGGCCGGTACGTCGGGGAAGAAGTTCGGCACCATGTACAGCAGGCCGAACAGCAGCGCGATCGCGATGACGATGTATTTCCAGAGGGGGTAGCGGTTCATTTGCAGCAGGCGATAGGGGAGAGGGGACAGCGGGTTGGGAGAGCCCTAGAGCCCCTTGATCGTCCCCTTGGGCAGCAACTGCGAGACCGCACTGCGCTGCACGACCATCTGCACGCTGGGCGCGACCTCGACGGTGACGTACTGCTCGTCCAGCTTGACGATGCGGCCGAGGACGCCGCCTGCGGTGACGACCTCGTTGCCTTTTTCCAGCGATTCGAGCATCGCGCGCGCTTCCTTCTGCTTCTTCTGCTGCGGACGGATCAGCAGGAAGTAGAAGACGACGAAGATCGCGACCATCGGCAGGAACGTCAGCAGCGTGTTCTCTTGCGCGGCGCCTGCCGCCTGCGCGTAAGCGGGGGAAATCAGCACGAAGGAGTCTCCGGTAGTGGTGCGGGTCGACCGTTGCGCCCGCAAGAAGGACCTGCGAGGGTACGCCGGCGCATGGCCGCGAAACCCGGGACCGTCTCGGTTCAACCCGCGATTCTAGCAGCGTGCGCCCGGCGCGTCGCTCGCCAAGTCGCGGCCGCGCCGCCGGCCAGGGCTCGGCGCCTCGTCGCGCCGCCGCGGGTCGGCGCGTTGTCGCGCCGGCCGGGCGTGTCGGTGCTTCGCCGCGCCGGTTCAGGCCAGCGCTTCACCGCGCCGCTCGGCCTCGAAGCGAGCGACGTACGCCGGAAGCCGGTCGGCCGCGATCGCCTCGCGCAGCTCGGCCATCAACGTCAGGTAATAGTACAGATTGTGGATCGTCGCGAGCCGCGCGCCGAGAATCTCCCTGATCCGCTGCAGGTGATGCAGGTACGCGCGCGAGAAATGGCGGCACGTGTAGCAGCCGCATGTGGCGTCGAGCGGCGTCGTGTCGTGGCGATGGCGCGCGTTGCGGATGCGGATGTCGCCATGGCGGGTGAAAAGCCAGCCGTTACGCGCATTGCGCGTGGGCAGCACGCAGTCGAACATGTCCACGCCGGCGCAAACCCCCGCGACGATGTCCTCCGGCGTGCCGACACCCATCAGGTAGCGCGGCTTGTCGTCGGGCAGCGTCGGCGCCGTGTGCCGAAGCACGCGCAGCATTTCCTCCTTCGGCTCGCCTACCGACAGGCCGCCGATCGCGTAACCATCGAAGCCGATCGCGACGAGTCCGTCGCGCGAGCGGTCGCGCAGGTCCTCGTGCATGCCGCCCTGGACGATGCCGAAGAGCGCGTTGCCGTTGCCCGCGTGCGCGGCCTTCGAGCGCGCCGCCCAGCGCAGCGACAGCTCCATCGAGCGCGCGGCTTCGTCGTGCGTCGCCGGAAACGCCGTGCATTCGTCGAACACCATCACGATGTCGGAATCGAGCGCGCGCTGGATCTCCATCGACTTTTCCGGCGACAGGAGCAGGCGGTCGCCATTGACGGGGGAAGCGAATGCGACGCCTTCCTCGCGCACCTTGCGCAGCGCCCCGAGGCTCCACACCTGGAAACCGCCCGAATCGGTGAGGATCGGCCGGTCCCAGCCGATGAACCGGTGCAGTCCCGCGTGCGCGGCAACCACGTCGGTTCCGGGACGAAGCCACAGGTGAAACGTGTTGCCGAGGATGATCTGCGCGCCGATCTCGGCGAGTTCGGCCGGCGACATCGCCTTGACGCTGCCGTACGTGCCCACCGGCATGAACACCGGCGTTTCGACGTCGCCATGGGCGAGCGTGAGGCGGGCGCGCCGGGCGGCCCCGCAGCGGCCGAGCACCACGAACGACATGCGGCCGTCTATCCCGCGGTGATGCTGCCGTCCTGGCGCGTGTGCAACGACAGCGGCGGGCCGAAGCCGCCTTGCAGGAACGCGCCGTCGAGCACGATGGCGAACGAGAACCCGCTGCGCCATGTGTCGAGCTCGGACCGGCTCGCCCAGCCCTTGGCGATCTGGCCGAGGTCGCCCGGCACGATCGTCGCGATCTTGCATTGGGCGGCCCCGAAGTCGAACGCATTGTTCCACACCCGGTAGAAATCGCCGCCGAAATCGGTGCCGTAGGTCCCGAACGTGGGCAGGACGCCGTACTGCGGCGCGATCCCGATGTGGATCACGCAGGCGGGGCCGGTCTGACGGTAGGCGATGGCCGGATCGGCGCCGCCGCGCGCATTCGGCTGCAACCATGCGGCGACGACGATCGTTCCCGGCTTGGGCTGGTTGCCGCCGGCATAGGGTCCGGGATTGCCGCGCAACGCGGCAAGCGCGGACACGCCCTGCGTCAACGGATGCGCGACGATGCTGGCCGGCGCGAGGGTGCGCACGCCGTACGACGTGCCGATGCCGTCGGTGGTGTTCGGGTCGATCGTCTCCAACGCTCCCCAGCCGTGCGGCGCGGTGGTGCCCGCGATCGCATCGCTGCGGTCCTGGTCGTAGAACGTGCCGAGGACGACCGCGCGTCCGGTGGCCGCGAATGCCGCCACGCGATTGCCGACGGCGGTGGCGCTCGCGAACACGCGGTCCTCGAAGAGCAGCACGACGTCGAAGTTGGCGACGAGCGCATCGAGCGACGGCACGGTCGACGTGACATCGATGCCGGTGAAGACATGGCCCGTCATCCGCGCGTTGAAGTCGGCCGCCGTCTGCGCGGACCAGGCATTCGACAGGATGGCCACGCGCGCGGCGTGCGCGGCGGTCGAGAGCACGCACGCGACGGCCAGCGCCGCGAGAACGCGGAACGGCAACGCTGTTCGCAAGGCAAGGCGGCCGGCGACCGTGGCGCGCGACCGGAAATGGGATGCGCGAAGCGTAGCGGACACCGGACATTTTGCCAATCGAATCCCGGGGCGAGCCGGCGGTTCGGCCGCCGGCTTTGTTGCGCCAACGGTACCGAAGCGCACCGATGTCGCCCAATGGCGACATTTTTCACACTCGAGAGAACGGCCGCCCGATGGGCAGGGGTCGCTCCCCAGCAGCGATTTGTCACCGGTTTTCGCGCTCGAGCAACATCGCGTCGCCGTAGCTCATGAACCGGTAGCGCTGCGCCACCGCATGCGCATAGGCGCGCCGAATCGAATCGTATCCGCCGAACGCGCTCACCAGCATCAACAGCGTCGACTTCGGCAGATGGAAGTTGGTCAGCAGCCGGTCGACGACGCGAAAGCGGTAGCCGGGCGTGATGAAGAGCGCGGTCTCGGCGGCGCCGGGGCGAACGCGGCCATGCGCGTCGGCGGCCGCCTCGAGTGCGCGCAGGCTGGTGGTGCCGATCGCGACGACGCGCCCGCCGCGCGCCCGCGTTTGCGCGATCGCACGCACGGTGTCGGCGCCGATCGCGTACGACTCCGCGTGCATCCGGTGCTCGGCGATCAGGTGGCTGCGTACCGGCTGGAACGTGCCGGCACCGACGTGCAGCGTAAGGAACGCGTGCGCGACACCGCGCGCGGCGAGCGCGCCGATCATTTCGCGGTCGAAGTGCAATCCGGCGGTGGGCGCGGCGACCGCGCCTGCATGGCGCGCGTACACCGTTTGATAGCGTTCGGCGTCGGACGCGTCGGGCACGTGCGTGATGTACGGCGGCAACGGGACTTCGCCGTGCTGCTCGAGCCACGGCGCGAGCTCGCCGACGCCTTCGAAGCGCAGGTGGAAGAAGCGGTCTACGCGCGCGAGCACGCAGGCGCGGGCGCCGGCGGCGAGGTCGATCATGCCGCCTGCGTGCGGCGGATGGCTCGCCTTCAACTGCACGAGCGCCTCGTTCACGCCGAGGACGCGCTCGACCAGCAGTTCGACGTCGCCGCCGGTGGGCTTGCGGCCACGTAATCGTGCATGGATGACGCGCGTGTCGTTGAACACCACGAGATCTCCCGCGTCGAGCAGCGCCGGGAAATCGACGAAGCGCAGGTCCCCGAGGCGTTCGCCATCGACGTGCAGCAGGCGGCTGCCGCTGCGACGCGGCGCGGGAGCCTGCGCGATCAGATCGGGCGGCAGGCCGTAGTCGAAATCGTCGAGCGTTCCGTGCGGCATCGTTCAGGCCGCGCGCGCGAGGTGCGTCGCAGGGGACGAGGCCCTGGAATCGACGCTTCTTTGTCGACGACAAGTTGTCACCGCGGCCCCGTTTCGCGCGAAATGCAACAACAAGGCCGGAAGCAGCAACAAAGCGGGCTGCGGGGGTTGTCGTGGCCGGCTCGCGCCGTATAATGCTATCGTCATATCGCAGCAGTTCGTAAAGGGCAAACCCGGCGAAAGCCGGGGGCGCAAAGTCACCGGTCTACCGGACCCAAGGGTCCCACGACAGCGGGATTGCCGGACTGAGCGCGGAAGGCGCGTGGCACTTTTTGCGTTGCCCGATGCGAGTTCCAGGTCGTACGCCCGATGTTTCGCATGGGCTCAGCCGATGGAACGCCGTCAATCGCCTCGTGGGGCCGTGGGGGAATTCTTGCACGGTCTCGAGAGGCATCCCATGCGACGGCAATCAGCTTTGTTCGGCACGGATCCCGCGGCACGCAGCATCGCGCGCGGACCGGTCCTTTTCGGCGACATCCGCATTCTCCTTCTGATCACGCTGACGGTGCTCGTCGGCGCGCTGCTGAGCGCGCCGGCCGGCGGCGCCTCGCTGCTCCGGAACGGCGACGACCGCACGGCGGCACCTTCCCCCGCGGCGGCAGACCACGCGGCGTTTGCCAGCGGCCATATCCTCGTCGGCATGAAAGCGACGAGTGGCGAAGAGAAGTTCGAGAAGGCGCTCGTGAAAGGTGGCGGGCGTTCGCTCGGCAAGATCGGCCAGCGCGTGCACGTCGTCGATGTCGTGCCTGGAGATGAGGAGGCCACCGTCGAGCGGCTCCGTGCCGACCCCGATGTGGAATTCGCGGAAGTCGATCGTTACCTTTCCCCCGCGGGCCTGACCAGCGATCCGATGTCGGGCAACGAATGGCATCTGACGACGATCGGGGCGCCGACCGCCTGGACGTACTCGACGGGCGCCGGCATCACGATTGCAATCCTCGACACAGGCGTCGACGGTACGCATCCCGACCTCGCGGCGAAGATGGTGCCCGGCTGGAACTTCTACAGCAACAACAGCGACACGCGTGACGTCAATGGCCACGGTACGACGGTGGCGGGCGCGGCAGCCGCCGCAACGAACAACAGCATCGGCGTCGCGTCGGTCGCCGGCGGCGCGAAGATCATGCCGATCCGCGTTGCCGACGCCACGGCCCACACGCTGGGCAGCACGGTGGCGCAGGGGGTCATCTACGCGGCCGACCATGGCGCTCGTGTCGTCAACCTGAGTTACGAAGGCGCGTCGAGCGTCCAGGCCGTTCAGTCCGCGGCAAGCTACCTGCGATCGAAAGGCGGCGTGATGTTCGTGTCGGCGGGCAATACCGGCGCCATCGACAACACCGCCCCGAACAGTTACATGATGGTCGTCGGTGCGACTTTGGAGGACGACACCCACGCGAGCTGGTCGACGTACGGCTCGTTCGTCGACATCTCGGCGCCCGGCCACAACATCGTCACGACGGCGCCCGGTGGCGCCTACTGGTATTGCTGGGGAACGTCGCTCGCGACACCGATCGTTGCCGCTACGGCTGCGCTGATTCTTTCGAAGCGGCCCGACTTCACGGCGGCCGACGTCGACGCCACGCTCAAGTCGACGGCGACCGATCTCGGTACTTACGGGGCGGACATCTATTACGGCGCCGGGCGCGTGAATGCGGGCGCCGCGCTCAGGATGGCCGCAGGCGCCGCCGTCATTGAAACGACGAAGCCCACCGTGGCGATCGCATCGCCGACAGGCGGCACGGTCGCCGGTACGGTCACGGTCAGCGTGAACGCGTCGGACAACGTCGGCGTCGCCCGCGTCGAGCTTCGCGTCAACGGAACCCTCGTGGGCACCGATACGGCGGGGCCGTGGCAGTTTTCGTGGAATTCGACGGGCGTTGCGAACGGCAGCGCTTCGTTGACCGCGACGGCCTATGACGCGGCGGGCAATTCGGCAACGTCTGCGGCGGTCGCGCTCATGGTTTCAAACGCGACCACCACCACGACGGATACGACGCCGCCCAGTGTGTCGTTCATTTCGCCAACCGGAGGATCGGTAAGCGGAACCGTCAAGGTCAGCGTCAGCGCGACGGATAACGTCGGCGTCAAGCGCGTCGATCTTCTCGTCAACAATGTCGTGATCGCGACGAGCAACGTCGGGCCCTACGTCTTCAGCTGGAACACGACGACGGTGCCCAATGGCTCGGTGACGCTCACCGCGAAGGCTTACGACGCGGCGGGCTACTATGCGTATCGGAGCATCCTCGTGAACGTGTCCAACACCACGTCGACCACGAGCCTCCCATCGGCCGGGGCCGATACGACTGCTCCTGTGGTGACGATCACCAGTCCGGTGAGCGGCAGCCGGCTTTCCACGTCGAGGCTGACGGTGAACGCCAGCGCATCGGACAATGCCGGGGCGTCCGGC
>Ga0157369_10010217_pt1 | contig 10711 bp, 9 predicted proteins | sample C25metaG_FD_113461 | JGI IMG/M metagenome (GOLD analysis project Ga0157369, IMG submission 113461) | Corn rhizosphere microbial communities from Kellogg Biological Station, Michigan, USA - C2-5 metaG | ecosystem: Host-associated > Plants > Roots > Rhizosphere > Soil | place: USA: Michigan...
CAAAAAAATTATCGATACCGGAATTGGTTATGTAGCCAACGGATCTGTTTATTTTGATGTTGTAAAATATAACGAAACCAATAATTACGGCGTTTTAAGCGGCAGAAACATCGAAGATATGCTGGCCAATACCCGTGATCTTGACGGACAGTCAGACAAAAGAAATCCGCAGGATTTTGCACTTTGGAAAAAAGCAGAACCAGAACATATCATGAGATGGCCTTCACCTTGGAGTGATGGTTTCCCAGGCTGGCACTTAGAATGTACTGCAATGAGCACTAAATATCTAGGAAATCATTTCGACATTCACGGCGGCGGAATGGATTTAAAATTCCCTCATCACGAATGTGAAATTGCTCAAAACGAAGCCTGCACAGGACAATCGCCCGTAAATTATTGGATGCACGCTAATATGCTTACGCTAAACGGGAAGAAAATGGCAAAATCTACCGGAAACAATATTTTACCGGGAGAAATTTTAAGCGGCGACAATACGATTTTAAGCAAAGCGTTTTCTGCATCAGTAACCAGATTCTTTATGCTTCAGGCACATTACAGAAGTATTTTAGATTTTTCTGATGATGCGATTACTGCTGCCGAAAAAGGATACAAAAGATTAATGGAAGCCCTTGAAGCTTTACCAGCAATAAAAGCAGGTTCTTCCAGCTCTGTTGATTTTGCAGCTTGGAAACAAGCTTGCTATGACGCCATGAATGATGATTTTAACACTCCAATTTTAATTGCACAATTATTTGAAGCTGTTCGTTATATCAATTTATTAAAAGAAGGAAAAGAAACCATTTCTGCCGAAGATTTAAAATCATTTTCAACTGCCATTAATGCATTTGTTTTTGACGTTTTAGGTTTAAGCGATGAGAAAGCAGCCGACAGTAACAACGATAAATTAGAAGGCGTTGTAAACATGCTTATCGGAATGAGAAATCAAGCCAGAGCAGATAAAAATTTCGCACTTTCTGACCAAATCCGCGATCAGCTAATTGCGCTTGGAATTCAGTTAAAAGACGGCAAAGAAGGAACAAGTTTCTCAATTTAAGAAAGAAAAAATCTAATAAATCATGAAAGTCATTACGCCATTTGTTTTATTAGTACGCTTTTATCAAACTGCGATTTCGCCTTTTACACCTGCTTCATGCCGATTTGAACCAACGTGTTCAACGTACATGATTCAGGCGCTACAGACTCACGGATTATTTTACGGAGGCTATTTGGGAATGAAACGAATTTTAAGCTGTCATCCGTGGGGAAGGACAGGTTACGATCCCGTTCCAGAAAAGAAATGTTCACACAAACATTAACTTTTTATAAAGATTTGCTCCGCTTTTAATATCTATTTTTACAAAATATAATAAAAAAATTACCTTATATGACACATCCTTTAAACATCGTTTGGAATCCTTCAGAAGGAATTGATTTAGGATTTTTTATGATTCGCTATTACAGTTTAATGTTCGTAATTGCTTTTGGTTTAGGCTGGTACCTAATGAAAAAGATTTTCGAACGCGAAAATGAGCCAATTGACAAATTAGATTCATTATTTGTCTGGACTGTTTTAGCAACGTTAATTGGAGCTCGTTTAGGACATGTTATATTTTATGACTGGGAATATTTTAGAAATCATTTACTTGAAATCTTCTTGCCATTCAAATTCGAACCAAAATTCGAATTCACAGGCTTTCAGGGATTAGCAAGTCACGGTGCAGCGATTGCTATTATACTGGCAATGTATTACTACAGCAAAATGATCTTAAAACGTCCGTTATTATGGATTTTAGACCGTGTAGTTATTCCGGTTGCCAGCGGTGCTATTTTTGTTCGTTTAGGAAACTTCATGAACTCAGAAATTATTGGTCATGAAACTACTTCTGCTTTTGGAATTCGTTTTTTACATGACCAGTTCAGCAAAGCAGAAGCTGTAAACGCAACACAAATTGCTAATCCAAAAGAAGCTTATAATGCCATTGCAACAAACCCAAAATTTGCTGATTTATTAGCTCAGGTTCCTGCAAAACACCCAACACAATTGTACGAAGCATTTTGCTATATTTTTGTCTTTGCTATTTTATTTTTCTTGTACTGGAAAACCAATGCAAGACTTAAATCAGGATATTTATTTGGATTGTTCCTGGTACTTTTATTTGTAGTTCGATTTATTGTAGAATTTGTAAAAGAAAGCCAGGGCGGTATCGAAGAAGAATTAGGCTTATTTTCAACAGGACAATGGTTAAGTATTCCTTTTATTATAATTGGTCTTTTCTTTATCATTAGAGCACAAAGAAATCCTTTAGCTGCTTCATAGTTTACAAAAGAAACTTTTAAAATAATAAAGTCCAGTATATTTATTTATACTGGACTTTTCTTTTATAGTAAATCTTAAAAGATATATTCCCTATTAACTTATTATCTACGGTAATTTTTAAAGCATAAAACAAACCTCTTTAATCTTAAAGATCAAAAAGGTTTTAAGTTTTAAAAACATAAATAAAACGATTATTCTACATCCAAATAGGGATTCAATATCTCCGCTAATTCATTAAGCCAATAGAAACTGTTTTCGAGTTTATTGATTTCTTGTTGAAGGGTTTCATTTTCCCTGATCAAACCTAGAGCAAGGACAAAATTAACTTGTCTGATTGCTTTTGCCATTTTTTCGGGATCAACTGTCGTGTTGAAAAAAGTGAGTAATCTTTTTTCAGTTTCTTTTGAAAGGGTGTTTGTACTCATAACTCTGTAATTTAAGGAAATATAAAACCCGTACAGCTACAGGTGTCCTACGCTTACAGAAGCGTTGCAGTTGTTTCCAATACCGCCACCATACCGCACGGGCAAAAGTTTTTTCGATTTCATGATTCTGTAATTTAGGACTGCAAATATATCAAAAAAACACCAGCTTCAATAAGTGAGAAAAGTATTCTGTTTTGTAAAAAGACTTTTATTTTGAATGGTCATAAAATTAAAAACCCTCGACTTTAAATAAGTTCAAGGGTTTTAAAATTTTAATTATTTGCACTGGAAAACTATGATTCTCATACTGGCCCGAGCGTATCCGCTTATGAACACAATCTAAATTAATTTCACAAATTAATCTAAAACTAATTATCACGAACGAGACGGTCGTTAGCGGGGTATTGACTATTTTTTCATCATTTACTTTGTCTTTACAGCTTAAAAAAAAAAAATGTAAAAAAACAAATCAGGAGTAAGCTGTATGTTTTCATAAGAATATCTATTTTTTATCTTGTTTTAATATGTCCCCAACAGTATACTCTCATGTGTTAATTGATGAAATCTATTAAGAATTCCAAAAATTAAAATCTTCAACTAATTCTTTGCCTTGAATAATCAATTACAACAATTTTACACTCATAAAGTTTATTTATCCCTTACACTTCTCTAAAATAGTTTCAGAATTATAGTCTTCAAATAAAATATTTCCGAAATTTTTTACTTCATAATCATAGCTTTTTTCGCTCTCATTTTCTCCACTCCTTGAAGTTTCAATTCTAGTATATTTATAAAGAATAATTTGATTGATCTCTCTCAAAAACTTAAATGTCGTGTATTCTTTAACCGTTGAATAACCATCACTATTTACTTGTTCTATTGTAAAAAAATTGTCTTTTATTTTAATATCATTAAACCCAACTGCAACATTACCTATATAGTGTTTTAGAATAATATTTTTATTTTGATATAATTTTCCTAAAATAGAAACACAAACAATAGATTCTTCGTAATCACTTGGCTTGAAATTTTCAGCTAATTCATTAGAAAAAACAAGTATTTTATCTTGAATTTTATCATCATTAAGATCACAGTTCTTGTCAAAAATAATTTTGAACCCTTCCTTTTCGATTCTCTTTTCAAATTCTTCAAGAAAAGACTGATGATCAGAATTATCTTTTTCAAATAATAAAACTTTATCTATATATTTTTTTATTTCTGTTTCCTGTAATAGTTCATAAGATTTGGAGTTTTCAAAATTTAAGCTACTCTTTTTTGAAGCATCAAAAAAAGTTAAAAAATATTTATTGGATTTTTTAGTTAATTCAAAAGAGCCTTTTTCCCATTCTTTATTTAAATTTTCAAATGGTATTTTATTTAAATCTGCATCTTTTATATCAAAATTATTCAAATATGAAAAATGATCTTTATTAAACTCATATACAATTAAATTTGGATATTCTTCTGTATAGCCGGGTAATAACAATATTCCCTCCGATTTTTTTTTATTAAATAATAATCGAACTCCATCGTAATTATCAGGTAAATATTGAAAATTGAACAAAATTTGTTTCCAATCAGAAACAATTTTATTATCAGCAACAAATTGTAATAACGTGATGTCTTCTATAAAGCGAAATTTAAGTACAAAATTGTTGTATTGTATATTTAACTCTCTTATATCACTAGTTGTTTCAATTTTTTTTTTAAAGGAAACCTCTTTATAATTTTCTGAACCTACTATTTCATCATTAGAAACCATACTTTTAGTAACATCCTTACAATTTATTATTGTAATTAAGATTGTAAGCAGTAGTATTAATTTCAATTTTCTAATCTTGTTCATCTCCTTTATTATTGGATCTCTTAAAATTATCAATACTTATTTCTCTTACGGTATCCTCTAAAACCTGATTCATATCTTTATATCAAAATAATTATTTTGTATTATAATATCTTTTATTTCAGTATGCGTCACAAGAAGATTATAACGAGCAGGTACCGCATTATTCCATAATTCGAGATTCTCTGATTTAAATTTTGCAATTGCTGGTATTTCTATGCCTACAATTACAGTAGTAATATGAGCTTTTTCTATTTTATCAAACATTTTTAAAGTTTTTTATTTCCAAATTTTTTATCCTAATTCTTTTTTATACAAAGGAAAAACTGTAATATTTTTCTTTATTCTTCAATAATTTTCCCGTCAAAATTAATTTTAAAAGTATTTATAACCTTTCTTAACTTTGTTTTATAATTAATATCAATAATTTCAATAATTAGTTTATCATTAATTATAAAAGATTGGTAACTTTCATCTTCTCCTCCTAAATCATAGCCAATTTCTTTACTTGAAATTAGTTTACCATTTTTAATATTAATCAAAGTTTGAGAAATTGCATCACCAGAATATTGTACAATATAAGTCTGAAAATTTAAATTGCCATTATTTATTGAATAGATTATTTCTGGCTCATATTGCGTAATTTCAAAGGCAATTTTAGCAACTCTTGGTAATTCTGTTGACGTGTATTTTGGATATATTTGAATGCAATTTTGGGAACAGTTTTTTAAGTTTTCAAAATCCAAAGGTAAGTCTATGCTTTTCTCATCAGTTACTTTTAATAATGTTTTTGGTTTAAGTATACATTCACTTGGAGCATAGAATTCTCCTTTAGGAAAATCCGTTATTTTCCATTTTATTACAACTTTATCAATCAATATAATTTCCGCAGAACCATTTTTTGCATTAAAAAAGCTGTTGAACTTAACTTTTAATTTTTTATCATTTTCTACTATTCCTTGTATATTCATGATTGTTTCATCAAAATCGCAATCTAGTTTTGCACCATTATCATATACAGCACAATATTTTGCATACACAGAATCATTTGAAAATTTTATGAAATCAATAGTAAATTGTTGTGATTTATCTTCCGATCGCCAAGTCCATTTACCTAAAATAGATTTTAATTCATTTTTTTCTTGCTTTTTTTTGACAACTAAAGAATCAGAATGCACAATAGCATTTTTACTTTTTACAATCTCATTTTTATCGTTTTTACAACTAAAAAAAACGATAAGAATTAAACACATTACAACATTCTTATAATTCATAATTTAAACATTTAGTTACTCTACTATCTAACCCTTTAGAATAATCATCGGAAAACCAACCTTCATTAGCTCCTTTTTTATAGTATTCTCTTCTTATTTCGGCAATTTTGGTCAATAAATCACCTTGCATAGCAGCTTGATTTATTGCATTAGCAGTATGTTTTCCCATTCCGCCATCTATAGTGATTGATTGTGAATATTCATTAACTAGTAATTTTTGAATTTCTTTTATTGCTCCTCCCGAGGTTATAGACCAATCATAAACCATTAATGCAATTTTAAGGTCTTCAATTTCACAATATCCTTTTGGTTCCCAATATCTTTTTCTGTAAATTATTGTTGCTTGTTCAGAAGTTAAATTTTTCTGATTCTCAATAGTTGGTTCAATATTTAAGTCTGATTTGGCATATTTAACCCATACTGGCCAACTAATCCCCTTGTTAGTAGGATCTCCCTTGTCTTTAGATGGTTCGTTCTTATATCCTCCTTCGTGTTCTAAAATAATTGGAGCAACTTTTTTAAATTTATCTTCACAGTTACCTCCAAAAGAAGATTTTGAATTTATATTTTTTTTATCTTCTCCATTTGAAAAGCAATTACATGTATTTTCAAAACCATATTTATAAGCAATGTTAAATACAGTCTTATTTTTTTCTTGGTCGAAAAAAGAATTTGTGTTAAAACCTTGATAACTTTCTCCTGTTGGCGCGAGCTTCTCACTCATGTACATACCCTAAAATTAAGCTACTAAAATAAGTACAATCTAACACTAACTTATCCATGAATGGTGGACTATGGGAAATATGTTTTTGTCAATTTCCCCATTCTATAAACTTCAACTTTATCAACTGGTCCATCAGGCGAATAACTCCATTCACCATCTTTTAAACCATTAATATATTGTCCATTCATCCAAACTGATTTATTATACTCTTCAAGATATCTTCTTTCTTCCCATTTTCCGTTTTTAACATTTTTCTTAATTTCTCCCTTTTGTTCATACAAGTAGATATAAGAAGAATCTACCCCATCTTTAGTATATACAATTTCTTTATCCCCCCATTCTTTATTAATTTTTTTAGAAGCTTCTTTATAATATTCAATTAAATAATTCTCTTGAATCAGATAATTTCTGGTTAGAAATAAAATAGAATTTTTATTTAACAATTGTTTTGAAATGTTACCTTTTTTATCGTATTTAAAATATTCTATTCTAAATAGATTGTTTGTGATAATGTTTTCATCGATTTTTGAAGTTCTCAAATATTCACCTTCATCTAAAACTTTTTCGTAAATTATTAAGCCGTCATCTAAAAGAGTGTTAGTTAACAACATCGATCTGTAAAGCTCATTGTTTTCGTACGGAAAAGAGATTAAAAATGTTTTAAAAGTTTTTCCATTAAAAATAAAATCAACGTATTCTTTTACTTCAATTTTTTCATGATTATTTTTAACCTGATTAAAATTTATAACAGGTTTGTTGTAGTCTTTTTGAAAACTTTTAAAGAATAATTCTATGATTTTTTCTTTGTCACCTTTAAAGTTATTTATTTTAGAAGAATCTATTGCATCTATTAAAGTGTCTATAACGTTTAAATTTATTGAGCTTTCAATTGTAGGATAGATAATCGAATGATTTTTTTTATTGATATTATTATTCGTTTCTTTTTTCTGAGTACATGAATAACACAATATAACTGCCAGTACACATGATAATTTGATAATATTTTTCAACTTTTGATTTCTATTTTATAATTGCAACATTTATTTCTTCAATCATTTCATAATTAATAGATAACACCTCGATCCGGCACGAATCCTTTTATCTGGTATTTTTGGCTTAGACATTAAACATCCTGAAAACATTCAATAAGTATTATAATTTTTTGGGATTATTTTTCTTAACCCTTTTAGAAAATCTTCTGTAACATTTTCAAACATTACTCTTCCAAAATCTTTTTTTGTCCATATTCTATCAGGTATTTTTTCATCAGGATTATTTCTGCTAGTATATGTTTCACTAAATTTATATAATAAAATATCTCCTGATTTTTCATCTACTTTGAATGTAGTATATGAATAAACATATTTAAAATCTAAACAGTACGTTTGCTCAAGTGTAAAAAAAGTTTTTTTTCCAACAAGAGCTTGAAAACCGTCTGCTGGACAATTATCATTATATGCGAAACAAACTTTGTCATTTTCATCAATTTTCACATACGAGTCATCCTTTTTCTCTAATATAATAACGGGTAATGAGTTATGCTGAGAAATCTCAATGCTTTTATTTTCTTTTTTTTCTACGGCAAGAATCTTTATTGTTTTATTTTCTAAGGGTAAAATAATACTGTCTAAAACATAGAAACCGCTAGCTACTTTATACTTTGTTCTTTTTAAATCATTTTGTTTTTGACCATTGCAAGAAAAAATCAAAAAAAAGCAAAGCAATAAGTTTATTGAATTTGTCATTTCTACATTAATAAATTTAAATAAATTAATAATTTGTTTCCATCTTTCCATTTCAACCAGTAAGTCTTATCAATAGTTGTATTTCTTATATTCAACCAATTATCTCTCACAGTGATTACTTCGATTTCATCATCAAATTGTATATTTTTCAAACTAACCGATTTTCCATTAATTTTATCAAACAATGGATTTAAGTTTTTATTTTTACTTTCCACACTTGTAACTTGGTTTTTTTAAAACTCATTCCAACTATAAAATATAAATTTATCTGACGGTTTTATATATGCATATTTTCCCATAGAGGTTACAATTTTGTAGGATTTGCTATTTTTTTCTATGCATACAAAAAATAGTATACTATAATCTATTTTATTTAGTAATGGAATAATATCTTTTCCAATTTTAGCATCTTTAGATTTGAGTTTTTTGCAGTCAATGTCACTATATAAAATATTTTTTTCGCCAGCATTAATTTGTTGAATCAGTCCTATTCCTATTTCATTTATTAGGTTATCATTTTGATATTCCAAATTTATTTTGCTCTGTGAAAAACAATTCATTCTTAGAAGTAAGAACAAAAAAATAAGGTATTGTAAGTTTATTTTTTTCATATAATTATCTTAAGCCTAAATGAAAGTGATCTTGATGAATCGATGTAGCTTTACCTGTTGTATGCTTAATGCCAACTTTATAAGCATAATTTTTATTAAAGCCCCATTTGGAACCTATTTCGAGTATATTTTCCAATACTTTTAGAAATTCTAACTCAGTACCATAAGATTCTGCTGCTTTAGACCATAAAACTGCACCTCCAGAATTGGTACTTCCTGGGTATCTGATATCAATATCATTTCCAATTCTATGTCCTGCGTGACCAATGTTTCGTCCGTCATTTGCAGATATATCATTAAAATATAAATTATCTACATAATTATTCTTTGGTAAAGAATAGAAGAACCCCAATAAAGCAGCACACACTTTTTCATCGACCCAGTTATCTCCTCCTGTGTCTCTAGTTCCAAATCTACCCCAATTTTCTCCTGTATCAGGAAATGGTAACAGATTGTGATCATTTTTATCTAAAATTATTGTCTTTTTCAAAATTCCTAAATCAAAAATTTCATACTGATATTTATTTGAAGTTGTTGACATCATTATTTTATCATATTTAAATTTATCAATCTCTATTTTATATTTATTTATATTTCCAATTTCGATTTTTTTTGGATTTGCATTTTTACATTCATCAACTTTAAAAATCTTTAAACAGTTTTTTAGGTTTGTCCATCGATGCTCTCTTGATTCAGTATCTTTATTAATTATATCAACAATTGCATCTAGCTCTTTTTTTGAGTACCCTTTACTTGCTTCTTTTTGGCATTCATATTCTTTCCAATAAGCCATACTAGCGATAGTCCCTTCTTTTAATTTATTTATATTGTTAGCATCTATAAGAGTAGTAAATTCAGAATAATCATCTTTTATTCTTCTATTTATATTTGTATATTTACGTTTATAAGTAATTTGGATGATTCCTCTCCCTCTATATTTCCATCCATCTCCACTTTCCTTATCCCCATTATCTTCTTTGTTAGCATAGGTAATATTCGCAATCATCTCTTGATTAGCAGATTGAACAATGACTTTTCTGCCATTCCTAATTTCTTCAATTCTTCCATATCTATATGCTAAATCATTTGGACCATTTGTAACTTTGTCATATTTTCTAGAAGGATCAATTCTAAATCTTGAAAAATTTATTGGCAGGTCTTGAGCAAGATAGTTAAGACTCTCTCCCTCTCTTACATTTATATTCAAACCAACTTCTTCCATTACTTGTGCAAAAAAATGAGCTTTTTGCTGACAGGTATCAAGTCCAAATTTTGTATTTGCATTGTTAAAAGCATTTCGCAATATATCTTTATCAATCTTTGAAGCATTAGGGAATACTTTTGTCATTTCATCTTCAGTTAATATTTTACACCTCGTACAAGCTCCTTTTTTCTTATTCCAAATAGAATCCTCACCGCCCACCATCATAAAACTATTAATCTTTTCCCAGACAGGATTTTTAGAGATTTCATTTTTCACAGCAATTTTCTGTTCATGATAATCCTGAACTTTTTTGTCTGACAGGGCTATCTTTTTGGTTTCTTTTTTAGACGGTCCTTTTTGTTCTGCCGGAGTTTGTTTTTTTGCTTCTGGTTCTTTTTTATAATCAGGGTTAGGCACATTGGTATTTTTACTGGCAATTCTTTTTGAAACTTTTTCAAAAATTTCTGCTGTTACATAGTATTCATGAAATTCTCCTTCGTTTTCATCTCCGGGAGCCAGTTTAGCATTTGCAAGCCATTTATGACTTGGATCCAGATAAAAAGCAACA
>Ga0157369_10010218_pt1 | contig 10710 bp, 7 predicted proteins | sample C25metaG_FD_113461 | JGI IMG/M metagenome (GOLD analysis project Ga0157369, IMG submission 113461) | Corn rhizosphere microbial communities from Kellogg Biological Station, Michigan, USA - C2-5 metaG | ecosystem: Host-associated > Plants > Roots > Rhizosphere > Soil | place: USA: Michigan...
GCGACATCGAGGCGGCTTAGCAGTCCAATTGTCGATGACGCTTGTCGTGCCTGGCCTGTCCGAAGCATTTCTCGCAACTGCGCGAGAGCCGGAGCACCTAGTTCTTCGACGACTTCGACCATCCGATCGCACTCTTCCCGACGCATGCAACGGAAAAAACGGTCGGCAAGGTGTTCGACGGCAGCGCCGCACGTCCTGCGCAACACCTCAAGCAAATCCGGTGGCACGCGGTCGTTGCGAAGCGCTTCCTCAATGAATTCTGGCAAGCGGTTTTCAATTCCAACCCGTGGACGAAGCTCGCTGGCCATGACCGGACGATGCTTGGCCACCATTTCCATGGCAGCACATACCTGGTTTACCGCAAGGTAATTCTTTCTGGAGCTTGCCTCTTGGCTCAACCGGACAAATGCGGCGCTCAGGAAGCTTTGTTGCTCAGGATCGCTCTCCTTCGAGAGCTGCTCACCAACTTTGATCAGCGCGCCACCCATAAGCTCGCCGCCGCTCACGCCGAACAAATCGGCAAGTTGCGCGAGACCGGTCGCCGTCTTTCGGCGTGGTTCAAGCTCTTTCGCATCCAGACAGCTGTAATAGTTTTTTAAGATTGCGTCGGCTGTTTCTTTGTCACCGCGTTCCTGCAACAGTTCGACGAACTGACGTAAGTTGCGCGGCGGAACGCAAGGCGCCTCATTGGAAAGCAACACGCTTTTCTTGCCGGCTTCCGGAACCTCTGCCCAGAACATGCGGTCCAGAATGTCAGCATGGGACTCAACCAGCAGTCCCGCCTTGCCCATCTTGTCTTCCTGGATCTTCAGGATCTGCCGCAGCGTGTCCATCTGACGGCTCATGTGCTCCATCATCTGGTGCACTGCGTTGACCCTGACTTCGCCCTTCTGGTAGCGGTCGAGCGCAAACCGGATCGCCATGTGCTCCGCAGCTTTCATCAGGAGCGGCGTGTCATCGGTGCTTTCGTGTGCCTGAGAGGCGAGTCCTTCCAGCAAACTCTGAAGATTCACCCGTGTGTTTTCGGGGGCCTTGACCAGTTCCTGCTGGAATTCCGCAGGATTGAAATCGACAGTTTGCGCGGCTTTTCCGAAGTGGGTTAGCAAGCGGATTGCATGAATCACTTCTTCTTCCTGAAGTGGCACGGTGCTCTTGCCATCCCACGGCAATCCGGCCCCTCCCGTTCCACTGCCGCCGGTCCCCGTACCACCGCCGGTCCCCGCACCGTCGCCAGCTCCTTTACCACCGCCCGAGCCTGCACTACCGCCAAAATTTGGATGAACGCTTGGCACCAAGCCTACTGGAACCGTTCCTGGTTCAGCTGGGCCGCCACCACTTTTTGATCCCTCTGCCGCAGCGATAAGCTGCAGTAGTTTCTGCGGATCGTTCAACCACTCTTTGAACTCTGGGCCGAGGGTCTGTGCTGCGATCTGCGCTGCTACCGAAATCTCGCCGGTCGCAGGATCCGCTGCCACAAACTTCACTTCGTTGATCTTGATTGAGCCCTTGTTCTGTCCGAGTGCTTCCTTGATCTGCTTCGCAACATCCTGTGCTTTCGAGCCGCCAATCGTGAATGCGCGAACCAGTCGCACAAAGTCGTCGAGGGTGACTTGCGGAGAAAAATGAAGACTGGCTAGACCTGCGGTCGTGAGCAATTGAGCAAAACTGCGCTCTGCCTGGCCCGCCTCAAGCGGGATACCATCCAATAAAAGCTTGTTGTCTGAAACTCCCAGCAGGAATCCAGAATCACCTGCCTTTGGCAACGCCGCCTGCAATTCAGCCCAGGTTGTCTCGAACTGTCCTTCGGTCCGCTTGTGTCCCACGCCATAGAGGCGGGTGTATTTCACAAGAATGTTGAGGCTGTGCACAAAGGCCCGAGCGGACGCGGCGCGGCTCTCGTTCGTTGTGCTGGAGGTAGTGATAAGCCTCTCCTCTGGATGCTGGCTACCTCGTAAGCCTATGACGAAATGGTAAGACTCCGCACGTTACGGAGGTAATTGCAGCCCCATGGCCGTCCCACGAATGTACAAGCCCCAGCGCTGCCCAGCTCTACGGGACGTCCAAAGAATAAGGCCTAGATTGAAGGCCACCGCTCCCCTAGCCTTTGAAGCCTCCAACCAGCGACAATAGGTGCGGGAGCCATTTCTTGACCGCTGCCGCCTCGACCGCTCCGCTCAAGCCAATCGCTAAGCCGAAGCCCGGACTCCACTCGTGGATGCTTCGGGTGCTCGAGGAATGCGACCGGGCGGCCGTCGACTTCTCCTCCGATCCGGTTCACGACTTGCGCGTGGCCATTCGGCGCTGCCGTTCCCTGGCCGACGGCCTGATTCACATCGACCCCGATCCCAAGTGGAAAGAAATGAAAAGGGCGCCTAAGAAGCTCTTCGCCTCGCTCGGCGGCCTTCGCGATCTGCAGGTCCTGATCGAGTGGATCGAAAAACTTTTCCGGCCCGACGATCCCGTGGCTGTCACTTTGACTGACTACGCTCGATCGCGGGAAGCCGAATTGAAGGGTGATGCGCGCGCCGAGCTCGATCGTTTTGACCGCAAGGCGTGGCGTGACTGGTCGCGCACGCTGCCACGTCGTCTCTCCGTTTTGCATCCCGGCAACATCATCTTTAAGCATCTCGCGTTGGAGCGCTGGACCGCTGCTTACGATCTGCACCGGCTGGCCATGCGCAGTCGATCGGCCGTGTCGCTGCATCAGACGCGAATTGGAATCAAGCGATTCCGTTATATCGTCGAGAATTTTCTACCGCGCCAACACTCGCTCTGGGGCGCCGATCTCAAAGACGTGCAGGACATGCTGGGCGAGATTCATGACCTCGACGTTCTGTGGCACACCGCCCTGCAACTCCATGCGCTTCCCAACACTGATGCACGATCTCGCTGGCACGAAAAGATTGTCGATGAGCGTAATCGTCGTCTGGATCGCTATCGGCAACGCATGACTGGTAGACAGTCGCTTTGGCAGCAGTGGCGATTGGAGCTACCGCAGCAGAATCAAATTCAATTCGCCGCTCTCAGCAGGGTGCGAGTGTGGGCGGGATTTCTAGACCCTCATCCCAAACATTCCCATCACGTCTCGGCGCTGGCGCTTGAAATCTTTCAGGGCTTGAGGAACCACGGACTGGTTCCTCCGCAACACGAGCACAGTCTTGAACTCATCTTGCAGATCGCGGCGCTTGCGCACGATATTGGAAGCTCTCGTAATAAACACAGTCGGCCAAAAGTTTCCGCCAAGCTACTTCGCCGGATGGAATCTCCCCTCGGATGGGATCCGCACGAAATTCAGCTTGCCGCTGCGGTGGTCCGGTACCACGCTAAAGAATTGCCGAGCGGCCGACAAAAGGTTATGCGCAGTCTTTCTCTTTCTGATCGACGTGTCGTCGCTCTTCTCGCGGGCATTTTACGGGTTGCCAATACCTTTGATACCGATCGCTCGGGGCGCGTTACTCGAGCAGTAGTTGAAGAACGTAAGAATCAACTCTACATCTTCGCCCAGGGATTTTCCTCGGCAAGTCACACCGCCGAAGAGATGGCGGCAGCCCGATATCTGCTCGAATCGTCGCTGCGCAGGTCGATCCTTGTCCGCCCGCTTCGGCCTCCTCGTACTGGTACAACAAAAGGAAGACAGCGCCTGATACACCAGTCGAAGCCTCGATTAAAGCTGATCGCGTAGCGGACGCCTGGCTACTCGCCGCAGGCGCCGGCCGGTTGCCCGAAGCCTGAAAGTCACTTCCATAGTCAGACCTTGCCGGATAAAACCATTGTGTCCTGCATGACCCACGCCCAACTGGTACAACTCGCGGTGAGATGGTTACGCCGATATCGCTGTGGCGTTGTGCTCTCTGAACAGGCATGTCTGAGTGGAGAAATGCCTGACGCAATCGGATGGAAACGCGCCTGCCATTCTGTATTAGTCGAATGCAAAATCTCGCGCTCTGATTTTCTCGCTGATCGTGAGAAGCCGTTTCGAAAAAACGCCAAGCACGGTCTCGGATGCGAAAGGTACTATCTTGCACCTGCAGCGATGATCAGAAGGGAAGAGTTGCCGATTGGCTGGGGTTTACTCGAAGTGCGCAACCGATCAGTGGAAATGGTGTACCCGTCAGCGAAAGACCTGCGTAGCCAGGCGGGATTTCGTTATGAAATGAATCTCCTGCTGGCCAGCCTGCGTCGAGTGGAAGTTCGCATCGAACCACAGAGCATCACAGACTTTTTGAAGTGGAAGAATCGTATGGCCGAATATAACCGCGGCACTATGCCGGAAGGGATTACCGCTCCAGAGGAAGAATCAAACAACTTTCTGGAAGTATTGTCAGACGTGTGAGCACCCAAAGCTCTCAACCCTCTCTAATCGAACCCGCCTAAAACAAAAAAACCGGGCTGGTTAACCCGGTTCCTGTTGCGTCGAGTTGGATGCGGTTACATCCTAGCGCGGCGCGGCCAGCGCATCGATGACTCGTGGTCCGTTTTGGCCACGTGCAAACCGCCACCCTCGCGCCAGCCTGAAAGCAAAACGGAGCGAGAGATGAACGGTTGAGATATTGCAACCTCCGTACCATTGCCGTGATCTCGTATGGCACTTTATGGGTAGACGGTAAGGGATTGAATAATAACGGCATCCATCCGCAGGCCCCTCGTAACGTCTCCATTAACTATGCCAGCGGCAGAGCTGTGTTCAAACTCTTGCACAATTTAGGACGACGCCCGTACCTAGCCGCTTTCCACTGAGCCACCGCAGGCAGAAAGCATCTGCCTCTGCAAGTCTCCAAGATCGCCTATACTCCTGTCCGTGATTCCGTCAATCCACTCTGGTCGCCGAGAGAACGACGTTGGATCAAGAAGTGTTACAGGCGCACGCCGTTGGCTGATGCTGCTCCTCATGATCTGTAGCAGTGGCGCCCTCTTGTCGGAAGAGCCAGTCCGGGTGAACGTCAGACTGGTGAATGTTGCGTTTTCCGCACAGGACGATCGCGGATCTTTGGTCAACAACCTGACCCGCAACGACGTCGAGGTCTTCGAAGATGCGGTTCCGCAAAAGGTGTCATTTTTCGCCCGAAGCGTGGATGTGCCGTTAACCCTCGGCTTGATCGTTGATTTCAGCGGAAGCCAAGACCACTTCTCGAAGCAGCACGAAGAGGATCTCAAGGTTTTCCTGAACGAAATTCTCGGCCCGAAGGACCGCGTCTTCCTCATCTGTTTCGCGAACCACTTGCGACTTGTGAGCGACTATTCGTCCTCGGGAGCCGAAGTTCTCGAGCGGCTTGATCGATATCGCAAGAACGACAAACATTTTCCGGATATAGGTCCAAAAGAAGACCGTGAACTCGGGACCGCCTTTTATGACTCCATCTACTATTCAGTGACGGAGAAGTTTGTGGGCGAGAGCGGTCGTAGGGCGTTGCTTGTGTTCAGCGACGGCGAAGACAATTCCAGCTCGCACGACATGATGAGCACCATTGAAGCCGCGCAGAACGCCAATGTGCTCATATACAGCATCCGATACACGGAAAGGGAACACGGCAAACTCAACGCCCGAAACAAGTACGGCATTCGTGTGATGGACCGTATCGCGCGGGAAACAGGCGGCCAGGCGATCGACTCCGAAACAACTGAGCCTAAAGTGTATTTTCGGCAGATTGCGGAGGAGTTGCGCACTTCCTACGAAGTTGCTTACTACCCCACGAACGGTACGCCGGATGGGGCATTTCGCAAAATAGCGGTTCGGCCAAAACTGCCCGGAGTAATTGTGAGATCTCGCACAGGCTACTTTGCGCGATCCAACGACTAGAGTGAAGCCTTACAGCTCCCGACGCCCTTCCATGGCTTTCAGCATCGTGATCTCATCCGCATACTCGATGTCGCTTCCCACCGGAATGCCCATCGCAATCCTTGTTACCTTCACTCCCGGACGCCGCATCTGCTGGGAAAGGTAGGTTGCCGTTGCCTCTCCTTCGACCGTCGGATTGGTCGCGATGATCAGCTCATCGACCTGGCCACCATCCACACGCCGCGTCAGGTTCGCGATCCTTAACTGCTCGGGTCCCACCCCGTGAAGGGGAGATAATGATCCATGCAATACGTGATAGACCCCGTTGAAGTGTTTTGTCTTCTCGACGGCGGCAATGTTTGTGGGTTCTTCCACCACGCATACCAGTCGCTGGTTGCGTGTCGGACTGCTGCAGTACACACAGGGATCGACATCGGTGATGTTGTTGCAGATCGAACACAGCCGGAGGCTCGCTTTCACGTCCCGCACGGCGACCGCCAGTGCCTCAGCGTCGTCGTCACTCGATCGCAGGATGTGAAATGCCAGGCGCTGCGCGCTCTTTGAACCGATCCCTGGCAGCTTCTTCAATTCATCGATTAGCCGCGTCATCGGCTCAGCAAATTTCGACATGTTCCTCGCTAACTTTTAGTGAGCGCTTCCGCTTTCTCCAACCGCGGCGCTGCGTGGTTTAACAACTTCACTGTTCGTCCGGCAGTTTGTACTCGAAAGTGTAGAAATGCTTTCCGTTTGTAATCACGATCTCCATTTTGCCAGTTAAGCCCTTGAGTTGATCAGTTCCCGAATCCGGTACGACCACCACGTTCAACTCAGGCACGCCACGATTCATGATGCCCGTGTGTTCGAGCGCGAAACTTCCACTGCGGCCTTTCAGTTTGCCCATGACCTTTTCAAGCGCCACGTACCCCGCCGAACTCTTTTCTGAAGTCGTGACAGCCAGCATCTGGCCCTTACTCGTCGCTTCCAGATCGCCATGGAACTGCTTGTCGAAAGTCATCCTTCCCACACCCGAATCGTCACTCTGAGCGTCGGGCGAGCGCGGTACCATCTTCACATCAAACGACCCCTCTGCATGAGTCGACACGGCCACCTCTTTCTGAGCTTGGATTGGAAATGTTGCGCAACAAAACACTAGGGACAGCGGCAAGATCACTTTCAATTGCGAAGGAAGACTAAGATTCATCGTCGCTTATCAATCACGGAGTTTGTCACGATCACATCAATCCGCTGAGGCCCAGTCCGCCCATCATGCCGCCAAGGCTTGATTGCATCGCCTCGTCTACTTTGCGGCCGGCCTCGTTGACGGCTGCCATCACCAGGTCCTGCAACATCTCAACATCGCCAGCTTTGACAGCCTCCGGGTCAATCGTCAACTTCAAAACCTGTTTGCGGCCGTCCATTTTTACCGTCACGGTGCCGCCGCCCGAAGACGCCTCGACCACGGTCTCCTGCATCTTCTTCTGCAGGCCCTCGTACTGCTTCTTGGCCTGTGACATCAATTCCTGCAGATTGAATCCACCCATTTCAATTTCTCCAAATCCCCAACTCAAAGGGAAAAGCGCGGTAGAAACCTCATGTGAGGCTGAACGCCTTGATGGCTAATTTCTCTTCGTGTAATCGATCACCGTGCGGATCTCGGCCCCAAACTTCTCCCGCATCTTCTGCACGATTGGATCCTGTTCCGCTTTCGTTCGTCCGTTGCCGTTCGATCGCGGAGCCGCCGGCGTTGCCTGCACGGTCCCACCAGGCACAACCCTCAGTTTCACTGGACGCCCCAGTGCTCCACTGGCGGCCGCACCTGCCGCGCGCTTAGCGTCCGCGCTTACTGACATGTCAATTACAGCCGCCGAGGACGCAACCTTTACTACGACTTCGCCGCCTTCTACTTTCCACTCGCCGTTTTCAAGCATCGCGACGAGCATCGGCTGGCCGCTGAGGGCGTTCAAAACCGCGTTTCGCAAATCGTCGGATGACTTGGCTACCGCTGGGGCCGGAGCAAGAGTCGCAACGATCGTGGGCTCTGGATCCGCAACCACCACCGGAACACTCTGGGGCGCTGTTGCTGGTGCCGCCGATCCCATGACGACGGGCGCGCTACCAGCTACATTCGGCACAGCCCGCGGCCCCGGAGAAGTATCCGTGGACATCTCAGGCTTGCCCTTTCGTGCCGAGTCCGCCGCGAACGGCGATACAACCGCTCCTCGCGACGCGGAATCGGCGCGCCGAGGTTCGTTTCCACCCACCACACTCGGCCGCGCCGCAGGTGTTGAGGCGGCCGCCGACGGTGCAACTCCGCTCAGCAATTCTTCCATCGGCAACAGGCGCTGTGCATGCGCCATTTTCAACAAACCCAATTCGAGATGAAATCGCTGTTCCTGCCGGTAACCCAGTTCCGCGTGCGTGCGCAACATGATCTGCAAGTGTCGCGCCAGATCTTCCTCGCTGAACAACTCTGCGACGCGTGACACGCGGGTACGCTCATCACCGGAAATCTGCAGCAGGGAAGAGTCCTTTCCCGCGATCTTCGCTACCGTTGCGTTCCGCAGAAATCGCACCAACTGGCGTGCAAAGTGCGTGGGATTATGACCTTCGTTGATCAACTCATCGACTGCACGCAAGACTTCTTCACTGGAGCTCCGAGCCACCGCCGACATTACATTTTCGAGCACGTGGGACGGCGCAGCCCCAATCAGTTGCTGCACACCCGCAAGGGTCAAGTCGCCGGTGGACGACGCGATCGCCTGATCAAGAATCGACAGTGCGTCGCGCATCGAGCCGTCGCCAGCCTCAGCGAGCAGTGCCAGCGCATCCTCATCCGCCGTGATCTTCTCCCGTCCAGCCAGATCGCGTAGCTGTCCGAGGATGTCTTCAAACTTTACAGCCCGGAAGCTGAAGTGCTGACATCGCGACCGGATCGTCTGGGGTATGTCCTCGGGCGCCGTCGTGGCCAGCATGAACACCACATGTCCGGGCGGTTCTTCGAGGGTTTTCAACAGGGCATTGAAGGCAGCATCAGTGATCTGATGCGCTTCATCGAGGATGTAAACCTTAAAGCGATCCCTGGCCGGGCGGTAGCGCGTGGCTTCTCGCAACTCGCGGATTTCGTCGATCCCGCGGTTTGTTGCGGCATCAATTTCAATGACATCTACTGAGTTGCCGGCGCGAATCTCAGTGCACGACTCACAGACCCCACACGGCTCAGCCACCGGTTTATCGGATGAGCGGCAATTTAGCGCCATTGCGAGAATGCGAGCAACGGTTGTCTTTCCGATTCCACGATGCCCACTAAAGATGTACCCGTGCGCAATTCGCCCTTGCTCGATGGCGTTCTTGAGCGTGCGCGTGACGTGCTCCTGCCCAATCACGTCGGAGAAGTTCTGGGGTCGGTACTTACGGGCGAGAACCTGATAGCTCATCGGAATCTCCGATTATACAGTCGAAAACGGTGATACCGACGCCATTGCGGGACGACTTTGATCAAGCAATTCTTCCGGCAGTTTCCACCAGCGCGACCACTCATTTACGCATGCCCTAACCTACTGAAAGTCCCGTGGGATGGTTTGTTCCCACGTCTTCGTTTTCAACGTGGCCCCGTCTTTCATCAATTCGCGAGTGTACTTGTAATAGAAATTCTTCACATCGCTCGTGACGGACAGATGCCCACGCCACGTCAGCACCCGATCTTTAAGCATGATGATCGTTTCCGCTTCACCCAGCACCGTGCACTTCTCCGGATGCGCGTCTTCCATTTCGTAGGTGAGCAGTTCATGATCTTCTTCCTTGCCCCAGGGATACGTCGACCCCATCTTGCCTCGCCACGTCACCTTGGTGGACTGGCGGCCTCCGTCGCGCAAGGAAGTCCACTCTCCAGGCCACGGAAATCCTTCTGTGTGAAGATCGGCTCTCGTTTCCGAGGGTTGTGGCTTCTCGATGCCCTGGACTGGTTCACCTTTTACAGGAACAATCGGCAGGACCACTCTCGCGCCAGATGGCCCGCCCAACTCAAGCGAAGTCGTCATGTTGTAAGGAGTTGGCCATACCATCGGCCACAGCGCATTTGACACTGCGACGCGTATTTTGTGGCCCTTCGGGAAGACCCATGTCGCAAGGTGCATCTCCACATTCAGCGGGTAGAACTTTCCCGGCTCGAGTGCCTTGGGATCGGTCATCGACTCTCGTTGGGCTCCGCTCAATCCCGCGCCAGTAATCTGCGTCGCTGTTCCGTCCGGGGCAACATCGCTCAACCGCACAAACCAATTCGCAAGCGGGGCCGATGCCGCTGCTTTTAGCAGCGCATGTGGACGCCCCATGATTGCCAAATCTTCTTTCAGGGGTTCTGAGTCGTAGACGAGGCTGAACGCATCCACGGGACGCTGGTCGCTCAAAAGCTCGCCCCACCAAAATCCAGCGCCCACCCCCACCGTCGGCACATACTTCAATGCATGTTGAGCCGTCGTGCTCTCCGAGGCAGCGAGCGTGTGATTCGCCTGAAAGAACATAGTCATCGGTTTCAAACCAGCAGGAGGCCAGGAATGTTCCGCCCGCCATTCTCCAGGAACTGTCTCAAGATTCGGGTCAGGCGGATACCAGTGACGCATGTAGATGATGAGTTTCGGATCCTTCAGCACACCCGTGTCACGACCTTTCAGCCAGTAGTCCCACCATCGCGTCGCGTCCTCGCGCCACTCAATTTGGGGACCGAAATCCGCGTCATTCGGAAACGCGTGGTTCCATGGACCAATCAGCGCTCGCACCGGAGCCTTCGTTACTTGCTCAAGCATGGCCGGAATCGAATCGCGATATCCGTCCACAAGACCGCCAATCAGAAAGGAAGGAACTTCAATGTCCTTCAACGGCCGCACAGGCTTTCGCCAGAATCCTCCATCTCTCTGATGCCTCATATACATCAGCGACCA
>Ga0157369_10010219_pt1 | contig 10710 bp, 7 predicted proteins | sample C25metaG_FD_113461 | JGI IMG/M metagenome (GOLD analysis project Ga0157369, IMG submission 113461) | Corn rhizosphere microbial communities from Kellogg Biological Station, Michigan, USA - C2-5 metaG | ecosystem: Host-associated > Plants > Roots > Rhizosphere > Soil | place: USA: Michigan...
CAATACATTTTCACCGCTTTCTGTTTCTCCTGCAAAATTGGGGGCCGATATTGTGATTCATAGTTTAACAAAATACATTAACGGAAGCAGTGATACAGTTGGCGGTGTAACTTGTGCGTCGAAGGAATTTATAAATTCGCTGAAAAATGTAAATTCTGGCGCAAGTATGCTTTTAGGACCAACAATGGACAGTCTGCGTTCTGCAAGTGTGATGAAAAATCTTCGCACGCTTCATATTAGAATTAAACAGCACAGTCATAATGCGCATTTCTTGGCAGATCAATTTGAGAAAGATGGTTTAAAAACGGTTTATCCTGGTTTAAAAAGCCATCCAAGTCATGAATTGTACAAAACAATGATTAATCCTGAATACGGTTTTGGAGGAATGCTGACGATTGATGTTGGTACTTTGGAAAAAGCCAATGAATTAATGGAGTTAATGCAAGCCCGAAATTTAGGTTATCTAGCAGTAAGTTTAGGTTTTTACAAAACGTTATTCAGCGCGCCTGGAACCTCAACTTCTAGTGAAATTCCGCTTGAAGAACAAAAAGAAATGGGATTAACAGATGGTTTGATTCGTTTTTCTATTGGTTTGGATAATGATATTGACCGTACTTACGAAATGATGAAACGATGTATGATTGAACTTGGAATATTAAAAATTTCCAGCCCACGGGTTTTACAGGTTTAACGGGTTTACGCTGGTTTAATTTTTGATCTGGGACGGATTAAAATCCATCCCTACAGCATAACCGTTCCGATGGAACTCTGGTAAAATTCCGTAAAAATTATTTGTTTTGTAACAACGGATTTTAATCCGTTGAAAGGATAGAAATGTCCCAAAATTGAGTTCCATCGGAACGGGGTATTTTAAACAAAAAAATTTGATCACTATAAAAGCAAACACTTCTTTATAAATAAATTTGCAAGATTTTTTATTAGTTGTTTGAATCCGCTGGAGATTTCTCTAAGCGGATTTTTTTCATAAAAAAAGCCGTTCTGATTAATCTCAGAACGGCTTTTTTATTACTTTTTATTTCTAATTTAAACTTTGGCTGCATTTAGTTTACTATTTTTTCGGCTGTAGCCAAAATAAATCAGTAATCCGATGATTAACCAAACTGTAAAATAAATCCAGTTCCAAACACTTAATTCGGCCATCATATACAAACAGCAGATTAATCCTAAAAGCGGAATTAAAGACAAGTTTCTTCTAAAAGCCCAAACAGCTAATCCAACTAAAACGAATAGGAATATCCACATTGGAATTTTGTGTTTGAATAAACTAAAACCTGATTCGTATTTTGCAGAATCTGCAATTGGCAATCCTTTTACCACTTGAGCATATTTTGCTTCGTCGTCTTGGTACTGTCCTAATAAATGCTCTAAATCTGATGTTTCAGCAGTTTTATTGTTTACTTCTATACTTTCTAAATATTTAAAAACCTGCTCTGATTCTGATTTATCTAAAGAAGTAACAATTGAAGTCGCATCGTAAATCTGCGGATCGTTATTGATAAATGCCATTATTGCTTTATTGTTGAATGCAAAAGCATAGTACAATCCGGCAATCATTAAAACGGGCAGAATAAATTTTGAATTGATATAAGGCGTTTTGAATTTTCCTCTTGGAATTTCTGGTTTGTTTTGCAACACTAAAACTCCTGCACAAACTAATACAAAGGCAAATAATGTCCCAATACTGCATAAATCAGTTACCATTGTTAGGTTTAAGAATAACGCCGGAATCGCTACTACAAAACCTGTTACAATTGTAGCAAAAGACGGAGTTTTGAATTTTGGGTGAACTGTAGAAAATTTCTTTGGCAATAAACCATCACGGCTCATACTCATCCAGATACGAGGCTGTCCCATTTGAAAAACCAATAAAACACTTGCCATTGCCACTACTGCACTCACAGCAATAATTCCTGACATCCATTTTAGGTCTAATTTGTCGAAAACAAATGCAAGAGGATCTCCAACATTTAATTCGTGATATTTTACCATTCCGGTTAAAACCAACGCAATGGCAATATAAAGAATTGTACAAATAATAATAGCCCACATCATGCCGCGTGGTAAATCTCTCTGCGGATTTTTACATTCTTCGGCAGTTGTAGAAATTGCATCAAAACCAATATAGGCAAAGAAAACAGCCGAAACTCCTTTTAAAACCCCTCCAACTCCATTTGGAGCAAACGGATCCCAGTTTGCTGTATCTACATAAAATACCCCAACTGCAATTACTAAAAGTACTACGCAAAGTTTTACCACAACCATTAAGTTACTGGCGTTACGAGATTCTTTCATTCCTCTATACACTAAAGCTGTAATCAAAATAATGATAAATAAAGCCGGTATATCAGTTACAAAATGGAAAGATCCTATTGTTGGTGCTGTTGTCCAGGCAGTATGGGCTTGTTGTAAAGCAGTGCTTAAATTTTCGAATGATTTTCCGCCTCGCATTAAAGCTTCGGCATCTTTAAAACCGTTTGAAGCGGTTAAATAATCCATCTGAATCCATTGCGGGAGGTGAATACCGCCACTCTGGAGCAGTCCGGTAAAATAATCACTCCACGATATGGCAACGGTAATGTTTCCAACGGCATATTCCATAATTAAAGCCCAGCCGATTATCCATGCTATTAATTCTCCAAAAGCGACATAAGAATATGTATAAGCACTTCCTGAAACCGGAACCATCGAAGCAAATTCTGCATAAGCAAAAGCAGCAAAACTACAAGCCAAAGCAGTAAATAAGAACAAAAAGATTACAGCTGGTCCGCCGTCTGCACTGGCTTTTCCAATCGTGCTGAAAATTCCTGCTCCAACAATCGCTGCTATTCCGAAGGCTGTTAAATCCTTAGTTGTCAAATGTTTTCCTAAGGCATTATGACCGTCTGTTTCATTCTGAGCAACCTGCTTCAGAATATCCTGTACTGTTTTCTTTCGGAATAAACTTGATAATGCCATATATGTTTTACTGTTATAAATTAATTTAATTCAGTCGTTTTTGTTTTATTTTGCAAATAATGCAAAAAATATCCTTATTTCAAATATATAAAACGATTTTGTTTTACGTGAATATTTTTTGCCCGCGGATTGTACAGATTTAACTGGTTTGTGCAGATTGTTTTTTTTGCCCACCGATTTTACAGATTGAACGGATTAACGCAGGATTATAAAAAAAATTAAGCAAACAGAATGATTAAAAACTGTGTTAATCCGTTCAATCTGTAAAATCAGTGAGCCATTTCTCAACGCAGACAATTTCTCAAAATACTAACTGGATGCTGTGCTTCTCGTTTTGTTCCGTCATAAATTTGATGACGGCAGCTTGTTCCTGCAGCGGCGATTTTTACGTTTTCAGCCGTGTTGCGTACTTTTGGGAAAAGTGTATCCTCTCCCATTTGCATACTTACCTGATAATGTTCTTTTTCGTAGCCAAAAGAGCCCGCCATACCGCAGCAGCCGGAATTGTAAATCGTAACTGTATTGTTTTTAGGCAGATTCAGCATTGCGAAAGTAGCTTCAACAGAACTTAAAGATTTCTGATGACAATGTCCGTGAATCTTAATTTCTTTCGTTTCTTCAGAAAAAGAATCTGGAGTTATTTTTCCGTCTATGATTTCTTTTTTAAAGAATTCTTCAATTGTAAAAGCATTTCGGGATAGTTTTTCTGCTGCTTCTTTATCATCGGCTAAACGAAGATATTCATCTCTAAAAGTCAAAATTGCCGAAGGTTCAATTCCAATTAAAGGTGCATTTGCCAAAATCAAATCTTTAAAAATATTTACATTGTGATTGGCAATTTTCTTAGCTTCTTCTAAAAATCCTTTTGAAAGATACGTTCTTCCGCTTTCTTCATGATCTACAATTAGAACTTCGTAACCTAATTTCGTCAATAATTCAAAAGCATCAATCCCGATATTTACGTCGTAATAATTTGTAAATTCATCTACAAACAAATACAATCTTCCGTTTGGAAAATCTGATGTTGCAGGTTTATGATTTTTATACCATTTTCTAAAAGTCTTTTTTGCCAATAACGGAACTTGTCTTTCCGGCGCAATTCCCATTGTTTTTTTAACCAAAGACTGATTCGAAACAAAATTCGTAATCGACGGGAATTTGCTTCCCATTTTGTTCAATTTGGCGTTGTTGGCAAAAATCTTGTTTCTAGTCGAAAATCCGTTTGCTTTTTGATATTGATATAGAAACTCAGCTTTTAGAGTTGCAACATCCACATTACTCGGACATTCGCTTGCGCAGGCTTTACAGCTTACGCATAACTCAAAAACTTCATATAATTCTTTCTGGTCAAATTTGTTTTCTTTTTCAGAATACGTCAAATATTCGCGTAAAGCGTTTGCTCTTGCACGAGTGGTTTCTTTCTCGTTTCTGGTCGCACGATAACTCGGACACATTGCTCCTCCTGCCGACGGCATTTTTCGGCAATCGCCAGAACCGTTGCATTTTTCGGCAGCACGCAAAATTCCTAAACTGTCTGAGAAATCCTGAAACGTTTTAATATCCGGTTCTACCCTTCCTGAAACTACACGATGGTTTTCGTCCATTTTCAAAGCGTTGACAATCTTTCCGATATTTAAAACCGAATTCGGGTCAAATGCTAATTTGATTCTTTTCAGCAATTCGTAATTCTTGTCACCAATCATAAACGGAATAAATTCCCCGCGCACGATTCCGTCTCCATGTTCACCACTTAGCGAACCTTTGTATTTTTTCACCAAATGTGCCACTTCTGTTGCAATGGTTCTGAATAATTTTAGGTCAGATGTTTTCTTCAAATTCAAAACTGGACGCAAGTGCAATTCTCCTGCTCCGGCGTGCGCATAATAAATCGCTTCCTGTCCGTGACGTAACATCATAGCCGAAAACTCTGCAATATAAGCTGGCAAATCACTTAACTCAACCGCTGTATCTTCAATAGAATCGGCAGCTTTATCGTCGCCAACAATACTTCCCAAAAGTCCAAGACCTGCTTTTCTTAGTTCGTTGGCTTTGTCAATATCATTTCCGTAGATTTTTACTCGCGCGTAACCAAAATTGTTTTTCTCTAAATCAGCAATCAAAGCATCAGCTTGTTTTTCAGCATCTTCTAAAGTATGCGAAGCCACTTCAAACAACATAATCGCTTTTGGTTCTCCAACCAAAAAGAAACGGTTTTTAATATGCTCACGATTCGTTTTCGTACAATCTAAAATCGTATCGTCGATCATTTCGCAAGTGTACAAATGATGTTTCATTGCTACGACAACCGACTCTAGAGATTCCTGAATGGTATGATAATGTCCAACAACCATAATACTGTGAGGCGGAGGAAGATCGTCTACTTTCAGCGTCACTTCGGTTGTAAAAGCCAGTGTTCCTTCGCTTCCGCAAAGGAGTTTTCCAAGATTTATTGTGGGTTCAGTTCCGCCAAATAATTCTGATTTCAACAAAATATCAACGGCGTAACCTGTATTTCGTCTGTGAATTTCCGGTTTTGGAAACTCCTTTATAATTTCTTCCTGATTTTCTTTTACCGAAAGTTCGTCGTAAACGCTTTTGTAGATTTTATTTTCTAAAGAATCGCCTTTGGTTTTCTCGATAAATTCTGCCGAAGTCAATTCACCAAAAGCTACTTCTGTTCCGTCGCTTAAAATCGCTTTTACCTCGGCAATTTTATCACGCGTAACACCATACCGAATCGAAGTGGTTCCAGATGAATTATTTCCCACCATACCGCCAATCATCGCGCGGTTTGAAGTTGACGTAATTGGAGCGAAAAATACGCCGTGCGGTTTCAAATACAAATTCAATTCATCGCGAATTACGCCTGGCTGAACCGTAACCGTTTTTTTCTCGGCATTGTAACCTAATATTTTTGTGAAATTTTTCGAAACATCAATCACAAGTCCATCTCCAACTGCTTGTCCCGCAAGTGAAGTTCCGGCTGTTCTTGGCGTAACCGAAATATGATGCTGCGCCGCAAAGCGAATTAACCTGCTGATATCTGCCGTAGATTTAGGCAAAGCCACCGCATTTGGCCGAATCCGATATACTGATGCGTCTGTCGAATAAAGTGTTTTATGAAGATCATCGTACAAAAGTGTGCCTTCGAGTTCGCTGGCTAATTGATCTAAATGAGATTGGGTCAACATGTTAAATGGTGCTTTTTATAAAAATATTTTCTGAAAAAACTCAGATCACAAAGATAAAAATATCGCAGGGCAAAACGATTCTATTTTTGGATTTTATGTAACAACTCCGCCATATTTTATAAAATTCTGAGAGAATCCTGTAAAGCGTAAAACTTATTAAAAAGTAATTTTATTGTTTTGCCAAGTTGGATAATATTTTCAAACACATAGAAACATAGATTTATTTCTTTAAATTCTGAGAATAGTTGAAAAATCTAGATTTTAACACATAGAATTACAAACGCAACTATGTGAATTTAAACAAATGAAATGCCTTTAAGTGCAAAGAAAAACTATGTTTCTATGTGTTTAAAAATTCACTCAACAATTTTAAACATTTTACGCTTTTTACAATTATGGAAAATTTCTTTCAGGACGTCATCAACCATCTCGAAGGTTACTACAATAGCATTGTCGATCTTACGCCAAAATTTATTCTCGCCGTTTTAGTTGTTCTCGTTTCGTGGTTTATAGCAAGCCGAGTGGGTATTTTTGCCGGAAACCGACTCAAAGTGAAAATGCACGATCGTCTTCTGGCAGTTTTTATTGCACGTTTAATTAAATCGGTTTTAATTATTATCGGAATTTTATTTATGTTCCGAATTATTGGTCTTGACGGCGTTGCTCAAAGTATGCTTGCCGGAGCGGGGATTTCGGCTTTTGTAATTGGTTTTGCGCTTAAAGATATTGGAGAAAATTTTCTTGCCGGAATTCTTCTGGCTTTCAAACGTCCGTTTTCTATTGGCGATATTATCGAAAGTAACGGCGTAAAAGGCGAAGTCATAAATCTCAACCTTCGTGATACCGAAGTAAAAAGCGATTCGAAAATTATATATATCCCAAATGCGCTTCTTATAAAAAACACACTCATTAACTATAATAGCGAAGGTTTTCTGCTTCAGACTTTCACAGTCGGCCTCGAATATGGTTCTGATTATACCCGCGCCATCGAACTCGTAAAAGAAGTTCTAGGAAACAGCGAAGATGTAACCGAAAAAGACCACGAAAATGCAGCCGTAATTACCGATGTTGCCGCTGCGGGTGTCATTCAGCTCAATATTCGATATTGGGTTAAAACGGCTTCAACGACGGAAAATTCAGAATGCCGATCTAAAATTATTGCTGCAGTTTTGAAGAAATTGAAAGAAAATGAGTTTGTGTTGAAATAAAGGTACTGAGATTCTAAGATGCTAAGGTTCTAAGTTTTTTTTCCTTTGCCCTTAAATCTTACTGTCATCCTGAGCGAAGTCGAAGGCTTATGAAAACAATTTTTGAATGTTTTCTTTTGGAATTTGGTACTCAAAAAATTTAGAAGTTTAATAAGGAGCTATTTCCTGCTGTCCGCTATATCTTTTACGCCGAACCCCGGCGCAAAAGGATGCCGCTTCCATCAGGGCTAGGACACTTGGTTTCATAAGAAGTAATTAGTAAACATTTGCATAACAAATCCCTCAATCTTGTCATTTCGACGTAAGGAGAAATCTCCACACGCTGAGGCACATTGTTGCGGAGTTTCTTGCGAAGATTTCTCCTTACGTCGAAATGACAAACTGCTTGAAAATCTATCTGAGTTTATCTTTTCTCAAAATATCGCTTTATATTTACCCCGTAGAGATGATTTAGTCTATTTAGCTCATTTTTAAGCCTTAATAAAATATGTTATTTTTCTTACTTTTTATTGTTGTTTTTTGATACTTTTACAATTCTTAAACTACAACATTAAGAACGAAATAAGATTTGCCCTTGTATTATGTGTGCGGTATCGGAAACGACCGTAAGCGCTGTTGTAGGCGTTAGAAACACTACTTTGCAAGGGTTTTTTACTTCTAAAACTACAACATTTATGAGTACAAACACACTTTCCACAGAAACCCAAATCAGGCTTTTGAATTTTTTCAACGACAGAATTGAACCTGAAGAAATGGCTAAAACACTTAGGCAGATAAATTTCACATTGGCGTTAGGCGTTATGAGCGAACACGAATCGCTTCAATATGAAATCACCAAATTAAGAGACGGTCTTTACTGGCTCAATGAATTGGCAGAAACTTTAAATCCTTATTTAGATTTGGAGTAAAGATTAAAAAAAGAAAACCTCAACTTTTAAGATTGAGGTTTTTATTTTAATAATTGATGCTCTTTGCGGGCACGAGCGGGACGCTCGCGCTAGCAAGATAGATTTTGTTTTTTTGAAAACCTTTAAGACGCTAGCGCGAGCATCTTGCTCGTGCCCGCAAAGTTTTTCAAGCATTAACTAAAAAAATAAATGAGTAGAAAATATAAATTTGGCGAAAAAACTGGAGCTTATTTTATAAGTTTTGCAACAGTTTATTGGATAGACGTATTTACAAGAGAAGAATATTTTGGAACCATAATTGAATCTTTAGATTATTGTCGTAAACATAAATCAATGGAAATTTATGGTTATTGTATAATGCCGAGCCATATTCATTTAATTTTTAGATCAGGAAACGGCGATCCTTCTGGATTAATAAAAGATTTTAAAGGATTTACTTCAAGAAAAATGCTTAAAATAATTGAAGAAAATCCACACGAAAGCAGAAAAGAATGGATGCTATGGATGTTTGAGAGAGCAGGAAAGAAAAATAGTAATGTGAAATTCAGGCAATTTTGGCAGCAAAATAATCAACCAATAGAAATCTGGTCTTTAAAAGTGTTTGAACAAAAGCTGAATTATATTCATAACAATCCACTTGAAACTGGTTTTGTTACTAATTCGGTGGATTGGAAATATAGTTCTGCTAGGAATTATGGAAACAATGACCAGACTGTTTTGGAAATTGATATTAATTGATGCTCTTTGCGGGCACGAGCGAGACGCTCGCGCTAGCGGAGGAAAAAACCTCGATTTTTAAGTCGAGGTTTTTCTTTTTTATATGGGTAATTCTTTAATTTTTCGAAATTTTGTATTATATGGTTTTAAAGCATCACCCATTATTCTCTCTAAATTATTTATCTTGATTTTTTGAAATTCATAATTTTCGTCATATTCAAAATTTATTAAAACCAAACTTAAATTTTGAAAAACAAATTCAGCTGCTCTGTGCAATCCTTCATCTGTTATTTCATACTCAAGTAATTCTTTATTTATTATATGCTTTAGCAAACTATTAAACCACCCCACTTTTCTTAAATCAAAGTGACTCGGTATACGTTCTGCAAAACATCTAGCAACACAATTACCAACATAATAACATCTAGTTTTCGATTTAAAAATATATACACCAATTCCTGATCTAATAGGCTGACCTTGATAGTGAGTTAAGTCTCTAATTTTTAAATCTTTTAATGGAATTCCATCTGTGATATTTACTTCTTTTATTAAATCATCAATTGATTTATTACTATAATTAATTAGATAGTTCATGAAATTAAAATATAGAAATTAACTGTAAATTTTATTAAACAACTTAAAATATTTTCATAAAACCCTACTCCTTTCCCCAAATCCTCGTATTCAAATCCAGTTCATGAACAATATCGTGCATAAACTTAACGATTGAAAGATCATCAGTAAGTAAATCTGGCGCTAAAAGCGACGAATGAATAGGTGCTTCAAAATAATTTTGAGACAATGGAAAAGCAATATACATTTTAGAATGTATAAACGAGATCGAAATTGTTTCGTCGCATTTTTTGTTTAAATCCAGAATTCTTTCCATCATGGCAGGCGTTAAAATATATCGCGCTTCGATTTGGTTTTTAGAATAGGTTACAAACTTATTATCAAAGTCAGTGTTTTCTAATTGCACAACTTCGGTGTTTCCAAAACTGAAAACATTTTTAGAAAACCACGCTCCAAGACTAGCACCAAAACTTTTTGGACGAACAACTGTCGAAACATTAAAGTTTTTATTAAAATCGGCTGCAAAAATAATTCCCTTAAAAATAGTGTGCCATTCTGTTCGCGTCCCATTTTTGGTTTGAGTTTGGGTTTTATATTCGGCGTGTACTTCGGCAAACCAAAAAGAAGTTTTATCGGTCGTTCCGGTTATTAAATCCTGCGTTTTATAGCGATCAGGTTCGGTTGTAAAAAGCTCCGAGCTTACAAATTCATATTCCGGAAGTCCGCTTAGTGGTGCAAAAACAAAACTTTCGTTAACTGTTTTTAATGCCGATGCCACAACATTCATTTTATAATCTGCTTTGTATTTTTTGGCATCATCATCTATTTTAAAATACATCACAATACCTATAATTAATGGAACTAAACATCCAATAATTCCCAAAGCAGGAAATCGAATTAATAACCCGATAACTAAAATTACTAATGTAAGGCCAAATAATATGTAGCAGGTTTTATACGTTTCGGAAATTTTTTTCCGATCAACTTCTAAGGTATTCAGTATTTCCTGCAGATTGACTTTAGAATTTAATTCTGAATCCATTAATTATTGAATAGTTCTTTTGCACTAATATTTTTACGCTCTTCTTCTGGAGTTGCCAAAACCTCAATTTTAGTATAGCCCAGCATTCCGGCAAA
>Ga0157369_10010222_pt1 | contig 10709 bp, 10 predicted proteins | sample C25metaG_FD_113461 | JGI IMG/M metagenome (GOLD analysis project Ga0157369, IMG submission 113461) | Corn rhizosphere microbial communities from Kellogg Biological Station, Michigan, USA - C2-5 metaG | ecosystem: Host-associated > Plants > Roots > Rhizosphere > Soil | place: USA: Michigan...
CCACCACCTGGGCGACGAGCAGATCCGCTCGATCGTGAACCTCAAGCTCGGCAAGCTGGCGCGGCGCTTCGCGCTGAACCACCACGCCGCCTTCACCTGGGACGCGCAGGTGGAAGACGCCATCACCGCACGTTGCACCGAGGTGGACAGCGGCGCGCGCAACATCGACCACATCCTGGCCCATGCGGTGCTGCCCGAGCTGTCGCGCCAGGTGCTGGAGCGCATCTCGATGGCCGCCGCGTTCACCGCCGTGCACATGGGCGTGGACGGCGGCGGCGCCTTCGCCTTCGGCTTCGAGCCGGCAACGCTGAGCTGACGCATGAACATGCGCGAAGGCTTCACCCAGCACGCCGCCTTCCTGACGGTGAAGACCGTGCTCGGGCCGGACGACCTGCTGCTCGACACCTTCCAGGCCACGGAGGGGATGTCGCGGCTGTTCGCCTGCACGCTCACCATGCGTTCGCCCTTGAGCACGCTGCAGGGCGCCGACCTGATCGGTACCTCGGCCACTGTGGCCATGCAGCGGCCCGACAAGGAAACCCGCTTCTTCAACGGCATCGTCTCGCGCTTCTCCTACCTGGGCAGCCACGGCGACTTCGCGACCTATTCGCTCGAGCTCGTGCCGCGCATGTGGCTGCTCACGCTGGGCCGCGACCGCGTGATCTACCAGAACCTGAGCACGGTGGAGATCCTGGAGAAGGTGTTCACCGAATTCAACCTGGCCTTCGACTCGCAGCTCGGCGGCACCTATGCCAAGCGCGAGTACTGCGTGCGCTACGACGAAACGGCCTTCGACTTCGTCTCCCGGCTGATGGAAGAGGAAGGCATCTTCTATTTCTTCACCTTCGCGGACGGCGAGCACAAGCTCGTGCTGGCAGACAGCAAGGTGGCCTACGCGCCCTGCCCCCACGCCGACACGCTGCTGCTGCGCGGCGGCGCGGAAGGCCTGGCCCATACCCACACGGTGACCCGCTTCGAGTTCGACGCCCGGCTGGTCACCAAGTCCCAGGCCGTGGACGACTACGACTTCCTCACGCCCGACACCAGCCTGCGGGAGCAGCAGGACGGCAAGGCCGGCCAGGGACTGGACTACGAATACCCCTCGCGCGTCGCGGCCGCCGCCGGCGCGGCGCGCGCGCGCATCCGCCTGGAAGCGCGCCAGGCCGGCAGCCAGTCGGGCCGCGGCGACAGCCGCTGCCACTACCTGACGCCGGGCACCACCTTCACGCTGCAGGAGCATCCGCGCGAGGACCTCAACGTGGAGCACGTGGTGTACAGCGTGCAGCACCATGCCGATCGCGAGCACTACAGCAACAGCTTCGAGACCCTGCCGCCGGACCTGCCGTTTCGCCCGCAGCGCCTCACGCCACGGCCGGTGGTGGCGGGCAACCACACCGCGCAGGTGGTGGGCCCGGCCGGCGAGGAAATCTGGACCGACGCGCACGGGCGCATCAAGGTGCAGTTTCCCTGGGACCAGCAGGGCAAGAAGGACGACAAGAGCTCGTGCTGGATCCGCGTCTCGCAGATGTGGGCCGGCAAGGGCTGGGGCGCGCTCTTCCTGCCGCGCATCGGGCAGGAGGTGGTGGTGAGCTATGTCGACGGCGACCCCGACCGGCCGCTGGTCTCGGGCAGCGTCTACAACGGCACCAACCCCACGCCGGTGAGCCTGCCGGGCATGTCGACGCAAAGCACCCTCCGCTCGCGCTCCACCAAGAACGGCGAAGCCGGCAACGAGATGCGCTTCGAGGACAAGAAGGACGCCGAGCAGTTCTACCTGCATGCGCAGAAAGACATGCTGTCGGAGATCGAGAACGACCTGACCACCACGGTGCTGGCCGGCAACGAGCTCCACACCGTCACCAAGGGCAATCGCACCGTCAAGGTCGACACGGGCAACGAGACACACTCGGTCAAGGGCACGCGCGCGCTGGAAGTCACCGGCAACGAGACGCACGACAACAAGGCCGACTTCACGCAGACCGTCACCGGCAACTACGAGCTCAAGGTCACGGGCAACCTGGTGATCGACGTGACGGGCACGCTGCTCATCAAGTCGGCCCAGACGCTGGACCTGAAGGCCGGCACCGACCTGGGCGCCAATGCCGGCGTCAACTTCAAGGCCGAGGCCGGCGTGGCGCTGTCGGCCAAGGGCGGCGCCTCGCTGTCGAACGAGGCGCCGTCGATCAGCAGCAAGGCGTCGGGCATGAACGCCGTCGAAGGCGGCGGCATGGTCACGCTCAAGGGCGGGCTGGTGAAGATCAATTGAACGCCATGGCTCTTCCTTCTTCCTCGCCTCTTCCATCCGCACCCGGCGCGGTGGTGCGCGAGGCCGTGGACGATGCGGGCCGCACGGTGGTGCGCGCATCTTTCCTGGGCGACGTGCCGCACGGTCCGATGCAGGTGTTTTCGGGCCCGGGCAAGCCGGCGATGGACGCGGCCTACCAGGCCGGCCTGCCGCACGGCGCCATGCGCCTGTTCGACGAGCGCGGCCAGCTGCTGCAGGAAACCCAGCGCGTGGGCGGCTTGGCCGAAGGCGTCACGCGCAGCTACTACCCCAGCGGCAAGCTGATGCAGACGCAGACGCATGTGCGCGGCGCGCTGCACGGCGAGGCCGTGTCCTATGCCGAGTCGGGCGACGTCAGCGCGCGGCTGCGCTACGTGGCCGGCCGGCTCGACGGCGAGGCCGCCTACTTCCACGAGGGCCGCATGGTGCGGCGCGAAAACTACCGCGCCGGCCTGCTCGACGGCGAAGTGCTCGACTACCTGCCGGGCGGCGGCGTGGCGCAGTCGTCCACCTACGTGGCCAACGTGCTGCACGGGCCGCTGCGGCGCTTCTGGCCCAACGGCCAGCTGATGGAAGAAATCGCCTACCGCCAGGGCAAGCCCTGGGGCAGCCCGCGCCGCTTCGACGACGCCGGCCGCGAGATCGTGGCCGCCACCGCGCCACCGGGCTTCATGAAGAGCCTGGAAAAACTCGTGAGGGGGAGCTGAGCCATGGGAATGCATGTGTGCATGGGCGCCACGCTGCAGTGCAGCTTCGGCGCCGCGCCTTCCACCCTCGGCGTGCTGCCCGTGGCCGGCGTGGTCACCAGCAGCGTGCCGGCGGCCACCATCATGGACAACAAGCCTTTCGTCAACATCCTGCCCTTCGGCACCTGCAACAGCATGGCGAACCCGATGGTGGCGGCCGCCACCGCCGCCGCGCTCGGCGCATTCACGCCCATGCCCTGCATTCCGGTGACCGCCGCGCCTTGGGCGCCGGGCTCGCCCACCGTGCTGCTCGGCAACATGCCCGCCCTGCAGGACAGCTCCAAGCTCGCCTGCAACTGGGGCGGCGTGATCCAGGTCGTGGTGCCGGGCCAATTCACTTCCATGGTTCCCTGAGCCGGTCACCGCTTATCTCCGCCCACCCCATGTCGCAATACGTTTTCACGATGAGCTCCCGCATGGTCGCCATCACGGCGGTCTGCCTGGTGCTGCTGTGCGTTCTCCTGTTCCTGATGGGCATCGAGATCGGCAAGCTGCTGGCGCCCACGCCCGCCCCTGCCGCCGCCGCCGTCGCGGCGCCCGCGCCGATGCCTTCTTCTTCGCAGTTGCCTTCGCCCGCGCCGGCTCCCGCCGCCCCCACCCAATGACCAAAGTGATTCCAAGCATGTCGAACAACGCACGACAACTCACGGGCATGCACGTCGCGCTGCGGCGCCTTGCCCTTCCCGCCTTGCTGGCGTTCGCCGGGCTGTGCGCCAGCAGCGCCGCCGGCGCCGCGGGCGAACGCCCCGTGGCGCAGGGTGTCCTCACCACTCCGGCAGTTGCAGCGCCGGTGGCGGCGCCTGCGGCGCCCGCGGCCGACGCACCGGCCGCGCCCCCCGCGCCGGTGCTCACCAACGGCCTCGTGCGCGTGCCCGACGGCCGGCTGCTGGCGCCCGACATCGCGCGCATCGTGATGCGCGGCGAGCTGGTGGTCGCCATGCTCAAGGTCGACACGCCGCCGTTCTTCTTCTTCGACGACAGCGGCCAGTGGACCGGGCTCGAAGTGGGCCTGGCGCAGTCGCTGGCCAAGGAGCTCGGCGTCAAGCTGCGCATCAACCGCGACGCCGGCACCTTCAACGCGGTGGTCGACCTGCTGGCCAACGGCCAGGCCGACCTGGCCATCAGCAAGCTCTCGCGCACGCTGGCGCGCACGCAGACCATCGCCTTCAGCGACGCTTACCTCACGCTGAACCACTCGCTGATCCTGAACCGCGTGAAGTTCGCGCAGCTCTCGCGCGGGCGGCCGCTTCCGGAGGTCATCCGCAACTTCGACGGCAGCATCGGCGTGATCGCGAAGTCGTCGTTCGCGGACTACGCGCGCACCAACTTCCCGCACGCCAAGGTGCAGGAATTCGCGACCTGGAACGAGGTGCTCGCAGCCCTTTACAAGGGCGAGATCGTGGGCGCCTACCGCGACGAGTTCGAGGTCAAGCGCGTGCTCAAGGCCGACCCCACCGTGTCGCTGGTGCTGCGCACCGTGACGCTGAAAGACCTGGAGGACACGCTGGGCATCGGCGTGGCCGTGACCGACACCACGCTGCTGGCCTACGTCAACCAGTTCCTCGCCCAGCGCACCGAAAAGCTGGACATCCAGAAAGTGCTGCAGGCGCTCGACCGCTGAGCCGCCGCAACGCACTCGCACCCATCATGAATTCCTCCAAGTTCTACGCCTTCGTCCTCAATCCCTGGGTCGTGATCATCAGCCTGGGCGCCGGCGTCGCCTTCGGCATGCTCGCGCCCGCGCTCGCAACCACGCTGGGCTTCGTGGGCGACATCTACGTCGACCTGCTGAAGATGATCACCCTGCCGTTCATGGTCTCGGCCGTGATCTTCAGCCTGCAGCGGCTGTTCCGCGACGGCGGCACCGCCAGCCTGCTGGGCCGCGTGGCGCTGGTGTTCCTGGCGTTCTCGGCCTTCGTGGCCATTGCCGGCGCAGCCACGCTGCTGATTCTTCGCCCGGGCGAGAACCTGCCCAGCACCACCATGCAGACCTTCGGCCAGATCGTCGGCGGCGACCTGAGCGCCAGCGACACGGCCATGAACCTGCGCGGCGTGGACGAAGTGAAGAAGACCGCCAGCTTCGCCGACCTGCTGGTGAGCCTGGTGCCGGCCAACATCTTCTCGGCGCTGGCCAACGGCGACACGCTGAAGACGCTGGTGTTCGCGCTGCTGTTCGGCCTGGCGGTGGGGCATGTGCCCACGCGCATCTCCGACGGCCTGACCCAGGCGCTGGAGACGGTCTACCACGCCTGCCAGACGCTGATGCGCTGGCTGAGCTTTCCGCTGCCGGTGGTGCTGTTCTGCATGAGCGCGGCGCAACTGGGCAAGACGGGCATAGAGCCGCTGCGGGCGATGGGCGCCTTCGTGGTGGCCTTCCTGGTGGTGTCGGTGCTGCTGCTGGTGGTGGCCGCGGTGATCATCTGGAAGCGCTCCAACGGCACGCTGGGGCAGACGCTCAATGCGCTGCGCGGCCCCTTCGCGCTGGCGCTGGCCACGCGCAGCAGCGCTACCTGCATGCCGATCATGATCGAGAGCCTGGTCACGCGGCTGGGCTTCGCGCGCTCGCGCGTCGAGCTGCTGGTGCCGCTCACGGTGTCGCTGCTGCGCATCGGGCCGGTCGTGTACTACGTGTGCGCCACGCTCTTCATCGCGCAGATCTACGGGCGCTCGCTGTCGCCGGTGGAAATCGGCATCGTGCTCACGTCGTCGGTGCTCGCGGGTTTTGCATCGGCGGGCATGACGGGGCTGGTGACCGTGTCGCTGATCGGCATGACCTGCACCTACCTGGGCCTGCCCTTCGAGGCGGCGTTCATCCTGTTCCTGGCGGTGGACCCGGTGTGCGACATGCTGCGCACGCTGGTGCTGGTCATCGGCAACACCGCGGCCGTGGCCGTCGTGTGCCCGCGGCCGTTGAAGATCTAGGGAACACGCGCTCATGTCACGCATCGGCGTTCTCGGCGGCATGGGTCCATCGGCCACGGTGGACTTCATGGAGAAGATCATCCAGCTCACGCCCGCCACGCGCGACCAGGAGCACCTGCCGGTGATCGTGGCCAACCTGCCGCACGTGCCCGACCGCTCCAGCGCCATCCTGGGCACCGGGCCCGATCCGCTGGCCGCGCTGCTGGCCGGCATCGACGTGCTCAACAGCATCGGCGTGGGCGTGGTGGCCATTCCCTGCAACTCGTCGCACCACTGGTACGCGCAGATGGTCGCGCACAGCCGCGCGCCGGTGATCCACATCGCGCAGTCGTGCGTGGCCGCCATCGCCACCGCGCCGGCGGGCCGGGCGGCGCGGGTGGCGGTGCTCGCCACGAGCGGCGCGCTGGCCTCGGGCTTCTACCAGGAGGCGCTGCGCGAGCGCGGCATCGACTTCCTCGTGCCCGATGCCGCCACCGGCCAGGACCATGTGGACGCCTGCATCCGCGCCGTGAAGGCCGGCGACGTGCGGGCCGGCGCGGCCGCCTTCGAGCTTGCGCTGCAAGCACTGGCCGCCACCGGCGCCACCGCCGTGATCATGGGCTGCACCGAACTGCCCATCGCAGCCCACGCCGCGCACGCCGCCGAGCACAGCGCCCTCACGCTGATCGACAGCTCGCTGGAGCTGGCCCGCGCCACCGTGGCCTTCGCGCTCGACAAGGGATGGAACAAGCCGACATGGGTTTCCTGACGCGCATGTCCCACAGCCTGCTCGCCCTGCTGATGTGCATGGCGGCAGGCGGCGTCGCGGGCATCTTCGCGCCCGCGCTGGGCGACGTGGCCTACACGGCGGCGCAGGTGTACCTGTCGATCGTGAGCATGGCGGCCATTCCGCTGCTGGTGGTGGCCACCTTCTTCGGCCTGCGCCAGACCATGGGGCTGCCGTTTCCAGCGCGGCGCATCGCGATGATCGCGGGCCTGGCGCTGCTGCTGGTGGCGAGCTGCGCGGGCACGGGCCTGGCACTGGGCTGGGTGAACTCGCCCGGCGCGCACCTCGACGCCGACCTGCGCGAGCACCTCGGCGAACTGGTGCAGAAGGCCGGCGACGGCGGAGACATGGAAATGCGGCTGTACGACGGCGGCGTGCAGGCCACGCCGGTGGAGCGCCCGCGCGCCACGCTGCTGCCCGACAACTTCTTCCGCGTGCTGGTGGAGGGGCGCTCGCTGGGCATACTTTCTTGCGCGCTGCTGTTCGGGCTGGCCTTCGCGGCGCTGGCGCGCACGCAGCACAACGCGCTCAACCACATGTTCGAGGGCATCTACCGCACGCTCGAACTCATCATCGCGCGCGCCAACATCCTGCTGCCGGTGGTGGCCTTCGGCATGTCGGCGCATGTGTTCTCGCAGACCGACGCGGTGACCATCCGCGCCATGAGCGGCTTTTTGCTGCACTTCGTGGTGCTGGTGGCGCTGCTGGGCATCGCGGCCATCTGGGTGATCCACCGCCGCGGCAACCAGCCGCTGGTCGAGGTGCTGCAGCACCTGAAGACGCCGATGCTGGTGAGCCTGGTGTCGTCGAGCACCACCGCCAGCATTCCGCACACCATCGAGGCGATGAGCGCGCGCCTGGGCTTCAGCCGCGGCATTGTGGAGCTGGTGGTGCCCACGGCCTCGGTGTTCCTGCGCGCGGGCTCGGCGCTCTACTACGTGCTGCTCGCGCTGTTCGTGGCCAACCTGTACGACCGCACGCTCAGCGCGGCCGACATCGGAATGATCGGCACCGGCGCCACGGTGGCGGCCTTCGCCTCGGCCGGCAACAACAGCCTGACCAACGTGGGCTACGCGGGCATCGTGCTGTCGCTGCTGCAGTTGCCCATAGAAGCCGCGCTGGCGCTGTTCCTGGCCATCGACCTGATCTGCGAAGGCCCGCGCAACCTGCTCACGCTGCTGGCCAGCTGCGCGCTGATCGCCATCGTGTCGGCCGGCCTGCCGTCGGAGCGCGTGGCCGCGCCCGCCGCCCATGCGGCGCCCGTGCAGCCGCTGCGCTTCGTGCTCACGCGCGGCAACGTCTATCTGCTGGCGGGCTGCAGCGTGCTGGCTTCCCTGCTGATCCTGCTGATGGGCATTGCCGTGGGTGCGCGGCAGGCCGTGCAGCCCCCCGCCGCGTACGCGACTTCCGCCGCGGCGAACCCTGGAATATCGCGATGAACCGGACCTCGAATTTCTTCAGATGGATCGCCGCCGCGCTGCTGCTTGCGCAACTGGCCGCATGCGGCAGCCTCTTTCCCAAGGGCACGCGCGTGGACTGGAGCGAGCTCACGCTGTCGGCCGCGTCCAACGCCAACCAGAACAGCCCGGTGGCGGTCGACGTGGTGATGGTGCTCGACGAGGCCATGCTCGCCCGCGTCACCGAACTCTCCGCCGCCAAGTGGTTCGGCGCGCGCGCCGACCTGCAGAAGACCTTCCCGCAAAGCCTGTCGTACCTCTCCTGGGAGCTGGTGCCGGGCCAGACGATCCGCGTGCCCGCCAGCGCCATCGGCTCGCCGCGCGTGGCGGCCGTGCTCGTCTTCGCGAACTACACCACGCCCGGCGCCAATCGCGTGCGGGTGGAAGACCTCAAGGGCGCCGTCATCGCCCGCTTCGACATCCAAAGCTTCGACGTGTCGACCACGCGTTGAGCAACCCGGACCTTTCAACAGTGAACACCGCTCCCATCACCGACCGCGTCGAGTGGCATGAAGGCATGCTGCTGTCGCCGCAGCACTTCCAGCAGTTCTCGGCGCGCATGGACTCCCTCGTGGCCTGGCAGACGCTGGCCGCCGCTCCCTTCAGCTGGGGCGTGCGCCGCCTGGTCTTCGACCAGGGCCTGCTGCCCGCCGGCATGCTGCGCGTGCTGGCGCTCGAAGCTATCCTGCCGGACGGCACCGCCGTGCAGTACTCGGCCGCCGAGGCCGCGCACGGCGCGCTGGAGTTGTCGCTCGCGCCGCACCAGGAACAGCTGGCCAACGAGCCGCTCGACATCTACCTCACGCTGCCCGTGAACGCGCCAGCACGGCACCGCTCCGCGACCGTGCGCTTTCGCTCGGTGGCCGGCGCGCCGGTGGAAGACGCGGTGTCCGATGCCGAGCCCGCGAACATTCCGCGCATGCTGCCGCGCCTGGCGCTGAGCGCGGGCGCGGTGCCGCCCGGCACGCACGTTCACCTGCGGCTGGGCCAGGTCTTCAAGGACAACGAGGTGGTGAAGCTCGGCGACGCGCAGCCGCCGCTGCTGGAAGTGGCGCGCGACAACCCGCTGTGGACGGCCGCCGCCGGCCTGCTGGGCCAGTTGCGCGGCAAGGCCGCCTTCGTCGCCAAGCAGACGGCGGTGCCGTCTTCGCGCGTGGACGACCGGCTCGCGCACCTGGAGCTGAAAGACCGGCTGCGCAGCCTGCTGTCGGGCCTGCCGCATGCCGAGGCCGTGCTGCGCACGCCGCACCTGCATCCGCTGCCGATGTACTGGTCGCTGTGCGCGCTGCTGGCCTCGCTGAGCCTGCTGCGGCCCGGCGGCCTGCCGCCGGTGCCGATGGACTACGACCATGCGAACCCTTCGCTCGTGTTCCAGCCGCTGCTGCTGGCGCTGCGCGACGCGGTGTCCGAAGTGAGCCAGGAGTACCGCGAGCACAAGTTCGAGTTCCGCCACGGCGCCTTCGAGACCACGCTGCAGCCGCAGTGGCTGTCGGGCGCGCGCATCGTGATCGGCCTGCGCGGCCAGTCCGACAAGGACCTGCTGGCCTGGATGGACAGCGCCATCGTCGGCTCGCAGTCGGCCTACCCGTCGCTGCGCGAACGCCGCGTGCTGGGCGCGGTGCGCCGCCCCATCGAGTCGGCCGACGAACTGGGCCTGCGCCCCGGCTCGGGTTACCTGCTCTACGCCATCCAGACCAGCGCCGCGCTCACCGTGCCCGGCGAGCTGCTGGTGATCGCCAACGCCAACGAAGGCGCCACCGCGCAGCCTCCGCAGGAAATCGTGCTGTTCATCAAGGACTGACCCCCATGGCACGCACCCTTCCCGACCTTGCGGTCGACGACCACATCACCAAGCAGTTCCGCGCCTTCTACGACGAGATCGTGAAGGCCCGCGACCGCACCGCCGATTCGCGCGAGACCGACCCCGACCTGGTGGCACAGTCGCTGGCCCGACACCTGGAAAACCTGCTGGAGCTGCAGTCGCTCGAATCGCGCCGCGACAGCACCCGCTTCGAGCTGGAGAACGTGGCCGACGCGCGCTACCTGAAGGCCGCGCTGGCCGACGAGATCCTGCTGCACACGCCGTGGATCGGCCGCGAACGCTGGACCGCGCACCTGCTGGAGTCTTCGCTGTTCCGCACCAACATCGCGGGCGACCTGGTGTTCAGCCGCATCGAAGAACTGCTGTCGGGCCGCGAGCCCTCCAAGCGGGACATCGCGCGGCTGTATCTCTTTGCGCTGGCGCTGGGCTTCCAGGGCAAATACCGCGGCGGCGGTGAGGAAGCGCGGCTGCTCGGCTACCGCGAGGAGCTGTTCCAGTTCGTCTACCAGCGGCCGGCCGATTTCTCGGGCCGCGACCGCGTGGTGTCGGAGCGGGCCTATGCCAGCACGCTCTCGCACATCGCGCCGCGCAAGCTGCCCACGCTGAGCCGATGGACGGTGCTGTTCCTGCTGAGTGCCGCCACGCTGCTGGCGGTGTCGGAGCTGCTGTGGCTGTGGCAGTCGTGGCCGGTGCGGCAGGTGCTGCAGCCGGG
>Ga0157369_10010228_pt1 | contig 10706 bp, 10 predicted proteins | sample C25metaG_FD_113461 | JGI IMG/M metagenome (GOLD analysis project Ga0157369, IMG submission 113461) | Corn rhizosphere microbial communities from Kellogg Biological Station, Michigan, USA - C2-5 metaG | ecosystem: Host-associated > Plants > Roots > Rhizosphere > Soil | place: USA: Michigan...
CTCGATCTCCTTGCTCCACGCGTCCTGCTGGCCGGTGGAATAGCCGAGCGCCTTCGCGACTTCGCGTACCGCCGACTTGGGCCGGTCCGTGATCACGTTGGCGACCTGCGCGGCGTGTTCGCGTCCGTGCTTGGCGTAGACGTACTGGATGACCTCCTCGCGACGGTCGGACTCGATGTCGATGTCGATGTCCGGCGGCTCGCCGCGCTCGGGCGCGAGGAAGCGCTCGAACATCAGGTCGTGGTAGACGGCGTCGACGGCGGTGATCTGCAGCGCGTAACAGACCGCCGAGTTCGCCGCGGATCCCCTTCCCTGACAAAGGATTCCGCTCTCGCGGCAGAACCGGACTAGGTCCCACACGACCAGGAAGTAGCCGGGGAAGTTGAGCTCGTCGATGATCGCCAGCTCGTGTTCGATCATGTCGCGGGCGCGCTGCTCGTGCCCCTTGCCGGCGAAGCGGCGCTCGATGCCCTCATACGTCAGCCGGCGCAGGTAACCCATCTCGTCCAGTCCGTCGGGACACGGGAAGGGCGGCAGGTCGGGCGCGATGAGCTTGAGCGGAAAGGCGATCTCGCGTCCGAGCCGCGCTGCGTTCTCGACCGCGGACGGCCAGCGGGCGAACCGGGCGGCCATCTCCTCACCGGCCCGCAGGTGCTGTCCCGCCCACGCCGGCAGCCAGCCGTCCAGTTCGTCCAGGGTGCTGCGCGCGCGGACGGCGGCAGTGACCGTGGCGAGCGGACGGCGCGGCGGAGCGTGGTAGTGCGCCGCGGTGGTGGCGACCAGTTGCAGTCGCTGTTCGTCCGCGAGCATCGCCAGTGCCTCGTAGCGGTCGTCGGCGAGCGGGTCCAGCTCGTGGGTCAGTTCGACCACCACGTTGTCGCGGCCGAACCGGTCGACGAGTTCGGCGAGCGCGCGGCGTGCGGGATCGAGCGCGAAGGTCCCATGCCGGCCGTCCAGCGCGCGACGCACCGCGCCCTTGCGGCAGCCGGTGAGCACCAGCCAATGGCCCGCCGCCGCGTCCGCAACCTCACCGGTGTCGTACACCGGGCGGCCCTTCGCACCACCGCGCAGGTGCGCCGAGCTGATCACCCGGCACAGTGCCGCGTAGCCGGCCGGGTCGCGAGCCAGCGCGAGCAGGTGCGTGCCGGGCGGGTCGGGATTGCCCACGCGCGCGGCGGTCATCTTCTCGGACGCGGTGCGCGGCTCGGTCAGGTCGAGGGACAGTTCGGCACCGAAGCCGGTCGGCAGCCCGAGTGCCTCGGCCGCCTCGGCGAAGCGCACCGCGCCGTACATGCCGTCGTGGTCGGTGAGGACCAGGCTCTGCAGCCCGAGCCGCACCGCTTCCTCGGTGAGCTCTTCGGGCGAGGACGCACCGTCCAGGAAGCTGAAGGAGGAGTGCGCGTGCAGCTCGGCGTACGGCACGCTGCCACCGACCGGCTCCACCGGCTGCGGCTGGTACGCAGGACGCTTGCGGGACAGGGGCTGCTCGGGCGGTGAGTCCTTCCCCGTCCGGCCCGTGGGTGCGCGTCCGGACAGCGTGCGCTCCAGCTCGTGCCACGGGATCGGCGGATTCTGCCAGCCCATCAGCCGAGTATAGAACGCACGTTCACTTCGGGCACGTCCCGTGCAAGGAGCCGATGGTGAGTTAGTGCCGGCGGGGTCGACGTGCGGCGTAACAGAGCATTGTCCCGAAGCCGAGCAGCAGCGCTGCCGCACCGGTCAGCTCGCGCGGATGCGCTCCGGTCATGGCAAGCGGCCCGTTCGAAAGGTGCGGTGTTCGCGATGTCGCCACCTCCGCGACACCGTGCGACGTTCGGGGCCGCCTGGAAGGCGGGCTGCTGATTGCCGATGACCCGCCGCTGGATATCGATGCCGAGCTCGACACGGCCGGTGACCCGCCGCTGGATATCGATGCCGAGCTCGACACGGCCGGTGGCCCGCTGCTGGATGCCGGTGGCGAGCTCGACGCGGCCGGGCAGGTCGTGGTCGCGAAGAATCGGCCGCGCCGGATGTTTCCCGCGCTCGCGTCGAATTGGACGAAGCACTCTCCGGGTACCGCGGTCAAGAGGTCGAAGCTGGCGCTGCTACCGAAGTTCGCCCCGACAGCGATATCGACGTTGGACTGGTGTGCGGGATCCGAGCCGGCTTGTGGCGACGGGACCAGATTCTGGTGGACGTGCAGTGTCGCGGGCGTCGCGTCCGGGCAGCCTTGCGCGTCGTGGGAGATGTCGACGACGGCCCGGCCGCCGTCCAACTGCTTCTGGATGGCCAGCGCGGTGATCGTGACGGCGCTGGGGCAGCTCGGACTGGACGAGCCGCTCGGTGTTTCGGCGTAGGCGGATTGGACGCTCGCGGTCAGCAGGACCAGTGCCAGCCCGGCAATGGTCGAGAGCCAGACGTGGCTAGCCGCAACTTCGCAAGATCGCTGTCGCATGGGGCCCCCCACCTGTGATGGCGCTGGGACAATGATCGCCGTGGGGGAGGCGGCCGTCCTCCGTCATCCGGACGAGCCGGGCTCATCCAACTGCGTGGATGCAGGGCTCATGGCAGGGTGACCTTTCGACTGCGCACCCCAGGCAAACACCGAATTAACGGTGCATATGCCACGCTCCGTCCGCATTTGTTCTTACGGAGGTGGCTCGTGGTCCGCTCGTTCTCCCCTCGCCGGCGGATCCGCCGGGCCGGCGGCCCCGCCGTCGTTGCCGCCGTCGCCGGGACGGTGCTCGCCATCGCCGGTGCGCTCTCGCCGGCTGATGCCGCGACCGCCTCCGTGTCGGTGAGCGCTGACGTGGGCGGCGCGCTCGGCGTAACAGCGAGCGTGAACGCTGCGCCGCAATACGGTGCGTCCGTCGCGTTGGGCTGCGCGAACCCCGCCAACCACGTACGCGGCGCGAAGCTGCACGGGGCGGTCCACCCCAAGATCGGCACCGGCGCCGTCTGCTTCGGCCAGGCACACGTCGCCGCGGGCAAGGAGGGTCCGGAGATCACGAAGGGGCCGGTCGGGCTCGGCCCGGCCGACATCCAGTCCGCGTACGGCCTCGCCGGGTTGCAGCCCGCTGCCGGCGCGACCGTCGCGATCGTCGATGCGTACGACGACCCGAACGCCGAGGCCGACCTGGCCACCTACCGGTCGACGTACGGTCTGCCCGCTTGCACCACCGCGAACGGCTGCTTCCGCAAGGTGAACCAGGGCGGCGCGGCGAGCCCGCTGCCGGCCGGCGACTACGGCTGGGCCGAGGAGATCAGCCTCGACCTGGACGCGGTGTCCGCGGCCTGCCCGGGCTGTCACATCCTGCTGGTCGAGGCGAACGGCCCGAACACCGATGATCTGATGACCGCAGTCGACAGTGCTGCGCGGCTCGGTGCCGTGGCGATCTCGAACAGCTACGGCGGGACGGAGGATTCGACGATCCTCGCGGCGGACGCGCACCTGAACCACCCGGGCATCGCGATCACGGCGTCCAGTGGTGACAGCGGCTACGGCGTCTCGTGGCCGGCGTCCTCCCCGTACGTGACCGCGGTCGGCGGGACGACGTTGACGAAGGCGGCCGGCACCGCCCGCGGCTGGACGGAAGCGGCGTGGAACAAGGCGGGCAGCGGGTGCTCGGCGTTCGAGCCGAAGCCGTCGTGGCAGCACGACACCGGTTGCGCGAACCGGACCGTCGCCGACGTCTCCGCGGACGCCGACCCGAACTCCGGGCTGGGGGTCTACGACACCTACAACAGTTGCGGCACGAGTTCGCTGTGCGACCTGCTTATCTCGCTCGGCCTGGTGCAGGGGCTGGACGGCTGGGCGCAGGTGGGCGGGACCTCGCTGTCCTCGCCGCTGATCGCGTCGGTGTACGCGCTCGCCGGCGGCTCGCCGAACGCGGCGTCGTCGGTGTACGCGAACCCGGCCGCGCTCAACGACGTGACCACCGGGTCGAACGGCAGTTGCGGCGGCTCGTACCTGTGCACCGCGGGCGCCGGCTACGACGGCCCGACCGGGCTGGGTACGCCGAAGGGTCTCGGCGCGTTCTAGGCCGGGCTAGGTTGGGGAAGTGCCCCGCCTGCTCGTCGTCCACCACACCGCGTCACCGGCCACGCAGGAGCTGCTCGAGGCGGCGCTGGACGGCACCAGGGCCGAGGGCCTCGAGGCCGTCGAGGTGGACGTGCGGGCTGCCCTCGCGGCGGGCCCGCCGGACGTCCTCGCCGCGGACGGCTTCGTGCTCGGTACGCCGGCCAACATCGGCTACCTGTCCGGCGCGATGAAGTACTTCTTCGACAACGTCTACTACCCGTGCCTGACCGCGAAGGTCGGCGCGCCGTACGGGCTGTGGGTGCACGGCAACAACGACACCCAGGGCGCGATCCGCGCGGCGGAGTCGATCGCGCAGGCCATGGGGTGGCAGCGCGTACACGAGCCGGTGTCCGTCGTCGGAGCGCCGACCAAGGACGACCGCGAGGCCGTCTGGGACCTCGCCGCGACCGTCGCTGCCGGCCTTCTGGGCGGCTAGCCGCTGTCGGGTCAGGCGGCAGCGACGCGCTGGGCGACGGCCTTCACCAGCTTGGCCTGGAGTGCGGCGTCGACCGGGGCGCCGAAGCTCTCGAAGTCGACCTCTGCCTCGATCTTCTTGCCCGCGATGTACGTCGAGTCGAGATAGACCTTGAAGTGCTGACCGGAGCTGGTCACCTTGATCGTCCCGGTGATCTTGGCGATGACGTTGGCCGGGCCGCCGTTGTTGCCCGGCAGCACCTTGAGGTTGAGGTCGTCGAGGCTGGCGCCTCCCGGCAGCTGGCCACTCATCTCGCTGCGCAGCATCGTCGTCATGCAGCGGGTGGCCTTGGCGCCGTCCTGGAACGCGCCCTTGTCCGCGGTGACGTCGGCGGCCGACGAGTAGCTGCTCGCGCTGGAGGAGATCGACCCGGTTTTATTGCTGAACTCCTGCGAGTCCGCCTCGGCCACCTTGTCGGCGTGCGTGTTGCGGATGCCGACGCACTTGGCGAAGCGGGCCTGTGCGGCGCCGTCGTCGGTGGATGTCTGCGCCGCGCTGGGCGTCCAGCCGGGCGGCAGGTCGGACGGGACGAGCAGCAGCTTGGCCAGCGCGGCCTTCCCGGCGGCGGATCCGGTGCCTGCGTTCGTATCCGCGCTCGTGCTCGGTGCCGGACTCGTGCTCGACGTCGTGCTCGCGGCGCTGGTGCCCGGTGTGGTCGCGCTGCTCGGAGTTCCGTTGCTGCTGGACGAGCAGGCGGTCAGCAGGGCCACGGTCGTGAGCGTGCCGAGTGCCGCGCCGGCCCGGATGCCTCGCGAGATCTGCATCCGGCGACTGTAACCGGTTGCGTCGGCCTGCTCAGTCATAGACGGCCTCCACCTGCCAGGTACCGGTGGCGCCGCCGGCGCCGTCCGTCGTCATCGTGCCGCTGACCAGATACGCCCGCCCGCGAACGTCCACAAGCTGGCAGCGCACCACGTGCCGGGCCGCCTCGGGATTCCACCAGCGTTCGTCCACCGGCCACGGCCCGGCCCAGGACGTGATCGCCACCGGCCGCTCGGTGCCCAGGCCGAACCGCACGGGCGGACGGGGCACGGTGCCGCGCTCGGTGACCACCACCGGCCGGCCGGCGTCGTCGAGCACCTGTGCTGGACGTGGCGGGTCGAGCAGCACGGACGGGGCCGGTGCGGGCAGCTGGCCGGGCCACGGCTGCTGCGGCGAACGGGTCGGCGCCGGCTCGTCGCCCCACGGCACCAGCTTCGTGCGTTGGTGCGGGTCGCGGCCGCCGTCCAGGACCGGGGTGAGCACCGAGCCGTGCCCGAGCAGCGTCTGCACCCGGGCCAGCGCGCGGCGGGCCCGCTCGTCACCCTCACCCGAACCGCCCCACAGTGCCTGCTGGTGCGCGCCGGTCGGCACCACCTCGACCGGGACCAGCCGCAGCCGGGCCACCCCGGCGGTGGGCCGGCCGCGTCCCTGGCCGGACAGCCAGCCCTCCAGCTGCCAGCGCACCCGGTCCAGGACGTCCGTCGTCGACAGCACGCCGGCGTGCCGCCACCGGCGCACCGTCTCCTCGCCGTTCTCGCTGGACGCCTGCAGTTCCAGGCAGGTGCAGGCCAGCCCGTGCGCGGCCAGGTCGGTGACGAACTGCTCGGCGATCCCGCGCGCGGAGAAGGCAACCGCGTCCACGCGGTCGACGGGCGGCTCCAGGTCGAGCTCGACGGCGAACTCGACAGGGGGACGGCGCCCGGCCACGGGACGGTCGTCGCGCCCGCCGGCCTGCCGGTGCGCCCAGGCGCCGGACGGGCCGAAGCGGGCCAGCACGTCGCGGGCCGGGAGCGCGGCGAACGCGCCGAGGGTGCGCAGCCCGAGCCGGCCCAGCAGGTCGGCCAGCTCGGGCAGCCCCAGCGTCTCGACCGGCAGGTCGGCCAGGAACCTCGCTGACTCGCCGGGTTCGACCACCAGGCCGCGGCGCGCCGCCTGTTCGGCCGCGAACCCGCCGTCGGCCACCCCGATCAGCGCGCCGGCGCCGTCCGTGCCGCGCAGGATCGGCAGCTCGCCGATCGCGCGGGACAGCGCGTGCAGCACCCCGGTCTCGCCACCGAAGTAGCGGGTGGGACCGCGCATGCCGATCGCGGCCAGCCCCGGACGGGTGATCTCCACGCCCGGGGCGATCGACTCCAGCGCGGCCACCACCGGCTCGAAGGCGCGCGCCTCGGCCGCCTCGTTGCGGGGCAGCACGACCAGCTCCGGGCAGCGGGACTGGGCCTCGCGGCGGCGCTGGCCGCGTCGCACCCCGGCCGCGCGGGCGCTGTGCGAGCAGGCCAGCACGTGGTTGCCCACCAGTACAGCCACCGGGACGTCCGTGTCCGCGACGTCCGAACCGAGCCGGACGGTGGTCACCGGCCAGTCCGGGCACCACACCGCCGCAGTCCGGGGCGGAATGACGTTCATCGCGGTCCTTCATGTCGCGGTGGTCAACAGCAGGTTGTGGTCGCTGGGGCGGCCACAACCTGCTGTTGACCAGCGGGTATGGGCTAGCTGACCAGGGGGATGACGGGGGCGAGCGGCTCGGCGGACGCGACGCCGCCGGCGGCCGTGGGCAGCCACAGCTCGGCGCTGCGCGGGCGGGCGGCCTGGCCGCGTCCGGTGGCGGTGACCTCGACGCGCCGGGCGCGCAACCGTCCGTGCCCGCTGCCGATGCCCGTCCACGGGCCGGGTGCGGCGGACAGCCGGACGTCGGCGTTCGGCCAATCGGGCGCCGTGCCATGCCCGGCCCCGTGTCTGGGCAGGAACGGGATCAGTACCGCGTCGCGGGTCCGGGCCCGGGCGGCCAGCCGGCGGATCTCGCCGGGTGCCAGCCGGGCCGGGGGGCGGGCGGCCACGATGTCGACCGCGTCGACCAGTGCGCCGACCGCGGTGGTCCAGTTCTGCTGGTGCTGCCCGAGCGCGGGGACGACCGCCAGCCGGGACAGCTCGATGCCGTACTCGCCGGCCGCCTCGGCACTGATGTGCGGGAACCCCACGAGCGCACACCAGGCTCCGTCGGCAGACGCGGTGCCGAGCAGGGCGAGCAGCAGCGAGACCGAGCCGCTGACGGCCACCGTGCTGCCGCGCCGCAAGCCATGCGGCAAGATGGCGGACAGCGCCGGATCGACCGGCAGCGGCGGTGCGCCGCGACGGCCGAGATCGACTGCGACCTCTCCGGTCGGCTTGCGGATCGCGACGTCGAGCATTTCCTAACTATCGAACGGACGTTCGAGAAAGTCAATCTCGCTCAGGGGGTGCCGGGTGTGTGAATTCCCGCCCGCGGACGTCCGCCGCGGACCGTCCGCCATCGCCGGGCAGGGGCTGTTCGCGCCTGCCCCGATCGAGGCCGGGACACCGGTGCCGGGAGCGATCGCAGCCGCCAACCACAGCTGCGACCCGAACCTGTGGTGGTCCGGCGACGAGCTCGTCGCGCTCCGTGACATCGCGGCCGGCGAGGAACTCACCTACGACTACGCGACCGACGGTTCCGCCGGCGTGCTGGGGCCGGCCGCGTTGCTGCGCTGCAACTGCGGCTCGATGCGGTGCCGCGGGCTGATCGAGGCCGGGGACCGGCACATCCCCGAACTGCAGCGCCGCTACGCCGGCCACTTTCGGCCGGACGCCTAGACGGATCAGGTGCCGACCGGGAGCATGAGCGAGATGGACCCAATCACGCGAAATGTCGAACTGGACGCGGTGCGCCGGCGCCGGGCAGAGCTGCGTGAATCCCTCGACGCGCTGGAGCAGGCGCTCGCCTCGCCCGCCGTGGGCCGTCCGCTGATCTGGGGGGAACGGGTGCGCAGCGTGCTGGTCGAGGTCGCCGACGACGTCCGCGAGCACATCGTCGGAACCGAGGGCCCGGAGGGGTTGCACCAGACGATCCTGGACGGCGACCTGCGGCTGACCAACGCGGTCGAGGCGCTGACGCAGGAGCACGCGCAGCTGAGCGACGAACTGGCCGGACTGATCGCGATGACCGAACCGCCCGTGACGGCAGAGGACGTGCCCGAGGTCCGGGAGCGGGCCACGCGCATGCTCGGGCACCTGATCCGGCACCGGCAGCGCGGCGCCGACCTGATCTTCGAGGCCTACGAGACCGACATCGGCGTCGGTGACTGAGCCATGATCAATACCCCCTCAGCCACATCCCACTGTGGTGGAGGGGGTATTCATCACTCGGCGAGTTCGACGTCCAGGTCGGCGTCGCGCACCCGGACGCTGTCCGGGTGCAGGAACACGAAGCGCTTGTAGGACCAGAACCGGAACACCGTCCCCAGCCCGATCGTCGCCAGGTTGACGATGTTCATCACCAGGTGGTCGTTCCGCTGATTGAGCGGGTACGCGAACAGCGCCAGCACCAGTTCGGAGATGACCAGCACCACCAGGTTGATGCCGAAGAAGAACGACGTCTCGCGGCCGATGCTGGTGCGCGCCCGGTGCGAGAACGACAGGTGCCGGTTGCCGAAGTACGCGAACGCTGTCGCCACGATCGTCGAGACGAACTTGGCCTTCAACCAGCCGTGCGGGGACAGGGCGTTGTAGATGCCCAGGTCGATCACCAGCGAGACGATCCCGACCAGCCCGAAGGCGGCAAGCTCCTTGAGCAGGACCCGCCACGACTTGCGCAGGTATTCGCGCAGGCCGGGAGCGCCGTGAACGGTCGTCATGGTGACAAATGAGCCTACGCGCGCTCTGCTGCGACCTAGCTGTGTGCGTCGCTCGGACCGCCCAGCAGCCCGGCCCACTAGGCTCTGGCACCGTGGATGCCCGCACCGGACTGCCAGTCGTCGGCATGGTCGGCGGCGGCCAGTTGGCCCGCATGACCCACCAGGCGGCGATCGCCCTCGGCCAGTCGCTGCACGTGCTCGCCGAATCGCCGGACGACGCTGCGGCCCTCGTCGCGTCCGAGGTGACCATCGGTGACTACCGGGACGTGACCGTGCTCGGCTCGTTCGCCGATGGCTGCGACGTGCTCACCTGGGATCACGAGCACGTCCCGAACGAACACGTCCGGACGCTGGACGAGGCCGGCATCGCAGTGCACCCCGGGCCGGACGCGCTGCGCTACGCCCAGGACAAGATCGTGATGCGGCGCAAGCTGACCGAACTCGGCATCGCCTGCCCGCGCTGGATCGACCTGACCAAGGCGCCCGACCCGGCCGGCGCCCTGGACGAGTTCGCCCGGCAGGTCGGCTGGCCGCTGGTGCTCAAGGCGGCGCGCGGCGGCTACGACGGTAGGGGGGTCTGGGTGGTGGCCGACGCGCTGTCAGCGGCCAGCCTGATCGCGTCCGGCACGCCGCTGCTGGCCGAGGAGATGGTCGCGATCAGCCGAGAGCTCGCCGCGGACGTCGCCCGCTCGCCGTACGGCCAGGCGGCCGCGTGGCCGGTGGTCGAGACAGTGCAGCGCGACGGAATCTGCGTCGAGGTGTTCGCGCCGGCGCCGCACCTGCCGGACGAGCTGGCCGACGAGGCGCAACAGATCGCGCTGCGGATCGCCAGCGAGCTCGACGTAACCGGCCTGCTGGCCGTCGAGCTCTTCGAGACCACCGACGAACGGCTGCTGGTGAACGAGCTGGCGATGCGGCCGCACAACTCGGCGCACTGGACGATCGAGGGCGCGCGCACGTCGCAGTTCGAGCAGCACCTGCGCGCCGTGCTCGACTACCCGCTCGGCACCACGACGATGACCGCGCCGGTGGTCGTGATGGCGAACCTGCTGGCCGCCGACGGCGAGGTCGATCCGCCCGGTCTCGACGAGCGCGTCCACCACTGCATGGCCAAGTGGCCGGACGTGAAGATCCACCTCTACGGCAAGCAGTTCCGTCCCGGCCGCAAGGTCGGGCACGTGACCGCCCTCGGTGCCGACCTGGCCGAGGTCCGTACCCGCGCCCTCGCCGCCGCCAACTTCCTCATGAACGGAACAGCCACGCGATGAGCGGTCCATCAGTCGGCGTGATCATGGGGTCGGACTCGGATTTCGCGGTCATGGGTGCCGCGGCCGAGGCGCTGGCCGAGTTCGACGTCCCGCACGAGGTCCGCGTCGTGTCCGCGCACCGCACTCCGCTGGACATGGCGTCGTACGCGCAGGAGGCGACCGGCCGCGGCCTGAGGGTGATCATCGCCGGCGCGGGCGGTGCCGCGCACCTGCCGGGCATGGTCGCCGCGCTCACCCCGCTGCCGGTGATCGGCGTGCCCGTGCCGCTGAAG
>Ga0157369_10010230_pt1 | contig 10706 bp, 4 predicted proteins | sample C25metaG_FD_113461 | JGI IMG/M metagenome (GOLD analysis project Ga0157369, IMG submission 113461) | Corn rhizosphere microbial communities from Kellogg Biological Station, Michigan, USA - C2-5 metaG | ecosystem: Host-associated > Plants > Roots > Rhizosphere > Soil | place: USA: Michigan...
AAGCTCGTTGCCCTGGTAGAGATCCGGAACGCCCGGCGCGCCGAATTTCAGAAGGGTCATCGACACGCTGTTCAGCAGCCCGAACCACGCGAACGTCGCGCATTCGCGGCGCAGATCGGGAAGAAAGCGGTGCGCACCCGGTTCGCCGAGCAGCGCCGCGACGAAATGCGCGAGCGCCGCCTCGTACGCGACGTGCGGCGTGAGCCAGCTCGTGTGCAGCTTCGCCTCGCGCGCGGCCTTGCGCATGTAGGCGTCGATCCGCTCGCGGTACGCGGCGAGGTCGTGCGTACCCGCGGCGTCATGCGGAAACGAGCCGACGAGCGTCTGGTAGAGGAGGTATTCGTCGTTGCGCGACGGCGCCTTCTCGCCGTCGACGAGCATTCGGTGGCCGTCGTTCATCCGGCTCCAGCGCCGCACCATCGAGCGCCACGCGGTGGCGCGCTCGGAAATCACGTCGATCCGCGCGCGCACGTCTTCCGCGCGCTTGTTGTCGTGCGTCGACGTCGCGAGCAGCGTATGCGGCCAGTGCGCGGCGCGATCCGCGCTCGCCGCGTGGAAGGCGCGCACGCCGAGGCCGAACTGCGACGGATCGCCGCCCACCTCGTTGAGCGCGACGAGCCGGTTGAACCGGTACAGCGCGGTGTCTTCGACGCCCTTTGCCGCCACCGGCGCGGTGAACTGCTGGAACTGCATCGCGAACTGCCGGTGGCGTGCATCGGGACGGCCCGATTCGTGATCGACGCCCTCGCCGAGCAGCGCGCGATGCAGGAAACCGAAGACGCTCTCGTCGCTCACGCGGCTTCGCGCGCGCGCATGCGCGACCGCCCAGTCGACGTAGCGGCGGTCCTGTGCGGAGGCGCCTTCGGCGTCGACATACGTGCGATAGACGGGGAAGCGCGCGGCGATTTCCTTGATGCCCTCGCGCAGCGCATTGAACGTGAAGTCGCGCGTGCGCCGGTCGGCGCGCGCAAGGCGCAGCGCTCGCAGCGTCAGCACGCGCAACTCCGAGGCGAGCGGGCCTTCCATGATCGCGCGCCGGCCTTCATAACACGCCTCGTCGAACGGCCGCGCCTCGTCACCGGCGAATGCCCGCCAGATCCGGTCGAGGCGCGCCCTGGCACGGCGATCGACGAACAGGCCGTTGACGACGTTCGCGAAACGGTAACCGGTGGTCCCGTGCACCGGCCAGGATTCCGGAAGGCGCTCGTGCGACGCGGTGATCTTCTCGATCACCACGTACACGCTGCGCGCAGTGTCGTCCGTAGCGCCGTAGCGCGCTGCCTGCTCGCGATAGCCCTGTTGCAATTGCGCGAAGTAGCGCGCCGGATCGAAGAGCCCGTCGGGATGATCGATGCGCAGGCCGCCGACGATGCCGGCGCCGGCGAGCTCGAGGATGAACGCGTGGGTTGCGTCGAACACCGGCGCGCGCTCCATCCGCAGCGCGGCGAGCTCGTTGACGTCGAAGAAGCGGCGATAGTTGATCTCGTCCGAGGCGACGCGCCAGTGCGCGAGGCGAAACGCCTGCGCTTCGAGCAGCGCATGCAGCGCGTCGAAGCTTGCGGCGTCGCCGGGCGTTCCGTTGACCTCGGATACGGCATCGGCGATGGCGCCGCTCACCGGTTCGGCGACGGCGAGTGCCGCGATCCTGCGCTTCTGCTCCGCCGCAATGCGAAGGCGCGCGGCGACCCGCGCCGGGGAGTCCTCGTCGTGCCGCGGCAACGCCTTCAGCGTGTAGGCGGCGGCCTCGACCGCGGCGACGTCGAGCGGGCGCCGGGTCGCGCGGGCGAGTGCCGCAGCGCGCAGCAGGATGTCGGCGTACGACCGCGGGTCGAGCGGAAAGCAATGCTCGAAGTAGCGGATCGCGAAGCGGCCGGCGGCGGCGTCGAACTCGAGCGCGAGTTCGCCGCGCTCGAGCACTGCGCCGTACGCATCGCCGAGGACGGGGACCAGCACCTTGTGCGCGAGGTCCTCGTCGTTGCGCGTCCAGTCGATGTCGAAATACCCGGCGAACGGCGACGAATGCCCGTTCTCGAGCACGTCCAGCCACCAGGCGTTGTCGGCGCCCATCACCGCCATGTGGTTCGGCACGATGTCGCACAGGTGGCGCATGCCATGGGCGGCGAGGGCTTCGACCATCCGATCGAAGTCGGCGCGCGAGCCGATCTCCGGATTCAGCATCCGATGGTCGACGACGTCGTAGCCATGGCGGCTTCCAGGCCGTGCGCGCAGGTAGGGCGAGCAGTACACGTGGCTGATGCCGAGCGACGCGAGATACGGCACGAGCGCCGTCACGTCGTCGAACCTGAAATCGCGATGCAGTTGCACGCGATACGTCGCGCGCGGGATCGCCTGCAGCGGGAGCGTCACCGAGCTTGCCCCGGCGCGCGTTCGGCGGCGATGCGTTGCGCGAGCGCGCGCAGGCGGCCGTCGGCGGCAACCTGCTCGAGGGCGACCGGGAGCTTGCGTCGCCAGTTCGGATGCTCGGTCGTCGTGCCCGGCAGATTGGCCTGCTCGACGACGCCGAACACGTCCTCCGGTTGCACGGCCAGAAGCGCCGACGGCGTGCGGGCGAGGAACTGCTGCAACGCGATCGCGAGCGGTGGCGTCAGCGCCGGCACGGCGCGCGGGTCGAGCGGCGTGCCGCGAGGCAGCAGTCCCGCGCGATCGAGTGCGGCGAGCAGTTGGCCACGATCGGCGATGCGCGCCGCCATCTGCGCGTCGAGGTCGGCCTGCGGGCCGAGGTGGCCGTGGCTTGCGCGAAGCGCGATATCGTGCCCGGCCCACCAGCCGGCGAGCGTCGGCAGGTCGTGCGTGCTCGCCGTGGCGAGCGCCGCCTCCGGATATTGCGCCGGCGCTTTGAAGTCCCCGGCCCCGTCGCGCTCGAACAGCAGCACGCGATACGACAGCACGTCGTTCACGGCGAGTGCGACGCGCACCTCGTCAGGCACCGTGCCGAGGTCCTCGCCGATCACGAGGCACTGCTGCCGCTCGCTTTCGAGCGCGAGCAGGCCCAGCAGGTCGGCGAGCGGGTAGTGAACGTACGCGCCGTGCGCCGGCGTGGCGCCGGACGGCACCCAGTAAAGGCGCAGCAGCCCCATCACGTGGTCGATGCGCAACGCACCGGCACCGCGCATGTTCGCGCGGAGCGTCGCGATGAAGGGCGCATACGCCGCATCGCGCAGGCATTGCGGGATCATCGGCGGCAATCCCCAGTTCTGCCCGGCGACGTTGAACGCGTCGGGCGGTGCGCCGACGCTCGCGGTGACCGCATACAACCGTTGCTGCGCCCATGCCTCGGCGCCGCCGCGGTCGACCGAAACGGCGAGATCGGTGTACAGGCCGATCGCGAGCCCGCATCGGCGCGCGCATTGCGCGACCGCTTCGCGCTGCAGGTCGGCCTGCCATTGGAGCCACGCGAAAAAATCGATCCGCTCCGCGTGCGTGTCGGCGAATGCGCGCACCGCGGGTGCCGCGGGATCGCGGTACGCGGCGGGCCACGCGGGCCATCCCCAGGCCGCGGCATCGGCGGCGAAAAAATGCGCCTGCAGCGCATCGAAGACCGCCTGCCTGCGCAACGCCTCCCCGCCCATCGTCTTGAATGCGTCGAACGCCGACCAGCGCGCCGCGACTCGTGTCCGCGCATCGTCGCGCGCCTGCGCGTAGAGCATTTCCAGCACCGGCATCTTGAGTGCCGCGACGCCGGCATGATCGACGAGCGTCGCGTCGCGCAGCGCGCGCAGCGCGTCCTGGAAGGGCGGCGAAGCGACGCGCTCCTGCGCCTTGCGGCAGTGGCCGAACTCGGCGATCGCCTCGACGTCGAGATACAGCACGTTGAGAAAGATCCGGCTCGACGGGCTGTAGGGACTCGCATGCGCGGGATTGTGCGGAAACAACGCGTGCAGCGGATTCACGCCGACGACATCGGCGCCTTCCGCGCCCCACTGCGCGACGACGCCGGCGAGATCGGTGAAATCGCCGATGCCCCAGTTGCGTGCGGAGCGCACGCCGTACAGCTGCAGCGCAACGCCCCACACGCGTCCCCCGTCGCGCAGCCGCGACGGGCGATGGCATGCGTCCGGGGCCACGGCGAGCATGCCGCGCGCGACGCGCTCGCCGTTCGCGTAAAGCGCGATGTCGTGGTAACCGTTCGGCAGCGCGACGTCCAGCGTGACATCGCACACGACGCAGGGCACGTCCTGGCGCACCGCGTGCACGGTGCCGGACGAAGCCTGGCATTGCCGCTCGACGCCGTCTTCGGCACGCACGCGCCACGCGAGCGGCGCCTGCGCGACGTGCGCGGGCAGGTGTACGCGCAGCCGCCACGGGCGCGCGCCCGCGCGCACGACGCTCATCGGTGGCAGGCATTGCCGGCATTTCGCGCCGGCGATCGCCGCCAGCGCGTCGACGATTTGCGCCTCGTTCGCCGCGTCCACGCGCATCGCCGCGAGGAGCGCCGTGAGCACGTCGTCGGGGGCGTGGCGCAGATTTCCCCACGCGTCGTGATAGTCGGCGGCGATGCCGTACGCGGCTGCAAGACGTCGAATCGATTCGCTCGTCGGGTGGGTCTTCCGTGCGCGGCCGTGCGGCACTGGTCACGGATCCTTCAGGATGAATGCGAGCGCATGGGCCGGCAGCGTTCCGCTCGTCCCGGTGGCCGGCATACCGGCGGTCGCGAAGATCGCGTCGCCCGCCGGCACCGCGACCGCATCGCGCGGCGCCGGCGACAGATTGGCCAGGAGATGCAGGCTGCGGCCACTGTCGGCATGCCACTGCACGCGCAACAGCGCGTCGCCGTCGACCGCGAACGAGCCGCCGCGATGCAGTTGCGCGAGCAGTGGCACGACGAAGCGTCGGCGCAGCGCGAGACATTCGCGGTAGAAGGCGCGCGTTTCGCTGCCGCCCGCCGTGCTCGCGGATCGCCAGTCGAGCTTGCTCGCGGCGAACGTCGATTCCACGTTCGGGTCGGGAATCGCCTCGCGCGCGGACGAATCCCGAAAGCGGGGAAAGCGCGCGAATTCGTCGCGCCGGCCGCGCGTCACCGCCTGTGCGAGCTCGGCGCCGAAGTCGCAGAAGAACAGGAAAGGCGTCGACGCCGCGAATTCCTCGCCCATGAACAGCAGTGGCACCTGGGGCGACAGAAGGACGCACGCGGTCAGCGCACGCCAGAGTCGCGGATCGGCAAGCGTCGACAGCCGTTCGCCGAACGCGCGGTTGCCCACCTGGTCGTGGTTCTGCGCGAAGGCGACGAATGCCGTCGGCGGAAGTGCCGCGCTCGGCTCGCCGCGCGGGGCGCCTGCGCGATAGGCAGAAGGCTGGCCCTGGAAGACGAAGCCTTCGGCGAGCGCCCTTCCGAAACACTGCAGCGGCGTCGTCGCGTAGTCGGCGTAGTACCCGTCGTCCTCCCCGGTGGCGATCACGTGCAGCGCATGATGGAAATCGTCGTTCCACTGCGCGGTGGCGAGCGCCGGTCGCCCGTGGGCGTCGCGGCGAAGGTAGCGCGCTTCGTTGCGATCGTTCTCGAGCACGAGATGCACGTCGCGTCCCGGGAACGCGGCGCGCACGCGCGACGCGAGCTCGACGACGATGTCGGGCCGCGAATCGTCGGCGATCGCATGCACGGCGTCGAGGCGCAGGCCGTCGACGTGGAATTCCTCGAGCCAGTAGAGCGCGTTGTGGATGAAGAACTCGCGGACGGTCGCGCTCGCGTCGCCGTCGAAATTGATCGCGTCGCCCCATGGCGTGCGATGCTTCGGATTAAAGAACTGCGGCGCGTAGGCGTGCAGGTAGTTGCCTTCGGGGCCGAAGTGGTTGTACACGACGTCGAGAAGCACCATCAGCCCGCGCGCGTGCGCCGCGTCGACAAGCCGCTTGAGGTCGTCGGGCGTTCCGTAGCTTGCCGCCGGGGCGAACGGCAGCACGCCGTCATAGCCCCAGTTCCACCGCCCGGGAAACGCGGCGACCGGCATCAGCTCGACGGCGGTGACGCCGAGCACCGCAAGGTGATCGAGGTGCGCGATCGCCGCGGCGAACGTTCCGGCGGGCGTGAACGTGCCGACGTGCATCTCGTAGACGACCGCCTCGCGCCACGGGCGTCCAGGCCATGCATCGTCGCGCCAGGCATACGCCGCCGGATCGACGACGACGCTGCGCGCATGCACGCCGTCGGGATTTGCGCGCGAAGCGGGATCGGGAACGACGAGACCGCCATCGATGCGAAATGCATAGTGCGCGCCCGCGCCCGCCCCGTCGACGCGCGCCTCGAACCAGCCGTCGCCGCCCCGCACCAGCGCGACCGGCTCCCTGCCGGTGCCGTCATCGAGCACGAGCTCGACCGTTCGCGCAGCCGGCGCCCACAGGCGGAACGCGGTGGAAGCGTCGTCCAGCTGCGCGCCGAACGGCATCCGGTGCACGCGCCTCACGACGGCGACACCTTCTGCAGCAGCACGAGCGATCGCCCCTGGATCGGGTACGCGTTGTCCGCCTGGTGCGTGCCTTCGGCCAGCAGGCCGTCGTCGCGCGCGGTGTCGAGCAGCACCAGCCATCCCCAGGCGTCGAACGCCGGCAGCGTGAACGGGATGACGCCGTCGTGCGCGTTGAAGAGCATGAGGAAATCGTCGTCGGACACCTCGCGTCCGCGCGCGTCGGTTTCGCCCAGCCGGCCCCCGGCCAGGTACACGCCGAGGCAACGCGCGAAGTCGTTGCTCCATTCCTGCGCGGTCATCTCGGTGCCGTCGGGCTTGAGCCACGCGATGTCCTTCGCCTCGGTCCCCTGCAGCGCGCGCCCCTCGAAAAAATGCCGCCGCCGGAACGCCGGATGCTGCCGGCGCAGGTCGATCACGCGGCGCGCGAATGCAAGCAGTTGCGTCTTGCCGGCGTCCATCGACCAGTCGACCCACGAGAGCGGGCCATCCTGGCAGTACGCATTGTTGTTGCCGTCTTGCGTGCGCGCGATCTCGTCACCGGCGGTCAGCATCGGTACGCCTTCCGAGAGCAGCAGCGTGGCGAGCATGTTGCGCGACTGCCGTGCGCGCAGGGCGAGAATCGACGGGTCGTCGGTCGGGCCCTCGACGCCGCAGTTCCACGAGACGTTGTTGTCGGTACCGTCGCGGTTGTCCTCGAGATTGGCCTCGTTGTGCTTGCCGTTGTACGACACGAGGTCGCGCAGCGTGAATCCGTCGTGCGCCGTGATGAAGTTGATGCTGGCGTGCGGCGAGCGGCCGCTGCGCCCGTAGAGATCCGACGAGCCGGTGAGGCGGCGCGCGAAGTCGCCGATCAGGCCGCCGTCGCCGCGCCAGTACGCGCGCATCGTGTCGCGGTACTTGTCGTTCCATTCCGCCCAGCCGGCGGGGAAATTGCCGACCTGGTAGCCGCCCTCGCCCAGATCCCAGGGCTCCGCGATCAGCTTCACGCCGGTCAGCACCGGGTCCTGCCGCAGGATGTCGAAGAACGCGCCCAGCCGGTCGACTTCGTGCAACTCGCGCGCGAGCGCCGACGCGAGGTCGAAGCGGAAGCCGTCGACGTGCATGTCGGTGACCCAGTAGCGCAGCGAGTCCATGATGAGTTGCAGCACCCGCGGGTGCTGCATGTTGAGCGTGTTGCCGCAGCCGGTGTAATCCATGTAGCGGCGCGGATCGCCGGCCTGCAGCCGGTAGTAGGCGCTGTTGTCCATGCCGCGAAAGCACAGCGTCGGCCCGTGCTCGTCGCCTTCGGCCGTGTGGTTGTAGACGACGTCGAGGATGACCTCGAGCCCCGCCGAATGCAGCGTCTTGACCATCGTCTTGAACTCGTTCACCTTGCCCGACGCCGAGTAGCGCAACTCGGGCGCGAAGTATCCGATGGTGTTGTAGCCCCAGTAGTTGCGCAGCCCCTGCTGCACGAGCCGCCGGTCGTCGACGAACGAGTGGACGGGCATCAGCTCGACGGTGGTCACGCCGAGGCGCTTCAGGTAATCGATGACCGGCGCCGTGGCGAGCCCGGCATACGTGCCGCGCAGTGCCGGCGGCACGTCCGGATGCTGCATCGTGAACCCGCGCACGTGCAGCTCGTAGATCACCATGTCGTGCCACGCGATGTCCGGCGGCTGGTCGTTGCCCCACGTGAACGCGGGCTCGACCACCTTGCTCTTCGGCATCGCGCTCGCGCTGTCGCGCCGGTCGAACGACAGGTCGCCGCGGCGGTTGCCGATGTTGTAGCCGAAAAGCGCATCGCTCCAGCGCAGCGCCCCGGCGATGTTTTTCGCGTACGGGTCGAGCAGCAGCTTGTGCGCATTGAAGCGCAGTCCCTGCTCGGGACGGTACGGCCCGTGCATCCGATAGCCGTACAGCAGGCCCGGCCGCGCCTCGGGCAGGTAGCCATGGAACACCTGGTCGGTGCGCTCGGTGAGCCGGATGCGCTGCAGCTCGCGCCGGCCCGTGCGATCGAAAAGGCACAGGTCGACATCCTCGGCGTGCTCGGAGAACACGGCGAAGTTCACGCCCTCGCCGTCCCAGTGCGCGCCGCGCGGCTGCGAGCGCCCGGGCCATACCGCGGTGAATGGCTTCATCGGTTCGTGTGCTGACGCGGACGTTCGTGGCTAGAGCACGGGCTTGGTGGGCGGGCGAGCGTCGCGCTCGTCGTCGTCGGTGCGCGACCATCGCTCGATGATCTCGCCCGCGCGCTTCTGCCCGCCGATTCCGAACGCGAGCGCGAGTGCCAGCGCAATGGCCCCCACGAGCACGAGGAACGTCTCGCGGATGATGTCGCCGAGGCCGATCTGGTCGAGCGCGATCATGATCACGAACGTCATGATCGCGTAGAGCGCGAGCCGTCCCATGAGACCGGCCTCGCGCGCGCCGATGTTGCGCAGGTAGGTCGCGAGCGCCGTGCTGATGAAGCGCGCGAAATACGCCCCGAAGACCAGGATCACCACCGCCACCATCACGCGCGGCACGAACAGCACGATGCGCCCGATCAGGTCGGTGACGTAGGCGAGGTCGAGCGTGTTGAACGCGATCATCAGCGACGCGAGGATCACCAGCCAGTAGAAGAGGCCGCCCAGCACGCGGATCGTGTCGATGTCGGCGCCGCCCTGCGACAGGAAGCGATCGATGCCCGCCTTCTCGGTGACGACGTTGAAGTTGATCGCGTGCAGCGCCTTGGCGATGGCGAAGCGCACGAGCTTCGCGACGAGCCAGCCGATGACGAGCACGACGATCGCGAGCAGCAGGCGCGGCAGGAAGGCGCCGATCTGATGCAGCGACTCGCGGATCGGCTCGACCAGCATGTTGACGTTATCCATGACGTTCTCCCATCACATTGCGCGGACTGGCGGACGCCCTTCCCCTGGCCCTGCCACAGTGTCACGAACCGTCGAGAACGTCGAGCAGCCCGCGCAGCGGGATGGGCAGCCATCCGGGCCGGTTGTCGACCTCGTACATGAGCTCGTACAGCGCCTTCTCGATGATGAACAGCTCGAGAAGCCGCGTCGCCTCCGTGCGCGCCGATGCGAGTGCGCCAGTGGCCGCAATCTCGTCGTAACCGTCGAGGAAGGCACGCGTCGCCTGCGCGCGCCACTGGCGACCGTCCGCCTCGACGCGCTCGCGCAAGTCGGCGCGCTCGGTGGCGAAGTTGAACAGCGCCGCGTGCAGCGCGTAGTCGAACGAGCGGACCATGCCGGCGACGTCCTTGAGCGGCGACTGCTTTTGCGCGCGCTCGGCCAGCGTACGCGACGGCTCGCCCTCGAAATCGGCGATCACGAAGTCGTTCTGCACGAGCAGCACCTGGCCCAGGTGATAGTCGCCGTGCACGCGCGTCCTCGGCCCATCGGTCGCGTCGCCAGCGTGGCGCGCGATGCGCTCGAGCAGGCGCCCGCGCAGGGCGAGAAGGCGCTCGGCGTCGCCCTGCACGTTCTCGGGCCACGCGTCGCGGCGCCGCTCGAGCCGGGCGAGCGCCTCGACGGCTTCGCCGCGCACGCGCGTGACGAGTGCCGCGACGTCGCCGCCGGTCATCGGCTCGGGAGCGAACGCGCGGTCGCCGGTGTCGCGCGCGAACGCAAGATGCAATTGCGCGGTGCGCACGCCGAGCGTGCGCGCCAGCGTCGTGTAGGCGCCGTGCACGTCGCCACCCGCGGTGGCGGGCGCCTCGCGCGACGCGTCGTCGAAGAATCGCTCGAGGTAGTTGGCCGTGTAATCCCAGCCGTCGCCCTGGTTGTGAACGTAACCCTGGATCAGCGCCAGCGCGGCGACGCGTCCGTCGTCGCCGACGTACTCGACGCTGCCCGCCACCGGAACGCTGTGCGCGAAGCGAACGACTTCGGTCAGGTAGCGGCCGATCTCGACCTCGGGATTCAGGCCGGCCTGCAGGCGCCGGTACCCCTTGACGAACAGGCGATCGGCGAGCGTCACGACGGTGTTGCTGCTGTGCGCGCCCGGCGTCGTGACGGACAGCGCATCGAAATCGCGTCCGGCGAGTGTCGCGAACGCGCTGGTCGGTCTGAAGTGGATCGTGCCGCGCGCCGATTTCACCACGCTGCCGTCGGCGACCGCGCGCACGACCGCGCGCACGAACGCCTCGTCGGCGAACGCGTCGGCCAGGACGCCCACCTGCGCCTGCTGGCGCACCTTCGCGATCGCGAACCCGGTCAACGCGCGCATCAGCGGCTCGTCGAAATCCTCCCACGCCAGGGTCAGCGGCAGGAAATACGTCTGCGACTCGCCCGCGGTCTCGAC
>Ga0157369_10010231_pt1 | contig 10704 bp, 10 predicted proteins | sample C25metaG_FD_113461 | JGI IMG/M metagenome (GOLD analysis project Ga0157369, IMG submission 113461) | Corn rhizosphere microbial communities from Kellogg Biological Station, Michigan, USA - C2-5 metaG | ecosystem: Host-associated > Plants > Roots > Rhizosphere > Soil | place: USA: Michigan...
AAGCACGCGGTTATAAAACGCGCGGCTCTCTTTCTCAAAGCGGTTCTCGTCGTCCGCCATCGTCTTGGACTGTTCCACGTTTCTGCGGCGGGCGCGCGCGACCGTTCGCGCCACATCAGAGACCATCAGGATTGTCAGATCGGGCTGCAGATCATGGCAAAGGATTTTATGCAATTGCAGGACAGTCTCACTACCCAGCTCGCGGCCGCCTCCTTGATAGGCTTCACTGGAGTCGGTAAAGCGGTCGCACAGCACCCATTGTCCTTTTTCAAGGGCCGGCAGAATCTGCTCGTCAATGTGCTGTGCGCGGTCTGCAAACATAAGCCCCAGTTCAGCGAGTGGAGACAAACCTGCAGTGCGCGAACTCAGCAGCACAGTGCGCAGCTTTTCTCCCAGCGCCGTGCCGCCCGGCTCGCGGGTAGTGATCAGGTCGATGCCTCGATCACGCAGGTACTGGGCCAGGTTTTCCATCTGCGTGGATTTGCCCACGCCGTCCAGGCCTTCAAAAGTGATGAATTTTCCGCGCTGTGGAAGAGGCACGATAGAGATTTAATCATAAACCAGGACACAGAAGGCCTTTTGGCGGGACAATAAGAGGAACTTCTTATGCCGATCACAACCATCATCGAACCCTTTCGGATCAAAAGCGTTGAGCCGCTGCACTGGACCACGCGCGAACAGCGTGAGCGTCTTCTCCGGGCAGCGAACTACAACCTTTTTCTGCTGGCCTCTGAAGACGTATTGATTGACTTGCTTACCGATTCCGGGACTGGCGCCATGTCCACCGAGCAGTGGGCCGGGATCATGCGTGGCGATGAAAGCTATGCCGGCGGCCCGAGTTTTAGCCGTTTCCGCGATTCCGTGCAGAATGTTTTCGGCTACAAGCACGTGATCCCCACACACCAGGGCCGGGCCGCTGAACGGATCCTATTCAATGTAATGTGCAAGAAAGGCGACGTGATCCCCAACAATACGCACTTTGATACCACGCGGGCGAATGTGGAGTTTGTGGGCGCGGAGGCAGTTGACCTGCCGTGCGAGGAAAGCCGGCTTCCCGAATCGGTCTTTCCGTTCAAAGGCAACATGAATGTGGCAACGCTGGAACAGTTGATTGCACGTGTGGGCCGGGAACGCGTGCCGGTTGTGATGTTTACGGTCACCAATAATTCCGGCGGAGGCCAGCCGGTCTCAATGGAAAATGCGCGCGCCGTGAGCGCACTCTGCCATAAGCACGGCATTCCGCTGTATTTTGACGCCTGCCGCTTCGCCGAAAATGCTTATTTCATCAAGCTGCGTGAAGCCGGATATGCAGTGAAGACCCCAAAGCAGATAGCCCAGGAAATGTTCTCCCTGGGCGATGGCTGCACCATGTCTGCCAAGAAAGATGGGATGGCGAACATCGGGGGTTTTCTGTGCACCAATGATGACGCCCTGGCGCAGCAAGAGAAAGACCTGCTGATCCTGACCGAAGGATATCCAACCTATGGCGGCCTTGCCGGACGCGATCTGGAAGCTGTGGGCATCGGCATTCAGGAAGCGTTGGATGAAGACTATCTCAGGTACCGCATTGCCTCTACGGCCTACCTGGGACGCCACATTTCCGAGCAGGGTGTACCCATTGTCCAGCCGCCAGGCGGACACGCGATCTATATTGACGCCCGGGCTTTTCTGCCTCACATCCCGCCGGAACAATTTCCCGCTGTCGCGCTGGCAAATGAGCTTTACCTGGAAGGCGGCATACGCTCGGTGGAAATTGGCACGCTCATGTTTGGCGACAAGGCCAGAATGGACCTGGTCCGGCTTGCCATCCCGCGACGGGTTTACACGCAAAGCCACATTGATTATGTTGTGGAAGTAGTGCTCGATGTGTGGAACCAGCGCCGGCAGATTCAAGGGCTGCGGTTGATTTGCGGTGCGCCGTTCCTGCGTCACTTTACCGCAAGGCTGGCGCCCTTGGCGCATTCATAAGACGCATTCATAAAAAGGAGAAGTTCATGCGACTTGGCGACGATATTGACGATCATTGTTCACGCTGCAAACGCACTACCGACCATTCAGTGGTTTCCATGATGGGAGAAGAAGTGTTGCAAACGCGCTGCCGCACCTGCAACAGCGAACACAAATACCGTGGCAACAAAAGCCGCAGCAAAGAGATGACGGCCAAAGAAGCGTTCGATCACGTGCTGGCCAGCGTCACCGGCGCTCAGCCGGAAGCCTCATCTGCCGCAAAAAAGAAAAAGAAATAGCCACAAAGGACACGAAGGAACACTAATAGACTGGCAGAATTGCCAACATTGCCAATATCGCCCAGGATGAGAGATTAAACACGATGGTTCTGACCCTTCGTGTCCTTTGTGGTTAAAGCGGAGCTTGCCTTCCATCCCATGCTTCTTTAATCTTGGTTCGCTCTATCGAGAGACGATCACAAATGACAAAATTATTCCGCCAAATAGCTCTATTCGTTTTACTCATTACCGCAATCGCCAGTCCTGCCCAGAAACGCAAACCGCAACCAGCCGCCTCGGCAGCCCCTTCGCAGCCCATCAAGCTGATGGTGGATGCAACCCACGCGCCGGAAAAGATCCTGCATGCGCAAATGGAAATTCCGGTGGCCGCAGGCGAAGTGAAGCTGGTTTTCCCCAAATGGATTCCCGGTGAGCACGGTCCCACCGGTCCGATCACGGATCTCACAGGCCTGATGTTTTTTGCCAACGGAAAAAGACTCACGTGGCGGCGCGATCTGGATGAGATGTACACGATCCACCTCACCGTCCCGCAGGGTGTCAGCACCTTGGAAGCAAAACTGGACTTGGTGATGCCCGCTCCGCCTGAAGGTTTTTCCTCGGGAGCTTCAGCCACAACGCAACTTAATATGCTGAGCTGGAACCAGGTTGTGCTCTATGTTCCCGGAAGGCCTACAGACGATATCCCGATTGTCGCGTCGCTGAGGCTGCCTGCGGGCTGGAAGTACGGAACGGCATTGCCGGTCGCTGGTGAGAGCGGCGGCCAGATTAATTTCCAGCAGGTATCGCTGACCACTCTGGTGGATTCGCCGGTGCTGGCGGGAGCGCACTTCCGCCGCATTCCGCTCACGCCTGAAGGCCCGATCCAGCATTACATTGATGAAGTTGCCGACGGCGATGCAGCTTTAGACATGCCGCAAGCGACCATCGACGAGTACAAGCGCCTGATTGCTGAAACCGGCGCTCTCTTCCAGGCGCGGCATTATCGCGATTATCATTTTCTCCTCACGCTCAGCGATCACACAGCGCACTTTGGGCTGGAGCATCATGAATCAAGCGACGATCGCGTGGCCGAGCGCACCATGATCGATGACGATGCGCGCTGGCTTGCAGGCAGCCTGCTACCGCATGAGATGACGCATTCCTGGAACGGCAAGTATCGCCGTCCTAAAGGGCTGGCAACGCCGGATTATCAGATACCCATGGAAGGCGACCTGCTCTGGGTCTACGAGGGCATGACCGACTACTGGGGGGACATTCTGGCTGCCCGCACGGGTTTGTGGAACAAACAGCAGTTTCTGGACGAGACCGCCGATCTTGCCGCCGCGCTGGACCACACGCCGGGGCGCTCATGGCGTCCTCTGCAAGATACAGCCGACGCCGCGCAGCTTCTTTACAACGCCGCGCCTGAGTTTGAAAGCTGGCGGCGCAGCGTGGACTACTATCCTGAAGGTTTCCTCATCTGGCTGGAAGCGGACACGGTTATCCGGCAGCAGACCAAGGGCCAGAAATCGATGAACGATTTCTGCCGCATCTTTCACGGCGGCGGCAACACCCCACCCAAGGTCATTCCTTATGTTTTTGACGATGTGGTGAAAACGCTCAACGAAGTCACGCCTTACGATTGGGCAAAATTCCTGCGCGACCGCCTGGATACTTACGGCCCGGGCGCTCCGCTGGGCGGCATCACCAACAGCGGCTGGAAGCTGGTGTATGACGACAACCCCAGCGAATTCACCAAAGCCGAGGAAAAAGTCCGCAATGCAGTGGATGCGCGTTTCTCCATCGGCCTGTCACTGGATGACAAGGGCGGCATTCACGACGTGATTGTTGATAGTCCGGCGTGGAAGGCGGGTATTGCGCCGGGAACCACGCTGATTGCGGTGAATGGCAGAAAGTTTAATCCCGATATTCTGCGGGACGCGCTCAAGGCAGGGAAGGGAAATGGCCCGAACATGGAACTGCTGGTGATCAACGGCGACTACTTCAAGACGTTCACCCTCAACTATCACGATGGCGAGAAATATGCTCATTTGGTGCGCGATGAATCCAAGCCGGACATGCTGAGTGAGATTATTAAGCCGTTGGCAAAGTAGCAGCTGGCAATTAGCAACTGGCAAATGGCTCTTGGTACTTGGTATTTAGTATTTGGCCCGCTGATCAACCGGGCTTTTTTGTCGTTGGGTAATGCGTTAAACAATTACGACAACTAAGAAGCAAAGCAGATTCCTCCCTTCATCAAGCTTAAGTCGGAATGGCAAATCTGAGTCCGATCCGCGTTCATCCGCGTTCATACGCGTTGATCCGCGTTGATCCGCGGTAAGGGGTGATTTTCTACTCCTCCACTCCTGCAAACAAGTCCGTCTCCATCTCCGCCCTGCTTGGCTTCACTCTGTTAGCCAGATGAAACACTTCCATCTTGCCGCGCTTGTGCATGGTTGCTTCAAAAAAAGCGAACAGCGGCGCTTGTGATGTGTGAAGTTTAAAAGCCGCAATCTTGGCCTCGATTTCATGCGGCACAAGATCAATGATCGTCGTGGTCGGTGCCAGAGACACCGGCTGCCGTTCAGGCATGGTAAAGAGTGCGCTCGCATAATAAAGCTTCTGCACGCGATGCGGAGCAAGGCCATTTTCCAACTGGTCAGAGAAGCGGTTCGTCCGCCCTGCCCAGTGGCAGGCCATGGTGGCAAAGATGGAAACCATAGAGTGGTCCGGGTGTGCGGTAATCGCGCCTTCAGTCCCCATGGTCATTACCACGTGCGGGCGCAACTCGCGCACACGCTGGGTCAGGTCGGCAACCACTGCATAAAAGTCCTGTCGGTCGAGCTTGCCGTCAGGGTAGTCAAGCACGGTAGCGCGGCTTACTTTCAGCAGTTTGCAGGCAGCCTGGAATTCCAGACGGCGGGCTGCGGAAAGTTCCTCATCTGACCTGGCCGTGCCCCGATGCGTGGCTGCCTGCCCGGGTGTAAGGCAAATCACATGGGTTTCCACGCCGCGTTCGGCATAGCGCAGCAGTGTGCCGCCAAAGCCGCCGGCTTCATCGTCAGGATGGGCAGTAAAACACAGGAGCCGAAGCATCTTTTTTCTCGCTAATCTTCTCTCATCTGGTGAGCTTCTTGTGTATCACGCCGGGCCGTTTCATGCCACACGCCGGAAGCCGGAAAAAGGGCCGCCATGAAATTCCGTGGACTCACTCTAAGTGGCATTCTTTTAACAGTTGCCGGTCTTGCTCTCGTCGCGTGGGCCAGAAACGTGCCGAAGTCTACGTCCAGCCTGCACTCCAATATTCCCGTTGGCTATGACGTGATGTTGCTGAAGCCATCCAAGGCCACACTGTCATTGATAGGCCTGATTGAGTGCCCGGAACTGGAAGGGGCACAGCACGTCTCGGAAGGCTCCAGGTCAAAACTCATTTCGAGCGATGGCAGTACCGTAAAGGAATTTCCGCAGCACTTTAGCTTTCGTATTACCGCGTCGCTCAGGAAGGTGTTCATTGATCCTCCCGTAACGTCGATTGACCTTCCTGACGATCCGCAGGACCTGCTGCTCCACCTGAAGTTCCGTGTCCGCGCCTATCATGGCTTGGAGGTGCGGGAAGTTGAGCCGCAATCCATTGAAATGATCGGTGTGCCCGCCGATGTGCCATACGACGAACGCGTTTACCGCATCAACATCAACGCTGAAAATCTTCCCATCACAGACCGTATGGTGGTCGAAATCTTGTCGCCAGAAGGCAAGCTTCTTACGCATTTCCCGTTTATCGCGCTTTAAGCCTTCACGTCGTTAAGGGAGTACTGTCGATTTGCGGGACCAACGTCGCATTTAATGCCGGCTCCGCCGCAGAAGCGGCGACCATCGCTTGCGAAGGCATCCATGCGCGGATTGTCGGCATGGCGGCGCGGGCGGCTACTTCTCCGCAGCGAATCAAATCGGGTGCGCGAACAAAATCGTCGTAAGCAAACTCGCCAATCTCCGGCTGTAACACGATGTCCGATGCAGCTTTCCATGGTCCGCACATTCGTTCCTGCGCAATGGAGAAGCATTGTCCAATCACATCAAACACGTGTCGAGGGCCGCCGGGCTTGACCCAATGTGCCGCCAGGTGCACGGAAATAACACGGTCAGCGCCCATATCGCGCAACGGCGTGGCCGGAACGGAATGGGCCAGCAGGCCGTCTACGAGCAGCTGTCCGCCAATTCTTACCGGCTGGAACATGCCGGGATAAGCGCAGCTTGCGCGCACGGGATCGATAAGATCGCCTTGGGTAAAGACCACGGCATCACCGGTGATAATGTCTGTGGCTGCAATGGCCATTGGTATCTTGAGCTCTTCAAACGTTTTGCAGCGCAGTATCTTGCGCAAAAAAATTGACATTTTGTCATTGCTGAAGAGTCCAAAACGGGAAAAGGTCCAGCGGGAAAAATCCTTGAATCGGACCAAGGCAGCTATTTCTTCCAGTTCTTTGGCGCTGATGCCGCTGGCATAAGCCGCGCCGATGACCGATCCAACGCTAGTGCCAGCGATGAAATCCACCGGGATATTTTCTTCTTCTAGGACTTTCAGGATGCCAATGTGGGCCAAGCCGCGGGCAAAGCCTCCGCCCAGCGCAATGCCGACTTTCGGAATGCGCGGCTGCTCAACGGGAGGTGCTTCAGGAACAGTTTGGCGGGCAAGTTCTCGTCCCAAGGCACGTACGGAACGTACGATTCTATTCAGCGGATTCTTCAAAGGCGCTCCTTAACCTTGGGACTGGCTGCACCCGGATTGCACCTTTATCGTAAGATGCTGGTTTACGGTAAATGGTGCACAGTAAGTTAAACGGTAACCGTCAACAATTAGTTTCACTCTATTTTCATCTTGAAACGAGACAACCTCTCATGGTGTTGGTAACCTCAAATCGGCCCAAAATGGGCCCAGAAAAGTCCTTTAAAATGGCTTTCTTAAGCTCATTTTCGTAATCGGGAAAGATAGTTCTTTGACCAAAATGCGACGAGAATTTTCCGCTGGCGCGCTGGTTTTGCGGCATATGCAAAAGCAATGGTGGGTGGCCGTGATTGAGCCCGGCCGCGAAGGCGAACCTGAAGATCGCAAAAACGTTGTCGCCCTGCCCAAAGGCAACGTGGATGCTGGTGAAAAGCCGGCGGAGACCGCTCTCCGCGAAGTCCATGAAGAAACCGGACTGAAGGCTACACTCATTACCAAGCTTGGCGACGTCAAGTACGTGTATGTACGCAAATGGGCCGGCAATGAAAAGGCGTTCAAGATTGTTTCATTCTTTCTTACCAAATATCAGTCGGGCCAGATCGATAACGTGACCGAGGCTATGCGGCATGAAGTTCGCCGCGCCTACTGGCTTCCTCTGGCCGACGCTCCCGGCAAACTCAGCTATACCGGCGAACGCCAGATGGCCGAAAAGGCTCTGGCTTATATTGAAGCTCATGCCGAACTGGCGTAGCTATTTACAACGCAGCCGTCTCTGGTTGCGAAAACTTAATCGTGAAGAAACTCGCAGCGCGCAGGGGGCCTTCGTCTATGGAGATATCTGACGCAAAGGTGTGCTGACTTGTGACTCTCTGGGGCTTTCCTCTGTGTTCCTTTGTGTCCTCTGTGGTAAAAAGACCTGGAGGTTAAGAAATGCCTGAAGGCTACTACGTCCCATTCTCGGCTATCGTTGACGCTCCTTATTGGCACTATAGATTTGGCCAGGGACCCAGAGCGAATAATTCTGCGGGCACCATACCCAAGGATGGCCTCATCCACGTACAAGGGCCGGCGGGCGCCTGGGGCGGCACGCACCAGAGCGCTTACCTGATGGGCGTGGGCAGGATCATTGTGAAGATCGGCGATTTCCAGCCTGCCCCGGCGCTGACGACGAATTCCTGATCCTGAACCTTCGCTCTATTTCGTAACCTCGCGGCGCGAATCTATTTGCAAGCCTCAAATCCTTCTGCGGTTTCGATAAAGGAGGTAAACCCGAAGTTCCGCAGAGCACTCATTACGTCATCTGATATCGTCAACCCAACGACGCTAAGGACGAAGCCTTTGGGAAATACAAGTTCGTTGTTTTCCACGCTTCCATGGTGAATTTCCAGGTCAGGCATGACGCCAAGAAGGCTGCTCAAACGTTCTTCCGGATTTTGTGTCTTGTAAGCAGTAACGCCGCCCTTTTCCCGGTGATCGGCATCAGGTCGAGTCTTCCATGCTCGTTCGACTGACTCCTTATTTATGTGCGTATCAACCATCCATACAGGCGCTAATTGCGCGATTGCCTCAAGACGATCTCCGTAATCCGGATCCACGATGACAATGAGATCAGGCATATTTTTGCCGAGGGATACGCGCCCAGTGCTTAGTGGCTTTTTACTTCATGGTTTGAGAACGCCAGCTCCATGTGCGTTGGGGCGCCATCCATCACGCTATCCAGCACAAGGCTAACCGGCAGTTGCAATCCGCTTACCGGCTCATGATCAATTTTTAGACTCAGCTTCACTACCCCGGGGCCTGAGGTTGGCTTGTAATCTGCGTCATAGCCCGTCAGGACAAACCCTTTCGGCGTATGTACAAATTGCGGCCGCACCGAGCTGTTAAATTCGGATGAAGTTACCTTGATGTCGGTGATGATCAGGTTCTTTCCCATCATGGTAACCACGTCTGCTGCGCCATCTTTATAGGAAAGCCGGTATTGCGTGCCCAGGTTTTCCAATGTGTAGTTGCTGTCGGCTGCGGGCAATGGAGAGTTCAACATGAACAGTTCCCAGGTGGTGAAAAAGCCATTGATGGCCTGGTCCATGCCGGAATAAATGTCCTCAAAGCCCTTGCGCTGCTGATCATTGGTTGGATCGACATCTGTGTGGTGCGTCACCGTGACTTTGTCGTTACTGTCCAGCAACATGGAAAAGTGCAGGCCATTTAACAGTTTTAAGCCTGCTTGCGCGCCCGCTGGATCGGATTTGATCTGGTCTTTGAGCACCAGTTCCCAGTTGGGCTTCACGGTGGCGCGGAACTCATCCAGTCCTGCCGCGCGCAGACTATAGTACGCATGCCGCGCGTCTTCTATCACCTTCTTGGGGTCCGTTACGGTTGTTTGGGATTGGGCCATCGCGCAAAGGCAGCAGGCCACCAGCAGAAAGCAAATATTGCGCCAGCCATATTTCATCGGAAACTCCAAAGCCTATTTTTCGTGTTCATTGCCGATTATGGCTCTTCTGGTCGCTCAAAACCCATGGCGAAATCATCAAGGCGGTTACGGAGGTTTGTCACTTCCTAAACTAATGCAAGGACTTAAGTCTATTCGGCACGGCTTTTTGCATCCCCTCTGCCGGCATTCTTCAGACAGACCTACCCCTCCCCCCGGTATCGACCCCATTCAACCCCAGCCGACCCCATTCGACCCCATGCTGAGAGCTTCGGCAGAGGGCTGCATCCAACAGCCGAAGCATCCTGACATTTTGGACCGGGCAGATACCTGATACTTTTTTCTCCATCTCAATGAAAGTTGGGGTCTGAGCATGGGACGGCATTTGCGTTTCGACCTTCCTTGAATCCCTGCAGTTCGCCAATACCATGCCTTACCGATGCGCTACTTTAGCCGATGCTACACGCACGAAGCAATAGCGAATCCGGACAAGCCCACACCATGATTCCTCTTCTCCCCGAATCGGGTGTCCTCTTGAGTGCAACGTTTTTCTACTTTTGACAAAAATGCTGCACTTGCCGATGGCGATTTCAAAAGGAATACGGCCTCAGTCTTTTGTCTTGAATTACCTAAGATAAATTCAGCAGCAACTCAGGGTTGGAATTCTCTAATTCTTTGATATGATCCGGGTACTCCGAACACCAATACACAGGCAAACCCTTCCTAGGAATGCAAGGAGACCAGCTCGGCGGCAAGGGTGTGCCAAATCAAGATCTGAAAGGGAAAGTGCAACTATGCGTACGATGAAAGTTCTCACCGTTGTTTTATTGTGGGCCGGCCTCGCCGGCGCCCAGGCCTCCCGGACGTGGGTTTCCGGTGTGGGCGATGATGTTAACCCCTGCAGCCGCACTGCCCCGTGCAAAACATTTGCGGGCGCAATCTCCAAAACTGCCGCCGGTGGCGAAATTGACGCCCTTGATCCAGCCGGTTACGGCGCAGTCACCATCACCAAAGGCATCACCATTGACGGTGGCGGCGGACAGGTCGCTTCCGTCCTGGTCAGCGGCACCAACGGCATCGTGGTTCAGGCTGGCCCGTCCGATGTTGTGATTCTCAGAAACCTCCGCATCAACGGAATCGGCACCGGAATCAACGGGATCCGCTGGCTCTCCGGCAAGGCGCTGACTGTCGAAAACTGCGATATTTTCGGCTTTACCACGAATGGAATTGACATCGCTAAGGCTGACGGCGGCAAGGCGTTTGTTCATAACACAGTCGTTCAGAATGTTGGAGGGTCCGGCATATCCGTCGTGAATTCCACGACC
>Ga0157369_10010232_pt1 | contig 10704 bp, 4 predicted proteins | sample C25metaG_FD_113461 | JGI IMG/M metagenome (GOLD analysis project Ga0157369, IMG submission 113461) | Corn rhizosphere microbial communities from Kellogg Biological Station, Michigan, USA - C2-5 metaG | ecosystem: Host-associated > Plants > Roots > Rhizosphere > Soil | place: USA: Michigan...
GCCGGGGGTGGTGGAAAACGTTCACGTACATCTCGGGCAAAGAGTGCAGCCGGGACAACTGCTCGTCACGATGAAGGATCCGTTTGCGATCTCGCGACTCACGGCGGCAAAGGCCGCTCTGGAAACTGCGCGGCTTGGGAATGAGAATCTTCGTAAGGGGGGAACGCAAGACGAACGCATTACGCTCAGTGGCGATCTTCAGCACGCTGAACAAAGCCAGATGGAAGCGTCAAAAACATTGGCTGCTCTCAAGCAACTGCACACAAAGGGGGCAGCCTCCGATGCGGAGATTGCTGCGGCGCAGGAAAAGTTAGACGCGGCAAATACAACAGTGCAAACCCTGGTCGAAAAGAGCACCAAGAGGTTCAGCCCAAGAGATTTGAGCAGCTCAGATGCTCATGTGGTCGACGAGCAGGCCAACGTTGATGCAGCAAAGATTCAGTTCGACAATGCAAATATCAGTTCGCCGATAAGCGGCACTGTGTACTCGGTCAAAGTGGTCCCGTACGACTTGGTGCCTGTAGGCACCGATCTCATCCGTGTGGCGAATCTGAACAATGTGGAAGTGCGGGCATACTTCGACGAGCCAGAGATCGGGAAATTAAGTGCGGGGCAGCCGGTAGAAATTACGTGGGATGGAAAACCAGGACGAGTGTGGCATGGCCACATCAAACAAGCTCCGATCGCAGCAACAGTACTGGGCCCGCGTAGCGTAGGTGAATGCCTGATTGCGGTGGATGACGTCAGAGAAGATTTGCTGCCCAACACGAATGTATCTGCAACGGTAATCACTGATGAACGTCGCCATGTTTTGTCGATTCCGCACGGCGCACTCCGCGGCGAGGGTCAGGAGAATTATGTCTTTCAACTAGTTGGTGGAACCATTCATAGGTCGCCGGTCAAGGTGGGAGTTGTTAATCTCGATCGGGCAGAAATTACCCAAGGTTTGGACGAGGGCGATGTGGTGGTTCTGAACGCGGAGGACAATCGCGAACTGCGGGACGGTATGTCTGCCAAGCCCATGCGAAGTGGGGCCGAGCGTCCGGGTTTGCTGGATCTGCTGCGAAGCCGCGTCCAGAGCCAGCGCGCCAGATGAATCAAGGAGTCAACTCCGGGCTCTGAAACATCGTCCAACCCCGCAAAGCGTGATGATGACTTCTACTTTATGCGATGTACCCAGCTCCAGGCCGGTTCGCGAGTTCAAAAGACACGATAACAAGAGACGCAGTTTAGGTCCGGTTGACCTGCTAACTGCCTTGGTCAGCGCCGGCGGTCTCACGCTGAGCACGCTATACCAGGCGCAGATGAGCACTTCAACCTTTGCTGCGTCCGATTTCAAGACGCTATATGCATCTGCCTGGTGCTTTGCTCGTGGCCTGGATGCATACAGCATCGCGAACCTGCAGCGGGTATTCAATCAGAACGGGGTAGTGCAACCTGCGGTGTGGTACGGACACGCTCCTGTGTACCCGTGGACGACGCTGGCTGTGCTTGCGCCTTTGACAGCGCTGCCGATGATTCCCGCAGCGTACGTGGCGATCCTTCTCACGGGTGTGCTGCTGTCCTGCGCCGTCGGGGCGCTCATGTATTACGGTGCGAAGTATTTCGAGCTGGAACTTGTATGGAGAATCATCATCGCGGTTCTCTGCGTGTCCGGACCCCTGCTGGGGTTCGCGATGAATATGGGAAACGTGTCGGCCGCAGCTTGCGCCTTGTGTGTGCTTGCGTTCGTTACGAGGGAGGGCGTGTCTGGAAGGCGTGGTCGCGTTCTGGCATGGACCCCTGGCGTTGCGCTAGCGGTGGCGGTTCTCTTAAAGCCTCATCTCGCGGTGTGGTGCGGTCTAGGCATGCTGCTGTTGCCGGAGCGGGGAGCGCGAGCCGTCGTGATCCGGGCGGCCGCGTTAACTACAGCGTTCGTTGTGTTCACCGCCGGAGTCTTGGCTGTTTTCGGAAAGCTGGGGTTTCAGACGCTCTCATATATATCAATGCTGTCGGCGGAGAACTCAGCCGGTGCTTCGATGAGCGCGTCGAGCCGTGAGGCGCTTCCGGTCGTGTCGCAGGTAGTTTCGCTGCAGTCGATCCTGGGCTTTTGGATTGGAAGTCCTGTGGCGCGAGATGTTTTGACATGCGTCCTGCTGCTGGTAGCGGGACTATTCATGGCGCGATGGACACGCTTGGTCGACAGTCAGCGTGGTGCGCTGCTTGCGGTAGGCGCATGGTGCTCGCTCGGGATGCTGGCAACGTATCATCGTGCGCACGATGCGAGTCTGCTGATCCTGCTGCTTCCATGGATCGTTGCTCGCATACGCAGAACGCCTCTGGCATGGCAGGCGTGGGCGGCCGTCGCGCTCTATGGCGCTATGTCTATTTCGGCCGATTTCCCAACCGTCATGCGCTGGCTTTCGGCCCTGCCGGCCGACTCGGTGTTGAGCTTCGTGTTACTCAGGCAAGCGGGTTTGGCCGAGTTGCTGCTGCTGCTGATTCTTCTCTTTTCACTGCGTCAGGAAGGTTCTAAACATCGTGGCGGGATACGTGAGCCAGAGTACGCGGGAAAGATTCGCCAAGCTGCGTGAACAGGATTTGAGTACCCGGCGTACGCAGCATTTTCCTGTGCAAAGGCTAGTGCTGGTTCAACTTAGGCCGCGCTTGAGAAGGATGCAGACCTCGGGATGGTGTGCATACCCGCGATGAAACAGGCAAATGACCCGTTCGGGTGAGCACAGATCTCTGCGCCGCAAGTTACAGTTTTGTCAATCCACAGAGCAGTCGCCGCACTTAAGTCGGCACAACAGATTGCCGATAGGTGGGTTAGGCGCAAGCTGATCAATTCCAGCGAGCGCGCACGGGAAGGCGATGTGGATGCAAGCTCCTCTGTTGTTTGAAACACCTGTTCGCTGGCATGCGAAGAAATTTATCCCAGCGTTGCTTTCTCTGGCCGTTGTTCTTGCTCCTGTCACCCGCAGTATCGCGGCGCAGCCCGGAGATTTAACGCAGCAGAGTCTCGAAGACCTGATGAATATCCGCGTGACCTCGGTCTCGAAGCGAGAGCAGAAGATGTCCGATGCGGCCGCAGCGATCTTCGTGATCTCCTCGGAGGACATTCGCCGCTCAGGCGCGCTGAATATCCCGGACTTGTTACGCATGGTGCCGGGCATGGATGTTGCCCAACTTGATTCAAGCCGCTGGGCGGTAAGCGCCAGGGGATTCAATGGCCAATATTCGAATATGCTGCTGGTTCTTGTGGATGGACGGACCGTCTACAACCCGATCTTTGCAGGTGTCTTTTGGGATTCGCAGACTCTGTTGCTGGAGGACATCGATCGCATTGAGGTAATTCGTGGCCCGGGCGCCGCTGTGTGGGGATCGAACGCAGTGAACGGCGTCATCAATATCATCACGCGCACCACAGCGGAGACGAAGGGGGGCCTTGTGGGTGCCGGGGCGGGAAGTTCCGCGGTAGTTCCTCAGACCGCACGGTACGGGGGCAATCTCGGAAAGCATGGGGCATACCGGGTTTTCGCGCAAGGACTCGAGTCAGCACAGTCCCAGGCTGTGGACGGCACGGAGCCGAAAGATTGGCGGCTGGTCCGCGGCGGTTTCCGAACCGACACGGTGCTGTCCGGAAGAGACTCTATTACTACCGAAGCGGAGGCTTTCGGCGGTCGTTCAGGCGAACTCGTGACGGCTCCTGTGTCACTATATCCTCCGCGCATGGCCGATCTTTCGCTGGCAGAACGATATTCCGGCTGGGACTGGATGGCGCAGTGGAACCACACCAACTCGGCGAACTCGGAGACCAGACTGCAGTTCTACTTCGACCGCACCACCCGCGGCGATGCCACGTACGGGTTGGCAATCAATACCGTCGATCTTGATTTTCAGCAGCACGCGAGGATCGGAAACCGCCACGATCTGGTATGGGGCGCCGGATACCGTTTGGGGGCCGACAATACGGAACCGACACCCCGGATCAGTTTCAACCCCAGCCAGCGGCGCACCCAGATATTCAGTTTCTTCGTTCAGGACGAGATTGCGTTATCGCCGAACCGTCTCCTCCTGAACGTTGGCACGCGTTTCGAACACAACGACTACTCAGGTTCCAGTCTGCAGCCTTCCTCACGGCTAGCTTGGAGGCTGAATCCGACACAGATGCTGTGGTTTGGCATTTCCCATGCGGACCGAAGCCCCGCACGCAGCGATGCGGACGTGCGTGTCAACTACGATGTTTTCCCCGGACCCCAGGGTCTGACGGCGATTGTTGGTTTGCTGCCCAATCCCAATCCGAAGGACGCGAAGTTGACCGCATTCGAGGCAGGGCACCGTGGCTCTTTGGGAAGCCGATTGTCGATTGACAGTGCTGTTTTCTTCAACCAATACGACCATCTCACATCGGTGGAGAGCGGCGCTCCTTTTGTTGAGACAAACCTGGGTGCTCCAGACCTGCTGATTCCCATGTACCAGGGAAGCGGCATCCACGGTGAATCGCATGGGCTTGAGACATTTGCGAACTGGAAGCTCACCGACCGTTTGACCGTAAGCCCGGGATACTCGTTCCTTACGATGCATCTTCACAACTCTCCCGGCGTCATGGACGAAACCACCGCTGTGCAGACGCAAGCGGCGGCTCCAGGCCACAAGGCTCAGCTCCGCATAACGTTGGCGATGAGGCGCGGGTTGACCTGGAACTCGTCCGCTTATTTTGTGGACCGAATGAGGTCTGTGGCTGTGCCGAGCAATGTCCGGCTTGATACCGGAATCAACTGGCGAGCTGGCGAGCGATTGCTGCTGCAGATCGGCGGTCAAAACCTGCTGAATGCAACACATCAGGAGTTTGCCGGGCCGGATTCCTCGGTCGATCCAGAGCTCATCCGACGCTCTGCCTACGTGAAAGCCGCGTGGACATTCTGATGAAGGACGACATTCGGCAGGTCTTGCGAGATATCGGCCCGCGCATAGGTCCGGTGGTAGCGATATTCCGCATTCTTTCAGCATGCCTGTTGCTGTTCACCGTATTTTCAAAACCGGCTCGTGCCCAGCAGGTTCCGGATGAATACAAAGTGAAGGCTGCGTTCGTATTTCATTTTGCGCAGCTCATCCAGTGGCCTGTTACGTCGGGTGGCGGCGCAGAGCCGATCGATGTCTGCGTCTTCTCGGACGAGCCGTGGCTGCCGGAACTCCAGTCGGTGCTCGACGGCAAGAGCGCCGCGAATAGAACCATCCGTGTCCGCGTGCTCACCGAGTCGCAGAACCCGGAGGGTTGCGAAGTTCTATTTCTTGGGCGTTCCCAGGCGCGCCGGCAGTTGGAGTTGCTGCGCGCGCTCCATGGCACGCCGACGTTGACGGTCGGCGAAACGGACTCCTTCTTGTCGGAGGGGGGCATTATCCGGTTCCGCCTGAGTGAGGACCGGGTGCGTTTCGACATAAATCTGGCAGGCGCGGAGCTCTGTCATTTAAAGATCAGCTCGCGGCTTCTGCTGCTTGCAACCAACGTGACCCGCACCAGCCCGGAGAGGTAGCCCAGCGTGATCAGGAAACCATCCATGCGATCGAAGCTTGCCGTTTTGATCTTGTTTGCCAGTGCGCTTGCCGTGGCGCTTGCATCCCTGGGATTCGGGATGTATGACCGGCACCACGCGAAGGCTGATGCGGTGCGGGAAGCGACCGCCCTCGCAGACACGCTGGCTGCTAACAGCGCGGCGTCGCTTGCGTTCAATGACGACACGGCAGCTCTGGAGATTTTGGGCGCGCTCTCGACGGAACCGCATATTCGGTTGGCAGCGCTGTACGACCCCTCAGGACGGAAGTTCGTCGCCTTCCCAAGCCAGGCTGCCGATCGGGCTCCCTCCTTGCCCGCGGACGGCGCTTATTTCGATCAGGATTCACTGATGCTCGTGCGTGGAGTGCGCCTGAACGGAGAACGTACAGGCTCAATCGTCCTGGTGTATGGGCTTGAAGATCTTCATAGCACATTTGTGCTGTACGCGAAGATAGCCTCGCTGGTTCTGCTGCTATCGGTGGGCTTCGCGTTTTTCGTTTCTCTGCGCCTGGCTGAGGCGATCAGCGGACCGCTCGTGCGGCTGGCCGCCGTAGCGCGGCGAATATCGGCTGAAAAGGACTACTCCGTCCGAGCTGTGATCCGCGCCGATGGGGAGGCTGGCCTGCTGGTTGGCGCCTTTAACGAGATGCTGGAACGGATAGAGTCGCATGAGAGCGCGCTGAACAGCGCGCTTTCATCCCTGGAGCAAAGCCAGGAGCGCTACGCACTGGCTGCTCGCGGCGCCAATGACGGATTATGGGATTGGGACCTGGCGTCGAACCGGATCTATTTCTCGCCCCGCTGGGACCATATGCTGGGCGAAAAGGTATCTGAGAACTGGAGTACTCCAGAGGACTGGCTCGAACACATCCATCCAGACGATCGCGAGAGAGTCCGCAAGGAGTTTGCAACTCACCTTAAGGGGGGCACGCCCGAACTCGTCAGTGAGTATCGCATGCGCCCTAAAGGCGGCGGTCACGTATGGATGCTCAGCCGTGGAATTGCGGTACGGAATGCAGTTGGAGTGGCGGTACGTATGGCGGGCTCCCAGACAGACGTTACGGAAGGTAAGATTGCCGATCCGCTCACCCGCATTCCGAACCGTCTGTACTTCATGGATCGTCTTGAATCGGCGATTGAGATTTTCCGGCATAAAGAGTCGACGTTTGCTGTCCTGTTTGTCGATCTGGATGAATTCAAACTGGTGAACGACAGCCTGGGACACGCTGCCGGCGACGATCTGTTGATTGACGTTGCCGGCCGCCTGCGCGCCAGTATCCGAACTGCCCTCCGGCCCGGTGTTCAGGCGTCTTCTGTGGTCGCTCGTGTGGGCGGTGACGAGTTCGCCATCCTGCTGACAGATGTGCAGACTCAGGACGATCCTGCCGTGGTTGCCTCACGCATTCTGGAACGGCTGGGCGAACCTTTTCATCTTGAAGGCAGGCGAATGTTTGTGTCCGCGAGTATCGGCATTGCACTGAGCGCAACCGGTTCTACTCCCGAGGACCTGATCAGAAATGCCGATACTGCGATGTATCACGCAAAGGCCAATGGGAAGGGCAGGGCAGAGTTCTTCAGCGATGCCATGCGCGAGCGGGTGGTCACACGATTCGAGACAGAAACAGGTTTGCGCAAGGCCATCGATGCCAATCAGCTGGTGCTTCACTACCAGCCGCTTTTGATGGTGAACGATTGTCGGCTGTGCGGCTTTGAGGCACTTCTACGTTGGGAGCACCCAGAGCGCGGCCTTATTCCCCCTGGTGAGTTTATTCCCATTGCGGAAGAGAGCGAGCTGATTATTCCGATTGGCCGGTGGGTGCTATTGGAAGCGTGCAGGCAAATGGCGCAGTGGCAGGCGGAGTTCGCCGATTGTCAGGACCTCAAAATTGCGGTCAATGTCTCCTCGCGCCAGCTATGCGATCCGCGACTGGTGCAGGATGTTCAGTTTGCTCTTGACGAATCGGGTTTAAGTGCGGAATCGCTGGCGATCGAGATTACGGAGAGCTCGCTGATCGGGAATATCGAGGAGACGATCGTCACACTTGAACGTCTGAAGGCGATGGGAGTCCATTTGGAGATTGATGACTTTGGTACAGGGTACTCATCTCTGAGTTATTTGCGCCGGCTTCCATTCGATACCCTGAAGATAGACCGGAGCTTTGTACGTGAACTCTCCTCTGAGGGCGACGGAGTGGATATGGTTCGCGCCATCGTGGAGATGGCCCGTTCGCTCCACCTCGACGTCATCGCCGAAGGCGTCGAAACCGAGGAACAACTGGCCCAGCTGGAACGGGTCGGATGCGGGCGGGTTCAGGGCTTTCTGTTCTCTCGTCCCCTGGAGGCTGCGAAGGCCTCTAAGGTGTGCCGCGCAGGTTGTTTGGTGCTGCCCCACTATTCGGAACAAAACAGAGTTTCAGCATTCGTCTGATCGGTGCTGGCCTGTGGAAAACTGGGAGGCCGGCACCGGGCATCCCGGAGCCAACATCTTTGCATCCAATCTCTACCTACGGTTCTGTCTTACGATTTTCCTGAATTCTGCGCCTTGCGGCACAGGTGTGGAGTTTTCTAGACTCTTGTGATTCGCCTTTCGGCGAATCACAAGCCGCCACAGGAGATTTGAATCCATGGCTACATCTGCCCCGATCGCACCCGGCGACCGCAAGAGAAATAAATCTTCCGAGGATGGCAGGACCGCGGACCAGTCCAGCAACGGCTCTCATATCACCACGAATGCGCTGGCACTTATCGTCGAGGGCTTACAGACGATGCGTGACGGGGACTTCTCGGTTCGACTGCCAGTGTCGTGGGTCGGCTTAGAGGGCAAGATTGCCGACATCTTCAATGACATCGTTGCGGCAAACGAGCAGATGGCGCGCGAGTTGAATCGCGTCAGTCAGGCGGTTGGCAAGGAAGGCAAGACCCGCGAACGGACACGGTTTCAACAGTCGCGAGGCTCGTGGGCCACGATGGAGGCTTCGGTTAATACGCTGATCGAAGATTTGCTTCGGCCGACCAATGAGGTTACTCGAGCCATCGCCGCTGTGGCGCAGGGCAATCTGGCGCAAATGGTGCGATTGGATGTCGGTGGCCGCCCACTTGAAGGCGAGTTCCTCCGCTCCGCCAATATCGTGAACACAACCATTCAGCAGCTTAGCGTCTTCACTGCTGAGGTGGCTCGCGTGGCGCGCGAAGTCGGTACGGATGGAAAGTTGGGCGGACAGGCGGTTGTGCCCGGCGTCGCAGGTACATGGAAGGACCTGACGGACTCGGTAAATTCCATGGCCTCGAACCTGACCGGTCAGGTTCGCAATATCGCCGAAGTCGCGACGGCTGTGGCCAGCGGCGATCTCTCGCGCAAGATCACAGTGGACGTACGCGGCGAAATTCTGCAGCTGAAAGAAGCCATCAACACGATGGTTGATCAGCTGCGTTCGTTTGCGTCAGAAGTAACGCGCGTGGCGCGCGAAGTCGGAACGGATGGCAAACTCGGCGGACAGGCGGTTGTGCCCGGTGTCGCGGGCACGTGGAAGGACTTGACCGACTCGGTGAACGCGATGGCTGGGAACCTCACCGCCCAGGTCCGCAACATCGCTGAAGTGACTACCGCCGTTGCGCGTGGTGATCTTTCGCGCAAGATAACCGTCGACGTCAAAGGCGAAATCCTAGAACTCAAGGACACCATCAACACCATGGTGGACCAGCTTAACGCGTTCGCCGGCGAGGTGACGCGCGTCGCTCGCGAGGTCGGTACGGAAGGCAAGCTCGGCGGACAGGCACAGGTGCTTGGCGTGGGCGGCACCTGGAAGGACCTGACGGAGAACGTTAACTTCATGGCGTCCAACCTGACCGGCCAGGTCCGCAATATCGCTGAAGTCGCCACCGCGATTGCAAATGGCGACCTTTCGCGCAAGATTACCGTGGACGTTCGTGGCGAAATTCTTCAGCTGAAAGAGACGCTGAATACGATGGTGGACCAGCTCAACCGTTTCGCCGGCGAAGTGACGCGCGTGGCGCGTGAGGTTGGTACGGAAGGACGTCTCGGAGGTCAGGCGAACGTGCCTGGAGTTGCAGGTACGTGGAAGGACCTCACCGACTCGGTGAATTCAATGGCCGGCAATCTTACCGGACAGGTGCGCAACATCGCCGAGGTCACCACTGCGGTGGCACGCGGTGACCTCTCCCGCAAGATCACTGTCGACGTGAAGGGGGAAATTCTCGAGCTCAAGAACACCATCAACACAATGGTGGATCAGCTGAATGCGTTTGCGGGTGAAGTTACTCGCGTGGCGCGCGAAGTCGGCACTGAAGGAAAACTCGGTGGCCAGGCGCAGGTGCCGGGTGTCGCTGGTACATGGAAGGACCTCACTGACTCGGTGAACTTCATGGCCGGCAACCTGACTGCGCAAGTCCGCAACATCGCCGAAGTCGCGACGGCAGTTGCCCGCGGCGACCTCTCTCGCAAAATTACCGTGGACGTCCGCGGCGAAATCCTTGAGTTGAAAGACACCCTGAACACGATGGTGGACCAGCTTCGGGGTTTCGCGGGCGAAGTGACGCGCGTTGCTCGCGAGGTGGGCACTGACGGCAAGCTTGGTGGGCAGGCGCAGGTTCCCGGTGTTGCCGGCACCTGGAAAGACCTGACCGACAACGTGAACTTCATGGCCGGCAATCTTACGGCGCAAGTCCGCAACATCGCCGAGGTCGCGACCGCGATCGCCAGTGGTGACCTGTCAAAGAAGATCACCGTTAACGTCTCCGGCGAAATCCTGCTGCTCAAGGACACCATCAACACCATGGTGGACCAGCTGAACGCGTTCGCCGGAGAAGTGACCCGCGTGGCGCGCGAGGTTGGCACGGAAGGACGGCTTGGCGGCCAAGCCAACGTGCCCGGTGTTGCCGGTACCTGGAAGGATCTGACCGACTCTGTCAACTCGATGGCCGGCAATCTTACTGGTCAGGTACGAAACATCGCCGAAGTTACGACGGCCGTGGCTCGCGGCGATCTTTCCCGCAAGATCACGGTCGACGTGAAGGGCGAAATTCTAGAGTTGAAGAACACCATCAACACCATGGTGGACCAGCTCAACGCGTTCGCTGCCGAAGTGACGCGCGTGGCACGCGAAGTCGGTACCGAAGGCAAACTCGGTGGCCAGGCGCAGGTGCCGGAC
>Ga0157369_10010233_pt1 | contig 10702 bp, 10 predicted proteins | sample C25metaG_FD_113461 | JGI IMG/M metagenome (GOLD analysis project Ga0157369, IMG submission 113461) | Corn rhizosphere microbial communities from Kellogg Biological Station, Michigan, USA - C2-5 metaG | ecosystem: Host-associated > Plants > Roots > Rhizosphere > Soil | place: USA: Michigan...
CTATTGGGCAATTCCAATATCTCAGCTGTTTTAAAAGTGGTTAGATCAATACGAGCCACACGGGGCGTATTGTTGGCATTGGCAAAGATCCAGCGACCATCAATTTCACCATTGGTTTGCGAGAGTTCCAGGTGATGCTGATCATCCCACGGAACAAAACCATGAGAGGTATTCAACATCGGTTTGGTTTCTTCGCTATAACCATATCCATTTTCAGGAAATACAGAAAATACGGGAATGAGTTTTAATAGCCTGCCTGACGGTAAACCATAAACGCTTACCTGGCCGTTAAATCCACCGGAAACAAAATTGTAAAACTCATCATATTTTCCCGGAGCCACATATACTCTTTGTGCAGCGTCACCGCTTATCGCATCTGAAGTATTTTTAGGTTTGCAAGAATAAAAACCAGTTACTATGAAAGCGGCTACCACGGCATAAAGCAGGTATGTTCTCTTTTTCATTTTGATTGAATTGTTTTTTTATAATATTTATTATTTCACTCCGTCGTTCTTACGCATAAATTCGTATACATTCCGGGCATCATCGCCTACCAGGTTTTGATTAGGCATACGCACGAGGCATATTTCCAGCATTGCCTGTGCCTTGGGATCTTTTGTTAACATGTCGTCAGGGTTAGATGCAAAATTCATAATCCATTCAGCAGTATGCCTGCTGGTAACACCTTTCCATCCCGGCCCTACTAATTTTTCATCGGTTAATTTGTGGCAGGCACTGCATTTTACAGTATATATCTTTTGCCCGGCATCAGCCTTCGCCACATCAAGCGCAGGGCTTACATCAACTTTCGTAAATGGACCTTCTCCGCGTTTTGGGTCATAAGAAGGATTACCACCTGAAGTTTCTGTTGGAGAAACAGCTGGCTCGTCACTTTTGCTGCTATTGGTACTTGAATTGTTACAAGCAGCAACCATTAGCGCTAGCACGCTTAAATAGATGAGTTTTTTCATATTATTTATTTTTTTGTATTTGGTGTTAATTGACGACACAATATTACCATGGCACACATCAGTATTTTATGCGTACAGTCATAAATGAAAATTCTAATTGATAAGGCGGCAACAGATAATACATGTAAATCTCCTATAAGACTTTACTGGACTGAACTCCCTGAAAACAGCATTTTTATTCTATATTTAGAATATGATAGAGATCATCTCCGCAGCCAACAACAATCATAAAAAAATATTTGCCACAAAAAGCCTTTTAATTTTTCAACCCCCGGCGCGTGGTGCAACACTCTATCTTAATAAGAAGGTCGCTATTTTTGAAATCGATTATGATTGTAATCATAAAGCATAAAATTATTGCGACTTTACTTTGCCTCTCATATGGATCGTTCGTTACATAAATGGCTGTCAGTCGCTTTTTTCAATTTAATGTTAGTGGGAGCTTTGGGATGCATACTGCGTTATAAAATCGCATACTCGTTGCCGTTTGTTGATCAGAAATTTTTATTACATGCCCATTCTCACTTTGCTTTCTCGGGCTGGGTTACCCAGGCCTTAATGGCCTTACTGGTAAAATATCTATCCGACAAAACAGCAACCAACCAGTTTCCAAAATACCGTTGGATACTGTGGGCTAATCTGCTTACGGCTTACGGCATGTTATTTACTTTTCCTTTTGAAGGTTACGCCACAGGTTCCATCATTTTTTCAACAGCTTCTATTTTTGCGGGGTATGCTTTTGCTATCCGGTTTTGGAAAGACTTAAACAGAATTTCTAAACCATCAGTTGAAAAGTTATTTTTTAAGGCAGCACTTTTTTTTAATGTTTTGTCTTCAATAGGCCCTTTTACCCTGGCATACCTGATGGCCACAAAAAGCAGTTTTCAAAACCTGTATGTTGCCGCCATATATTTCTTCCTCCACTTTCAATATAACGGATGGTTCTTATTTACGTGCATGGGATTATTTGTATATCGGTTACGTATATACGAAATTCCGGATAAGAACTTAAAGACTGCATATTACCTTTTCGTGTATGCCTGTGCGCCGGCATATTTTTTATCTGCTTTGTGGATACCCATGCCATTTTGGATATATATCATTGTTGCTTTGGCGGGACTCGCTCAACTATCCGGATGGATAATTATTTTGAGAACAGCAATGCGATACCAAGATGAAATGAAATCCCATGTAAATTCGTTTACCAGGATTTTATTTACGCTTTGTGCAATAGCATATAGTATAAAATTGGTATTGCAGGCTGCATCTGCTATTCCTTCTCTAAGCTACCTAACGTATGGATTCAGGCCAATAGTGATTGGATATTTACATTTGGTACTGCTTGGAGTTGTATCACTTTTTATTGCCACTTATAGTATCAGTTATAACTATTTCTATCTCACAAAAATTAAAAAGAATGGAATGGTGATTTTTGTTGCAGGAATTATTATCAATGAACTATTCTTATTAGTGGAGGGCCTTGCCGATTTAAATTATACTTCAGTGCCCTACATGAATGAAGCATTGTTAGCAGCGGCTTTTATTTTATTTATTGGCCTGCTGCTGATGAATATTCATAAAAAATCTGCGTCACTTTAAAGATTACTATTCGATACTTCCTTAATAATAAACACAGATCCTTGCATAATAAGCAAGGTCAATAACAAGTCATTTATAGTCGCAGTTTTATTTGTTGAAGATGTACTATCCAATTAACTTTTCCAGCTTTTTCTCTTTTACTATAGCAATATCTTTTCGGGATAAACGAACAATTTTCTCTTTTTCTAATTCAGTAATCATCCTGAAGAAAGTTTCGTAGGTAGTTCCGGCATACGAAGCGAGGTCTTGTTTTGTTAAAGTAATATTTATGTAGCCTTCTCCGTTTTCACCAAAATCCTCTTTCAACATCAGCAGTGTTTCTGCAACACGCGATTTTACATCGAAATGAACAAGGTTACCAATTCGTCTTTCTGCAGTCTGGAGTTCATTGGCATAAAATTGCATGAGTTTATAAGTAAGCCTGGGGTTGGCCTGTAAGGTTTTTTCAAAAAAAGAAATATCTATAAAGCAAAGTGTTGCTTCACCCAGAGCTGTTGCCGAAACCGGGTATACTTTTTGGTTACCCAGCCCGCGATAGCCAATTATATCACCTTCTTTTGCAAAATGCAAAATGAGCTGCTTTGCCTCTCCCCATTTCTTATGCACTTTTACTTTTCCTTTAAACAAAAAGTAAATGCCTTTTACCACATTTCCTTCTTCAAAAATTTTTTGCCCTTTTTTAAAATAAAAATTTTGCCGGTTCGCTTTAACAACCGGTAACCAATTCTTTAAACAATTTCTGCATACAAAACATGTTTTCAAATTACAATTACTATCGGCCTTTTTCATTTATAAAAATATTTTTCACCCCGGTGATTGTCAAATTTATATCCGGGTATGTAAATTTTTCCTAATTAAAAATAGATACAAAATATGATTTATATCATATTTTTGCGCCTGATAAGATTAGAATTACTTCATGAAAAAATATGAAAGACCTGAAAATGGAATCCCTATTTCAATTTCATTACAGCCAACCCTCGAGGCAGAAAATATTACTCCGCAGTTATCAGTACCTAAGCAACGGTTGCTTACGATATCCTTGTTATCAGTATTTGTAGCTATTTGTATCAGCTTTATTGCAAAATTTCTCATTTATTTAATTAACCTGGTTACTAATATTTCTTTTTACGGAAATTGGTCAATAGCTCATTCAACTCCAGTAAACAATTCACTTGGTATCGGCGTAATTATTGTTCCTGTAGTTGGAGGAATTATTGTTGGGCTAATGGCTTTATATGGCTCCAAGGCGATACGCGGCCATGGCATACCCGAAGCGATGGAACAAATATTAACCAACCAAAGTAAGATCAAACCAACGATTACTTATTTGAAACCAATTTCGTCGGCTATTGCTATTGGTACAGGCGGCCCATTTGGAGCGGAAGGTCCTATCATTGCAACCGGAGGGGCAATAGGCAGCACCCTGGGGCAATTATTAAAAATAACCCATAACGAAAGAAAGATATTGTTGGCTGCGGGTTCAACGGCTGGTATGGCAGCCATTTTTGGAAGCCCTGTCGCGGCTATCTTTTTAGCCATTGAACTTTTATTGTTTGAATTCTCTCCACGTTCTATAATCCCTGTTTTTTTAGCCTGCATTACGGGAGCTGCCGGCCATGACTTATTATTTGGTACCGGCCCGGTTTTCGCAATGAACAAATTTATTGAAACGCCTACCAATACTGCACTTGTTGCCTACAGCGTAATGGGCATTGTCATCGGGCTTCTTTCTGTTGGTGTTACTAAAATTGTATACCTGATCGAAGATGGTTTTGAAAAGCTCCCCATACATTGGATGTGGTGGCCTGCCATTGGCGGACTGGCAGTTGGCATTATCGGATATTTTGCTCCCCGCACACTGGGTGTAGGATATAGTAACATTACCGACATACTTTCGGTTAACCTGACAATGCGTATCATACTAAACCTCTGCATCCTTAAATTTATTTCCTGGGCAATTGCATTGGGTAGCGGTACATCGGGCGGAACGCTGGCGCCGTTACTGACAATCGGCGGTGCCGCAGGGGTCTTATTGGGTAGTCTTGTTCTTTATATGTTTCCTTCATCCGGCGTCACTTTGCCACTCGCTGCTTTAGTTGGGATGTCAGCTTTATTTGCCGGCGCATCAAGGGCATTCTTAACCTCTATCATCTTTGCTATTGAATCAACAGGTCAATCAAATGCATTATTGCCTTTATTGGCAACTTGCGGAGCATCTTATATCGTATCCTACTTTCTTATGGAAAGTACGATCATGACAGAAAAAATTTCCCGAAGAGGCGTAAAAACTCCTGACTCTTATGAGCCTGATATTTTAGAAAAAGTTTCTGTTGAACAAGTAATGGAAAAAAACGGATTAATTATCAGCGAGGATAACAATATTAGCGAAGTATTGGACTGGCTTAATAAAGAGCCGGACTATAATCGCAATTATTTTATAGTGTCAAATGAAAGCGGTGAATACAAAGGCATTTTAAGTTCATCTAATTTGTTCAACAAAATTCATAAAGCAGATACTCTTGTTGGGACACTTATTAAACGGAGAAACATTTCTGTTACCGTTGATAACAGCTTGCGAACGGCGGTGGAATTAATGGCAAAGGAAAATATAGATGTACTGCCGGTTTTAGCCAGGGAAAATAATAATGTTATTGGCACACTATCTTATCATAATATTATTGCCAGCTATCGGCAAAGCATAGACGAACACACAAAAAGGCACCCCGATATTTCATTAAAGAGAAGAGGTTTAAAAATATTAATCAAAGGTCAAAAGTTAATAAGCAGCTGGAAAACAAAAGACATATAATATTTACTATTGGGGCGATGAGAAAGTTCAGTAAAATATGTTGATTAGCAGTAGACCTTGCCTCCTTTAATTTTCAGTCTTCCCTGTTCATGCATATTTCGCATTGTCCTTATTACGGTTTCAACCCGCATGCCTGTCATGCTTGCAAGTTGCTGTCTCGTTAATTTTAACTGGCTGCAGTCATTGCAGAAGTGTGTATTTGATTTCTTGAAATGATTAAGTAATGAACTTAAAGTTTGTTCGGGTTTATGAGCTGCCACCTGTTTCGAAATAAAAAATTTATAACGTAATCTTTCTGCCATCAATTTTGTGAATGAAAAAAGTATGTCAGGGTTTTCATGCAGTAATTGACTGAAAGTCGATTTGTGCAAACGTAAAATTACACTGTCTACTTCGGCAACTGCAGAGGCAGCATATGGCTGGTCGTCAAACAGCGGTAATTCACCAAAACTTTCGCCGTCAGTAATAATATTATGTATAAATTCTGTTCCGGCTTCATCAATATTCACCCATTTTACAATTCCGCTTTCTAACTGGTGATAAAACTGGGCTTCATTTCCCTCACTGAATATTATTTCTCCCGCCTGAACCTTTTTATAAGCGGCCCCCCACGCGATGAGTAAATCGGTATTGATCATTTTTGATAATAGTTTTAAGAGCATCAAAGCTATTCACCTGTACTTATCTTCAAAATGATTCCCGGCAGCCTATTACATGATTACAATCATATTTATGAAAATCGGTTAGCATGGACGCAGGAGGCTGCATTGAAACCCAGGTCAATCTGCGAAATTAATATCAGGTTATTTCATTCTTCATTCAAAGATATGATTAAGCGCATAAAAGAAATTGTACAAGGATTGTAAAATTGCAACATCAATACAGTACACAGATAATATATTTTATATGAAGATCGACATAGAAAATAGGAATGATATAGAAATGGTGGTAAATGCATTTTACGAGAAAGTGAAAACCGATGATATCTTAGGTCCCGTTTTTAATGTATTGATTCCCGTTAATTGGGACACCCATTTGCCGGTAATGTACCAGTTTTGGGAGAACATAATTTTTCATACAGGCAGCTATACCGGCAATCCAATGACGCTGCATAAATATATTCAGAATAAAATAAGCATTTCAGCCGATCAATTTGATCGTTGGATACAACTCTTTAATCAAACGACAGATGAATTATTCGAAGGCAAAAATGCAAGCCTGGCAAAACAGCGGGCTGCAGGCATAGCTGCAGTAATGAAACATAAAATTCTTACAGAACATAAAGATTAATACTTTTGTCACCACACAAATTGAAAATAAATTCTTATGAAGAGGGTCGTTTTATTTTTTACAATAATATTTTTTACATCAGGTAGTTTCGCATGCCCCATTTGCGGATGTGGCGGCACGAATACTTACATGGGCCTGTTTCCCGATTTTCAAACTGCGTTTATGGGAGTACGTTACAATTACGCTAAATATCACACCATTTTATTCAGCGACCCCTCACAATTCAGCACTAACTATTATAACACTATGGAAATATGGGGCGGAGCTAACATCGGGCGAAATTTCCAGGTTCTCGGGTTTATTCCCTATTACATGAACAAACAAATTGATGATGACGGAATATCCACACCTAACGGTTTGGGAGACGTTACCATCATCGGCCAGTACAATGTATTTCGCAAAACATCGTTGACGGCAAAAAGAAAAGTCGTACAGCAGCAATTGTGGTTGGGAGGAGGCATTAAACTTGCCACAGGTTCTTTTAATCTCGATTTGAATAATCCCGATTTTTCTGTTGCAGATGTAAACGCAGAATTAGGCACAGGTAGTACCGATTTTCTGCTTAATGCGGTGTATAACCTTAGAGTAAAAAACTTTGGAATAAATACATCTCTCAACTATAAAATAAATACCGCTAACCGACAGGGATATAAATATGGTAACAAGTTTTCATCAAATGCAATTGCTTACTATCGCTTTGCCGTTAAAAAAATGAGCATATCTCCCAATGCCGGAGTAGGTTACGAAAATGTGACGGGAAATGTATTTAACAGTAAGATCGTTCAATATACGGGTAGTAATGCTACCAACGCTATCATGGGCGTCGAGTTTAATTTGCGCAAGCTAAGTTTAGGAATTAACGGGCAATTACCCATTGCTCAAAATTTTGCGGAAGGTCAGACTCAACTAAAATTTAAGGGAATGGCGCATGTGACTTTCACGCTTTAAAACGAAAATTGCAGCGACATTAATTCAGCAATTATTCATTACCGAAATTACTTTCACATATTATAAAGGACCCCTGTTTTTGTGCTATTCACGTTTGGTTACGTGCCGGATTTTTATAATGCACGATCCAAATGCACGTATCCACCATCCACATGAATTAATTGCCCGGTAGTGTGACTTGATTTTTCTGACAAGAGAAATGCAACCATGTTGGCGATTTCTTCCTTAGTTGTCATACGGTTTTCCAAAGGAATCCTTGAAGTGATCTCCCTGAGTTTTTCTTCGGGATTAGGCAAAGTCTGTATCCACTTTTCGTAAAGTGGCGTCCAGCATTCGGCTACCACAATTGCGTTTACCCTAATACCGTAAGGCAATAATTCTACCGCCCATTCTCTTGTTAACGCATTACGGCCACCATTAGACGCAGCATATGCAGATGTATTGCCCTGGCCCGTTTCTGCCGTTTTGGAGCTAATGTTTACGATAGACCCTTTTTGTTTTTTTAATTCCGGTAATGCAAAATGTGCCATCAAATAATAATGAATTAAATTCTTATGAAGGCTCAACATAAACTTTTCGTAATTACCATTCTCGAGGCCTACCCCATCATTCTGACCTGCATTATTTACCAATCCGTCGATTCGACCGTATTTTTTTATTACCTCATTCACGGCTTTTTCGCATTCGTTCGGGTTACTTAATTCTGCTGTTACCTGGAATATATCAATCGTATCAGAAGCTAATTCGTTGCATAATTTCAGATTATCATCTTCATTTCGTCCAACGATGACCGTTATAGCGCATTCAGCGGCCAACACTCTTATAATGCCTTCACCAATACCTTTAGCACCTCCTGTGACGATGATTACTTTATCCTTTAATTGAAGATCCATGATTATAAATTGTAAAATTTAATTGCATTATCGCCGAATATTTTTTCCTGCTCGTCTTTTGTAAATGCCGAAAAATAAGTCGTCGCAATATTCAATATCTCGCTATAATTTCCACCTAATAAACATACCGGCCAGTCAGAGCCAAACATAATGCGCTCGACCCTAAACGCATTAACAACCACATCAAAATAAGGTCGGAAATCTTCCTGCTTCCAATTGTGCCAATCGGCTTCTGTTACATAGCCCGATATTTTGCAAAACACATTTTCAAACGCAGCGACATCTTCAATCTCCTTCTTCCATTTGTCAATTTTTCCGTCTTTTATGTATGGTTTGGCAAGATGATCGACAACAAATTTCTGTTTCGGAAACTGCTTCACAAATTCTTTTATAAATACAAGTTGATCCGGATAGACAAGAATATCATAGGAATAATTAAATTCCTGTAATGCTCCGATTCCATTTAAAAAATCCAGTTGCAGCATCAGGTCTCTTTGTTTCTCGCCTTGTAAAATATGACGAAAGCCTTTTAATTTTTTAAACTGTTTATAATAAGAAAGTCTCTCCCGGATATTCTCAGACCGGAGATCTACCCAGCCAACAATTCCTCTTATAAAATCATGTTGATCAGCGTTAGCCAATTGAAAAGCATTTTCATCTTCCGATTGATCGGATTGAACAGTGACGCAGCCTTCGAAGCCATTTCCAGCTAAGATTGGCTGAAGTTGCTGCGGAAAAAAATCTTTCCGTATCGTCGACATGTCATCAGTAATCCAGGCATCTCTTACCGGGTCAAATTTCCAGAAATGTTGATGTGAATCAATTCTTGGCATAAGCCTTTACGTTTTGTTTGGAAACACCTAAGCCGTCGATGCCCAATTCCATTACATCGCCGGGCTTTAAATACAAGGGCGGGTTCATGCCAAGGCCAACTCCGGCGGGAGTACCTGTTGAAATTACATCACCAGGGAGCAGCGTCATAAACTGGCTCACATAAGAAACAAGAAAGGGCACTTTAAAAATAAAATTGGAGGTATTTCCGTCCTGCATTGTCTTTCCATTAACGGCTAACCATAAACGCAGATTATCAACGTCGGTGATCTCCTCCTTCGTGGCCATAAAAGGACCGAGGGGTGCGAAAGTGTCACAACTCTTTCCTTTTACCCATTGCCCGTTTCGTTCGATTTGAAACGCCCGCTCGCTGAGGTCATTATGCAAACAATATCCTGCGACATAGCTGAGTGCTTCCCCTTCATCAACATAAGAAGCTTTTTTGCCAATTACAACTGCTAACTCTACTTCCCAATCTGTTTTTGTTGAATTCTTTGGAATAATTACATCGTCAAAGGGGCCGGATAAAGCAGTGGTAGCTTTAAAGAAAATGATCGGTTCAGTCGGGATGGCTGCTTTCGTTTCCTTAGCATGATCAGCGTAGTTCAAGCCTATGCAAATAATTTTTGAAGGTCGGGTAACGGGAGAGCCTAAACGCACATCTTTGGTAACCTTGGGCAAATTGTTTTTTTCGGATTCAATAAACTTTTGCAAACGCTTCAATCCATCCGTTTCAAAAAATTGTTCGTTGTAATCTTCACCAAACGACGATGTATCATAATATTCATCGTTAATAATAATCCCGGGCTTCTCCTTATTGAACCCGCCAAAACGTATCAGTTTCATCGTAAATAGTTTAAATAGATTTTTAGTTATTTAATTTAATAAAACCCCCGTCAATCGGGTAATCGCAACCTGTAATAAAAGACGCTTCATCAGAACATAAATATAAAACAAGGCCTGCAATCTCACCGGGTTCAGCCATACGGCCTATAGGCTGGCTCTTTGATAATTTTTCAAACATTTCATCTTCTTTACCGGGATAATTCTTTTTAATAAAATCATCCACAAAAGGTGTGTGAACCCTTGCAGGAGAAATACAATTACATCTTATGCCATCATGAAGATAATCCCTGGCAACAGATAACGTCATCGCATAGACGGCGCCTTTAGTCATTGAATAGGCAAAACGGTCCGTAAGCCCAACAATATTGGCTATTGAAGCAAGATTTAAAATTACGCCTGATTTATTTTTTTTCATTATGGAAACTGCAGACCTCAGGCAGTTATAAACTCCTTTCACATTTACATGGTATAGCCTGTCAAAATCAGCTTCGGCAGTAGTTTCAATATTCCCA
>Ga0157369_10010234_pt1 | contig 10702 bp, 12 predicted proteins | sample C25metaG_FD_113461 | JGI IMG/M metagenome (GOLD analysis project Ga0157369, IMG submission 113461) | Corn rhizosphere microbial communities from Kellogg Biological Station, Michigan, USA - C2-5 metaG | ecosystem: Host-associated > Plants > Roots > Rhizosphere > Soil | place: USA: Michigan...
CAGGAGCTGGGCGAAGAGCGTCGAGCCGGTGCCGGTGGGCTTGGCGGCCAGCCACCAGGGCAGGTCGGCGCCGACCGGCACCGTGCGTGCGGCGGCTGCGGCCGTGTCGTACATGGTGGCGAGCTGGGCGACGATCCCCGGCAGCTGGTCATCGGTCGCGCCGACCCACGGCTCGACGTCGAACTGGATCGCGTCGAACGGCGCAGCCCTCAGCGCGGCCTTCGTCCACGTGGCGGCGAGGTCGGGCTGTTGCGCCCACGCGGGGTCGCCTCCCAGCGCCGCCACCGTGCTGACACCGGCGCCGTGGAGGGCGGTGACCGCCGAGCGCAGCCAGGCCGAGAACGGACCCTCGTCGGCCGCCCACGGCACCGAGAGGTACACCGTGCGCAGCTTGTGCGCCGCGGCGAACGCGGCCAGGGCCTTCGGCTCGAAGGCGGGCTCGCCGTCTCCGCGCGGATCCACGGCCGGATCGATCGGGTTGCCCCAGGCCCACATCCCGGTGATGGCCGAGGGGGTGGAGGCACCGGTGAGCGTCACTGCGCCCGCCGGCGCGGCGGTCGCGCCGAAACCGGCGACACCCGCCAGCAGCGCCAGTCCTGCCGCAAGAATCCCCACACCCGATCGTCGAGTTCGCAAAGCACACCCCTTCCATGGGACCGGACGGTTCCGTCACGGCCTGTGCTGCGGACTTCGGGTGTGCCGCGAACTCATATTCTCATATCCATTGCCGGGGGATAGAGCCGCGTTCGGGGTACAGACTGCGGCGCGCTCGGCTCAGTCGCGCCAGCCGAGTTCGCGCCCGACCGCTACCACGCCCTCCAGGAGCCGCGCATTGAAGTCGACGCCGAGCTGGTTCGGCACCGTGACGAGCACGGTGTCCGCCATCCGGACGGCTTCGTCCGCGGCCAGCTCCTCGACGAGCTTCTCCGGCTCGCCGATGTAGGAGCGGCCGAAGCGGGCCAGCCCGCCGTCGAGGTGGCCCACCTGGTCGCGTCCCTCCACCTGAGCCCGGGCGCCGAAGTAGCGGTACGACGCCTCATCCGTGATCGGGATGATGCTGCGGCTCACGCTCACCCGCGGCTCGCGCTCCCAGCCCATCTCGGCCCAGGTGTCGCGGAAGCGCTGGATCTGCTCGGCCTGCAACTGGTCGAACGGGACGCCGGTGTCTTCGGTGAGCAGGGTCGACGACATCAGGTTCATCCCCTGCTCGGCCGTCCACTCCGCGGTCGCCCGCGTTCCGGCGCCCCACCAGATGCGGTCGGGCAGCGTCGGCGACAGCGGCTGGATCGACAGGCCGCCGGAGGTGCCGGTCATTCGCGGGTCGGCGTTCGCCATCGCCTCGCCGGCGATCGCCGCACGGAAGATCGCGGTGTGCCGACGGGCCAGGTCGGCGTCCGACTCGCCGTCGCCCGGGACGTAGCCGAACGACTCGTAGCCGGCGAGCGCGGTCTCGGGTGATCCTCGGCTCACTCCGAGCTGGAGGCGCTCGCCGCTGATGAGGTCCGCGGACGCGGCCTCCTCGGCCGTATAGAGGGGATTCTGATACCGCATGTCGATGACGCCGGTGCCGATCTCGATCCGCGATGTGCGCGCTCCGATCGCCGCCAGGAGCGGGAACGGCGAGGCCAGCTGCGGCGCGAAGTGGTGCACGCGCACGTAGGCGCCGTCGGCACCGACCTCCTCGGCGGCGACGGCGAGCTCCACCGTCTGCAGGAGGGCGTCGCCGGCTGTGCGGACGACGGAGCCGGGGACGGCCTGGTAGTGGCCGAAGCTGAGGAAGCCGATGCGTTTCACGATGATGCCAAGGCGTCCCGGCCGCCGCGTATTCCGTGTGCGGCGGCCCGGGCGCGGGCGTTCAGTCCTCGAGCCCCTGCTGACCCAGCCACACGAGGATCTCCGTCGCGACGTCGCGCCAGCCGTGGTCGATCACGAGCGAATGGCCGCGATCCTTGAACGTGATCAGCTCGGTCACGGCGTTCGAGTCGCGGTAGAGCTTCAGCGTCGCGTCCGTGGTCACCTCCGGAACGGTGTTGTCCTCGCCGCCCGCGATGAGCAGCAGCGGCCCGCGGTCCTCGTTCTTCGTCTCGACGGCAGCCTGCGAGTGCAGACTGAAGTTGGCCGCGGCGGCCTGGAAGATCGGGCGTACCGTGGAGGGGACCGTCCAGCGGTCGAACAGCTCCTTCGTCTCGTCGTCGGTGAGCTGGTTGGCGAAGCCGAAGCTGAACTGCTCCTCGGTGAGGGCGATCGGCTTGTGGATGTTCGCCGGGTTCCCGAGAACAGGGAACGACGCCTTGAGCTGCCGGAAGGGGAGCGGCAGCACGCCTTTGATCTGCGCCGGATCGATCGCGACCCCGGCATTGCCGTAGCCCTGCCCGATCAGCTTCTCGGTGATGAGGCCGCCGAACGAGTGCCCGATGATCACCGGAGGCGTGTCCATCGCTTCGATGATCTGCGCGAAGTGTGCGGTCACCTCGTCGATGCCGTAGTTCGCGACGTCGTCCGGATGGGCGCGGGTGTCGGCCACGGTGTCCTTCTCGCCGGGCCACAGGGGCGCAACGGGAGCGTAGCCCTCCGCCGTGAAGAGGTCGATCCAGGGCTGCCAGCTGCTGGCGTGCAGCCAGAGGCCGTGGATGAAGAGCACGGGTTGATTCGCCATGCGCACACGCTAACGGCGCGCAGGGCCGTTCGGCTAGATGCGTGCGGCCGCACGTTCGACCCGGGTAGCGTGGCGCGTATGGCCGACTGGTTGTGCGCGACGTGCGCCGTGGAGACGACACCGATCGTGACCGAGGCGGGGGAGGAGCCGCCGCACTCCTGCCCGATCTGCGAGGACGAACGGCAGTACGTGCCGCCGACCGGGCAGCGTTGGACCACCCTCCAACGGCTCCAGCGGGAGGGCGAGCGGGTCACGGTGACGCAGCTCGAACCCGACCTGTTCGGGCTGAGCAGCGAGCCGAGGGTGGGAATCGGTCAGCGGGCCCTGCTCCTGCGCAAGCCCGACGGCAACCTGCTCTGGGATCCCACTGGCTATGTCGACGAAGCGGCGGCCGCGGCGGTGCAGGATCTCGGCGGCGCGGCGCTGATCGCCAGCAGCCATCCGCACATGTTCGGAGCACAGACCTCGTGGTCGCGCATGCTCGGCGGCGTTCCGGTGCTCGTCAACGCCGCCGACCGGCACTGGGTGCAGCGGGAGGACCCGGCCATCCAGGAATGGAGCGGCGAGGAGGAGGTGCTCCCCGGCGTGCTGCTGCGCACGATCGGCGGGCACTTCCCCGGCAGCGCCGTCGTGCACTGGGATCGAGGCGTCGTCCTCAGCGGCGACACGGTCTTCCCCGGGCCGTCGCAGAAGTGGGTGACCTTCCAGCGCAGCTTCCCGAACGACATCCCGCTCTCGGCCGCCGTGGTGCGGCGCGTCGCCGACCTGGTGTGCGACCGGCCCTTCGACCGCATGTACGGCAACCTCGGCAACGTCGTGCCGGTCGACGCCAGGGAGGCCGTGCTGCGTTCGGCCGAACGCTACATCGGGTGGGTGAGCGGCGCGTTCGACCACCTCACCTGATCCGCGTCAGTCCAGAAGGCCTGCCAGCTCGAACTCCATCGCCGGTTTCGGCTTGGCTCCCACGATGGTCTTGACGACCTCCCCGTTCTGGAAGACCTTCATCATCGGAAGCGACAGCGCGTGATACCGGGCGGACGACCGCGGGTTCTCGTCCGCGTTGATGCGCAGGATGCGGATGCCCTCTGGGTGCTCCTCGGCGATGCGTTCCAGGATGGGCGTGACGGCGCGGCAGGGCCCGCACCAAGGCGCCCAGAATTCGACGAGGGTGGTGCCCTCCGCGTCGAGGACGTCGGAGGCGAAGGAGGCGTCGGTGACGCTGGGGAGTGTGCTCATGCGGCGAGGTTAAGCCGTGCCCCGGGGGTCAAGGTCAAGCGGCGGTCGACCGCACGTGTGCGAGCATGGAACGCAGGAGGTGCCCATGGAGAGCCTGACCCCGGAGGAGATCCGCGAGTCGTTCGTGAACTGCTCGCGCGCCGACGCCGCCGAGCTTCCGCTGCCGCCGGGGCTGCACGAGGTCGACTGGGCGCGCCGGGAGTACCTCGGCTGGCGCGACCCGCGCCTGCCGCAGCGCGGCTACGTGGTCATCCCGACCGACAATGGCGCCGTGGGTATCGTCCTGCGCGCCTCCGAGGCGTCGATGCGCTCGCATACCCCGACGATGTGCGGGTGGTGCCAAGACATCCACCTGGTCCGCGACGTCTACTTCTGGTCGGCCCGGCGAGCGGGCGACGCCGGCCGTAAGGGCGACACCGTCGGCGCGCACGTCTGCGGGTCGTTCGAGTGCACGGAGAACGTGCGCCGCACCCCGCCGCCGCACTACGTCGGCTTCGACTCCGAGCGGGTGGTCGAGGATCAGATCGCCGGCCTCGGCGAACGCGTCCGCCGCTTCGCGCAGGCCGTGGTGGGCGCACGCATCTGACGCGCGCCTCCCGCCGGTCATAGTGGATCCATAACCTTCCGTCAGTCCCCTCCCATCCGGAATAAGGATGCGGAAAGAATCCCCGAGCACGCTGGAATCAGCAGACGACGGGATGGAGGGCCGGTTATGGACATCAGATCGACGGGACGGCGGGCGGCGATCGGGATCACCACGGCGATCGGGGTCGCGAGCCTCGCGGTCACCGGGATCCTCTCGGGTTTCCTGTTCGCAGGGACGACCTCCACCACCACCGGGATCACCTCGACCGGTGGCACGGGGAGCACCTCCTCAGGGAGCAGCTCGTCGGGGACGGACGACGGCACCGGCACCAGCAGCGGCTCGTCGGGGAGCGACTCCGGCAGCGGCGTGCAGCAGAGCCAGGGAGGTGGGTTCAGTGGGCGCTCCAGCGGCTCCTGAACACGCTTCCGGGCAGACTGCCGCGCGGTCGGAGGCGAGCGACGTCTTCGCCGTCTGGGGGCTGACCGCCCGCATCGTCGTCGACGATGCGCGCGCCCTCCCGGAGGCCAGACGAATCGCCGACGCCGAGCTCGCCGCCATCACCGCCGCGTGCTCCCGCTTCTCCGACAGCGAGCTCAGCCGCGTCAACGGCCGAACCGGCCGCTCCGACCCGATCGAGCTCAGCCCGCTGCTCGCCGAGTTCGTCGCGGTGGCGCTCGCCGCAGCGGCGGACACCGACGGCGACGTCGACCCGACGCTCGGTGGGGACCTCGACCGGCTCGGCTACGACAGGGACTTCGCGGCGCTTCCCCTCGACAGCATGACGGCCTTCGACAGCATGACGGCCCTCGACGGCATGACGGCGAGCATTGCGAGCCGGCGGCCGGGCTGGCCGCGCATCGCTCTCACCGGGAGGATGCTCTCGCTCCCACACGACCTCCGGCTCGATCTCGGGGCCACGGCGAAGGCCCACGCGGCCGACCGGACCGCCGCGCGGATCGCCGAGCGGACAGGGTCGGACGTCCTGGTCGAGCTCGGCGGCGATCTGGCGACCGCCGGCCGCGGCGGGAGGCTGTGGGAGGTCCTGGTGCAGGACCTTCCCGCCGACCCCGCACAGCAGATCGCCGTACCGGGCGGCGCAGGCGTCGCGACCTCCAGCACCCAGAAGCGGCGCTGGCGCAGCGATGGCCGACCCCGACACCACATCCTCGATCCGCGGTTCGGCCTTCCGGCCGAGGACGTCTGGAAGACGGTCACCGTCGCCGCAGCCGACTGCGTTCGCGCCAACACGCTGAGCACTGCGGCGATCGTGCGCGGGCACCGGGCTCCCGCCTGGTTGCGCGGGCTCGGCGCAGACGCGCGACTCGTCGCCCGCGACGGCTCGATCGTGACGACGGGAGCGTGGCCGGCCGAATCGCGGAGGGCGGGAGAGCATGAGGAGGTGCCGAGATGACCGACGACATCCTGTGGGCCGTCGGCCGCTCGTCCGGCGTGGTGGCCCTGCTGCTGCTCACCGTGTCCCTCTGGCTCGGCATCGTTGCCCGGTCCGGGCGTCCGCTCCCCGGCCTCCCGCGGTTCTCGGTCACGCTGGTGCACCGGAACGTCTCGCTGCTCGCGGTGGTCTCCCTGGTGCTGCACATCGGGACGCTGCTGCTCGACAGTTACGCGAAGCTCACCCTGACCGACGTGCTGGTGCCGTTCCTGGGCGCCCACCTGCCGTTCTGGCTCGGGCTGGGCACGGTCGCGGTCGACGTCCTGATCGCCGTGACGATCACCGCCCTGCTCCGGCGGCGGCTCGGCCTGCGGATCTTCAAGGCCGTCCACTGGCTGAGCTACGCGATGTGGCCGATCGCTCTGGCCCACACGATCGGCGACGGCACCGACGGGACATCGGCGTGGATGCTGCTCCTCGCCGGAGCGTCCGTGCTGTTCGTGCTCGTGGCCGTGTTCTGGCGGGCGTCCGCCGGGTTCATCGAGAGCGCGCGGGCGCGACGAGGGGAGCTGTCATGACCGTGACCGTCGACGATCAGTCGCGCCAGGGCCTCCCGGTCCGGGCCTCGACGTCGCCCCGCCTGCTCGCCGCGGGCCGCTCGGCGGGTGCGGCGGCGCACGCGGCGGCGTTCGGACCGAGGCGGGGGCTGCGGAGCGACGACCTCCTGCACGAGCTCGAGCGCTCCGGACTCACCGGGCGCGGCGGCGCGGCCTATCCGGCGTACCGCAAGCTCGCCGCGACGGCGGGCCGTCGCGCCGCCGTCGTCATCGGCAACGGCGCCGAGGGCGAGCCGTGGAGCTGGAAGGACGCGGTCCTGCTCGCCAACGCGCCGCACCTGGTGCTGGACGGCCTCCTGACCGTCTCCGCCGCGCTCGGCGCCCGCCGCACGATCCTGTACCTCGACAGCCGTTCGGTCGCGCCCGTCGCTGCGGCGATCGCCGAGCGCTCCGACGCGGGCGGGGTCGAGCTGATCGAGGCGGAGGACCGCTTCATCGCGGGCGAGGCGAGCGCGGTGGTCAACGCGATCCAGAACGGCGTGGCGGTACCGGTCGACCGGGTCCGGCGGCTGTCGGAGTCCGGCCTCGACGGACGCCCGACGCTCGTGCACAACGTGGAGACGCTCGCACAGCTGGCGCTGGTCGACCGCTACGGCGGCGACTGGTTCCGCGGCGTCGGCGACCCGGCCAGGCCCGGGACGCGCTTGGTGACCGTCACCGGCGACGTGGCGACGGAGGGGGTCTTCGAAGTGCCGACCGACCTGGATGTCGCATCCATGGTGGGCCGGGCGGGCACGGAGGCGCGGCTGGCGAGCGCGGTGCTCCTGGGCGGCTTCCACGGACAGTGGATCGCCGCGCAGGAGACCACCGCCCCGCCCGGCGATCGCGCCGGGGCGGGCGTCGTGCACGTGCTCGGGCCGCAGCGCTGCGGTCTGGCGGCCACGGCCGACATCGTCGCCGAACTGGCGGCGGCGTCCGCGGGGCAGTGCGGACCGTGCGTGTTCGGGCTTCCGGCCCTGGCCTCCCGGTTCGCCGACCTGGCTGCCGGACGCGTCGCCCCTCGCGCCGCGGCGGAGGCGGCACGCCTGGCGGAGGTGGTGGACGGCCGCGGTTCGTGCCACCACCCCGACGGAGCCGCGCGGCTGGTCCGCAGCGCGCTGCGCGTGTTCGGCCGCGACGTCCACGCCCATGCGGAGGGCCGCTGCGAGAGGATCCCCCGATGAGCGCGCAGCACAGCCTCCACGTCGACTGGACGCGCTGCGACGGTCGCGGTCTCTGTGCCGAGCTGCTGGAGGGGACGATCGACCGGGACGAGTGGGGCTACCCGTTCGCCGCCGGCATGCCGGCGTCGTCGCGCTCCGACATCCCGGTGCGCAGGGACCAGCTGGAGGCCGCCGAGGACGCCGTGGCGCTGTGTCCCGTGCTGGCCCTCCGCCTGCGCCGGAACGCCTGAATCCGTTGTGCCGCTGGTGGGACTCGAACCCACACGCCCTTCCGGACAAAGCATTTTGAGTGCTCCGCGTCTGCCATTCCGCCACAGCGGCGCACAACACCACCTGAACAATACCGTAGGCTTTTACCCGTGACTGACCAGGAGACCACCACCACCGCACCCCGCCGAGTCGTCGTCGCGGAGGACGAGTCGCTCATCCGGCTCGACATCGTCGAGACACTGCGCGACAACGGTTTCGAGGTCGTCGGCGAGGCCGGAGACGGCGAGACCGCGGTCGCGCTCGCGACCGAGCTGCGCCCCGACCTGGTCGTCATGGATGTCAAGATGCCCCAGCTCGACGGCATCTCCGCGGCTGAGCGCCTCTCCAAGAACCACATCGCTCCGGTCGTTCTGCTGACCGCGTTCAGCCAGAAGGAGCTCGTCGAGCGCGCGACCGAAGCCGGTGCGCTGGCGTACGTCGTGAAGCCGTTCACCCCCAACGACCTCCTGCCGGCCATCGAGATCGCCCTCGCCCGCTACCAGCAGATCATCGCGCTGGAGGCCGAGGTCTCCGACATGGTGCAGCGTTTCGAGACCCGCAAGCTGGTCGACCGCGCCAAGGGCCTCCTCAACGAGAAGATGGGCCTCAGCGAGCCCGACGCGTTCCGCTGGATCCAGAAGGCATCGATGGACCGCCGCCTCACCATGCACGACGTCGCCCAGGCGATCATCGAGCAGCTCGCCCCCAAGAAGTGACTCGGCTCCGGCCGGGCGCTACAGGTCTTTGATCAGGTTCGTGATGCGGATGGTTGAGCAGCGGCGGCCCTGATCGTCCGTGACGGTGATCTCGTGCGTCGTGAGCGTGCGACCGAGGTGGATGGGCGTGCAGACGCCGGTCACGTAGCCGCTGGTGGCGGAGCGCGTGTGCGAGGCGTTGATCTCGATGCCGACCGCGAGGCGCCCTTCGCCGGCGTGGAGGTTCGCCGACATCGATCCGAGGGACTCGCCGAGCACCACGTAAGCGCCTCCGTGCAGGAGGTCGGCGGGCTGCGTGTTGCCGAGCACGGGCATGCGCGCGACCGCGCGCTCGACGCTGAACTCGACGATCTCGATGCCCATCTTGTCGGCCAGGGCGCCGAGCCCCCGCTGCTTCACATACGCCAGCGCGTCCTCGGTCATCTGCGGCCCCTCCCGGGTCGTCGGTGTGGTGGTGGGCGGTCGTCTGAGAGTGTCACCCGCCCCTTGTAGGCTTGCCTGGTGTCAGACTCCGAAAAGCCTACCCTTCTCGTCATCGACGGCCATTCGCTGGCATTCCGGGCCTTCTACGCTCTGCCCGTCGACAGCTTCGTCAACCGCGAGGGTCAGCACACGAACGGCATCCACGGCTTCATCGCGATGCTGATCAACCTGCTCCAGCAGCAGCGTCCGACGCACATCGCCGTGGCCTTCGACATCTCGCGCTACTCGTTCCGAACGCGCGAATACCCGGAGTACAAGGGCACCCGCAGCGAGACGCCGTCCGAGTTCGTCGGCCAGATCCCGCTCCTGCAGGAGGCCCTCCACGCGATGAACATCACCACCATCGCCAAGGAGGACTACGAGGCCGACGACGTCCTCGCGACGCTCGCCCGGCAGGGCAGGGAGCAGGGCTACCGCGTCCTGCTGGTCTCCGGTGACCGCGACACCCTTCAGCTCGTCAACGACGACGTGACGCTGCTCTATCCGAACGTGCGCGGCGTCTCCGAGCTCAAGGTCTACGACCCGGCGGCGGTGCGTGAGCGCTACGGCGTCGAGCCGCACCAGTACCCCGAGATCGCGGCTCTGGTCGGCGAGACCAGCGACAACCTCATCGGCATCGACAAGGTCGGCGAGAAGACCGCCGTCAAATGGGTGCAGCAGTACGGCACCGTCGAGAACATCGTCGCGCACGCCGACGAGATCAAGGGCGTCGTCGGGCAGAACCTGCGCGACCAGAAAGAGAACGCGCTCCGCAACCGCCGGCTCAACAAGCTGCTCGACGACGTGGAGCTCGACGTCGCCCCGGCCGACCTCGAGCGCAAGCCGCTCAACGAGAACGCCGTGCGCGACATCTTCGCCCGCCTGCAGTTCAAGACGCTGCTCGACCGGCTCATGAAGGCCGCAGCAGAAGAGGGTCTGCTCGACGGCGCGGCGAGCGACCTCGAACACGGTGACGTCGGCGCGGTGAGCGCTCCCGTCGTGCGCACGCTGGTCGACGAAGAGCTTGCCAACTGGCTGTCCAAGGCCTCCGCCGACGGAAACGCCGTCGCTGTGCAGCTGGAGACCGGCCCCGCGGGCATCACCGGCTTCGGCCTCGCCGCCGACGACGACACCGTCTACGTGCCGTGGGCCGCCGGCCGCCGCGACTACGAGGCGCTCGAGGCATGGATCGCGAGCAGCGCTCCCAAGTACTTCTTCCACGCCAAGCCGCAATTCAAGGCGCTGAGCCGCGCCGGCTTCGTGGTCGACGGTCTCGCCTTCGACACCCGCATCGCCTCCTGGCTCGTCAAGCCGGGCGCCGCGCCGCAATCGTTGGCCGAGCAGGTGTACGAGGTGCTCGGTGAGACCCTGCCGGTCTCCGACCCCAACCAGCTGGTGCCCATCAATGACGCGGTGAGCCCCGCGACCGAGGCCTGGTACATCCGCCGTGTCGCCGAGGGCCAGATGATCGCGCTCGACGAGGGCACTCGCCGTGTGCTCGACGACATCGAGCTTCCGCTGGTCGCCGTGCTGGCCGAGATGGAGCTGACCGGCGTGTCCATCGACACGGCCGTGCTGAGGCGTCTGCGCGGCGAGCTCACCGACAAGGCGAACGACTACGCCGCCC
>Ga0157369_10010236_pt1 | contig 10702 bp, 17 predicted proteins | sample C25metaG_FD_113461 | JGI IMG/M metagenome (GOLD analysis project Ga0157369, IMG submission 113461) | Corn rhizosphere microbial communities from Kellogg Biological Station, Michigan, USA - C2-5 metaG | ecosystem: Host-associated > Plants > Roots > Rhizosphere > Soil | place: USA: Michigan...
ACTACGGAGATCGGCTCGATCATTGAACCTTGGCATGAGCTGTGCAGACACAACCTTGCTGGGGAATTTGAGGGACCCAGTACCTAAACCAACGCCGCCGAGCGATCATATTCCGCTCAGGCGGCGTTGCGCATTCTGGTGCCGGCCTGTTCCGACCCGCCAGTGGCCCAATTTGGTTTTCGCAGTGGCTTGATTTGAAAATGAGAAGTCAAACGCCGCCGCGCCCGGCCCAGTAGTTCTCCTGAGCCGCGTTCCACCTGCGGAACAGCTTCGCCCTTAAGTACACTTTTGTACTTTTGCCCGGAACGATTCCCCGGTTCCCGCTTGATATATCCGGGCAGGGAAAACTGCATGGAAAAATGCCGTGTTCCGCAGGCAGATCAAGCGCCGGTCTGACAGCATCGCCGCCGATATTTGTCTCGGCGTGGCGATCGCTGGCGTAAACACCCTGATCGGAATCGGGCTAATTCTCGTGTTTGCATGATGGGCCGCCTCTGTTGGCGGCCTCTTGCATTGCAGCGAACTCAAGCCGCCCTGACAGGGCGGTCCGCCCTCCGTATTCGATGCATGATGCCCCAGGTTGAATCAGCCACCGCCTGATTTGGCGGGGACTTAACGGACCATTAACCAGCCTTCGCGGAATGGCGGGGTTTACCGAAATCTCAGGTTCCACGCCTATCCTGCCGCCATGGACGAACACCGCAGGGCATCGCGACGGCGTATTCTGAAAGCGGGAGCGATTGGGTTGCGCGGCGGCGGAGCCATCAGCTGCACCGTAAGAAGCCTGTCGGCGATCGGGGCGGCGCTTGAAGTATTCAGCCCTCTCGATATTCCCGACCGATTCAAACTGGTCATCCAGGCCGACAATGTGAACCGGCCCTGCCACGTGATATGGCGGAAACAAAAGCGGATTGGCGTGGCCTTCGATTAATTGAAACGCCCGGGGGAATAACCCACCAGGGCAGCCGGATCGCCGCTGCGCTGGCCATGGAATCGTCGTTGCACTGTTGGTTTCATGCGCCATCGGCTATATCTTGAGGCCGCGACAGCGGAGAAATCGGCATGGCGTACTTTCCGAGAAAAATGGACAGCATCGAGCGCGGCGGCAAGGTTGTCGCCGATATCTTCTGCGTTTTGCTTTTGGGGGCGATAGCGGCTGCCTGTGCCGGGATCTTGCTCGGCGTCGGCGCAACCGTCCTGGTGGTGCTCGGGCTGCTCATTATCGACTATTATATGCCCGACACGGACGAGTCGGCCGCAGGCGTGGTGCGGTAGCGACGGAAAGGCCCCGGAAGGGCAAAGGTAAAAGCAACGAAGGCCGCCCCGGTTGGCGGCCTTTGTCTATCGTGCGGATAGAAATGCGGTGGCCAGCACGACAAGCCATCCCACGATCACCAGGGAAGCCACCGCCCCGGCGAGGATTTTAGCTTTCTCTTGGGTGGAGTAGGGACGCATTCAACGCCTCGGTTGGCGGCCCCTGAAAGCTCCCTCGGAAAAGCCCGCGGAACCTCAAATTGAGCCAATACGCTTCACCAAACCTTAGATTTTGCATCGTATTTTTCAGTTCCACGCCAACACAACCCACCCTTGAGGGAGGCAGATTTGAAGCGCCATTTTACCAGGTTTTTGTCCAACGAATCCGGGGCAACCGCCATTGAATACGGGCTGATCGCGGCCGGCATTGCGCTTGCGATTATCGCTGTGGTCAACGGCCTTGGTACTACCCTGAACGACAAGTTCACCTCGATCAACAACTCGCTGAAGTAACCAATCCCTTCTCAGGAGCCAGAAACTCCAGAAGGAAAAGCCCCGCCGATTTGGCGGGGCTTTTCATTGCGCGAGCGCGTGTCCATGCCGCATTTCTTCATGCCGGGCATACACGCTAGCGCCTGCGCCGGACCTCCGGACCCCACCTCGACGTGGCGGCCCTTTCCTTCCGGCCGCATTGATGTGGCCGATTTTAATGAACCCTGGCACGGCCTGCGCCGACAGATAGTGACCGGAGGATTGCGCTGTCCGGATTTAAACCAACGCCACCAGGCATTATTCAGCCGGGTGGCGTTGTGCGTTTCCGGGGTGTCTTGCCTGCGCAAACCGGCCTTTCGACCCTAATGTCCTGATTTCAATCGGTTAGTTCCTGTTTTGCTAGCAAAAGATTAAGCTGCCAAGTTCCGATTTCAGCAAAGCTAACGGTGTTGCGCAAAAGCCGCTAAGTTCACTTTTGGACATTTCGCCGGAACGAAATCCCGATTCCCGCGTGATGTTTACGCCGGGCAATCGGGGGAGTTGAAGCGTTGGAAGAGCTACCCGTCATTCTCGTCGTTGAAGACGACCAATCGGTTCAGAGCATCGTTGAAGACGCGCTTGGTGATGGCGGCTTTGAACCGGCCATTGCCGCGTCGGGCGAAGAGGCGGTGACGTTGCTCAAGGGCGGCTCGACCAAATACCGCGCGCTGGTGACCGATATCAATCTGCGCGGCAATATGGGCGGTTGGGAAGTCGCGAAGAAAGCCCGGGAGATCGACCCGAATTTTCCCGTCGTTTACATGACCGGCGCAAGCGCCGACGAATATGGGTCGCACGGCGTTCCCAACAGCATCCTTTTGACCAAGCCGTTCGCGCCCGCGCAACTCGTCACCGCCGTTTCCCACCTTCTCAATTCGGGCACGCCGACCACTTAAGGCGTTTCGGGTTGAGGAGCGTTGCTGCCGGCGTGTTGCTTCACGCGAAGATTCAGGATCTCCTCGTATCTCACGGGGCCCCAAGTATACTTTTGTACATTTCGCCGGAACGAAATCACTCGCGTCTGCGTCATGTATGCGCTGGGTATGCGGGGTAAGTAACATGGTCGGAAGAGACTATTTCACGCGTCAGGCGACGACGCTGCTCAAATTCGCCAAATCAACGGCGAATCCTGAGCTGGCGGCCGTATTGGTCGAGAAAGCCGCCGATTTAACATCGCAAGTCGGGACCAGCCCGCCGCCGGATCGCAGTGCTCGCGCCCCGGACGTAGAACCGTCAGCCCAATTGCCCTGAGACCGAAAATGTATTCAGCATTTTCAGGCTGTTTCTAACCACTTGAAAATGATTCACTTTTCGTCGTGGCCGGGCTTCGTCCCGGCCATCCACGTCTTCCTTGCTCAAGTGAAGCTAAGACAAGACGTGGATGCCCGGCATCGCAGACAAGTTTACACAGTCTGCGCAAAGCAGACTGCTATGGCCGGACATGGCGAGATTCGCCTTAGAGCCCCATTTGCTGATCGGCGATCTGTCCGGCACCGGGCCGACATCTTGCGCGCGGAATTGTATCTTTCCCGCGCCATGACCCATTACACATTCCGAATCCGCCAAGGCGCCCATTCAAGCGATGTGGCCGTCGACTTGCCGGATGACGGCGCGGCCTGGGACGAGGCCGCAATGGCATGCTCCGACATGATCCGCGACACCATCGCACGGCTTGGCGACAGTCCCGAATGGCGGCTGGAAGTCGCGGATGGGTCAGGCGCCCTCCGCCATCTTTTTCGACTAACCGCCGAGAGCTTCAAATAACCGGCTCATCAGGAACTCTTTTTTCATTTCGGGGTTAGGCCGCCTCATTGGGGCGGGTCCGTTTTGTTTTTAGGACCTTGTAATCCCCTTCATCGGAACCGTTAAGTTCACAAGTGAACATACCGGGCAGCCACTTTGGCTTATGTCCGCTTCGCTGACATGCGGAGAAATCTTATGGAATACGAAGGAGTAGAATACTCCGTTGTTCAATTGACTGAAGGCGGCGGCTGGCGATGGGAAGTCAGATTTGCCGACGGGAAAAACAAATCCGGTGTGACCCCGGTAAGTCGGGCGGTGGCAATCAAACAGGCTGAACATGAGATCGATCGCATCCTAAAGGACACGAAGTGAAGGAAAGCCGCCAGCCGAGAAGGCCTTCTCAATCGGCCGGCGCCTTGACCTTCGAATCGGCGTCATCGGGCACAAGACCCTGGCGAAGCTCCTTGGCTGAGACGAAGCGGGCGCCGATCAGTTCGCCCCGGCGCCAGACCAGCGAGCATATCCGAAGGACTTCGCCGCCCGCGGTGAATGCCAGGCCGAAAAGGTCCGGCACCGCCAGCGCGCCGACGTCCAGGCAGACGCCCTCGTCGGAGACATCGACGATCAGGCACTCGATCCATGGCGCCTCGGGTGTCGGAATCAGAAATCCCTGCTTGTACAGATCGACCCGAATTTTTTTGCGGGCGCCGAGGTCGCTGCGGTGTCTCGCCATGGTATTCCCCTCGGGCCGAAGCCTAGGCAGAAATACTTGAATACCTCTTACCGGAAAAAGTTAACATTTATAGAGGGTTGAAAACCTGACAGGTCCGCAACGGCTCCCTCGCTGAAACTTAGTCGGCGCTGGGCAGCCGCCGCATGGTGAATTCGATGGCTCCATCCGGCAGTTCGCGCCAGCTTTCGACGGAGCTCATATAGGCGGCCTTGGGGTAGCGGGTGAGGAAATCGCGCGCCTTGGACCGCGCCAGGTCGCGCGGCAGGGTGAAGGTCTCGCGCAGATAGCCATCGTCCGGTTTGCGCCGGCCGGCCATCCGGTCTGCCAGATCACGCGGGCGAGAGACCATGTCGCAACTCCCGGTACACATAACGACAGCCTCAATATAGCGCGTGCTGGAACCAATCCGAGTCTCTGTCGTTCTCAGGCGAAGCGGGAATTGAGTCGCATACCGGACATAAAGGCGATACAATCCAGAGATTGCCGGCAACCATCCTTAGGCGCCGGCACTGAGAGCCCCGAAGGGGACTCCCGCCGCGTTGCGAGTGAGTCCGATGGCGCAGTCTTTTCACCTTCGCGAACAGGCCGAGCGTTGCCGCCGCCTCGCCCGCGACTGCACCGATCCGACCTTGCGCGACAGCCTTCTCAGGCTCGCCGGGGAATACGCCGCACGGGCCGGCGCCCAGGAAAATGACGACATGACGGTTTGGCAGGCCGGCTCGCGCAAACAGGACGACTGACTGGCTTCGAGCCATTGGGCTTCGACGCCGGCGTCAACCACGGGAGACAACAGTCATGCTCCAGCATGATCGACGAACGAACCGGCTGCTCTCGCTGTTGTCGGACAGTGATTACGAGCGGTTGCGGCCGCATTTGTCGCAGGTCGTATTCGATTACAAAAAAAGCCTCTACGAGGCGTCGCGTCCGATCGAGCACGTGTATTTCCCGATCGACGGTGTCGCTTCGCTGGTCCTCACCACCGCCGACGGCACCAGTGCCGAGGTCGGCACGATCGGCAACGAGGGAATGGTGGGATTGCCGATTTGTCTCGGTGACGACGATGCGCCGTCATCGGTCTACGTGCAGGTTCCGGGGACGGCGCTCAAACTGGACGCCCGCTTCTTCCGCGGCGAACTCGCCGCGAGCCCGACATTGAACCTGATCATGCTCCGCTATGCCCATGCTTTCTTCAACCAGGTCGCGCAATCGGCAGCCTGTGCGCACCTTCACAGGGTGGAGCAACGTTGTTGCCGCTGGCTGCTGATGACGCGCGATCGCATGCCTACCGGCAATTTCCTGCTCACCCATGAATTCCTCGGAATGATGCTCGGGGTCCGGCGAACGACGGTCACCGACGTGATGGGGAGTCTGCAAAAGGCGGGGCTGATCCGGTATCGGCGCGGCCATGTCACCATCCTCGATCACGAGGCCCTGCAGCAGCGCGCCTGCGAATGCTACGACATCTCGAAAGCCGAATTTGACCGGCTGCTCGGCGATACGGCGGGGACACCCAGGACCGACAAAGCGCATCGATTGATCAGCGAGGTCGGATAGAGCCGCAGAGAAAGATACATCGGTCCCCGGCTGGGTCCGTTTTCCGACAATGACTTTCGACCCATGAAAGCTTTTCACGTCAAGGCCATTGCGGCTCAAGCCCCAACGGAATCGGCACTATGACGGGTACCGGACCGACAGTCCGGCATGCTTCTTCCTATAGTGACCCTTTCCGCGGACCGCCCTCTCGGAGCGTCCTACCCCACCCCTGCGGTAAAACGGCCCGACCGACCGGGCAGGAATATCGCAGTGCAAGTACCCGTTGCGAAGGCCGGTCTGCCCTTGGACAATAAACTGCTCGCCTCCCTGCCCCGCGATCATTTCGATCGCCTGCTCCCACATCTGTCGACGATCGCCCTGCAACAGGGGCAGGTGCTGTACGAAGCCGGCGACGAAGTCGACCAGGTTTATTTTCCGCATTATGGCATGCTGTCGCTGCTCGCCGTGTTGCGCGACGGCAAGGCGATAGAGACCGCGACCGTCGGCCGCGAAGGCGTGGTCGGCGCGATGGCCGGTCTTGGCCTCTACAAGTCGCTGGTCCGCGTTGTCGTGCAGATGCCCTTGACCTGCAGCAAGATCGCCGCCTCCCAATTCAGGACGATAGCCGCCGGCAGCGATCCCGTGCGCAATCTCTGCATCCGCTACAATGAGGTGCTGTTGTCGCAGGCGCGGGTGACGGCCGCCTGCAATGCGCTGCACTCGATCGAGGCGAGATTTTGCCGCTGGCTGCTGCAGAGCGCCGATCGGGCGGCTAGCGACACCGTCGGTTTGACGCAGGAATTTCTCGCCGAAATGCTGGGGGTCAGGCGAACCTCGGTGACGGAAGTCGCGAGCAAGGTGCAAAACGCGGGCGCAATCACCTATTCGCGCGGCGTGATCAAGATCCTGGATCGCGCCGCGCTGATGCGGATGTCCTGCGAGTGCTACGAAACGCTGCTGGATCAATCGGCGACGCTGGCCTGACGACCCAGGCAAGCCCCTGTTTCAACTGATAATTGTCTCAAGAGCGGAACTCTATCGTCAGTAGGTCGTTGGTTTCCTGGAGAAGGAACCAAATGACCCTGCCCGAGCAACGCTTGCTAAAACGCCGGCTTCAAATCCTGGATGACGAGACCCGGGACGGCCACGGGTTCAACGTGCGCGAGCATGAAAACACCTGGGCGCACGCGGACATGTGGATACGAAGTTTCATGGCCCGGCTGGCCGGGCTGGTCCGGAAGATCGGCGACAAGAGCTAAACTCACTTCCATTGCGAGCGAAGCCTGAGGGCGCGTTTGCCATCAAGGCATTCCGTTTTAATTTGCGGTGCTGCCGGTCCTGGCGCGCGGCTTTGCCGGCGCTGACGCCTTGGGCGTATCGACGCTGCGCACATTGCCCCACGGATCGGAAGAGACCTTTGCGTCGGGAATTTTCCTCAGCGATTCCCGGTAGGCCTTTTGCTGGGCGGCCTCCTGCTCCTTTTCCTCCGGGGTCTTGGAGGCAAGCTCGGGGATCAGATTGATGTTGGGAGCCTGCGCGTAGGCTGGCCCTGTCAGCAACACGACCACAGCCGCTGCGCCAAGAATTCTCATGGGATGCTCCCTGCACTTTCCCGCAATATACCACCGCGCAGAGCGCAACGCCAAGCGCGAGCTAGAGTCTGATCCCGCTTCGCCGAATCAGACTCGTCGCTTATCTTTTGTTGGGGCATGATCTTTTCCGAAAACCGGTTTCCACTTTTCGGGATCATGCCCTTAGAAACGGTCCGACTTGCAGGATTTCGGCGATTGCACCCAATCGTCCCAGATCGGACCGCATTTGGTGCAGCCATTGAGGGCGAGGCCCATCGCGACCACGCTGAAAATCAATGCCAATCGCCTGAACATAGCCGACCCGCTTTCCGCACCCTCATCATACGGCCTCAAGTCGGGCATTTTCAAGCCGCGCTGAACCAGTATCCCTTTCCGCAGCGCCCTCTATGATGCTGTTTGGCATCATATCGCGGGCGAGGAACTAGCGTTCATGCAACAAGAAACACAGGCTGCCGAATTGGATATCGAGGAAGCCAGGCGCGTGCTGGGCGATGTGTTCGCGCCGTGGGTGCAGGATCTCGGGCTGTCGATCGGCAGTATCGAATACGCGCCGCCGCCGGGCGCGGCGGCCGACTGGCAGCCGGGTGCGATCCTGCGCATGGCGTTTTCCGAACGGCTGTGCCGCAACGGCGGCATCGTCTGCGGCCAGGCGCTGATGGCACTAGCCGACACCTCGATGGTGATCGCTATCCTTGCGGCGAACCGCGGATACCGGCCGATGACGACGGTGGATCAAACCACGCATTTCATGCGCGCCGTCACACGATCGGACGTGCTGGCCGATGCGCGGGTGGTGCGCCTCGGGCGCACCATGAGTTTTGGCCGCGTCACCTTGTCGAGCGCGTCCGACAACAAGCCTGTGGCGATGGTCTCGAGCGCCTTTGCGATGCTGTGAAGCCATGCGCCTTGCGTCGCGGGTTATGCGCAACGCATCATCGTAAACCGATGATAAATCCGCTTGTTGCGATGGTATTGATCGGATTTATCAATCCGAAATCCCTGCCGTGGTAGCCTCGCAGGCTAAACGGCGAATGCGGACCGCGGCGATGACCGAAAATACGATCGAGAAGAGAACAGCGCAGCGACACAAGGTGCTGAAGGGCGCCAAGATCGCATTCGACGGCAACGACGTCGAGTGCACCGTCCGCAATTTGTCATCGAAAGGCGCCGCACTTGAACTCGCAAGCAGCGTCGAGCTGCCGCCGTCGTTCATGCTGGTGATCGAGGCCGACCAGTTCGTCCGGCGCTGCCATCCGGTCTGGAGCAGCAACAAGCGGGTCGGCGTCGCGTTCGATTAGTCGTATACTCCAATCAATGTCCTGGCCGCTGCCCGCCTGGAAGCGCATCACGGATTAAAATCGGAGATCGCGTCGGGTCCAAAACGCGGCCAGAGGCAGACATCGCTCCTATTCGATCACCTGATCGGCGCGGCCCAGCAATGACAGCGGAACGGTGACGCCGAGAGCCTTGGCGGTCTTCAGGTTGACGATCAGTTCGACCTTGATGGACTGCTGTACTGGCAGGTCCGCAGGCTTGACGCCCTTGAGAATCCGCCCGGCGTAGACGCCGGCCCACCGATACGATTCCTTGATGCTGCCGCCATAGCTTATCAAGCCGCCGGCGTCGGTGAATTGGCTGTACTGGTAAATCGCAGGCACCGCATGGCGCAGCGAGAGTTCAGCGAGCAGTTGGCTCTTGCTATTGAACAAGGCGTCGGCACCGATCACCAGCACGCCGGCTTTCAGCTGGGCGAATCCGGCGAAAGCGGCGGCGATCTCCGCGTCGGTCGCAGCGCGCAGCACATCAAGCCGCAGCCCGAGTGGACCGGCTGCAGCCTGCGCGTCTTTCGTCAGCGTTTCGGCGCGTGCGACGTCGCTCGGATTCACGAGGAACGCCACCGCGGTCGCAGCGGGCATCAGCTCACGCGCCAGCTCCAGCCGTTTCGGCCCGATCTCCACATTCAATTGGCTTACGCCGGTGACGTTGCCGCCGGGCCGGCTCAAATTCGAAACGAGGCCTATTTGAACCGGATCGCTGGCGGTGGTGAAGACAAGCGGGATCGCGTCGGTCGCTTTCTTCGCCGCCAGATTGGCGGGTGTGTTCGCAACGATCACCGAAACCTGGCGGCGCACCAGATCGGCCGCCATCGCCGGCAGCCGATCGTATTGTCCTTCCGCCCAGCGATATTCGATCGCCACGTTCTGCCCCTCAACATAGCCGCTTTCTTTCAGACCCTCGCGAAACGCGGCGACATAGAGTGCATACCCCTCCGGCGAGGCGACGTTGAGGAATCCGATCACCGGCATCGGCTGCTGCGCATGCGCCGTCAGTGGCCACGTCACCGCCACCCCGCTGATAACAGCGATGAAATCCCGCCGCCTCATGCTGCCCCCTCCCCGAAATTCGCCCTAGTGCAACAGCTGAAGCCTAGCACTTTGCGACCGGCCGGCGAGCAACAAATGGCAGCCCGAACCTTCAGAAGCGGTCTCGCCGCGTGCAGCCTTCTCGACGGCGGCCGGCCACCCTTGCCAGGAGCGGCCGAGGCGCTTTCCTAAAATACTTTTTTCGGGAACCGGACCTGCTTGTGGTTGTTGCCATTCCAACCAAGACCATGTGAGCGGATCGGAAAATGCCTAATGCCGCGGACGACGGGCCCGAAAAAGTGTGGGAGCTTATCAAAGGATGCCATTCCGCTCTGCTGGTGACAATCGGACAGGACGGACGCATTGATTCGCGGCCGATGGGATGCATCCAAAAACATTTCGAGGACACTGTTTGGTTCTTGACGTTTGCGCATTCGCTGAAGCTACGAGAGATCGGCGAACACGATCATGTCCTGGTCTCATACGCTAATCCTTCAAAATACGAATATGTGTCGCTTTCAGGTCGTGCGAAGATCGTCAAGGACCCGCAAAGGGTGAAGGAGTTCTGGTCGGAGGCATTCAGGGTCTGGTTCCCGTCCGGCCCGGACGATCCCGAACTGACCCTCATCTCGGTTGAGGTCGAGGAGGCGAAATATTGGACCAACGCCGCCTCTGTAGCGACGTACGCGTGGGCTTACCTGAAAGCTCGCTTGGCCGGCGTGCGTCCAGATCCGAAAGAGGTAACAGACCTCGGGTCGGTGCGCTTTTGACCCAATTCCCGAGCAGGCGTTGCGAGTTTTCCGAACAATCCGCCGGGATGAAAACCCCGACGGAACTGTTGTTAAAGCCGTCAGTCTTATTTAAGCGCAGCCTGTCCGGCCAGCGACACCACATTGTCCTGCGCGCCGGAGCCGCCGCTCACGCCGATGGCGCCGACGACCTTGCCGCCGACC
>Ga0157369_10010237_pt1 | contig 10701 bp, 7 predicted proteins | sample C25metaG_FD_113461 | JGI IMG/M metagenome (GOLD analysis project Ga0157369, IMG submission 113461) | Corn rhizosphere microbial communities from Kellogg Biological Station, Michigan, USA - C2-5 metaG | ecosystem: Host-associated > Plants > Roots > Rhizosphere > Soil | place: USA: Michigan...
AAGCGGCGCAGGGGCACTTCGGCGCTCCTGACGGGCAGTCGAGTCTCCACCGGCTCGTTGACCGGCAGATGCATTCAACGGTACAGGGGCACCCCGGTGCAACACAAGTTCCGGCCGGGAGTCCTGATCCAAGTGTACGTCGGAGAAGGCCGAGAGGTCTCCATCTGAGGATGGATGAGTGATTTGGATCACTTCTGAGGCTGGTGCAAACCTCCGACAGAAGTGCGAAAACCTGCGAAACGTGGGTGCGTCAGGGCACGACTTCACGGCTTGCTGAAAAATCGGTCCCGCCAGGCTGTGTAACCAGGGCACGGCCCAACAGCTTGCTGTGCGTGAGAACTGCGACGGCTATCCGTTTTGAAGAGTCGCGGCTTGAAGGATGCCCCTCCACTTTTGTCGCTCAGGTTCTGCCATTGGATACACTAGATTAAGAACCTTGCCGCGGCTCGCGTGCATCCATTTGATGAGCCGCGGTTTCGCGGCGGAACGTCTTCGTCTTTTTGCGGAATCGGATCGAAATCATTGATGCCATTTGACAGTATTAACAAGGTCTTAATCCGTTGCCGTGTGCCCGTTCAGCCGATAACGACCGCGGGGTTACTGGCGCTGACGGCCGCCATCGCGGCCCCGCTGTTACTTGCGCAGAACGGAGCCCAGTCCGGAGCCCAGACCGGTCCAGCGCTCCCCAGCGCCCAGACCATCCAGACTTCCCAGCCCACCGCCGCGCCCAGCGCGCCCACCGCGTTCCAGGGCAGCGTAACCGAAGGTACGGCTACCGGCGCGGTCCTCAATCTGACGCTCGACGACGCCATGCAGAGAGGGCTCAGGAACAACCTGGGCGTGATTCTCAGCGGACAGCAGACCGCCGAGGCGCGGGCCAGCCGGCTGAGCTCCCTGCAGAACCTGCTGCCCACAATCGACGCCAACATCAAGGAAGCGGCGATGCAGGTCGACCTCGCTGCCGAGGGCCTGCGGATTCCGGGGTTTCCCACCATCGTGGGACCGTTCGGGTTCACCGATATGCGCGCCTACCTGTCCTGGTCCCTGGTAGATGTCAAGTCGCTGCGCGGATATCTGGCAGCCAGGCATAACTTCGCAGCCGCCCAATTGACGGCCCAGGATGCTCGCCAGTTGGTGATCCTCACGGTCGGCAATGCCTACCTGGTGATGCTGGCCGACGAGTCGGAAGTGCAAAGCGTCGTAGCCCAGGTGGCTACGGCAAAGCTGTCGTTGGACCAGGCCGTGGCGAGCCACCAGGCTGGAACATCGCCAATGCTTGACGAGCTGCGCGCGCGGGTGGCATACCAGACGCTGCAGCAGCAACAGATTGTGGCGCAGAACCGCCTGGACAAGGACCGCCTGGCGCTGGCCCGCACCATCGGCCTTCCACTGGACCAGAAGATAGAGCTGGTTGACAAGGCGCCGTACGCGGCCTTCGACCAGATCGACCTGCCGGCGATGCTCACCCAGGCGCATATCAATCGCAAAGACCTGCAGGCCATGGTCGAGCAGACCCGGGCCGCGGAGGAAGTGCGCAAGGGCGCCACCGCAGACCGTTATCCGCGGGTCATGGCGAACGTGGATTACGGAGACATCGGCGTAAACGTGCGGCATTCCCATGGCACGGTCGACGCCACAGGCGCGGTAAGCGTGCCGGTATTCAAAGAGTTCGCGCTGCGCGGCGAAGCCGAACAGGCCCAGGCGCAACTCGACACGCAGCGTGCGCAGTTGAGCGATATGAAAGCGCAGGTCGATGCCGATGTTCGCGACGCGCTGCTCGATATCGAAAGCGCGCAGCGGCAGGTGGAAGTCGCGCGGTCAAGCGTCGATTTGGCGAACGAGGCCCTCAAAGAGGCCCAGCAGCGCTACGTCGCCGGAGTGGATGACAACCTGGCCGTCACGCAGGCGCAGCAGAGCGTGGCGCAGGCGAACGATCAGCTCGTAAGCAGCCTGTACCGGCACAACATTGCCAAGCTGAGCCTGGCTCGAGCCTTGGGTGCCGCGGACAATTACAAGAGCTATCTGGGAGGAAAGTAGACGTGGCGGACACAACAACAACGCCCGCATCGACGGAGCAGGATACTGAGATCGTTCAGCCGCGGTCGCGCCGCCGGGGAATTATCGTCATCGTCGTCGCGGTCATCGCAGTCGCGGCGCTGGCGTTCTGGTGGCACTCGACGTTTTACGAGGACACGGACGATGCGCAGATCAGCGGCCACCTCATTCAGGTGAGCGCTCGTATCGCCGGCCATGTGAGCAAGGTCTTCGTGGACGAAAATCAGCGGGTGAAGGCCGGGCAGGAGATCGCCGAGCTCGATCCGCGTGACTACCAGGTGGCGGTGGAACAGGCCAAGGCCGCTCTGGCCAGCGCGCAGGCAGCCGCCGCGGCCGCCAACGTGGCGGTCCCGCTTCTCACCGCGAACACAGGCGCGAACCTCTCCTCGGCGAATGCACAATTGTCGGGCAGCCATGCGGCGGTGCAGCAGGCGCAGGGACAGGTGCAGGCGGCGCAGGCACGGGTGCAGCAGGCTGAGGCCAACAACGCCAAGGCTCAGAGCGATCTCCAGCGCTACAAGCCGCTGGTGGAAAAAGACGTCATCAGCAAGCAGCAGTACGATGCGGCAGTTGCGGCCGCTGCTGCCGCCGAGGCGGCCGTTGCCGACGCCAAGGCCAACGCTCAGGCAGCCGCCGACGGCGTTCGCGTTGCGCGACAGCAGGAGCTCTCGGCCCAGGCATCGCAGAAGTATGCGCAGACCGGCCCACAGCAGGTAGCCGCCCAGAACGCCAAGTACAAGCAGGCCGAAGCGCAGGTGCAACAGGCGCAGGCGCAGCTCGACCAGGCGCAGCTCAACCTGAGTTATACAAAAATCACCGCCCCTGAAGATGGCATCATCACGCGCAAGAGCGTGGAAGTGGATCAGAATGTGTCAGTCGGTCAGAACCTGCTTACGCTCGTCAGCCTGAAAAACATCTGGGTGACCGCGAACTTCAAGGAGACGCAACTGGAGCACATGCTCGCCGGCCAGGCCGTCGAGGTGCACGTCGATGCCACCGGCAAGGACTACAAAGCCAAAGTGACACAGATCGGCGGAGCCACGGGATCGGTGTTGAGCCTCTTCCCGCCGGAAAACGCTACCGGCAACTACGTCAAGGTGGTGCAGCGCGTGCCCGTGCGCATCGACTTCACCGACCTCCAGCACGATGATCCAAACGAATCCCTCCGTCCGGGCCTGAGCGTGGAACCGAAGGTACGCGTGAAGCAATAACAGCACGGACCAGCCAATCAGGCACCCATCACGCCTAAGGGCGGGACCCCAAGTCCCGCCGCAATGCCGCCCTCACCATGCCATCAAACTTTGTTCTAGCCACGCCCCGGTAACGGGGCACGCCTTCACATGCCGCAGAAATACTCAAATGGACCTCCAAACTCGCCCAAGCTTTGTAACAGGGCACGACTTTACAGCTTGCTGAAAGACGCCGCGTATGGGGCTTTGTAACAAGGGCACGGCTTTAGCCGGGCCGCAAATCGCTCATTCTAATGATCCGGGCTTTAGCCCCTGCCATATTTCGCTGCTCACAAATGCCTTTTTCCGCAGCCTCTTTAGCCCCTGCTCAACTTCGCCGCGCTCAAATGAGCGATCTCAGGAGAACCTCATTCGAAATCGCTCTATGAGCTCGGTGCCGCGGTTCTTGGCGCCTTCACCCGGATCCGCAGAACGTGAGCGGGCCCAGTCGAGGACCCCACAACCGACAGCGCATCACGGGCCGGGATCCAGCGGACGTCTCCAATCCGCATCTCCGCGGCAGGCTCGGGCGAGCCGTTCACGGTGACCGAGGAGAGCGCCACCAGCACCGACGGTTCGGCGGCGGGCGCAAGAGTACAGGTCGCGCCGGCGCTGCACACAACGCGTTCCACTTCAAGCTGGCCGTTGCTGAACTCCGTGGTGACGCCGGACGCGGCCAGCGAAGTCGGGGCATCGTGGCGGAACGTCTTGCCACCCTGCAGGGGGAACTGCTTGAGCTCGATGCGCAGAAAATCGGAACTTGCGTCTGAGAGATTTTCCACCGTATGGCGTTCGCGCCTGCCGGGGCTATAGCGAAAAGATCCGAGTCGCGTGGCCTGCCGGACAAAGACCGACGGTGGAATGTCCTCGATGTGGAAGCGGACGGCCCCGGACGTGTTGAGATAAACGAAGAGCGTAGGCAGGTTGGAGTGATCGTGAACGCCGACGGTTTCGTGCGGGCCGTAGTGAACGCGGATGACCGCTACCTGGGCGTTATCGAAGATCAGTTTGTAATTCTGCGGATAACGCCGGAGGGGATCCTGGCCGCGTGCGGGTAAGAAGAGCAATGCCGCGCCGCAAACCAGGAGCATGGCGGGCCAACGTCGGCCAAGTCGCCGCAACGGCGACCCGAGTGGACAAATCATCACGATATCCGGCTCCGAACTGCGAGATGGGGAAGTACAAGTCAGGCTACAGGAGAGGCGGGGGCAGACGTCCACCTAGTTGGCTGGGGTGGGCTCAATCCAGTAATGCCCGCGGGCAGTGACTTCGAGGCCGGGGTAGTTGGGCAAGATAAGGCGGAGCGTGTGCAGTCCGAGGTGCGGCGCCTGCGGATGGAAGCTGAGCATGTAGCGATTCGGAAGGTGATTGCCGATGGTGAGCAGGTCGTCTTCCAGGGCTCGGTCGTCGCCGATCTTGAAATATTCTCCGCCGGTGAGCCGGGCCACGGTAGCCGGTACGTTGCCGCGCAAGCTGTCGCTGGTTGCGATGGCCGCCATCTTGGCGAACGTGAGCGGCGGCACCAGTTGGCCCAGGCAGTCGTAGAACTGCGACCAGCGGCTGGCCGGAGCGTCGGGGTCCGGATCGGGGTCCTTGCCCATGCAGCCGTGCGGCGGATTGGGATGATGGTTCTCCAGGCTCAGGATGCCGGAGGGACGTCCGCTGGGCTGCGTGGGCAGCTGCCGCGCGGCATAGTGCGCGGCCTCCGATTTCCCGGTGGAGAAAGCGACGGCATAAATCGTGGTGTTGGTGTCAGTCACGGCGCGGACCGCCTGCTCCAGCGTGGTCTCGCTGCCCCGGTCGAGCGTTTCGCTGATCAGTAGGATCGCGCGGCGAAACCCGGGCGGCTGGACGCGCAGAAGGTTCACGGCGAAGGCCAGCGAGTCGAGAATCGCGGCTCCGTTATCGCCCAGCGGCACGTCATGCACCGGATGCGGCCCAGTGCAGTTGTTGTAGTGGTGCTGGCGCGTGCATCCGGGTTGCAGCCCCCGCAGCGCGGCAGCGGCTTCGTCCACCTCCGACGTGAAGGGCTGCAGCAGGTGTGGCTGACTGTCGAAGGTCACCACAGCCACGCGCCGCCGGACGTTTCCGACGATGTGGGCGAGCGTGGGCGCGAGGGGCGGGGCGAGCCGCGCGTCGTTCTGGAACTGGCGCGCGCCCGCCCCGCCGATTTCGAGCACGACGACCAGGGCGAGTGGCTCGCTTCCGGATTCGGGCTCGAGTGTCAGGGCCTGGGGAACGCCGTCGTCAGTCAGTTGAAAATCGTCGGGTTTCAGCGTGTAAACGAGCGCGCCTTCGCGAGTACGGACGAGCGCGGGAACGAGCACCACGGTGGTTTGCGCAGTGAAGACGGAGGTTTGCGGCGGAGCCGGGGGCGTCTGGGCACGCAGCCATGCATGCGAAACCGCAGTGAGCGCGAAGGCGGCGAGAAGCGCGCGAATCCTCAAGAGCCTCCTTGCATGGACTTCCACATGCCAGCTTAGACGAGCGTGACCGGCACACGTCGCTGAGACTTTCGGGACTGAGCGCGGGCGGGATATGCTCTGCAACATGGATTTCGTTCTGCGCAATGTTCGGTTTGCGTTCCGCATGATGGCGAGGAACGCCGGGTTCACGGCCGCCGCGATCTTCACGCTTGCGCTGGGTATTGGCGCAAACACGGCGATCTTCACGGTCGCAGACGCGCTGCTGCTGCGTCCTTTTCCCTATCGAGATCCCGCGCACCTGGTTGCTGTTCAGACTGATCAGAAGGGCTATGGCCCATCAAGCCCGCTCCGCTATGAGACGGTTCGCGATCATGGGAAGTCGTTTGAGCAGGTCGCAGTCTACGCCGAGGACAACCTCAATCTGACTGGTGAGAACAATCCCGTGCAGATAGCCGTTGTGCGGGTTTCGCCTGACTTCTTCTCGCTGTTGGGTGTGAAGCCGGCGCTGGGCCGCGACTTCAACGCCGAAGAAGGACGGCCCGAAGGGAAGCCGGTCGTCATCCTTGCCAACTCCTTCTGGCACGAACGCTACCACGCGGATCCCGACATCGTGGGCCGCACCATCGTCCTGGACCAGGTGGCATCCGTAGTCATTGGTGTGCTCCCCGCAAAGGTGCAATTTCCGTTCGTAGGGGCGGCGGATGTGTGGACGCCGCGCTACTTTGAATACTCGCTCATGCCAACCGCGCGGCTGCGCCTGGGCGTGAGTTATTTGAACCTGATTGCGCGGCTTAAACCGGGCGTGAGCGTGGCCCAGGCCGATTCCGAGCTGGCTGTGCTGAACGTGCAATACCGCGAGCACAATCCCGGCATGGCGGATGCCGGCAGTGATGTGAAGATGATTGCCATCCCCTTGCGCAATCTGGTGGTGGGCGACGTGCGAGGCAAGGTGCTGCTGCTCATGGCCGCGGTGGGCCTGCTGTTGCTGATTGCCTGCACAAATGTGGCCAGCCTCATGTTGTCGCGCGCGCTGGTAAGGCGACGCGAAGTTGCCGTGCGCGCGGCTCTTGGCGCGGGTCGCGCCACCATCCTCGGTCAGCTCATCACTGAGAGCCTGGTGCTTGCCATCCTTGCGGGGATTTTGGGCGCCATCCTGGGATGGGGCGCCACACGCGCGCTGACTGCCTGGGGCGCCAATCAGCTTCCCCAGGGAATCCCCGTCAGCATGGATCCATCGGTTCTCGCATTCACGCTTGGGGTCTCCATCGTGGCCGGGCTCCTATTCGGCATTGCTCCCGCGCTGCAACTGGCGGGGGTCGATCTGAACTCCGCGCTGCGCGAAGAGGGCCGCGGCGCCTCAGCCGGTCGTGGTCGCACGCGGCTGAAGGATGTGCTTGTCGTGGGCCAGGTGGCGCTTTCACTCCTGCTGCTGATCGGCGCCGGGCTGCTGATGCGCAGTTTTGTCCGCCTGCTTCAAGCCGATCCCGGGTTCGAGCCGCACAACGTCCTCACCATGAATATCTCGCTCTCCACGCAGCGATACTCCAAACCCGGTCAGCAGACGGCGTTCTTTGACGATGCGCTGCGGCGTGTCTCCGCCGTGCCCGGCGTGCGCAGCACAGCCATGTCCGCGGCTCTGCCGCTCAGCTATATCCGGATTACGCCGGTATTGCCGCAGGGCCAGGCGCAGGTGCCCTTGGCGCAGCGGCCATTTGTCGATATTGAAGCCGTAAGCTCGGGCTGGTTTGAGACCATGCGCGTATCGCTACGGGCAGGGCGCGCGTTTGACTCGGGCGACCAGGCGCAGTCACCGCCCGTGATCGTGGTGAACGAAACCTTCGCTCGCCAGTACTGGCCGGGCGAGAACGCTCTCGACAAGCACGTCATCATCGGCAAGCGTCCGGTACCGGCCCTCGTGGTGGGCATCGCCGCCGACGTGAAGAATCGTGGCCTGGAGCAGGACACGCAGCCCCAGATCTACCTCCCTTTCGCGCAACTGCCCTGGGGCGAGATGAACCTGATTGTGCGCACCGCTGTGCCTCCGCAGACGTTGGCCTCGCCCATTCGGGCGCAGATCGCCGCCATCGATGCCGATCAGCCGGTGACGAAGGTCCAGACGGTCGACGATTTAATGGATAACGCGCGCACCCAGCCGCGTTTTCTGCTGGCACTCGTCGGGGTGTTTTCGGCCACTGCGTTGATCCTGGCCATCATCGGCATCTATGGAGTTCTTTCGTACACAGTCACGGAGCGGCAATACGAGTTTGGTATTCGATTGGCCATGGGTGCCGCGCGCGAGGATATTCTGCGTCTGGTGCTGTGGCACGGCTTCGCGTTGGCACTCATGGGCATCGCGGTCGGCCTTGCGGCGGCCTTTGCGCTCACGCGGGTCATGGCAGCAATGCTCTACAAAACCGGCGGCCACGATCCGCTGACGTTCGCGGCGGCGCCGGTGGTGTTTCTGATTGTCGCGCTGCTGGCAAGCTGGCTGCCTGCGCGGCGAGCCACGCGCGTGAGCCCCATCGACACGCTGCGTTAGAGCGAAACCAGCGGAGGTTTAGCTGGCTTTGTGTCAGGGCACGACTTTAGTCGTGCCGATAAGCCCTCAAAAATGTGTGGGCTTTAGCCCCTGAGGGATGCCGCTCCATCCCCGGATACACCAACTTTGGTTCCCCGCTGACTAGCGCAGCGCAGTCTGGCGCGCCGGCTCAGAAACCTTTGACACGCTCCGCCAGCCCATCACGAAGAGTGTGAAGAAGGCGACGTCCGCCCACGCGAATGGAATCCACATCTCGGGCACTCCTCCGTGGAAGTAGTACCAGAACACGAGCCCGAAGTAGGAGAGCTTGAGCGCGGCCCCATAGAGCAGCACATCGCGGCGCCCGACTGGGTCCGCGGCGGCACGCAGGAACATGACCGCGAAAATGATCAGCACGAGCGCGGGAAAACGGATGTAGCCATCATGATTGGGCGGAGTGACGTGAAAGGCCTGGAAGAGCGCGGCGGCGCCGAAGAAGAATGCGACACCAATCACGGCGTCATAGATGCCGCTGGCGCCGAGAACGAGCTTGATCCAGCTAAGTTTCATGAGGCTTGCTCCTTCAATCTGTGGTGTTTCGCAATGTAGTTGCGTTTGAATGCAGTGCGGCGTTCGCGCGTGAACTCCTCGGAGTAGATGCGGCTGCCCAGGTAGCGCAGGCCCGCTTCGAGCTCCGCGACGCTCATGTGCGCGGGCTCGAAGTTCACGTCGAACAGTGTGCAGAGGTCCCATGCGTTTTCGCGCAGGACCCGGCCTTCGCTGCGCAGGCGCTCGTAGAGAGGCGTGCCGGGGAAGGCGGTCTGCACCGTGATCTGAATGTCGAACGGCATGCTGTGGCGGACAAAGTTCCAGATCTCATCGAATGACTCTGTCCCGCTGCCGTCGAGCCCCAGCACGAAGCAGGCGTTCACGCGGATGCCGTGGTCCTGGATCCGGCGGATGGCGTCGAGATAGCGGTCGACGCGCCTGGCCTTCCAGTTCGACCGCTGTTCCACTCCGTCGAGTTCGGCGAACGTTGTGCTCTCAAACCCGATGAGAATCTCTGCGCAGCCGGCGTCGCGCATCAGTGCAAGCAGCTCATCATCGTCGGCAACGGACAGGTCGGACTCCGTGAACCAGCGGATCTCTTCGCCGGCGAGCGCGCGCATCAACGAGCGAGAGTGTCTTTTGTCAACGAACGTATTGTCATCGGCGAATTCGATGAAGGGGCGCTTCCAAAGCGAACGGATGGCGCGGATTTCCTCGAGCACGCGCTCGACCGGCTTGGTTTTGTAGTTGGGCGAGATGCGCATCGACGCGGCGCAGAACTCGCAGCGGAACGGACATCCGCGTTGCGTCTGCACGGTGAGCCGGTTGTAGCGGTCAATATCCAGGAGGTCGAAGCGCGGCATGGGTGCGCGCGCCAGATCAAAGCTGAGAGGTCGCGCATCGTAGACGCGTCGCAGCCGCCCGGCGCGCAGGTCGGCCATCACCGCAGGCCAGAGCGGCTCGCCTTCGCCAATCACGATCGTGTCGGCGTGCGCGGCGGCGTCCTGCGGGACGGCGCTGACGTGCAGTCCGCCCAGGATCACCTTCGTCCCCAGCGCGCGATATCGGTCGGCCAACTCGTACGCCTCGAAAATCTGCGCCGAAAACGTGGAGATAGCGACAACATCGAATTCGCCGGGCACTGTGTCGAGGTCCTTGATGTCGGACACTTCGAGATAGTGCACATCGATGTCGGGCGGAGTCATGCCGGCAAGCGTCAGCAGACCTAGACTGGGCAAGGATGCGATCACCTTGCTGCGCTCGACGAAGCCGGGCAACGTGAGCCCCAGCGCGGTGAGTTCCGGATTGTGTGCCCGGACGCCGCTCATGGCAATCAGTCCGAGTTTCATCGGTTCCACCACCCAGCGAGAATCGCCACGATTCCCACGGTTACGGCAGCGACGGGAATGGGAAACAGATGGCGCATAGGCTTTCGCCACGCGGAAAGAAAACAGCAGATCGGCATGGTGATGGCGCCAACAAGCAGCCCAACCGAAGCCACTTCCAGGTACCATCCGCGCAGCAGGAGCTGCCCAGCCGTAGCGGCAAACATCAGATTGAGGAAGCCAAGACCGAAGAAGGAAATATGGCCGAGCCGTGTGAGTCGCCGCCGCCACGAATCGTATCCGCCCATCCATTCGTCGCGATAGAAGAACAGCCCGACTATGCCGCCGGAAAGGACGCCGGCCAGCATGCCGAGCCATCCGCCAATGAGATTGATGGTCACACGTACATCCCCATACAGGGCCCGCAGGACTGCGGCCGATCCAATGCGGATTCCGGCAGCAGGCGACCCGTTCAGGCAAGTTGGGAGAATTGTACTCTGAACCGTCGGCGGACTCAGGCTGGCCGCCGGCTCACCATTTTTTACGATGTTTCGTCGCCATCCTCCCGCGGAAATGGCGGAGCATCTGACGCCTCTTCT
>Ga0157369_10010238_pt1 | contig 10701 bp, 11 predicted proteins | sample C25metaG_FD_113461 | JGI IMG/M metagenome (GOLD analysis project Ga0157369, IMG submission 113461) | Corn rhizosphere microbial communities from Kellogg Biological Station, Michigan, USA - C2-5 metaG | ecosystem: Host-associated > Plants > Roots > Rhizosphere > Soil | place: USA: Michigan...
CGAAGCCAAGTTCGGACAAATCGTCCGAACGGACGAGGTCAGCGGATGTAGGTCCCGCTCACCGCGCGGGCGATCACGAGGCGCTGGATCTCGCTGGTGCCCTCGAAGATCGTGTAGATCTTCGCGTCGCGGTGCATGCGCTCGACCGGGTATTCGCGGGTGTAGCCGTTGCCGCCGAGGATCTGGATGGCTTGCTCGGTGACCCACACGGCGGTCTCGCCGGCGAACAGCTTGCACTGCGAGCCCTCGGCCGCGTCGAACGACTTGCCCTGCCGCGCCATCCACGCCGCGCGCCACACCAATAGCCGGGACGCGTCGATGCGCGTTTTCATGTCGGCGAGCTTGAACGCGATGCCTTGGTTTTCGATGATCGGCCGGCCGAACTGCACCCGCGTCTTCGCGTAATCCAGCGCGACTTCGTAGGCCGCCCGGGCGATGCCGACGGCTTGCGCGCCAACGGTCGGCCGGGTGCGCTCGAATGTTGCCATCGACGGCTGTGACCGCCCGGTGCGCAAGCCTTCGCGGGCGCGGTTGAGCCGGTCGTCTAGCTTCTCCTTGCCGCCGAGCAGATACTTCGACGGCAGCCGCAGGTTGTCGAGCACGACCTCGGCGGTATGCGACGCGCGGATGCCGTGCTTTTTGAACTTCTGCCCCTGCGTCAGCCCGTTGCCCTTGAACTCCGGCGGCACGACGAACGACACCTGGCCGCGGGTGCCGAGCTCGGGATCGACCGACGCGACGATGACGTGCCAGTCGGCGATGCCGCCGTTCGTGGCCCACGTCTTGGTCCCGTTAAGCACCCACTCGTCTTTCGCCTCGTCGTACACGGCGCGGGTCTTCATCGCGCCGACGTCGCTGCCGGCGTCGGGCTCGGACGAGCAGAACGAGCCGAGCTTCGGGTCCTCGGGCGTGCCGTACATCGCCGGGATGAACTCGCCCATCTGCTCATTGGTGCCGTTGGCGCTGACCGCGGCCGCGGCGAGGCCGGTGCCCATCAGCGCGAGGCCGATGCCGGCGTCACCCCAGAACAGCTCCTCTTGCGCGATGACCATGCCGAGGCCGCTGTCGTCGAACCATTGCTGGGCCATGAAGTCCAGCGAGTAGATGCCGACCTTCGCGGCTTCCTTGATGATCGGCCACGGGGTCTCTTCGCGTTCGTCCCACTCGTGCGCGGCCGGCCGGATGACCTCCGCGGCGAATTCATGCAGCCACTTGCGCAGCTCTACTTGCTCTTCGGTCAGGTCGAGGGAGAACAACGCAGCGTCAGCCATGGTCATATGGTGTTACCGCTGGTAACCTCCTGTCAAGGAGGGGTGAGCAGGGTGGAACCTGTCGCCGCGGACGACCGGCGCGAGCAGCTGCTCGAAGCTGCCGACCGGGTGGTCCAGCGTGAGGGCTCGGCCGCGTCGATGAACCTGATCGCCGCCGAGGCCGGCATCACGAAGCCGATCCTCTACCGGCACTTCGGCGACAAAGGCGGGCTCTACCGCGCGCTCGCGGCCCGGCACATCGACGGCCTGCTCGCCCGGTTGCGGGCCGCGCTGCTCACTCGCGGCGGGCTGACCGCGCGGACCCGGGCGACCGTCGACGCGTACCTCGCCGCGGTCGAGGAAGCGCCGCAGGTCTACCGATTCCTGATGGAACGCGCGGTCGCCGAGGACGTCGACGTCCGCGGCCAGGTGCTCGGTTTCGTCCGGCGCTTCGGCGACGAGCTGGCCGCGGGCCTGCAGGCGGAGGCCGCGCTCGCGCCGATCAGCGAGGCGCGGGCGCAGGTGTGGGCGCACGGGATCGCCGGCATGGTGCAGGCGGCCGGCGACTGGTGGCTCGGCCACCCCGACGTGCCCCGCGAGGTGGTGGTCGACGAGCTGATCGCGCTGATGTTCGGCGAGTTCGGGCTGGGTACTCCCTCCGGGTGATCTTGTCCGCGGCCCGCCGGATGCGCGCGGCCGATCGCCGGTTGTTCGCGGCCGCTGCCGCCCGCCCGAGCGACCCGCTCGACCGGGTGATCCCGCGGCTGACGAGCGCCGCCGACCATGGCCTGCTGTGGTTCGCGGCTGCGGCAGTCCTCGCCGCTACCGGCGAACGCGGCCGGCGCGCGGCCCTGCGCGGCCTCGTCTCGTTGTCGGTCGCGAGCGGCGCCGCCAACGGCCCGCTCAAATGGCTGGTACGGCGGCCGCGCCCCGGACTCGACGACGTGCCGATCGTCCGCCAGCTCCGGGCCCAGCCGAAGACCTCGTCGTTCCCGAGCGGGCACTCGGCGTCGGCGGCCGCCTTCGCGACCGGCGTCGCGCTCGAGTCCGTGAGCCGATCGGTTCCGGTCGCCGCGGCCGCTGCGGGCGTGGCGTACGGGCGCGTGCACACCGGCGTGCACTACCCCAGCGACGTGGCCGCCGGCGTCCTGTTCGGCGTCGGCTGCGCCCTGCTGGTACGGCGATCCTGGCCGCCGCGAGCGGACCGTCCGGGCGCCGCTGCCGCCGACGTGGCCGATGCGCCCGCGGCGCCCGACGGCGACGGCCTCGTCGTGGTGGTCAACGCGGCCGCGGCCTCGGTCGCCGACTCGGCTAAGGAACTGCGCAAGGAGATCCTTCGCCTGCTGCCGCAGGCCGAGGTGGTGCTCTGCGGCGGGGCGGACGCGATCGACGACGCGCTCGACGAGGCAGCGTCGAGAGCGCGGATCCTCGGCGTCGCCGGTGGCGATGGCACGGTCAACTGCGCGGCCGGCGTCGCGATGAAGCATGAGGTGCCGCTCGCGGTGTTCCCGGCCGGAACGCTCAACCACTTCGCCGGCGACCTCGGGATCGACGACGTCGACGACGTCGCGCGCAGCGTCGCCGGCGGCAGCGCCGTACAGGTGTCGGTCGCCACGGCGGGGCCGGGCCTGCATTTCTTGAACACATTCTCGGTCGGGCTCTACCCCGAGCTGGTTCGTCGTCGCGAAGCGCGCGAACGGGTGGTCGGCAAGTGGCCGGCGCTTGCGGTCGCGTTGATCGAAGTGCTCGGCCGAGCGGAGCCGACGGAGCTGGAGATCGACGGCAAGCGCCGGCGGGTGTGGCTGCTGTTCGGCGGCAACGGCCGCTACCACCCGCTCGGCTTCGCGCCGTCGTGGCGCGCGCGGCTCGACGAAGGCGTCGTCGACGTGCGCATCGTCGACGCGGCCAGCCCGTTCGCCCGCACCCGGCTCGTCACCGCGGTCCTCGCCGGCGGCCTCGCCCGCTGCCGGGTCTACGACGAGAGCGTCGTCGAGCGGATGAGCCTTCGCGTGGTCGGCGGCGACCCCGAGCTTGCCCGCGACGGCGAATCGCAGCCGGCGCCGGCCGACCTCCTGCTGACGGCCGACGACCGGCGTCTGACCGTCTACCGTCCGGACCGCCGGTGAGCCGCCGGCGGGCTCTCGCCGCCGGCCTCGTCGCGTTGTTGTTGCTGCCGTTGGCGGTAGCGGTGCGGATCGGCTGGCAGCCGGTCGCGCGGCCGGATCGATCCGCCGACGACCGCGCCCACGACCTCGTGCGGTCGAGTGGGTCATTGCTCTCGGCGACCCGCGCGCTGACCCATTTCGGCGATCCGCTGGTCGTCACTGTTCTGGCCGTCGTAGGCGCAGTGGCCTGTTGGTTGCTCGGCCGGCGCCGGGACGCGGTGTATCTGCTCGCCGTACGGCTCGTCGCCGTCGTTCTCGGTTACGCCCTCAAAGAGGCAGTAGGCCGGGCCCGGCCGTCGCTGCCGCAGCCGGTCGCGCACGCCGGCGGCTACTCGTTCCCGTCGGGGCACGCGCTCGGCGCCGCGGCGCTCTACACCTCGGTCGCAGTTGTCTTGTCCGGCGTCGTCGCCCGGCGGTGGCGCCCGCTGCTGGTGGCGGTGGCCGTCGTCGTGCCGCTCGCTGTCGCGACGACGCGAGTGCTGCTCGGCGTGCACTTCCCGTCCGACGTCGCGGCCGGCTTGGTCTTGGGCTGGGCGATCGCGCTGCTCGGCCGCTCTGCCGAGCTGGCCGAGGAGCCGGCCGGAGATTCGGCGCCGGAGATCGAGCCGGCGCGGTGACGGCGAAAGCCGAGGCGGAGGCGGAGACCGTCGTCGACCGGCTGGCCCGGCTGGGGCTGGCGTCCCGCGGCATGGTCTACCTGCTCATCGCGTGGGCGTCGGCGCGGATCGCGATCGCCGGCGGCGGGAGTGGCGGTGGCGGCGAGGCCGACCGGCGCGGGGCGATGGCGATGTTCGCGCACAACATCGCGGGCAAGGCCGTGTTGATCGTGATGGCCTGCGGCTTCGCCGGCTACGCGATCTGGCGAATGACCGAAGTCGTCTGGGGGCATCGCGACGCCGAAGGGGCGAGCCGCTGGGCCAAGCGGGGCGCGTCGCTGTCCCGGGCCGTTCTCTACGGCGTCTTCGCGTGGTCGGCGACGCGCGCGGCGTTGCGCGGGAACAGCGGGCAGGGATCGAACTCGACGTCGAAACAGACCACCGCGGGGTTGCTCAGCCACCCCGGCGGCCGGTGGGCGGTCGTCGCGCTCGGCGCCGGTTTCCTGGTCGCGGGCGTCGCGTTGACGCTTCGTGGCGTGTTGCGGAAGTTCGAGCGCAAGCTGCGGACCCAGGACATGGGCGAGCGGATCGAGCCGGCCGTCGCGGCGCTCGGCGTCGCAGGCCAGACGGCGCGGGGAGTGGTGTTCGGCATCGTTGGCGGCTTCTTCATCGACGCCGCCGTCAGCTACGACCCGGCGAAGGCACAGGGCTTGGACGGAGCCTTGCGGTCGCTCGCCCGGGCGCCGCTCGGCACAGCGTTGCTCGTGGTGGTCGCGACCGGGCTGGCGGCCTTCGGCGCGTACTCGCTCGCCGAGGCGCGATATCGCGAGACCTGACCGTCCCCTATCCTGGCCCGGCCAACGTGAACGCCAGATGAACGGGGCCACGATGCGGTTGCGCTTGACGCCACACGAGACCGTCTTCTACGACCTGTTCACCGCCTCGGCGGCAAATGTGTTGGAAGGCGCGCAAACGCTGCGTGACCTCATCGCGGCGCAGCCGCACGACCGCGAGCAGCTGTTCCGCCGGCTGCGTGAGCAGGAGCACCACGGCGACGACCGGACGCACAACATCCTGCGCGAAGTGAACTCCACGTTCGTCACGCCGATCGACCGCGAAGATATCTACCGGCTGGCCAGCCGGCTCGACGACGTCATGGACTTCTTCGAAGCGGCCGGCGACCTCGTCGTGCTGTATCAGCTCGGCACGTTGCCGCGCGAGATTCAGGACCTCGCGGACATCCTCGTCCGGGCCGCGGAGTTGACGAGTCTGGCGATGCCGCGGCTGCGCTCGCTGACGAAACTTCAGGACTACTGGATCGAGATCAACCGGCTGGAGAACGACGCGGACAAGTTGTATCGCCGGTTCGTCGCGCGCCTGTTCGCCGGCGAGTTCGAGGCGCTGGAAGTGTTGAAGCTCAAGGAAGTGGCCGAGCAGATGGAGGCGGCGGCCGACGCGTTCGAAAACGTCGCCGACACCATCGAGACCATCGCGGTCAAGGAGTCCTGAGCCGGCGTGGAGACCGTCGGTCTTATCTTTCTCATCGTCGTCGCGCTCGGCTTCGATTACACGAACGGATTTCACGACGCGGCCAACGCGATCGCCACATCGGTGTCGACCCGGGCGTTGACACCACGCACGGCGTTGGCGCTCGCGGCGGTTTTCAACCTGCTCGGATCGTTGGTGTCGACGAGTGTCGCCGCGACCGTCGGCAAGGGAATCATCGACGTGCCGAAGACGCGCGAAGGGTTGACGATCGTCTTCGCCGCGGTGGTCGGCGCGATCGTGTGGAACCTCGTGACGTGGTACTTCGGCTTGCCGTCGTCGTCGTCGCACGCGTTGATCGGCGGGCTCGTCGGCGCGGCGATCGCCTCCAGCGGCACGGTCAAGTGGCACGGAGTGGTGAAGAAGGTCATCGTGCCGATGGTGCTGTCGCCACTCGTCGGTTTCGTGCTCGCGTTGTTGTTCATGTTGATCGTGCTGTGGGTGTTCCGCCGCGCGAATCCGCGCCGGGTCAACCGCGGCTTCAAGTACGGCCAATGGGTGTCCTCAGCCGCGATGTCCTACGGGCACGGGCTGCAAGACGCGCAGAAGACGATGGGCGTCATCACGTTGGCGTTGGTGACCACACATCACCTCGGCACGTTCGTGGTGCCGACATGGGTGAAGCTGACCTGCGCGCTCGCCATCGCGCTCGGCACCTATAGCGGTGGCTGGCGGATCATGCGCACGCTCGGCCGCCGGGTGTTCAAGCTCGACAACGCCGCCGGCTTCTCCGCGCAGACAGTTGCGTCCGGCGTGTTGATGACGACGGCGTACGTTTACGCCGCGCCGATCTCGACGACGCACGTCATCACGTCGTCGGTGCTCGGCGTCGGCGCGACCCGCAAGCTCTCGGCGGTCCGGTGGGGAGTCGCCGGCAACATCCTCACCGCGTGGGTGCTGACCCTGCCGATGGCCGCCCTGGTCGCGGCCGGCGTCTACGGCGTCAGCCAGGTGCTGCTCGGCAGCTAGCTGCGTCGCGAGCTTGATCATCGCGCCCTCAGCCAGCCTCTGCGGCCGAAATCGGCTGGCTCAGAGCGCGATGATCTTGACCGACCTCAGCGGCCTCAGGCGCTCGGGGGCTGGCCCGATTCGAGTTCGGCCGCCTTGCGGGCGGTGTACAGAGATGGCACGGCCGGTCCGGCGCGCTTGGGAGCATTCGCGGCGACTACTGCGACCCAGGGCAATATCAGCGAGCCGGCTACGGCAAACCCGCCAATGAACGGCATCCCGAGACTGAACAGCACGATCGCGAGGATGAAGCAGACCAGGCGGATGCCCATCGTGATTAGGTACCGTCGCTCGCGGGCGTCGCGCTCCGCCACCGGGCTCGGGGGCGCGGTAGTGATCAGCACCGGCTCATTCCCGTGGGTCACCACACAAGCATGCGCCATGGAGCCCGCGAGCGCAGCGCGAGGCTGGCAAGGCCGCAGGGAGCGCCGCGGGCTGACGCCCGCAAGCGACCGAGAACGCAGCCAGCGTCGCGCTGAGCCGCGGGAGCGTTAGCCGAAGCGGCCGGTGATGTAATCCTCGGTTCGCTTCTCGGTCGGGTTGGTGAAGATCTTCTGGGTGGTGTCGGACTCGACCAGGTAGCCCGGCTCGCCGGGTCCGCGCAGGGTGAAGAACGCGGTCACGTCAGACACCCGCGCGGCCTGCTGCATGTTGTGCGTGACGATGACGATCGTGTAGCGGTCCTTCAACTCGAAGATCAGGTCCTCGATCGCCAGCGTCGAGATCGGGTCGAGCGCGCTGCATGGCTCGTCCATCAGCAACACCTGCGGCTCGACCGCGATCGCGCGCGCGATGCAGAGCCGCTGCTGCTGCCCGCCGGACAGCCCGGCGCCGGGTTTGTTCAGTCGGGATCGCACCTCGTCCCAGAGGTTCGCGCTGCGCAGCGAACGTTCGACTGCGGAGTCGAGGTCGGACTTCCGCCGTACGCCGTTGAGCCGCAGCCCGGCCGCGACGTTGTCGTAAATGGACATCGTCGGGAACGGGTTGGGTCGCTGGAACACCATGCCGATCGTGCGCCGGACCGCCGCGGCGTCGATCTCGGGCGCGTAGATGTCTTCGTCGTCGAGCAGCACCTGGCCTTCGATCCGCGCTCCCGGGATCACCTCGTGCATCCGGTTCAGCGTGCGCAGGAACGTCGACTTGCCGCACCCTGACGGGCCGATGAACGCGGTGACACTCTTCGGCTCGATCGCGATCGAGACGTCGTCGACCGCCTTCGTCTTGCCGTAGAAGCAAGACAGAGCGACGGTTTCGATGCGCTTGGCCATGGCTGGTGCGGTTACCTCCGGGCGAGCGAGTTGCGTCGGGTCAGCAGCCGCGCGGCGACGTACAGGACGACGACGATGAGGATCAACGTGAGCGCCGCGGCCCAGGCGCGGTCGATGTCGAAGTTACTCGACGAGCCGGCGCCCTGGAAGACGAACAACGGCAGCGACGCCTGCGGCCCGTTGAACACATCGGTATGGATGAAGTTGTTGTTGCCGACGACCAGCAGCACCGGCGCCGTTTCTCCGGTCACCCGGGCGATCGCGAGCATGACGCCCGTCGTGATGCCGGTCGCGGCGGTCGGCAGCACGATCCGCACGATGGTCTTCCACTTCGCGACGCCGAGCGCGTACGACGCTTCGCGCAGCGACGCCGGGACGAGCCGGATCATCTCCTCCGCGGACCGTACGACGATCGGCAGTTCGAGGATCGACAGCGCGAGCGCGCCGGCGAAGCCGGAGAACCCTTTGTGCAGCGCGAGCACCCAGAACGCGAGCACGAACAATCCCGCGACGATCGACGGGATGCCGGTCATCACGTCGATGAGAAAGCGGATCGCGGTGCCGAAGAAGTTGCGGCCGTACTCGGTCACGTAGATCGCGACGAGCAGGCCGAGCGGCACGGCGATCAGGCTGGCGAGCAGCACTTGCTCCAGCGTTCCGATGATCGCGTGGTAGACGCCGCCGTTCGGCGCGAGCGGGCTGACGCCCGCCATCGAATGGGTCAGGAAGTCGCCGGTGAACCGCTTGCCGCCGCGGTAGATCACGTAGCCGAGGGTGAATCCGAGCGGCAGTAACGTCAGCACCAGCGCGAGCAGCGCGCCGCTGGTCGCCAGTCGGTTGATCGCGCGCCGACGTCCTTCGACCGCCAGTGTCAATCCGGTCACGGCGACGATGACGAGCGCCGTCGCGGCGACGAGGAAGTCGGCGACGCCTTGCAACGGCGTCACCGCGAACAACAGCAGTGTCAGCCCGACGGCGCCGGCGATCACGCCGGCGAGAGCGGGCCGCGGCAGCGTCCGGCTGGTGAGCGATCCCCGGACCGACGAGAGCTCCGCGGTCATACGGCCGCGCTCCTCTCCTCGACGCCGGATCGGTAGATGACGTAGCGCGCGATCAGGTTGACCAGCAGCGTGATGACGAACAGCACGAGGCCGCTCGCGATCAACGCGGACACGCCGAGACTGCCGGCCTCGCCGAACCGGTTGGCGATGTTCGCCGCGATGGTGTTGCCCCCGGGCGTCAGCACGTGCGCGCTGATGTTGAACGTGTTGCCGATGACGAGTGCGACCGCGATGGTCTCGCCGAGCGCGCGGCCCAAGCCGAGCATGACCGCGCTGACGATGCCGGGGCGGCTCGGCGGGAACACCGCGATGCGCAACATTTCCCAGCGGGTCGCGCCGAGCGCCAGCGCGGCTTCTTTCTGCGCCGGGTCGACTTGCCGGATGACTTCGCGGCTGATGGCCGCGATGATCGGCAGGATCATGATCGCGAGGATCACCGACGCGGCGAACACCGATTTGCTGAACGTGTCGACGTCGCCGTGCGCGCCCGCGAACAACGGGATGAACGCGAGCCACCCATTGAGGAACTTCTGCGTCCCGATCAAGTGCGGCAACAGGAAGAACAAGCCCCACAAGCCGTAGACGACACTCGGCACGGCGGCGAGCATGTCGGTGACATAGCCGAGCAGCCGGCCGATGCGATGCGGCGCGTACTCGACAGTGAACACCGCCACGCCGAGGGCCACCGGCACCGCCATCGTCAGCGCGAGCACCGACGAGAGCACGGTGCCGAAGACCAGCGCGGCGACGCCGTAGTGGCCGGTGCCGTCGGGGTCCCAGATCTTCGTCGTCCAGAAACTGGACTTGTCGTGTTGCAGCGCCGGCAGCGCCTTCACCACAAGGAAAATGGCGATCGCGCCGAGCAAGGCGAACACGAGCGCGCCGGCGACCAGCGTCAAGCCGGAGAAGACGCGGTCGCCGCGCCGCGACGACCGGACGTCACGCAGCCGCACTGCGTCGACGCCCGGGCTCACGGCGCTCATCCTGCCTGCTTCCCCCTCCGGTGTGCGCGTGCGGGGCCGCGGCATCCGCCACGGCCCCGCTACGTCGTACGCGTGTTAGCTGAGCGTGCCGATCGCGGCTTGGTCTTTGCTGACGAGGCTCGCCGGCAGCGGGGCGAACCCGAGCGAGTCGGCCTGCTGCTGGCCGGCCGCGACCGCGTAGGTCAAGAACGCCTTGATCAGCGCGCCCTTGGCCGCGTCGGAGTAGTGGCTGCACACGATGACGTAGGAGACCGTCGAGATCGGGTAGCCGGTCATCTTCGTGTAGTCGAGCTTGCCGGACAGGTCGTTGCCGGTGCCGGTGATGTTGAAGCCGGAGTCGATCGACTGGCTCACTGTCGCCGACGAGATGTCGGTGAAGTCACCTTGCGCGCCCTTGACCTTCGCGGTCGGCAGGTTGTCCTGCTTGGCGTAACTGATCTCGGCGTAGGTGATCGCGCCGTCGGTCGTCTGCACGCCCTGGACGACGCCGCTCGAGCCGTTGGCGCCGAGGCCCGACGGCCAGTTGATGCTCTTGTCGCTGCCGAGCTTCCAGACTGACGGCGCGTCGGCGGCGAGGAAGCCGGTGAAGACCTTCGTGGTGCCCGATCCGTCACTGCGGTGGTAGGTCTTGATCGCGGTCGGCGGCAGCGTCACGCCGGGGTTGTCGTTCTTGATTTCGGCGGCGTCCCAGGTCTTGATGGCGCCGTCGAAGATGCCGGCGAGCGTGGCCGCCGACAGGTTCAGCGCGGTGACGCCTTTGACGTGGAAGATGATCGCGACGCCGCCGGCCGTCACCGGAATGTGCAGCGCCGGGTTGCCGCACCG
>Ga0157369_10010239_pt1 | contig 10699 bp, 13 predicted proteins | sample C25metaG_FD_113461 | JGI IMG/M metagenome (GOLD analysis project Ga0157369, IMG submission 113461) | Corn rhizosphere microbial communities from Kellogg Biological Station, Michigan, USA - C2-5 metaG | ecosystem: Host-associated > Plants > Roots > Rhizosphere > Soil | place: USA: Michigan...
CTGATGTCCGGGGCCGGGGCGACGCCGCAGGGCGAGTTCCCGTTCCTGGCCGCGATGGACCCGGCGACGGGGCGGAGCGAGCGCCTGTGGACCTCGGCCAACACCGACTACGAGGCCGTGGTCGGCTTCCTGGATGCGGACGGCAAACGGGTGGTGACGCAACGCGAGACGCGGCTGGATCCGCCCAACCTGCAGATCCGCGACCTGACGACGGGTCAGACGACGCGGCTGACCAACTTCCCCGATCCGGCGCCGCAGCTGGCCGAGGCGACGCGGCAACTGGTGACCTATGAGCGGGCCGACGGGGTCAAGCTGTCGGGGACGCTTTATCTGCCGGCCGGCTACGACAAGGACCGCGACGGGCCTCTGCCCATGCTGATGTGGGCCTATCCGGCCGAGTTCACCGATGCGGCGGTGGCGGGCCAGACGGTGGACGTTCAGAACCGCTTCGTACGGCCCGGCGGGTCCAGCCACCTGTTCCTGCTGACCCAGGGCTATGCGATCTTCGACAACCCCTCCATGCCCATCATCGGCAAGGACGGGGCCGAGCCGAACGACACCTATGTCGAGCAGCTGACGGCGGACGCCAAGGCGGCGGTCGATGCGGTGGTGGCGATGGGGGTGGCGGATCGCGACCGGATCGCCATCGGGGGCCACAGCTACGGCGCCTTCATGACCGCCAACCTGTTGGCGCACACCGACCTGTTCCGGACCGGGATCGCGCGGTCGGGCGCCTATAACCGCACCCTGACGCCGTTCGGCTTCCAGTCCGAGCAGCGCAACTATTGGGAGGCGACCGAGGTCTATACCGAGATGTCGCCCTTCACCTATGCGAACAAGCTGAACGAGCCGATCCTGCTGATCCACGGCGAGGCGGACGACAACTCCGGCACCTTCCCGATCCAGTCCGAGCGCTTCTATGCGGCGCTGAAGGGGCTGGGGGCCACGGCGCGTTACGTCACCCTGCCGCTGGAGGCCCATGGATACCGCGCGCGGGAATCGGTGGGCCACACCCTGTGGGAGATGACCCGCTGGCTGGACCAGTATGTGAAGAACGCCCCGCCGAGGCCGGCGGCGAACTGAGGCGCCCCTCCTTCGTCATTCCGGGGCCGCGCAGCGGAACCCGGAACCCAGGGACGCCGGTCTGATGCCTGGCGCGTCGACGGGCGAAGATGTGGTCCTGGGTTCCGGGTTCGTCCTACGGACGCCCCGGAATGACGGCCTTAGGGTTTGGGCGTCGCGGCCTCCGCCGCCGCATTGACGGCCGCGAGCCGGGCGTCCTGTTCCGCTTGGGGCGGGACGCCGAAGACGGCGCGCAGGCTGTCGGGGATCAGGGCGCGGTCATAGGGATCGAGGGTGGCCGGGGCGTCGCGGGTCTTGCGGGTCTGGGTGCCGTAGATCTGGGCCTTTTCGGTCATCTGCAGATAGCGATCCAGCGTCGCGGCGGCGATCCAGGCGCCTTCGGGCGAGCCTTTTGCGACGGCGGCGACGGCCAGACTATGGGCCAACAGATAATCCTCGGGCGTGGAGCCGTGCTGGAAGACGAAGGCGGCGGCGCGATAGTCCTCGCCGGTTTGAAGCGCGCCGGCGTCCAGCAGGGCGCGGGTCTGAACCCGGCGGGCGGCGTCTTCGGCGAGCATTTCCGTGACGCGGGCGCGGTCCTTGAAGAAGTCCGGCGTCAGGTTCTGCCTTACGGCCTGGTCGGCGGCGAAGATGGCGGCCATCTCGGCGTTGTTTGGAGGCGGGGCGTCCTGGGCCAAGGCCGGGACGGCGAAGGCGAGGGTGATGGCCGAAATCGCGGCGGCGCAGGACAGACGAGACGGGCGCATTGGTGATCTCCGCTGAAGCTTGAGCGGACATTGGTCTGCGAATTTGCGGCCGAAACCGGGCGGCGGGATTACGGTGTCGTCACGGTCGTACGATCAGGCGCACGACCTCGCCGGCGTGCAGGCGGTCGAAGCCGGCGTTGATGTCGTCCAGCGGGATGACGCCGCTCATCAGGCGATCCACGGGCAGGCGGCCCTGGCGATATAGGGCGACGTAGCGGGGGATGTCGCGGCTGGGGACGCAGGTTCCGATGTAGGAGCCCTTCAGCGTGCGCTCTTCGCCCACCAGGGAGACGACGTTGACGGCAAGGGCCGCTTCGGGCGGGGGCAGGCCGGCGGTGACGGTGGTTCCGCCGCGCCGGGTCATCTTCCATGCCGCCTCCAGCGCCCGAACCGAACCGGCCATTTCGAAGGCGAAGTCTGCGCCGCCGTTCGTCAGGGCGCGGACCTGATCGACCGCGTCGGGGGCGGCGGCGTTGACGGTCTGGACCGGACCCAGGGTGCGAGCCAGGGCCAGTTTGTTCTCCGACAGATCGACAGCGACGACGGGGGAAGCCCCGCTGGCCAGGGCGCCCAGCACGCTGGCCAGGCCCACGCCGCCCAGGCCGATGACGACCACGCTTTGGCCCGCCTTGACCTGGGCCGTGTTCACCACGGCGCCGACGCCGGTCAGGACCGCGCAGCCGAACAGGGCCGCCTCCTCGAACGACAGGGCCGGGTCGATCTTCACCAGGGAGCGGCGCGAGACGACGGCGCGTTCGGCGAAGGCGGAACAGCCGAGGTGGTGGTTGACCGATTCGCCCTCGCGGAAGATTCGCCGCCCACCGGACAGAAGCTCCCCCTTGCCATTGGCGGCGGCGCCCGGTTCGCACAGGGCGGGGCGGCCGCCGGCGCAGGGATCGCAATGACCGCAGGACGGCATGAAGACCATGACCACATGGTCGCCGATGGCGAGGTCCGTGACGCCCTCTCCGAGGGCCTCGACCACGCCGGCCGCTTCGTGGCCCAGGGCCATGGGCAGGGGGCGGGGGCGGTCGCCGTTGATGACGGAAAGGTCCGAATGGCACAGGCCCGCCGCCTTGATAGCGACCAAGACCTCGCCGGGGCCGGGCGCGTCCAGCGTAACGGTCTGGACCGACAGGGGGCGGCTGTCGGCGTAGGGAAGAGCGGAGCCCATGTCAGACAGGACGGCGGCGCGGGTCGTCAGGGTCATGCTTCAAGCTCATCCTTGCGCTAACGCCGCCGACGCGGTCGGCCGCTTCTTGAGCGCGTTCGTGATCAGACTCCTACCGATAGGCGCTTGACCTAACGTCGTCCAAGCGAGAGCGTCTGGATCGAGAGCGACGGTTCGCGTCGCCGAGGGAGACGACGATGCCGAAACGAGACGAGGGCGCGCTGGCGCAACGGGCGACCTACAAGGCCTTTCACATGGTCTCCACGCGCTGGGCCGACAACGACCAGTACGGGCACATCAACAACGCCAAATTCTACGAGTTCGTCGATTCGGCCGTGAACGCCCATCTGCTGATCGCCGACGCCCTGACGGAATCCATCGGCCTGGTGGTGGACTCGGGCTGTCGCTACACCTCGTCGCTGAAGTTCCCCGATGTGATCGAGGTCGGGATCAAGGTCGACAAGATCGGCACCTCCAGCGTCACCTACGGCTTCGCCGTGTTCAAGCGCAGCGTCGACGTTCCCGCCGCCATCGGCCATTTCGTCCATGTCTATGTCGACGCCGAAACCCGCCGGCCCAAGCCGCTGCCGGCCAAGCTGAAGGCGGTGGTGGAGAATCTAAGGGCGGGGTGAGGGGTTTTCAAAACCCCGCTCATCCCGGCGAAAGCCGAATCCAGCGCTTTGGGCGAAAAATCTCGACGTTCCGACGCGCTCACCGTCCAACGCATTGCCGAGCGAAAGAACAGGGTCCCCGGGCCTTCGCCGGATGAGCGGAATAGGGTTGTTCAGTCGTCCAGGCGGCCGATCAGGAACAGGGCGCCGACGGCGGTCAGGGCGCCCAGGGTGAAGGCGGCGATGATGGAGCCGGCGGCGACGGCGGCGGGGACGGTGACGGGACGGGCCTCGTACCATTCGACGATGTCGGCCTCGTGCAGATCTTCGTCCATGTAGCCTTCGGCTTCGTAGATGGTGTCGTCTGCGGTCATGGCTGCGCTCCGTCGATGTGCGGGGGATCAATACGCGCAAACGGTCGAGGTTCCACCCCTGTCCTCCATCGTGACAGGATGATGCTCATCGTTTAGGAGGCCCGCTCAGGTTCCAGAACGCACGAAGACGATCCCATGGCCGGCCACTCCAAATTCAAGAACATCATGCACCGCAAGGGGCGCGCCGATGCGCAGCGCTCCAAGCTGTTCTCCAAACTGTCGCGCGACATCACCGTGGCGGCCAAGTCGGGCCTGCCGGATCCGGCGGCGAACCCGCGCCTGCGCCTGGCGGTCAACAACGCCAAGGCCGAAAGTCTGCCCAAGGACGTGATTCAGCGCGCCATCAACAAAGCCGCCGGCGGCGACGTCGATACGATGGAAGAGGTCCGCTACGAGGGCCGGGGTCCGGGCGGCGTGGGCATCATTGTCGAGGCCCTGACCGACAACCGCAACCGCGCGGCGTCCAACATCGGCGCGGCCTTCAAGAAGAACGGCGGCGCCCTGAGCGAGATGAACTCGGTCGCCTTCATGTGGGACAAGGTCGGCAAGATCACTTACGCCGCCGAGGCCGGTTCGGAAGACGCCGTGATGGAGGCCGCCATCGAGGCCGGCGCCCAGGACGTCGAGAGCGACCTGGTCAAGCCCGACATCTACGAGGACGCGCCGGGCCACACGATCTGGACCGCCTTCGAGGACCTCAACGACGTCGCCGAGGCCATGTCCAAGGTGCTGGGCGATCCCAAGTCCACCGCCATCGTGTGGAAGCCGCAGTCGGAAGTGCCGGTCACCGGCGACGCGGTGGGCACGCTGTTCAAGCTGCTGGACGCGCTGGACGCCGAGGATGACGTGTCGGCGGTCTATTCCAACGAGGACATTTCGGACGAGGACGCGGCCAAGTACGCGGGCTAGGGTCAGGCCGGTTCGGCCGTCGCCCCTGACGGCCGGACAGGCGACCGACGCGGCGGGACGCGTCTCCACGCCACGACCAGCGCCGCCAGCGCCGCCGCCATCGCGGCGAGGGCGAAGGGGGCGACGGGGAGGGTGCTGAAGGTCGCCATGATCTGCGCCCAAGCCGTCGAGGCCCCGACTGTCTCGAACACCAGGATGTGGACCGCCATGATCCCGGCGACGACCAGAAACGGCCCGCGCCCGCGCGGTTCGACCCAGGCGGCGACAAGCGCCAGGGCGAGGGCGATCAGCTCTCCCGAATGGAAGACGCGCGGGATCGGCAGGCGCACGATCACTGGCGGCAGGACCAGGATCGCCGTCGAAAGCAGACAGGCCGCATGGACGGCGATATTGCGCCGCCGCGCCAGAGCCGTCGCGACCAAAGCGACCAGGGCGATGGTGGAGATGATGTCATGCAGTCCCAGACGGGCGCCCAGGGCGGCGTAGAAGGGATCGCTCTTCAGCGCGAACTTGGTCGCCATGCTGTGCAGCACCAGGACGGCCGCGCCGGCGAACAGGGGCACGACGGCGAACACGGCCAGGCCCGCCGCGCGATGCAACCGCCGATCCGCCCGATGGGCGCTCCAGCTCTGGAAGCCGACCAGGGCCAGCCAGACCGTGGCGGTCATGCCGTGGGCGTGGAAGGCGAAGGGGGCGGACGGCAAGACGCCGAAATAGGCCGGCCAGAAGGCCAACAGCACGACCGGCGCCAGCAACAGCATGGCCCATGCGGCATGACGGTACGGCATCTGTCCTTCCCCAGCTTCTGGTGGAGGATGTCACGCAGACCGCCGTTCGCCAAGGCGGGGGGATTGCGCGAGTCGTTCGCACGGAACCGGGCGGCGGCGCAGGCGTAACGAGGCTTCACCGTTACGCCCGGAGCGCCCCATGGACATCACCCAGCTCATCCTCGACGACCACGCCGAACAGCGTCGGCTGTTTGCGATCATCGAACAGATCGATCCCAAGGACGCGGATGCGCTGAGCGCCGTGTGGCTGAGGCTGTCGGCGTTCCTGGACGTGCATGCCGAAGCCGAGGAGCGCTTCTTCTATCCCGAGCTTTTGAAACAAGGCGAGGGGGCCAACGACGCCGAGGACGGCACGGTCGAGGGCGAGACCGAGGACGCCATCGAGGATCACAACAAGCTGCGAAACGCCGTCAAGGCGGTGGAGCGGCACGAGGTCGGAACGCAGGCCTGGTTCGACGCCGTGGGCGAGGCCAACGTCGTCAACTCCAAACACATGGGCGAGGAGGAGCGACAGGGGCTGACCGATTTCCGCATGAACGCCGACATCGAGACGCGCCATGCGCTGGCGGTCAAGTTCGCCGCCTTCGAGGCCGAGCACATCACCGGGGTCAAGCCGGTCAACAAGGACCCCGAGGCCTATATCGAAAAACACGGCTGACGGTCAGCGGGCGAACAGGGTGTCGCAGGACCGTCCGTCCAAGGAACATCTCCTCACGCCCCATCGTTGAGCGCGGATGAATCTGGGCAGTCTCGAAGGCGCGGTCGCGCCGATCCTGGGCGCGGTGATCGCGGGCGGCGTGATCGGTTTCGAGCGGGAGTGGCGCGGGCGGGCGGCGGGCCTGCGCACCCATATCCTGGTCAGCCTGGCCTCCGCGCTTCTGATGCTGGCGGCCATGTCGCAAGCGGACTGGGCGTTCCGCGCCCTGCCGGACGAGAACATCGTCACGGACCCCACGCGGATGGCGCACGGCGTGCTGACGGGGATCGGCTTCCTGTGCGCGGGCGTGATCTTTCGCACCGGCTTCTCGATCCACGGCCTGACCACGGCGGCGTCGCTGTGGATCACATCGGCGATCGGCATTCTGTTCGGCGCGGGCCTGTATGCTCTGGGCGCGGCGGCGACGGGGGTCACGGCCCTCATCCTGATCGGGCTGAAGCTGATCAGCGGCCGGTTGCCGGCGCGGACGGTGGTGGACGCCGAAGTCTGCTGGGAACGGCGTGAGGCGTCGCCTGAGCCCGCCATCGAGGCGGCCTTGCGGGCGATCGATGCGGAGGTGCGGCACGATACGTTCGAACTGATCGACGATGGGCGGATCGTGCGGCGGACGTGGCGGCTACAGGCGGCCACTGAAGATGAGCTGAAGCGGCTGGCGGAACGCCTGTGCGCCGTGCCGGGCGTCGTCGCCTACAGCCTGGACCCGCGCGGCGACTGACGATTCAGGCGCACAGGGCGAGGGCGGCGTCCAGCCAGACGGCGACGCCGACGCGGCTCCACAACCAGACGCCCAGGCCGACGAGGGCCAGGGCGCCGACGGCGACGACCAAGTGGAGGGGGCGGACCTTCATTCGGCGGGCAGGGGCGCACGAACCAGCGCCGCCTCCTTGATCGGCAGGTTGGCGACGGCGGCCGTCAGGGCCAGGCCGATGGAGATGATCCACATCAGGGCGTAGGAGCCGGTGGCGTCGAAGGCCAGGCCCGCCAGCCAGGCGCCGAGGAAGGCGCCGACCTGGTGGCTGAGGAAGACGATCCCCGCCAGGGCCGACAGGTGACGCAGGCCATAGATCTGGGCGACCAGTCCATTGGTCAGGGGGACGGTGCCCAGCCACAAAAAGCCGAAGGTCGCCGCGAAGATCAGGGCGCTGGCCGGTGAGAGCGGAACCAGGATGAAGATCACGATCGCCGCGGCGCGAAGGCCGTAGAGCAGGGCCAGCAGGCGCGTCTTCGACCCCTTGGACCCCCAGGCGCCCCACAGCCACGACCCGGCGATGTTGAACAGACCGATCAGGGCCAGCGACAGGGCGCCGACGCCGGGCGACAGGCCCTGGTCGCGCAGATAGGCGGGCATGTGGGTGCCGACGAAGGCGATGTGGAAGCCGCAGACGAAGAAGCCGAAATTCAGCAGCCAGAAGCTGGGATGGGCGAAGGCCTCGGCCAGGGCCTGTTTCAGCGGCGGACCGTCGGCCTTATCCATCACCGGCGGCTTGCCGGCGACGCCGAGCGCCAGGGGAATGACGAGGGCGATCATGGCCGCCAGAATGAAGAGGGTGATGCGCCAGTCATAAGCGTCCAGCAGGGCCTGGGCGGCGGGCACGACCAGAAACTGGCCGAACGAGCCCCCGGCGGTGACGATGCCGAAGGCCAGGGTGCGCTTGTGCGCCGGCACGATCTTGCCGACCGCGCCCAGGACGACGACGAAGGTCACGCCCGCCATCGACAGCCCGACGAGGGCGCCGAAGCCGATGGCCAGGCCCAGGGCGTTGGCCGCGACGGCCGAGACGATCAGGCCCGCGATATAGATCAGGGCGCCGACCACGGCGATCCGGCCCGCGCCATGTTTGTCGGCGAGAACCCCGACGAAGGGCTGCAACAGGCCGAAAAGCAGGTTCTGGGCGGCGATGACCAGGCCGAAGGTCTGACGCCCGATCTCCAGATCCATCCCCATGGGCGCCAGGAACAGGCCGAACGACTGGCGAACCCCCATCGACAGGGTGACCATCGTCGCCCCCGACAGGATCATGATCCAGGCGCGGCGCGAGAGCGGGGCGGAGGCGGCGTCAGACATGGGTCTCGAGCTCGTGCAGCAGGGCGATCAGGGCGGCCTCGCGCGGGCCGAGGCTCCGGCTGACGCTCGCCTGGGCCGCCTGCCAGAGCGGGCGGGCCGCTTCGAGCCGTTCATGGCCGAGGGTGGTGAGGGTGAAATGCTGGGCGCGGCCTGGCGCGGCCTCGATCCATCCCTGGCGGATCAGGGGCTGGAGGGTTCGCCACAGGGCGCTCTTCTCATGGGCGGTGCGGTCGGACAGTTCGACCAGGGTCGGTCGGTCCATCGTCGACAGGGTGCGCATCACCGAGAACTGAGTGATGGTCAGGCCGACCGGCGCCAGCGCCTCGTCATAGTGACGGGTCAGGGCGCGGGAGGCGCGGCGAAGGCGGCCGCAGATGCAGGGCGCGTCGTGGCTCATTGCATATGCAAAGCATGGAGCCGTTGCATATGCAATGGCGATTGCGGGCGGTCCGGTCATTGTCTGCTAACCCTCTTTGCGGCATGAGGGGAACGGATGGCGAACGAACCTGTCAGAATCATCGGCCTGGACCCCGGCCTGCGACGCACCGGCTGGGGGGTCGTCGTGTCGGACGGCGCGCGCCTGAGGTGGGTGGCGCACGGGGTGGTGGCCCCGCCCGAGACCGCGCCGTTCAGCGAGCGTCTCCTGCATCTGTTCGAGGCGCTGGGAACGATCTGCGCCGACCACGGCTGCGAGGAGGCGGCGGTGGAAGAGGTGTTCGTCAATGTGAACCCGTCCTCGACGCTGAAGCTGGGTCATGCGCGGGCGGCGGTGATGCTGGCGCCGGCCAAGGCGGGTCTGACAGTGGCGGAATATTCGCCGAACCTGATCAAGAAGGCGGTGGTGGGCGCAGGCCATGCGGACAAGAGCCAGATCGCCTTCATGGTCAAACGGCTGCTGCCGACCGCGGGCGACGTGAAGGCGGATGCGGCCGACGCCCTGGCGGTTGCGATCACCCATGCGCAACTCAGGAAGCGGTCCTTGCTGGAAGCGATGCACCGGGGGGCGGCGTGATCGGGCGGTTGAGAGGCGTGCTGGCCGAGGTCGGCGAGGCGGAATGCCTGATCGACTGCGCGGGCGTGGGCTATGTCGTGTCGTGCGGGGCGAGGACGCTGGGGCGACTGCCGGCTCCGGGCGACGAGGCGACGGTGCATGTGCATTCGCAGTGGAGCGAAGATGCGGGGCCGCGCCTGTATGGATTTCTGACGCGCGACGAGCGGCGGGCGTTCACGACCCTGCTGGCCATTCAGGGCGTGGGGCCCAAGGCGGCGCTGGCGGTGCTGGACGTTCTGCCGCCCGGCGAACTGGCGTCGGCAGTGGCGCGAGAGGACAAGGCGGCGGTGGCGCGGGCCAATGGCGTGGGTCCGAAGCTGGCGTTGCGGATCGTGACCGAGCTGAAGGGCAAGGCGTTGGGTGACGTCAGTTTTGCGCCTGTCGCACCCGGCATGCATGTCGAGATCGCACCGCCCGTTCCGTCCATCACCGGCGAGGCCGTGTCCGCCCTGCTTGGGCTGGGCGTCGCCGAGGTCAATGCGCGCCGGGCCGTGGATCAGGCGTTGATCCGTTTGGGCGAAGAGGCGGAGCTGTCGGCGGTGATCCGCGCGGCGCTGCAGGAGTTGGGGCGGTGATTCTGGAGTGGCGAGTGGCGAGTGGCGAGTGGCGAGACGTGAGAAGTGCCAGTGAGCAAGAGGTGATCTGCGGCGCGTCTGCGGTCGTCCGTCCTAGCTCACCCCGGCGCTCACTTCTCGGCTCACTTTTCACTCGCCACTCGCCAGTCGTCACTCGCCACTCAGGTCAGCCATGACCCGCGTCATCTCCCCCGAGGCCGAGACCGGCGAATCCTTCGACCGCGCGCTGCGGCCGCAGACGTTGTCGGAGTTCGTCGGCCAGTCGCAGGCCAAGGGCAATCTGAAGGTCTTCATCGATGCGGCGCGCGGGCGGGCCGAGGCGCTGGACCACGTGCTGCTGTTCGGCCCGCCGGGACTGGGCAAGACGACGCTGGCGCAGATCGTGTCGCGCGAGCTGGGCGTGGGGTTCCGTGCGACCTCCGGGCCGATCCTGGCCAAGGCGGGCGATCTGGCGGCGATCCTGACCAACCTCGAGCCGCGCGACGTCCTGTTCATCGACGAGATCCACCGTCTCGCCCCGGCCGTGGAGGAGATCCTCTATCCGGCCATGGAGGATCATGTGCTGGACCTGGTGATCGGCGAAGGGCCGTCGGCCCGCTCGGTCCGGA
>Ga0157369_10010242_pt1 | contig 10698 bp, 11 predicted proteins | sample C25metaG_FD_113461 | JGI IMG/M metagenome (GOLD analysis project Ga0157369, IMG submission 113461) | Corn rhizosphere microbial communities from Kellogg Biological Station, Michigan, USA - C2-5 metaG | ecosystem: Host-associated > Plants > Roots > Rhizosphere > Soil | place: USA: Michigan...
CACAGCGCCAAGCCGCGCGTCCGGCAATCGTGACCGGAGCAGCCGTGCGCGTGGCACAACCGGCGCCGCCGCCGCGTCCCAGTCTCCAGGCGGTGTCCGAGCGGCGCGTGAATCCCACCCGGCGAGAGGATCATGACGGCGACATCGCGGCCGAGTACTGGAAGGGCGCGTTTACCGGCGCGGCGGCGGTCGCGATTATCCTGATGATCGCCTGGGCGACGCTGGGCACATCGCATCCGACGACGCCGGTCTCGAATTCCGGACAAATGAAGCAGGACGTTCCGTTTGGGCCGGTGACGCTCACGCCGAGTTCGGCTCCGGCACGTCCCGCGCCGTCAACCGCAACAACTGCGCCGCAGACGCCCGCTCATGCCGTTACGCCGGCTCCGAAGCCGGTTCCTGTGCGAACCCATCGCACGCGGCGCGCAACAGGTAACGGCGGCGTCGCCAACGACGAGGTGATCGTCCATCACTATGGCACGCCGAAGCCGGCCGCGACCACTTCGACGAGCAACGGCGTGAAGCGGATCAGCGACCAGTAAAGTCAAAAGTAAAAAGTGAAATCGGGTAAAGTGCGTGGAGACTTTACCCGATTCGACTTTTCAGATTTTACTTTCGGCTATTTTCCCAGCTGCACGAACTTCTGAACCAGGCCGGAGTAGTCGGTCTTCTCCAGTCCGTGAACTTCCTTGTTGTACTGGTCGATCTTCGACGAGTAATTCATGGAGCAGAACTTCGGCCCGCACATGGAGCAGAAGGCGGCTTCCTTGTAGTACTCGTCGGGCAGAGTCTCGTCGTGCATGGAACGCGCGGTTTCGGGGTCGAGCGAGAGGTTGAACTGCGACTCCCAGTCGAAGGTGTAACGCGCGTGGCTGATGGCGTTGTCGCGATCCTGCGCGCCGGGTCGGTGGCGAGCGATGTCTGCGGCATGGGCGGCGATTTTGTAGGCGATGATGCCGTCGCGCACGTCTTTTTCGTTGGGCAGCCCGAGGTGCTCCTTCGGCGTGACGTAGCAGAGCATCGCCGTGCCGTACCAGCCGATCATGGCCGCGCCAATGGCGCTGGTGATGTGGTCGTAGCCGGGAGCGATGTCGGTGACGAGAGGGCCGAGGGTGTAGAACGGCGCCTCGTGGCAGATCTCCATTTCCTTGTCGACCTGCTCCTTGATCTTGTCCATCGGGACGTGTCCGGGACCTTCGATCATGACCTGCACGTCGTGTTTCCACGCAATGTCGGTCAACTCGCCGAGGGTGTTGAGTTCCGCGAACTGCGCCTGGTCGGAAGCATCTGCGATGGAGCCGGGACGCAGGCCGTCGCCGAGCGAGAACGAGACGTCGTACTTCTGGAAGATCTTGCAGATGTCCTCGAAGCGTTCGTAGAGGAAGTTCTGCTTGTGGTGGTGGACCATCCATTGCGCGAGGATTGCGCCGCCGCGGCTGACGATGCCGGTGATGCGCTTCGCGACGAGCGGCAGGTACTGGATCAGGACGCCGGCGTGGATCGTCATGTAGTCAACGCCCTGCGCGGCCTGTTCCTCGATGACTTCGAGCATGAGGTCGGCGCTGAGATCTTCGAGCCGCTTCACGCGCGAGATGGCTTCGTAAATCGGGACCGTGCCGATCGGCACCGGCGAGTTGCGCAGGATGGCTTCGCGAATGCCGTGAATGTCGCCGCCGGTGGAGAGGTCCATGACGGTGTCGGCGCCGTAGTGAACGGAGGTGTGGAGCTTCTTCAGCTCTTCCTTCACTTCCGACGTGATCGCCGAGTTGCCGATGTTCGCGTTGATCTTGCAAAGCGAAGCGATGCCGATGGCCATCGGCTCGAGCTCGGGATGGTTGACGTTGGCGGGGATGATCATGCGCCCGCGCGCGACTTCGGAGCGGACGAGCTCGGCGTCGAGCTTTTCTTTCCAGGCGACGTACTTCATCTCGTCGGTGACGACGCCCTTTTTCGCGAAGTGCATCTGCGACATGTTGGTGTCGCCTGAACGATGCGTCTCGGCGCGCCGCGCCGCAATCCACTCGGCCCGCGGCTTCGCTATGCCCGTGCCATTGCTCCCATTACCGCCGTTGCTGCTGGTCATTTCGCATCCCTCTCGCGTGGAAAACACACATTATACGCGTCCCGAAGTGGGACTAAATTGTTGACCTGCAGGTAGTTTAGTCGCAGAAAAGAAAAATCGCCGGGCCTGTGACGGGAATCACAATGGATGTGTGACTCATCAAGTAGCCTCAAACCAGGTCGCGAGGCCGCCGGGCGGGTTGACCCCCGGATATCGACTCGGTAGAGTTCTAATAGACATGTCCAGCTCAGCAGGCAAATTCGTTCGCTTCGGTTCCGCCATCGTCCTGATCGTGGGCGCTCTCGCCTATCTCGCATACAGCGGCGTGAAGGAGAGCAAGTCCTACTACGTGACCATCGCGGAATTGCAAGGCATGGGCGACGGCGCCTACAGCAAGCATCTGCGCGTGGCCGGGCAGGTCCAGCCGGGATCGATCAAGCGCCGCGGCACGCACCTGGAGTTCCAGCTCAACGAGCAGGGCAAGCTGCTGAACGTGGAGTACACCGGCACGGAAGCTCCGCCGGACACTTTCAAGGACGATTCGCAGGCGCTGGCCGACGGCAGCATGGGACGCGATGGCATATTCCATGCCAAGGCGATCCAGGCGAAGTGCGCGTCGAAGTACGCACCCGCGGCGCCGGGAAGCCAGCCGGCGGGAGCGAAGCCGGCCAGCAGCAACGTGGCCGCCGCGACGCCCGAAACCAAGTGACACATCAGTGACCTCTGCGCTGCCCACACCGGCCGCAACATCCATCTCCTCCACAGCCGCTATTGAGTTAAACGGCATTACGAAGAATTTCGGGCCGATGGCCGCGCTGCGCGGCATCACCGCGGCCTTCGAGCCGCGGCGCATGTACGCACTGCTCGGCGACAACGGAGCGGGGAAGTCCACACTTCTGCGCGTGGTCGCCGGATTGATGCAGCCAACGCGCGGCACGGTGTCGGTGCTCGGGTCCACGGATCTCCGCGCCATCTCCCCGCGCATGGGATACATGCCGCACGCTTCGCTGCTCTACGACGAGATGAGCGCGATGGAGAATCTGGAATATTTCGCCGGCCTGTACGGGATCACCGATCTTCGGCCTTGCGAAGAGGCGATCCGGACAGTGGCGCTCGATCCCGAATTAAAGCGCCGCGTCGGCGCATACTCCCAAGGCATGCGGCAACGCCTGTCGCTGGCGCGCGCCATGGTGGCGAACCCGGAGCTGCTGCTGCTCGATGAGCCGTTTTCCAACGTCGACGTGCCTTCGGCCGTCCACATGGTGCAGGTGCTGTCGGACCTGCGGGATAAGGGCAAGACGATCGTGGTGATCACGCACCAGCCGTCGCTGCTGGTGGGCGTGGCCGACGAGTTTGTCATGATGGATGCCGGACGCATCCGGAGCCGCACACCGGAGTTGCCGCCGTCGCGCGCCGCAGAAGAACTGGCCGCGCTGACCGGACGGCTGGCGGCGAGAGTGAGGCCGCGGTGAGTGTGCTTACGATTGCGCGCAACACGCTCGCGAAGGACGTCCGCCTGGAGTGGCGCTCGAAAGACGCCATCAACTCCATGCTCTTCTTTGGGCTGCTGGTGGTGGTGATCTTCAGCTTCTCGTTCGATCCTAACGCGGAAGAGTCGCGGCAGATTGCCGGCGGACTGATTTGGGTGGCGTTCCTGTTCGCGGCGGTGGTGGCATTGAACCAGACGTGGGCGCGTGAGCTGCACAACCACGTGCTCGACGGATTCCGCGTGTCGCCGGCGCCTCCGAACGCGCTGTTCCTGGCGAAAGCGATCGGCAACTTCCTGTTCGTGGTGGTGCTGGAAGCGGTGATGACGCCGCTGTTCGTGATGTTCTACAACCTGCGCGCGCTCGGCTCGCCCATCTTGTTCGTGTGGATCGGCTTGCTGGGAACGTGGGCGCTGGTGGTGAACGGGACGTTCTTCGCGGCGCTGTCGATCCGGACGCGCAGCCGTGAAGTCATGCTGCCGCTGATCTTATTTCCCATCTCGATTCCCGCGGTGCTGGGGATGGTGCAATCGACCACGATGGTGCTGACGGGCGACGGCAATGCGTGGTTCTGGATCCAGCTGCTCGCCGTGTACGACATCGTGTTTACGGCCATTTGTCTGCTCTTATTCGAAACTGTGCTAGGCGCCGAATGAAAACTAAATTCACGATCTTCGGAATCATTACGCTGGCGCTGCTCTCTTACGGCCTGTACGTGGCATTGGTCGTGACACCGACCGAAGCCACCATGGGCCCGATCCAGCGCATTTTTTATTACCACCTGCCGGCGGCATTCCTCTTCTTCGCGTATTTCTTCGCGAATTTCATCGCGTCGATCTGGTACTTGTGGAAGCGCGACTTGAGGGCCGACGCAATCGCCGTATCCACCGCCGAGATCGGCGTGGTCTTCTGCACGGTGGTGCTAACGACCGGACCGCTGTGGGCGAAACCGGTGTGGGGCGTGTGGTGGGTATGGGATGCGCGACTCACAAGCACGCTCATCCTGTGGCTCATCTACGTCAGCTACCTGGTGCTGCGTCGCTTTGCGACCGGCAGCCAGGGACCGGTGCTGGCGGCAGCGCTGGCAATCTTCGGATTCGCCGACGCGCCGCTGGTGTACGTGTCGAACCGCATCTTCCGGACGCAGCATCCGCAGCCGGTGATAGCAGGCGGCGAGAATTCGGGTCTCGATCCCAGCATGTGGCCGGGCGTTTGGTGGAACGTCGCCGCGTTCCTGTGCCTGTCGCTGATGCTGCTCTACATCCGGTACAAGATCGAGCGCTCGCACCAGGAACTGGACGACGCGATTGCCAGCGCGGCACTGGCCGACGAGCCGCAGAAGGAGGTCGTGCGATGACAACCTATCTCTATGCCGCGTACTGTGTGACGTGGGTGGTGATGATCGTGTATATCCTCACGCTGAATGGCAGGGCGTCGACGCTGAAGCGCGAGTGGGATGAACTGAGAAAAGGGAAATAGAGAATTAAGACAGAAGGACGCAGTGGACGCAGAGGGAGCGAAGCATTTCATCCTCTCCGCGTCCATTGCGTCCTTCTGTTTTCATTTGTCTTTAGTGTCTGTTACGAAGCGATAGCCAATGCCCCGGACAGTCAGCAAGTGCTTCGGGTTCGCGGGTTCGTCTTCGATATACCGGCGGAGGCGGACGACGAAGTTGTCGATCGCGCGCGTGTCGGTATCGACGTGCAAACCCCAGACTTCTTCCAGGATCTGCTTGCGCGAGACGACGCGGCCGGCATTCTTGATGAGGTGGCGAAGCAGGTCGGCTTCCATCTGCGTGAGACGGTAGGAGCGACTGCGGCCCTTGACCTCCAAGGCGGCGAAGTCGACCGTCTTGCTGTCGAAGCGGAAGACTTCCGGCTCCGGCACCGGCTCTTCCGGCCGGGTCTTGCTGCCGCGCGCCCACGAAAGTCGGCGCAGCAGTCCGCGAATGCGCGCTAGCAGAATAGAGAGATCGAAAGGCTTAGGCAGGTAGTCGTCGGCGCCGGAATCGAATCCCTTGAGAACGTCTTCGGCGCGGCCGCGCGCCGTCAGCATGAGAATGGGAACGTAGTCGTTCTGCGCGCGCACGCGAGCGGCGACGCTGAATCCGTCGATGCCCGGCAACATGATGTCGAGAATCAGGCCTTCGAAGGTGTGTCCGGGACGCAGCTTCTCGAGCGCGGCCTCGCCCGTGCCGACCAGCTCGACCTCGTGGCCTTCCGCTTCGAGATTGAAACGCAGGCCTTCGGCTAGGTGCTGCTCGTCCTCCACCACCAGCAGGCGGCTCATGCGGCTTTCGCTTTCGGCAGCTTGAGGACGACGGTGGCTCCATGTCCTTCGCCTTCGCTCTCGGCGTAGGCGTCGCCGCCGTGACGCCGGGCAATGGAGCGCACGATGAACAATCCCAGACCGGTGCCCTTGATGTGCGCGATGGCGCGCGCGCGCACGCGATAGAAGCGCTTGAAAATCTGGTTGAGTTCGGAGCGCGGGATGCCGACGCCGCGATCACGCACCCGAACCTCGAGATGATTGGGGCCGGCTTCGAGCAAGGCGATTTCCACGTGCGGGTCGCCACGCGAATACTTCACGGCGTTGTCGAGAAGATTGGTGACCGCCGCGCGCAGCTCATCGGGATCGCCATTGACCATGCTGCCGTGTCCATTCAGCGATGACGAGAAGCGCATGAGTTCCGGCGCAAGATGATGGCGCGAGCGCGCGAGATCGACGCATTGCTCGACGAGCTGGTCCAGTTCCAGCGGCACGGCATGACCGGGAGTGTGCTTCTGGCCGGCTTCGGCAGCTTTCAGCACCTGGTCGACGGTCGCCACCAGGCGGTCCGTATCCTCGTGCATGATGCGGTAGAACTCTCGCTGCTGTTTCTCCGATATGGGGCGAGATTGCAGCGTTTCGAGATACAGGCGGATGGATGCCAGGGGAGTCTTGAGCTCGTGCGTGACGGCGTTGATGAAGCTGTCGTGCTGCTCGTTGCGGCGGATTTCACGGACCAGGAAGATGGTGTTGAGGATCAGGCCGGCGATGATCATCAGGAAAAACACCGCGCCGATGATGAGCTTTGCCACTTCCCGGACGTTGAGGATGATCCAGGAGATGTTGAGCACGACCGCCACCGCCACCAGGCAGGCGCCCAGGACGACGAAGAAGGCGATAGTGCCGCGCCGGCTCGAAATCCGCATCGACGCGATTGTAGTGCAAAGACAAAAGCGAATTCACCGCAAAGACGCAAAGCACGCCAAGAATACGTTGGCCGCAGATCAACGCAGATGATCGCTGACTTTGAATCAATCAGCGAAATCTGTGTTTATCTGCGGCTCGATCTTGCTTTGCGGTGAATCCTACGCCGAGAGCATTTCGATCCGGGCGGTCGCCGGCTGTTGTTCGCCGGGCTCGGGCAGTTGGGCGACGTGGATCTTTTTCGCCAGGCCGAGCATGCGCAGAGCGGAGATGCCGATCCAGTTGATGTCGAACTCGTACCAGGCGAGTCCGTGGCGGGCCGACGTCGGGTTGGCGTGGTGATTGTTGTGCCAGCCTTCCCCGAAGGTCAAAAAGACCGCGACGAGGAAGTTGTTGGTGGAATCGTCCTTGGTGGCAAAGCGGCGCGAGCCCCAGAGGTGCGTGGCAGAGTTCACCAGCCACGTCGAGTGCAGGCCGAGCACGATGCGAAGGAAGATGCCCCAGAGAACGTACTTCCAGCCACCGATGGCGAGGATGGCGACGCCGACCACGACCGTGGGAACCCAGTGCCACTTGCTGATCCAGACGTGGAACTTATCCTTGGCGAGGTCGGGCACGTAGCGCGAGAGCGAAGCGGTATTTTCGTGCAGGGTCTCGCCCATCAGGATCCAGCCCATGTGCGACCACCATTTGCCGTCGCGGGGCGAATGCGGATCGCCTTCCTTGTCGCTGAACTGGTGATGGATGCGGTGCGTGGCCACCCAGAAAATCGGCCCGCCTTCGAGCGCCAGCACGGCGCAGCAGGTAAGGAAGTATTCGAGCCAGCGCGGAACCTTGTAGCCGCGGTGCGTCAGCAGGCGGTGGTAGCCCATGCCGATGCCGAGGCTGCCGGAGATGTACCAGAGCACGGCCACCAGCAGCACGGCCTTCCACGAGAAGAAGAACAGCGCGGCGATGGCGCCGGCGTGAAAGATGGCCATCACGGTCGTGGTGAGCCAGTTGATGCGATCGCGCGCGGCGGCGCGCTGAAGGACGATATCCATTTCCGCTGTGGCCATGTGCAGGAGAGTTCCTTATCTAGAAGTCTTGATTTCCAACTTAACAGGAGCCGGCGCGCCTGTTTGTAATAGTTGTGTAATTGCCTGAATACAGAGGGTTATCGAACCGGTACCGTGGCTAGCGGGAGGCGGGGCGGCGCTTGGCGGGGCGGGCGCCACGCAGGCCGGCGTCCATCGCGAAGAGCGCCTTGCGGGCATCGCTGAGGGCCGCGGACAGCTTCTCGAGCGCGGGGGCGGTGTCCGGGCGCCGGTGGATGAACTGGCGCGCCAGCGAAGCGGCCTCGAGCGTGTTCGCCAAGTCGTGGAGCTTGAGGCGCAGCGGATCATGCTTCGGCAGTGGACGCGCCACCACCTTCGCGCCATTCGATTTGCGCTTGGCAGTTTTCGAGGGCATCGGGAATCGGCCTAGATTCTATGCCAAGACGCTTGCCGGACCTGCTTATTTTTCGGGGCGGCGGGAAGAGTCGAGCCCATCCCGGGACACGCGAAAGACGCGGAGCCACCACTCCTCAAGCGAACGGGTTCTCGTCGGCCGTCGGTCCGTAGACGATCGGTACCGCCACGTCGAGCAGGCGCAAATACACCGATAGCTGCCCGCGGTGGTGGTAGATGTGGTTCAAGACGTTGACGCGGAGCGCCTGCACTTTGCTTCTGCGCAAGATCTCCTTGCCGCCGAACACGAGCCGCCAGTCTTTCTGCGCGGCTTCGTCGGTCAACTTGCCCAGCGCCGCTTCCGCAGTACGCACGTTATTTTCGAAGGAACTGCGAATCTCCTGTGCGGTCGGCACCGGCTTCGGCTGCATGGTCGGGGCAAACTCGTCCGCCGTGGCGATGTTCTCGATCAGGCCAGGGATACTTGCGACGTGGACCGCCAGCTCGCCCAGCGATCTCGACTTGTGGTGCGGCTTCCACGCGAGCTTGTCGTCGGGGACGCGCTCCAGGATGCGGCGGATGGCGGGAACTTCGGCGAGGAACTCATCACGAATGGCTTGGACGGCGGACGACATTCGAATCTCCTTTGCAGGTTGAGATCGGGCAGATTGGATTCGGGGCAAGAAAAGAAGATGCAAATCGATATGCAGTCCGATGCAGCGAAAGTTGTGCAGCCGATTTTCTTCGTTTTTGCCCCGTCCTGGGCCGAACTTGCTTAGTATCTCCCGATGGCTGCCGACACCTTCGTACTGGATCTTCGCTACGGCCTGCGGATGCTCGCGAAGTCGCCGGCCTTCACGGCGATCGCCGTGCTCACGCTGGCGCTCGGTATTGGCGCGAACACGGCACTGTTCTCCGTCGTCAACGGCGTGTTGCTGAACCCGCTGGCTTATCCTGAGTCGAACCAGCTCGTCGCCGTGTACGGCAACGCGCCAGGCTTTGAAAAGTCTCCAGCTTCCTACCCGAACTTCCTCGATTGGCAGCGCGAGAACCGGTCCCTTTCATCGATGGGGATGTACCGGAACGAAGACTACAACTTCACCGGCACCGGCGAAGGCGAGCGCGTGACGGGATACCAGGTGTCGGCCGACTTCTTCCGTACGCTTGGGATCGAGCCCGTTCTCGGCCGCACGTTCCGTGCCGAGGACGACGTGCAGGGCGGCGCGCCGGTGGTGATTCTCGGCGGCGGCTTCTGGCAACGGCGGTTCGGCTCCGCGCCGGATGTGATCGGCAAGTCGATGGTGCTGAACGGCGCGTCGTACACGATTGTCGGCGTCATCCCGCAGAGCTTCAGCTTCTATGGCAACGTTCGTGACATCTACACGCCGATCGGGCAGATCAGCCTGCCGGCCTTTCGCGACCGGCGCATCGTGATGAGCACGCGCGTGATCGGGCGCCTGAAGCCGGACGTCACGCTGGAACAGGCGAGGTCGGACATGGACGCCATCGCGCGGAACCTCGCCGCGACATACCCGCAAGCCGACAAGGACCTGGGCATCACGCTGGTGTCGATGAAGCAGGACCTGGTCGGCAACGTGCAGCCGTTCCTGGTCGTGCTGCTGGCGGCGGTGGGATTCCTGCTGCTGATTGCGTGCGCCAACGTCGCCAACCTCCTGCTGGCACGTTCAATGGCCAGGTCGCGCGAATTCGCGATCCGGTCGGCGCTGGGCGCCAAGCAGGGACGCATCGTGCGGCAGTTGCTGACGGAAAGCGTTGTGCTCGCCGGGTTGGGAGGAGCGTTCGGCCTGTTCCTGGCGTCCAGCGGAACTAAGCTGATCCTCGACACGCTGCCGACGGCGTTGCCGCGCGCAACCGAAGTGAGCATGGATTCGCGCGTGCTGCTCTTCACGCTGGTGATCTCGCTGCTGGCTGGAATCCTGTTTGGGCTGGCGCCGGCGTTGAAGACGTCACGCGCGAACCTGGGCGAGGTGATAAAGGAAGGCGGCCGCGGCGCGAGCGGCGCGCGTCACCGGTTGCATGGAGCGTTCGTCGCCGTGGAAGTGGCGATGGCGCTGGTACTGCTGGTCGGCGCCGGCCTGATGATCCGCACGCTGGCGGCATTGTGGCGGGTGAATCCGGGCTTCAACCCAAGCCACGCTATTACCTTCAACCTGTCACTGTCGGCAACCGATAAAACCACTGCCGACGAAACGCGCGCGCGCCTGAGGCAATTCGACGAGCGGATCCAATCCATCCCCGGCGTCGAGGCGGTGTCGGTCACGCTCGGGTCGCGGCCGATGATCCACGATTCCTCGCTGCCGTTCTGGATCGAAGGTCAGCCGAAGCCGGCATCCGACAACGATATGCACCCGGCGATGTTCTTTCTCGCCGAGTCCGGCTTCCAGAAGGCGATGGGCATCACGCTCGAGCGCGGACGGTTCATCACGCCGCAGGACAACGAGCGCACACCCATCGTGATCGATATCGACGATTCCTTCGCGCGCGCATACTTTCCGCACGAAGATCC
>Ga0157369_10010245_pt1 | contig 10698 bp, 11 predicted proteins | sample C25metaG_FD_113461 | JGI IMG/M metagenome (GOLD analysis project Ga0157369, IMG submission 113461) | Corn rhizosphere microbial communities from Kellogg Biological Station, Michigan, USA - C2-5 metaG | ecosystem: Host-associated > Plants > Roots > Rhizosphere > Soil | place: USA: Michigan...
TCGAAGCCCTCGTAGTAGAGGATGGGGATGCGGAAGGCCTCGAGCGCGCGGCGGATGTAGGGCTGCTGCTGGATGAGGTCGGGCGGGGTTTCGGTGCGATTGGCTTTGTAGCCGCCGTACTCGGTGGTTTCAAACTGCTGTGTCTTGATGTTGAACTTTTTTACGTCCTTGAGCTGCTGCGCGAGTGCGTCGCGATGGACGGGAGCGCCGACGTCGTAGACCGCTGCGAGGTACTCGGGGTTGAAGTCCTTGCGCAGCTTGTTGAGCATGTTGACGAAGACGTAGGTAGCCGCGGTGGGAATGCCGGTGCGCGTGGACATGGGGCGCGAGCGCTGCATGGCGTGGTAGGCGCGGAAGATGAACGCCATGGTGTCGAGCAGGTAGATGGGCGGCTTGGCGGTGGATGTCGATTGAGGCGCGCGAGGCATATGCATTTGATGGTACGGCCCGGACGTGTCGCTCGACGAATGGGGTGGCGTGGTAAGAATGACAGCACGAAGCTTTCTGACCAGAGGTGACGCGTGCGCATACGGATGCTGATGTGGTTTGCGGGCCTGTTGATGCTGATGCCGGTGATGGCCGTGCGAGCTCAGGAGGGCGTGGCGCGGGCTCCGCGGGCGGATGATGAAGTCGCCATCGTGAAGACGCTGGGTGAGATGTTTTCTGCCGGGCAACATGCCGACCTGGATAGATTTCATGCGGTCACAACGAAGGATTTCTACGCCTATGACAATGGCAAGCGCTTCGATGGCGACGCGCTGATGGACACGATCAAGCAGTACCAGGCAAAGGGCTACCAATACATATGGAGCGTTACGGCTCCGGAGGTGCACGTGGGCTGCGACGCCGCGTGGGTGACCTATGTGAATAAGGGATCGATCCGACAACCGGATGGGACGATGACGAACATGACGTGGCTTGAGTCCGCGGTGATGCGGTGGGATGGTAGTGCGTGGAAGGTGAGATTTCTGCACAGCACGCGGGTTCCGCCTGAACAGACGCCTCCGGGCGCGTCGCACTGAGATGCAAAGGTGTGGAGTTTGCGCTAGAGTGCAGACATGTCGGGCTATCGGATGGGCTGCGTTGTTGTGATGCTGAGTGCTCTGGTCGCGGGTGGAGTGGCGAGAGCACAGAAGGCCAACGAGCAAGGATGCACGCTGGAGAAGCAGGTGTACACCTGCGATTGGCAGGCGTTTGTGCAGAGGCTCGATAAGGCGCGCACGATAGCGATCGAGACGCAACAGATCGACAAGTTTACGGCGAGGCAACTGCGGGAGCTGGCGGGCAAACTTGGCAAGACCGTCGCCCCGGAGGATCAGCTGGGCGACCTCACCTTTCTGCTGATTCCGATGCAGTCGACTGGCGTGCATATTGGGCCTGCGGGCGAGCCGCTGGCGACACTTCGAATCTATGCCTCATTGCCTGGAGCTCCGCGCGGGACGCTGCTGTGGGCGGAGACGTATACAGGACAACCGGACAGGCCATGGCCAGCGACGGTGCATGCGCTGATCGAGCAGTTTCACGATCGGCTGCAGAAGCACTGAAGACTATGTGATGAGCATGCAGTCACCGTAGCTGAAGAAACGATAGCCAGCGGCGACGGCATGTGCGTAGGCGCGGAGCACCGCTTCTCTTCCTGCGAAGGCGCTGACGAGCATGAGCAGCGTCGATTCTGGCAGGTGGAAGTTGGTGAGGAGGCCGCGGACGAGCTTGAAGTTGTCGTCGCCGTCGGGCGAGGGCGAGAGGAAAAGACTGGTGCTGCCGGAGTGTGGCTGGAGCGCGAGCGGATTCGTGGGTGAGAGCGGGCCGTGGGTTGACTCGAAGGTGCGGGCGAGGTGCTCGAGGGTGCGCGTGGTGGTGGTGCCGACGGCAATGATGCGGCGGTTTGCACGATATGCGTTGTTAAGCGCGTGCGCCGTTTCGGCCGAAAGCGTGTAGGACTCAGAGTGCAGGTGGATGTCGCGTGTGTCTGCGACGCGCACGGGTTGGAAGGTGCCAAGGCCGACGTGCAGCGTGATGTAGGCGAGCTCGATGCCGCGAGTTGTGAGTGCGGAGAGGATCTCAGGAGTGAAGTGCAGGCCTGCGGTGGGAGCGGCGGCGGAACCTGACTGCTGCGAGTAGATCGTCTGATAGCGTTCGCGATCCTCTGGAGTGTCGGGCAGGTGTTTGTCGCGATGGATGTAGGGAGGCAGCGGCATGTGGCCGATGCGCTCAACGATGGAGATGAAGTTGGGTGTCGGCTCGAAACGGAGGGTGCGCTCGCCGAAGTCTCCGACGGAGAGGACGGTGGCTGAGAGCAACGGTACAAGGTCCAGGGCCGAGGGCCCAGAAAGCGCAGTCTCGAAGAAGTGCAGTGTCTCGCCGGGTTGAACTTTCTTTGCAGGGCGGACGAGGGCACGCCAATCGTTGTGGCCTTCGGGGCTGGCGAGGTGTTCGGTAAGAAGGACCTCGATGAGACCTGATGGTTGCGGTGAGTTGTGCTGCGTGTGAAGGCCGGCGCGCGTGGCGTAGAGGCGCGCGGGGAGAACACGAGAGTTGTTGAGGACGAGGAGGTCGCCGGGCGAGAGGAGTTGCGGGAGGTCGGTGAAGAGGTGGTCGGCAAAGGCGCCAGTGGGGCGCGAGAGCGTGAGCATGCGGGATGCGCCCCGCGTTGCGGGCGGGTGCTGCGCGATGAGCTCGGGCGGGAGATCGTAGTGGAAGTCGGAGACGAGCATGAAAGGCAGTGGTTAGTTGTTAGTGGTTAGTAGTTAGTGATTGTTGACTTCAGCAGTGTGGACGGCTTCGTCCAGCGCGTGTTGAACGAGGGTAAGCTCGGGCGCCACATGTGCGGGCCAAGAGAATGTGATGGTTGAGAAGGGCTTCGGAATCATGAAGCGGTCCCAGGAGTTGAGCTGCCATGAGCGCGATGGATGGCCGTGGAAAGAGCCAATCCACGGGGCTGCGGTGAGATCGGCGAGTTGAACCGGGCCGGGTTTGGCGATCATGTTCGGGCCACGCGGACCGTCGGCGGTGAAGGCGCATATGTGGCCTTCGGCATACGCCTGCGCCATGGCGCGAAGGCCGGGGGCTCCTCCGCGCGAGGATGAGCCACGCACGGGGTGGAAGCCGAGAAGAGCGACGGTGCGGGCGATGAGTTCGCCGTCGAAGGAGGCGGAGATGAGGATGGCGATGCCGTGGTTGCGAAAGCGGTGCGCGGCGATGAGCAGCGTGCGATGCCAGAAGGCGAAGATGGTTGGGCCGGGGATTTCGATGCCGATGGGTGTGCCGGGCGCAGTGACGTCGCGATAGCGTAGCGTGGCGCCGAGCGCGCGAATGAGCAGCGCAGCAACTGGCGGGATGATAGCGAGCAGGAGTCGCTGCTTGCGCGTGAAGGCGGGCACGAGGATGAGTTTAGCTGTTTGCGTCAGGGCTGCTGGTGGAGATGTCGCGCCAGGCGGAGGGTGAGAGCCATCAGTGGGAGCGTGGGGAGCTGGGGCGAGCCATCCGGGAAGACTGCGGCGGAGGCGATGAAGAGGTTGCGGAGGCCGTGAACGCAGAGGTTGGGATCGACGACGCTGGTGCGTGAGTCGGTGCCCATGGAGGCTCCGCCCATGGCGTGGCGCGCGTCATCGAGATCAGGGATGGGAGCGGTGGAATCCGGCGTAAAGAGCGATGGATTCCAGTCGAAGCCGTCGAGCGTGAGGTGCGCACGCAGATGTTTAGCGAAGTTGCGGAGCGTGGACAGCTCCGTCGAATCGATGCGCCAGTCGAGGATGGGCTGGAGGTCTGCTGAAAGCATGATGCGTGAGGTTGAGGGTGTGCGCTGCGCGGCGTTCAGGCGGAGTTGAACAGTGGCGCGTGGTGAGACGTAACGGCGCTGTTGCAGGCGGGCTGAGAGTGCCAGGCGGGAGGCGTCGGCGAGAGCTCCGGGGAGTTGAGGAAGCGTTTGACGAAGGGTTGCGGCGAGGTTGTCTTGTTGGCGCGCGCGCAGCAGGCTGCGAAGAGCGCCGACGCCCGAGTTGTCCGGTTCGTCGATGGTGAGGTGCGCGAGGATGGGTGTGAGGTTGAGTTCATGTTGAAGTTCGGCGGAGGCGGAGAGCTTGAGACTGTGCAGTGTGTCGTGGTGAATCCAAGGGCGGAGCGCGTCGAGGAATTGCGAGCGCGCAGAACCGCGGAGCGTGGCAGCCGTGACGGTGAGGTGGTCATGGAAGTTGCGGCCGACCTGGTCACTGCCAATTCGGGACACCAGCAAGAGGCGGACAGTTTCGATTGTGCCTGCGGCGAGGATGACGTGGTTTGCTTCGATGCGGTGGGTTTGGCCAGACGGTGTGCGGACCAGGATCACTTCGATGTTGTCGCGCGAGGGTGCCACGAGAAGTTCGGTGACCTGCGCGTGAAGAACGACGCGAGCCTTAGGATGAGTGCGGAGTTTGTCGCCTAGAGTGTGCGCGAGGTTGCGGTGAGAGAAGGGGGCAAACTTCGAGAGCGAGGTGTCGAGTTGCGGGAGCCGATCCAGAAGCGCCGGAGCGTGCTGTTCGAGCTTTGTGAAGAAGGCCGCGGCATCGTAGGGCAACGAGTCGACGGCGAGTAGTGATTCGGCTTCAGTGGTGAAGGGTGCGAGGTCAGCGTTCGAGATGGGCCAGGTGCTGTCTCGGGGAAATGGGAGAAGCTGGCCGCCCCAGGTGAGGGAGGTTCCGCCGAGTGCGCGTGGGCGTGGCTCTGATGTGCCGGGATGAGGATGACCGGTTTGCTCGATGGGGTGAAAGGCTTCGGGTCCATGGCCGCCTGCCTCGAGGAGAAGGACCTCATGGCCCAGCATGACGAGTTTGTGCGCGAGCGTGAGACCGGCGATACCGCCGCCGACGATGCAGATAGGTGCGCGAAGGAGATCGCTGCCGGTTGCGCTGCTATCGAGCTGAGCTAGATCGATCTCCATGCTTCAGGCGAGGCCTGCCGCTAACTGTACTTCATCCAGCGCAGGATCTCGGGGAGATTGGGGCGCTTGCCGTACATGAGAATGCCGACGCGGTAGATGCGCGAGGAGATCCAGATGACGGCTCCGATCGTGATCGACATCAGCACTACGGAGAGGATGATCTGCCATGCTGGAACGCTGGTGAGCGCGGTGCGGAAGTTCATCAGCAACGGCGAGCAGAACGGGATCAAGGAGACAACCTGGGCGAGTGTGGAATCCGGCGCTCTCACGGTCGGGAACAGCATCACCATGCAGAACGCGAGAGGGAGGACCAGGAACATGTTGAGCTGCTGAAGCTCCTGCTCGGAGTTGGTCATGGCGCCCAGCGCGGCGGCGATGGCAGAGTACATCAGGAAGCCGAAGATAAAGTAGAGAACAAAGAAGCCGATCTGTGCTCCGCTAAGGACCCCGTGCACGCTGTTGCTGCCGGCAAGGTGGGCAACCATGCTGCTGGAAGCGAGCGCCGAGGCAGCAATCATCCAGACGGCGACCTGTGTAACACCGACGGCGCCGACGCCGATGATCTTGCCGGCGAGCAGCTGGGTGGGCTTGATGGTGGCGAGCAGGACCTCGAACACGCGGCTGGTTTTCTCTTCAATGATGCTGCGCGCGGTATTCATGCCGTAGAGCATGATGACCATGTACATGAGGAAGAAGAAGAGATAGGCAATGCCGAAGGCGAGTGCGCTGTTCCCTGTCGAACTCGTATCGATATCGACAGGTGATGTGATCTCGTTGATCTGCGCGCTGGTAAGGCCGTGGCTGAGCAGGCCCTCGCGCGTGAGCACAGCGTTGACACCGTGCTCGATGGCGTCTTCAGTGGAGATATCTCCAGCGGAGCGTGCGTGATATGCAAACACTGGGCGCTGGCCCGGCTGCGCTGGCGGCGTGATCCAGAGATAGCCGGCGAGCTGCCCGGCATGCGTGTGCAGTTGTGAGTCGAGGCCGGCTCGCGTGGTGGCCGAAGGCTCCATCAGGTCAACGGTCATCTCGCTGTTCTTACCTGTCTCAAGCTGCTGCTTGATGTCCTGGCCGAGCGTGCGGTCAGAGGTAACGACGGCGATGTGCGACGTGGTCTTGGTCCGCGCCATGAAAAACGCGCTGCCGCCGACGAGCGCGGCCATGAAGCACGGAATGAGCACGGTAGCGAGGATGAAGCCCTTGGTGCGGACGCGCTCCATGTACTCGCGCTTGGCGATGAGCCAGATGTTATGCATGAACCTTGCCTCCGGCCTCGGCGAACTCGGGAGTTCCCTTCACCGTGGTGATAAAGATCTCTTCGAGAGTGGGCTCGATGACCTCGAACCGTGTGATGTTCGTGCCGCGCGAAACAGCTTCAGCGAGAAGCGGCTGAGCGCCCTCAGGTGAGTGAAGCCGGATCTCGGCGACACCGGCGTAGTTGCGGGCGTCGGCGACGTAGCGGCTACGCAGGAAGCTGTCATCGCCCGTGAAGACAGCCTGAACGTGATTGCGCGGGTAGCGCGATTTAACCTCGCGCATGGAGCCGGAGAGGACGAGCTTGCCCTGGTAGATGAGCGCGATGGCGTCGCAGAGTTTCTCGACCTGGTCCATGCGGTGCGTGGAGAAGAGGATGGCGCGCCCCTGCGCGCGAAGCTCGACGAGCGTGCTCATGAGCAGCTCGGCGTTGACGGGGTCGAGGCCGCTGAAGGGCTCGTCCATGATGATGAGTTCCGGCTCGTGCAGCAGGGCGGCGATGAACTGAATCTTCTGCTGCATGCCCTTGGAGAGCTCTTCGGTCTTCTTGTCGATGGCCTCGGTGATCTGCAGGCGCTCACACCAATCACGCGATCGCTTCCGTGAGCTGGTCTCGTCGAGGCCGTGAAGCTGGCCGAGGAAGGTGAGCTGATCGAGCACCTTCATCTTCTTGTAGAGGCCGCGCTCTTCGGGCAGATAACCGACACGGTTGAGCAGATTGCGCGAAAAGGGCTGGCCGAAGAGGCGGACGGTGCCGGAGTCGGGCACGGTCATGCCAATCATCATGCGGATGGAGCTGGTCTTGCCAGAGCCGTTGGGACCGAGCAGGCCGAACATGGTGCCAGGCTCGATGGTCAGGGAGAGGCCCTCGACAGCGACTTTCGTGTCGTACACCTTGCGAATGTTGTGGAGTTCTACGATGGGCATCCGAAATCAAGTGTAGCGCAGCGGCGCGGGCCTAGAGTTGCGCGGTAGCGGCATCAGGAGCTTCCTCAAGCGCGGGTGGGCCAACGGGTGTGTCGACGCGGCGCGGGAAGAGACGGTCGCGCAGCCGCAGCGCAGGCATTTCGCAGAGACGGGTGGTCAGGACACCGATGCCAATCTCGAACACACGAATCAGGATTGTCGCGATCCAAAAAGGGATGATGGAATGGCGCGCAAAAAACACCTCGGCAGGCCTAACGACTGACAGATGCCACAGGTAGATGCCGTAGGAGTAGACGCCGATTCAGGCGACGAGTCGATAGACCCAGTTGTGGGTGCGCCCCTCAGAGAGAGGCCGATAAAGCAGGAGCAAGGTGGCGAGGGCAATGAGTGTCGAGGCGTCCGTGTGGAAGTCGACCACCATCAAGATGGCGATGCCGCGAATGAAGTCGAGCTCAATCTCGCGATGGAGAGGCTTGGAGCGAAGGTGCCTGGGCGAGGTGGAATCGGTCACGCTGGCGATGGGGTGACGGTGGCCCATTCACACGGAGCTCTTTGCTCCACGCGGTTCCTGGATTTCAGGGAATGGACATGCGGTGCTGCCAGTTTAGCGCAGTGGAGATGTGCAAAGGCGCGCCTTGCGGCGCGCCTTTGGCGATCAATTGCGTGAACCACAGATTTAGGACTTGGACTCGCCGCCCTCGGCTGCGTTCTGCTCCTCGAGCTGCTTCTGCAGCTCTTCGCGGCGCTTGGCGCGGGCCTCGGCACGCTTCTCGGCCTTTGCGTTGAGTTCCTTCTCGGCTCCTAGGAGCTCGATGAAGGCCATCTCGCCGGCGTCACCCTTGCGGGGGCCTGTGCGGACGATGCGGCTATAACCGCCGTTGCGGTCGGCGTAGCGCGGGGCTACGGTGCCGAAGAGGCGGTCGACAGACTCGGCGGTGATCAGGTATGCGAGCGCCTGACGGCGGGCGTGGACGCTGCCGTTCTTGCCAAGCGTGATCATGCGCTCGACCAGCGGACGAGCGGCCTTGGCCTTGGTCACGGTGGTGTGAACACGGTCGTTGATGATGATGGACGTTACGAGGTTGCGAAGCAACGCCCTTCTGTGACTTGTATTTCTGCCTAGCTTGAAACCGCCCTTACGATGGCGCATGCTTCGTCTCCTTCGGCCCAGCTTGAGCTGTCAGCCGGTGTGCATCGGTGATGCGTACTGTGGATACCCACTCATCGCGCGATGGAGCTGCGCGATGAATGGGGCACCCAAATTGTGGTCAACCGAACTAGAAGGTCTCGGTTTCGTTGACGGGCTCGAAGTCCTCGTCCTCGTCTTCCTCGTCGTCGAACGCGCCGTAGCTGGCGGCGAGCGTTGCGGCGGGAAGCACGGAGGTCGGGCCCGGAACCGGGTTGCCGTTCTCGTCGATCTTCATGCCGAGAGAGAGACCCATCTGAGCAAGGATTTCCTTGATCTCATTCAGGCTCTTGCGGCCGAAGTTCTTGGTCTTCAGCATCTCGGCTTCGGTCTTCTGGATCAGCTCGCCGATGGTCGCGATGTTGGCGTTCTTCAGGCAGTTGTAGCTGCGCACGGAGAGCTCGAGCTCCTCAACGGAACGGTTCAGGTTCTCGTTGCGGATCGCGGGACCGTCGTGCAGACCCTCAGAACCGGACTCCATCTCCTCCTCGAAGTTGATGAAGATGTTCATGTGATCTTTGAGCAGCTTGGCGGAGAGGCCGAGCGCGTCGGCGGGGATGACCGTGCCGTTCGTCCAGATCTCCAGCGTGAGCTTGTCGTAATCGGTGATCTGGCCGAGACGGGCAGCCTCGACGAGGTAGTTCACCTTGCGGACAGGCGAGTGAACGCTGTCGACCGGGATGAAACCGATGCCGAGGTCGGAGTCGAAGTTCTTGTCGGCCGAGACGTAGCCGCGACCGCGCTTGAGACGCATCTCCATGTCGATGCGGCCGCCTTCGGAAACCGTGCAGATGTAGACATCGGGATCGAGGATCTCGACGTCGGAGTCAGCCTCGATCATGCCCGAGGTGATGACACCCGGCTGGTCGGCGTGGAGATAGAGGGCCTTGGGGCCGTCGCCGTTGAGCTTGAACGGAATCTGCTTCAGGTTGAGGATGATGTCGGTCGCATCCTCGACGACGCCGGTGATCGACTGGAACTCGTGCAGCACTCCCTCGATCTTGACGGCGGTGACAGCCGCGCCCTCGATGGACGAGAGCAGCGTGCGACGCAGCGCGTTACCGATCGTGGTGCCGAACCCGCGCTCAAACGGCTGCGCGGAGAACTTGCCGTAATTGTTGGTTAGAGTTTCGCTGTCGACGGCGAGACGCTTGGGCTTCTGGAAACCTCTCCAAAGCATGGTGAGTCCTTTCTTCCCTGCCTCTGCGAAGCATTCTGCAGAGGTTCAGAGGTGCTACTAGGTAAGACGAGGTTCTAGGTTCGAGGTACCAGGTTCTAAGTGCCAGGCGCTAAAACCTAGCACCTAGAACCTTGCCTCTTACTTCGAGTACAGCTCGACGATGAGCTGCTCATTAATCGGCAAATTGATGTCCTCGCGCTTCGGCAGAGCGATGATCCTGCCGGAGAGATTGTCGGGCTGCGCGTCGATCCAGTTCACGCGCGTTTGACCGGAGGCGAAGTCCTTGGCAGTCGCGAGCTGGACGAGCTCCTTCGAACCCTGGCGGATCGCGATCTCATCGCCGACCTTGCACTGGAAGCTCGGGATGTTGACCTTGCGGCCATTCACCTGCACGTGGCCGTGGCGCACGAGCTGGCGAGCCTGACGGCGCGAGATGGCGAAGCCGAGGCGGTAGCAGACGTTGTCGAGACGGGTCTCGAGCTGCTGCAGCAGCAGTTCGCCGGTGACGCCGGTCTTGTTCGAGGCCTTCTCGTAGTAGGCGCGGAACTGCGTCTCCAGCGTGAAGTACATGCGCTTGGTCTTCTGCTTCTCGCGGAGCTGCAGACCGTAGCCGATGAGCTTCTTGACCTTCTTCGACTGGCCGTGCTGGCCCGGGGGGAAGTTGCGCTTTTCGACGGGGCACTTGTCGGTGAAGCACTTCGCGCCCTTGAGGAACAGCTTTTGACCGTCGCGGCGACACATGCGGCAGACGGGTCCGGTATAACGTGCCATTTTCTTTCTATCTCCTGACTTCGGTTGTCGATCGCTTTACAGGCAGGCTGGCCCTTCGTCACGATCCAAAAACAGTGGTTAGTAGTTAGTAGTTAGTAGCCAGTCGGTTGCGGTTTCACTAACCACTCCCGACTAACCACTAACCACTTGTCCTTACACTCTGCGGCGTTTCGGCGGACGGCAGCCGTTGTGCGGCATCGGCGTGACGTCGCGGATCGAGCGAACCTCGATACCCGCAGCGGCGAGGGCGCGAATCGCCGACTCGCGTCCAGACCCGGGGCCGGCGACGCGGACGTCGACCGAACGCAGGCCGTGGTCGCGCGCAGCGTTCGCTGCGTTGATCGCCGCCTGCTGCGCGGCAAACGGGGTTCCCTTGCGGGAGCCGCGGAAGCCGAGCGAGCCGGAGCTCTTCCAGCTGATGGTGTTGCCCTGCTGGTCGGTGATGGTGACGATGGTGTTGTTGAA
>Ga0157369_10010246_pt1 | contig 10696 bp, 8 predicted proteins | sample C25metaG_FD_113461 | JGI IMG/M metagenome (GOLD analysis project Ga0157369, IMG submission 113461) | Corn rhizosphere microbial communities from Kellogg Biological Station, Michigan, USA - C2-5 metaG | ecosystem: Host-associated > Plants > Roots > Rhizosphere > Soil | place: USA: Michigan...
CGTCCGCGATCACCACCACGTCCACGAGATTCCCGGCTCCCAGCAATGCGGCTTCGGACTCCGCCGGGACGACGCCGATGATCTGGCCGGCGCCCGCCTCGCGGGCAGCGGCGGCCGACAGCGACCCGCTCTTGCCCGCCGCGCCGAGGATCGCCACGACGGGACCGCCCTCCCTGGCGCCTTCCCCTCCCCCGCCAGCGCCAGGCCCTCCGCCCGCCCCGGTTCCCTCAGCCACATGCCGCGTACGCCACTCCCGCACCACGCGCCCGGTAAGCGCGGGCGCCCCGCAGACGTCCATCACCGACAGCGCCAGCGGGACTGGCAGGTCGTCGGGGAGGATGGCGGCGATCGAGCGGGCGAACAACGTGGCGGTGGCATCGCACGGGACCTGCTCGGACAGGCCGTCCCAGCTGGCCAGGCCGTCATGGATCTCCAGCGGGGTGAGCGTCAGCGACACCAGCGTGGCGACCCGGTCGCCGGGCTTCAGGCCCAGTGGGGACTGCGGCCCGGCCTCGGTGACGACGCCGGTGAGCATGCCGCCCGACCCCGTGACGGGATTGTGCATCTTGCCGCGGCTGGCCACGATCTCGCAGACCGCGGCGCGGATCTTCGCGCCGTCGCCGCCGTGGGCATCGTGCAACTGCCGGTACGAGGCGGCGTCCAGGTTGAGCCGATCAGCCCGGATGCGGACCTCATCTGGCCCGGCCGACCCACCGGGATCCAGCCGCCACGCCGCTTGCGGCAGCACGCCCGAACTCGCCTCAGCGGTGTCGGCGACCCGATGCAGCCCCAGTGACCGCGCTAGCTCCATCCTGCGCACCCCTTCCCAAGGGATGGTTACCCCGGATTCAACCTGGAGAAAATCTTCCTTGAGATTTAGAATTATCACGAAGATCCTAAGCCGTCCGGGAGGCTCCGTGGAAGATCAGCCGTACGCCTACCGTCGGCGCGAGCTTACCGAGCCGGACTGGCGGCGCCTGCCCGGCTGGGCCGCCGTCACCCCGGCGCAGTGGGAGTCGGCGCAGTGGCAGCGCGCGCACTGCGTGAAGAACCTGCGCCAGCTGCGGGAAGTCGCCGGCCCGGGGCTGTCGGACGCGTTCTTGGCCGACGCCGAGCGCGACCAGCGCGAGGCGGCGACGATGTCGATGCTGATCCCGCCGCAGATGCTGAACACGATCGCGCCGTCGACCGGGCCTGGCGACGGCGCGGCCTTCACCGAGGCCTGGTACGCCGACCCGGTGCGCCGGTACATGCTCCCGGTGTTCAGCGACCGGCGGCCGGACTGGCCCTCGCACCCCTATGCCCAGCGGGACTCGCTGCACGAGGCGGAGATGTGGGCGGTCGAGGGGCTGACCCATCGCTACCCCACGAAGGTCTTGGCGGAGCTGCTGCCGACGTGCCCGCAGTACTGCGGGCACTGCACCCGGATGGACCTCGTCGGCAACTCCACCGCCCAGGTCACCAAGCACAAGCTGACGATGACCCGCGATGACCGGCTCGCCGCGATGCTGGACTACCTCACGGTGACCCCTGGCGTCCGGGACGTGGTCGTCTCCGGCGGGGACGTGGCGAACCTGCCGTGGCCGCGCCTGGAGGCGTTCGTGGCGGCCCTGCTGGAGGTCGAGTCGGTCAGGGACATCCGGCTGGCGTCCAAGGCGCTGATGGGGCTGCCGCAGCACTGGCTGGCCGATGAGGTGCGCGCGGGGATGGAGCGGGTGGCCGGGATCGCCCGCTCGCGGGGCGTCTCGCTGGCGATCCACACCCACGTGAACTCCGCCCAGTCGGTGACGCCGCTGGTGGCGCGGGCGGCGGCGGCGATGCTGGCGGCGGGCGTGCGGGACGTGCGCAACCAGGGCGTGCTGCTGCGCGGGGTCAACGACAGCCCCGCCGCCCTGCTCGACCTGTGCTTCGCGCTCCTGGATGAGGCGCGGATCATGCCGTACTACTTCTACCTGTGCGACATGATCCCCGGATCGGAGCACTGGCGGCTGACGCTCGCCGAGGCGCAGGCCCTGCAGTCGGCGATCATGGGCTACCTGCCCGGATTCGCCACCCCGCGCATGGTCTGCGACGTCCCCTACGTCGGCAAGCGCTGGGTCCATCAGGTCGCCCGCTACGACACCGTGCGCGGCATCTCCTACTGGACCAAGAACTACCGCACCGGCATCGAGGCGGGCGACGACCTGGCCCTTACCCGCGAGTACCCCTACTACGACCCGGTCCACACCCTCCCCGAGGAAGGCCGCGCCTGGTGGCGTGACCAGGAAGGCGCCCTCGCCGGCTAACCCGCCTGTCACCGCCCCCGACTCAACTTGCTGTTATCATAATCGAATAAATTTCTTTGTGCTACCTGCATCATTCGGAGTTGATGGGTGACATAATAGACAGTGGATCCGTTGAGAGCGCCGGCGAAGGCCGGATGCGAGCCAGCCGCGGGCGGCTCGCCAGCCCCGGATCGCGATTCCCGCATCGGGGAGGTGATCCGGGATGTGCACCCATGGCGATGGGATGCCCGGCGATGCCGCTGAGGCGCTGCGGAACATCAGCACGGCCCTGGATCACCTCAACGGCCCGGCCGGGGTGGCCGTCCTGGAGGCGGCCAGGCAAGGCGACGTGCTGGCGGCGCTCGCGCAGGTCACCGCGAAGCTCACGGCGGCCAGGGCGGCGGCGCTGTCCCGGTTCGACGCCGGGCGCGGGCACGACGCGGACGGGTACGGGTCCTCGGCGTCGTGGCTGGCCGCCAGGAACCGGGTGACGAGGAAGGCCGCGGCCGCGGACGTGCGGCGGATGCGCCAGCTCCGCCGGCACCCGCACATCGCCCAGGCGCTCGCCGCCGGCGAGATCAGTGAGTCCTGGGCCGCCGAGATGGCGGAATGGACCCGCAAGCTGCCCGCCGAGCTCCGCGCGGGCGTAGACAAGCTCCTCGTGGACACCGCCGCGGCCGGAGCGAACCTGGAAGACCTCGCCTTCGTGGCGCGCACCGCCTACGAAAGGTGGCGGCAGCAGTCCGGGGCCGACAACGACCCTAGCGACGGATTCGACGACCGCTACCTGAAGCTCGGCACCACCATCGACAACGCCGGCCGGGTGAACGGGGACCTGACGCCGGAGTGCACCGCCGCCCTCCAGGCTGTCCTGGACGCACTCGGCAAGAAGGCCGGGGCCGAGGACCAGCGCACCGAGCCGCAGCGGTGCCACGACGCCCTCCAGCTGGCCTGCGAGCTGCTGATCCGCGCCCAGATGGTGCCTGACCGCGCCGGGGCAGACACGCGCGTCGACGTCGTCATCGCTGTCTCCCAGTTGCGCGACATGCCCGGCGCCCCGGCGATGGAAAACGCCTGGCTTGCCGCGCTGGCAGGCCAGCATGCCCACCTGGCCGGCTCCGGCGCCCAGGCCGCCGCGTGCGACGCGATCACCACTCCCGTCGTCACCGGCTCTCCCGACCTGGCCGTCGTCGACCAGATGATCGCCATCATCGTCTCCTGCCTCAACGCGGCCGGACATGCCGTGACGCACGACGACACCGATGATGGCGATGCACCCGGGCCCGGGCCCGGGGCCACTTCCGCCAAGGCCCTGTCGCCGCAGGCGCGGCAGGCCCTGCGGCATGCGATCGCCAGGCTCGCCATCGACCTCGTCTCCGGGCCGAGCGGGCTCGCCGCGTTCCTCCGCCAGGGCTTGCTCGGCGAGCCGCTCAACAGCAAGCCGGTCATCCTCGACATCGGATACTCCGATCAGATCCCCGGCGCCATCCGCCGCGCCGTCGCCCTGCGCGCCCGGCATTGCGAATGGCCCGGCTGCCGCAGCCCCCTGGCGCACTGCGATATCCCTCACCTGCGGCACAGGAGCGACGGCGGACCCACATCAGCTGCCAATTGCGCCGCCGTGTGCCAATTCCACCACGACATTTGCATCCATCGGTGGAACTGGCGGCTCACCCTTCATCCAGACGGCACCACCACCGCCTACGGCCCGAGAGGCCAGGTCATCCACAGCCACGGGCCACCCGGTCGCGGGCCTTAGCCTGCCCGGAACGGCATCCCAAACGCCCCGCTAGTCGCGGCGTCAGCCTCGAATGTCGTACCCGCCTGCTAGGTTCCCAGGCACGTGCCACTCACCGAAGACGTGCACCCCTAGGAGGAGCGCGTGGACAAGGCAATATCTGACTCTGTAGCGGCGAAGCTCCGGTCAGCCTTCCCCGAAGGGACCTTCACGCAGGTGGATGTCCTGGGGTACGGCGATGACCCCGACGTGGAACCCGGGGAGACCGCGGTCCGGGCTTTCCTTGACCGGGCCGGGCACCCGGCCGGGACCTGGGATGACGACGAGGCGGTCCTGCAGGCATTCGAGAAGGCCAGCCACCAGGCGATCACGGCGCTGCATCGCGACGGCCGGCTTCCGTCCGTCGCATGGATCCACCTCATCCCGGATGCCCCCGGCCGGCGGGCCCCGGGCGCTGTCTTGTGGGGCTTCCCCAGCTTTTCCCTCGGACTGCGGACTGACGTGGCCGATGACGCCCTGGGGTTCGCCTCCGTGCGAACCAACCTAGGGCCCGACGACCTGGCGACGGTCGATGCCCTGATCACTGCGGGCATCGCGTCCACCCGTGCGGAAGTCATGCGCTGGGCCATCGGCCGCATCCGCGAGAACCCGGCATACGCCCAGGTCCAGGAAAGGGCACGCGAGATCAGCGAGTTCAAGGCCCAGTTCTAGCCCCCGAGGGGCCCAGCCGCGTAGCCAAGCTGGCGGCCCCGGCCCGCCGGCCCGCTAACGGGGCCGGCGGACGGGGGCGCCTCACGTGGTGGTCTTGGAGGCACCGCCTAGGTAGAGCTCGCCTATCTCGGGGTGGTTGAGGACTTCGGTGCCGGTGCCGGTCAGGCGGACGACGCCGTTTTCCATGACGACGCCGCGATGGGAGAGCTTGAGGCCGGCCCTCGCGTTCTGCTCGACCAGCAAGATGGTGGCGCCGTTGGCGTTCATCTGCCTGGCGGCGTCCAAGACGGACTTCAGCACCAGCGGGGACAGGCCCATGGAGGGCTCGTCCAGCAGGATCAGGGCCGGGTCCAGCATGAGGGCGCGCGCGAACTCCACCAGGCGCTGCTGGCCGCCCGACAGCTCGCCTGCGCGCTTGCCAGCCCACTCCCTGACCTGGGGGAACAGGTCGAAGACGGCGTCGATCCGCTTGGCCACCTGCGCACGGTCGGACAGGATGTAGCCGCCGAGGTCGATATTCTCCCGGACCGTCATGTCCTTGAACAGGCTGTGGTTCTGCGGCACCTGGACGACGCCCAGCTTGAGGATCTGGCGGGGCGACTTGCCGGTGAGCTTCTCCCCGTTCAGGGCGACGGTGCCCAGGCGCGGCCTGAGCAGCCCGCTGATCGCCTTCATCAGCGTGGACTTGCCAGCCCCGTTCGGGCCGACGACGCAGGTGATCTGGTTCGCCGGGACCTCGAAGGTCACGCCGCGCAGCACGTCGCCGCCGCCGTAGCCGGCCACCACGCCATCCAGGGCGAGCGCTGCCTCACTCATCGGGCTCCTCCTCTTCAAGATCAGCGCCGAGGTAGGCGTCCAGCACGCGCTTGTCGCTGCGGATCATCTCCGGCGGGCCGCTCACCACGGCCGCTCCGGACTCCAGCACGGTGATGGTGGAGCACAGGCCCATCACGAACTCCATGTTGTGCTCGACGATGAGGAACGTCTTGCCCTGGGAGTTCAGCTCGCGGATGCGGTCGGCGATGAGGTTGATCAGCGTCGGGTTCACCCCGCCGGCCGGCTCGTCGAGCAAGATCACCGCCGGGTCGGCGACGAGCACGTAGGCGAGCTCCAGCAGCTTGCGCTGCCCGTAGGACAGCGAGCCAGCCAGCAGGCCCGCGTGCCGGTCGATGCCGACGAACTCCAGCAGGTCCATCGCGCGCTGCCGCACGGTGTGCCGCTGTTGCCGCTTGTGCTGGGCGGCCACCAGCATGTTCTCGAGCACGGTCAGCCGGGGGAAGATCCGGGTGAGCTGAAAGGTCCGGCCGAGCCCGGCGGCGAACACCTTGTCCGGTGCCGCGTTGGTGATGACCTGGCCGGCGAAGTGCACCTGCCCCTCGTCAGCCCGGTCGTACCCGGTGATGACGTTGAACAGCGTCGTCTTGCCGGACCCGTTCGGCCCGATAAGGCCCGCGATCGTTCCCTCGTCGACGGAGCTGGCGGCACCGTTCAGCGCCTGGACGCCGCCATAGGCCTTCTTGATCCCCTCGGTGCGCAGCACGGCGGTCACCGGGCACCTCCCTTGCTCGCGCGCGACGCCGGCGGGGCGTCGGCGGTGGCGCCGGCCGGGGACGCGGCGCTGGCCGCCGCCGCCCCCCCGGCTGATCCCGCGGTGGCGGCACCCGCCGCGACCGGAACCACGGCCGGGCGGCCCCGGGTTCGCAGCCGGGTGATCCACTCGCCGCCCGTCGGGACGATGCCGCGCGGCACGAACAGCACGATGACCAAGAAGACCGCGCCGAGCAGGATCTCGCTCAGGTACCCGCCGGAGAACTGGGGCTGGGTGTTCAGCCACAGCGTGCCCGGCTCGATGATGAGCGCGCCGAGCACCGGCCCGGTGATGGAGCCGTACCCGCCAAGGAACGCCATCAGCACGACCAGCAAGTCGAACAACGGGTCAAAGCCGGTCTGCGGCTCGACCTGGTTGATGTAGTAGAACCAGATGGATCCGATCATGGCGGTGATCGCGCCGGACAGCACGAACGCGGTGAGCTTGACCCGCATCGCGCGGACGCCAAGGCCGCGCGCCCGGTCCTCATCGTCCCTGATGGCCCGCAATTGCAGGCCGAACCGGGACCGGCGGACGGCGACGGCGATGGCGATCGTCGCGCCCGCGAACGCCAGCGCGATGTAGTAGAAGGGCGTGTTGTACCCCGATGACGGCCAGTTGAGGAACGGGGAGTTCAGCCCGGCCGACCCGCCGGTCAAGGACCGCAGGTTGAACGCCGCCAGCTGGAAGATGAAGAAGACGGCGATGGTGATCACGATGAACGTGTGCCGCCGTACCCGCAGCGCGATCAGCCCGAAGACCACCGCGATCACCGCGCCGACGACGGCGGCGAGCGGCAGCAAGGCGAACACCGTGGTGCCCTGGACGTTCCAGTCCCTGGCGGCGATGCCCATGGCGTACGCGCCGCTGCCGAAGAACACGGCGTGGCCCAGCGAGATGTAGCCGGAGTTGCCGGAGAAGATGTTCCACGCGCTGGCCACGGTCACGAAGATGAGCGCCAGGACGCCATAGTTGGTGACCGCCGGGTTGGTGAACACCTTGGGGAAGGCGACCGCCGCCGCGACCAGCAGGACAAGCAGGAAAGCCCGAACGAGCCATGGGCGACTGTCGCGGGTCACTGGGCTCGCACCGCCTTCCGGCCGAGGAACCCAGTCGGGCGGATGAGCAGGACCAGCACCAGCGCGGCGTAGAAGACCGCGATCGCCCAGGTTGGCTGCCAGATGGTCACGACGGACTCCAGGGTCAGCATGAACACCGACGCCGCGAGCGCGCCGCCGATGCTGCCCAGCCCGCCGAGGATGATGATCGCCAGCAGCCGGGAGATGAGGTCATAGCCGCTGTTGGGGTTGAAGGCGTTGGTCGCTCCGAAGAACATGCCGCCGACGGCGGTGACCGCCACGCCGATGCCGAATGTGAGCGCGGCGACGCGGTTCACCTCGATGCCCACGAGCCGGGCGGCGTTCTCGTCTTGCATGGTGGCCCGGACGCTGCGGCCGAGCCGGGTCCGGTACAGCAGCAGGTAGAGCGCCACCACGAGGCATACCGCCACGATGAACCCGTAGATGAAGATCCAGGGCAGGTAGAAGCCGAAGATGTGCACGCTTGAGGTGGTGTAGGAGGCCTGCAGCTGCACGTCGTCGGCACCGTAGGCCTTGTAGAGGATGCCCTCGATGATCAGCGCCACGGCGTAGGTGACCAGCAGGGTCATCGAGGTCCGCTCGGTGCCGCGCAGCCGCCTGATGAACGCCCAGTGGATCACCACGCCGATGATGAACATGACGGGGATCGTGATCAGCAGCCCGGTGAACAGGTCGATGTGCGCCCTGGTGGACAGGCTGTAGCTAAGGTAGGCGCCCAGGATGACCAGGACGCCCTGGGCGATGTTAATGATGTCGAGGACGCCGAAGATGAGCGTCAGGCCGACGGCCATGAGCGCGTACACGCCCCCGGTGAGTATCCCGTCGACGATGGCGTGAATTAGTTCCCGCGCCATGTAGTTGGTGCTCCGTCCTGGTCGGTGAGGCCCCAGGGGCGGGGATCCCCGGTTGTTTCCCGGGGTCCCCTGGGGTGAAAGGGGCCGGCCCCTGTGCCAGGGGCCGGCCTCGGGGACGTTGACTCCTACTTGGTCCAGGCCGGCTTGGTGGCGAGGATGGAGACGGATCCCGGCGAGCCGAGCGGGAGGACCTGGGAGTAGGTGCCGCCCTTCTGCCACTGGAAGATGAACGCGGCCGCGGCGGTGTTGCCGCCCAGGCTGTCGAACTTCACCGGTCCCTGCACGCTGGTCAAGCTGGTGGCCTGGTGCAGGTAGGTGATGATCTTGCCGTTGTCGGTGCCGCCGGTCGCGGTGATCGCCTGGGCGGCGATCTGGCCGACCGCGTACGCCTCGGCGACGTCGGCGTTGACGTCCGAGGCGGTGCCGCCGTACTGCGCGACGTACTCCTTGACCATGGCCTGACTGTCGGGGTTGGCGTACGACGGGTACCAGCCGTTGGGCACCATTACTCCGGTCGCGTTGCCCGCCCCGACGGCCTTGGTGAAGTCCGCGCCCTGGTCCGGGCCGGCCGCCGCGATGAACATCTTCGGCACGTAGTGCTGCTGCTCGAAGGCCTGCATGAACGCGCCGACGGTCGGCACGTCGGTCGAGCCGAGCACCACCAGGTCCGGGGCCTTCCCGGCGACCTGGTCAGCGGCGGGCGTGTAGGCCGCCACCTCCGCCGGGAAGATCTTGGAGTACACCGTCTTGACGCCCAGCGCCTCCAGCTTGGACTGGGCGAGCTGGACGGGCGGGTCGGCGAACGGGTCATCGGCCATCGGGTAGGCGGCGGTCTTGGGCCGCTGGGCCGCCGGCAGCGAGGCGATGTAGTTCACGAACGGCACGAGCTCGTCCGCGATCGGCAGGCTCACGTCGAACACGTTGTGGTCCGCCTGGTTCTGCGGGGTGTTGAACACCGACGGCGCGCCGCCCGCCCCCTCGATCAGGGCGTATCCGGCCCGCGCGGCGACCGCCGAGGATGGCCCGGTGATCAGCGACGAGAACGGCCCGAAGGTCAGGTCAACGTGGTCGGTGTTGATCAGCGTCTGGTAGTTGGTGACCGCCTGGGTCGGATTGCTCGCGTCGTTCAGAACGGTGATCTTGACCTGCCGGCCGAGGATGCCGCCCTTGGCGTTGACGTCCTTGGCCCACAGGTTGTAGCCCTTCTGGAACGCCTGGCCGTCGGCCGAGAAGTCGCCGGTCAGTGACAAGGACGCGCCGATCGTGATCGGCGCGCCGCCGCCGGCCGCGCTGGAAGGCGCGCTGGATGACGAGCTCGGCGCGCCGCTGCTCGTGCTGCTACTGCTGCTAGTGCACGCCGCGAGACCGCCTGCGGCGACCACCGCGATGGCGCTGAGCGCCAACGCTTTCGTGGAGAGCCAGGGGATTGCAGGCCTCATGCCAAGCCTCCGGTTCAGTTGTCAGTCTTCGTCAGGGGTAAGCGCGCCGGACGAGCCCGCGTGCTCAGGGTTGTTCATCAAGCCGGCCGGCTTCGCGCCGGCGGGCGTTCACTGCGGCATCCAACCACGACACGGGGAGCGCCACAATCGTTTGCATAGAATATTTGCAACTGAGCGTGCCCTCCGTCCCTGGAGTATGTCAATGCCGGATGTCTATTCTGTTACACATCCGCGGGTTAGCCGTGGCAATGCCCCGAAGTCGCCAGCCTGCCTCACCCCGAAAACAACAGGAACCTCAGCGGGCGCACATACTATGCGGGTGCCCACGACTCAAGAAATATCACTCAACGTAATTGCAATCGTGTGCACTTTCTTAAGTTCTGACTAAGAAGTCGCTAAAATGTCGTTAGTTCAGGCCAGGCGGCGGACGTGGACCGCCCTGCGCGCGCCGGCGCCCGTCGCGGAAGAGGCCGCCGTCGAGCCGCGCGCCACCAGCTCAGGGGCCAGGTAGAGGATCTTCAGCGGGCCGGCGTCCCCGTCGATCCGCTCCATCAGCAGCTTGGCCGCCTCCGTGCCCAGCTGGTAGTGCGGGAACCGGATGGTGGACAGCGGCGGGCGCAGCCGGTCGATGAACGGCATGTCGTTGAACCCCATCACCGAGATGTCCTCCGGGCAGCCCAGGCCCAGGTCCTCCAGCGCGGTATAGCAGCCGATCGCGAGCATGTCGTTGGCCGCCATGATCGCGGTCAGGTCGCCGCCGCGCGACAACAGCTCCGCGCAGCAGCGCACGCCCTCCTCAACCGAGTAAGCGGCCGCGTACACGATCTGGTCCTGGCCGACCTCCAGGCTGCTCGCCCGCGCGCCGTCGGTGAAGCCGCGCAGCCGGGCGATGCCCGTCGAGATCTCCTGCGGTCCGGCGATGTGCCCGATCCGGGTGTGCCCGAGCGAGGCCAGGTGCGCGACCGCCGCGCGCACCCCCTGCTCGTTGTCGACCGAGACCGA
>Ga0157369_10010247_pt1 | contig 10696 bp, 8 predicted proteins | sample C25metaG_FD_113461 | JGI IMG/M metagenome (GOLD analysis project Ga0157369, IMG submission 113461) | Corn rhizosphere microbial communities from Kellogg Biological Station, Michigan, USA - C2-5 metaG | ecosystem: Host-associated > Plants > Roots > Rhizosphere > Soil | place: USA: Michigan...
CTTACGAAAAGGAGTTTCGCGTACGTTTCCGTATCGACGGTGTGTTGCAGTCCATTATGTCGCCGCCGATCAAGTTGAAGGACGCCATTACTTCGCGCTTGAAAATCATGGCCAAGCTCGACATCAGCGAGAAGCGCTTGCCGCAAGATGGCCGCATCATGCTGAAGATGCACATCGGGGGACGCAAGAAGCAGCTCGACTTCCGCGTGAGCACGTTGCCGACGCTATGGGGCGAGAAGATTGTGCTGCGGTTGCTCGATAAAGAAAATCTACGGCTCGACATGACTAAGCTCGGCTTCGAATCGGAGTCGCTGGTCAAATTCGAAAAAGCGATTCTAAAGCCCTACGGAATGGTGCTGGTTACGGGGCCAACCGGATCTGGAAAGACCAACACGCTGTATTCGTCCATTGCGCGTTTGAACACTCCCGATACCAACATCATGACCGCGGAAGACCCGGTCGAATTCCAGTTGGCGGGCGTAAATCAGGTGCAGATGAAGGAGCAGATTGGCCTGAACTTCGCGGCTGCCTTGCGAGCATTTCTGCGGCAGGACCCTAACATTATTCTGGTCGGCGAAATCAGAGACTTCGAAACCGCGGAAATCGCGATCAAGGCCGCCCTGACCGGTCACCTGGTGCTCTCGACTCTTCACACCAATGGCGCTCCGGAGACCATCACGCGGCTCATGAATATGGGTATTGAACCGTTCCTGGTTGCGACCTCCGTCCACCTGATTTGCGCGCAGAGACTAGTGCGCCGGGTATGCAAAGAGTGCGCTGAGGCGGTGGAGGTTCCCGTCCAGACGCTGATCGAAGAAGGTTATACGCCGGAGGAAGCCAAGACGGTGAAGATCCAGAAAGGAAAAGGCTGCAGCGTCTGCAATAACACCGGCTACAAGGGCCGGGCCGGCCTTTATGAAGTTATGGAAGTGGATGATGAGATCAAGGAGTTGGTGCTGGTGGGTGCGTCGGCTGTCGAACTTAAGAAGAAGGCCATCGAGCGAGGGATGATCACGTTGCGCCGCAGCGGCTTGATCAAGGTAGCCGCAGGAGTGACGACGCTCGAGGAAGTGGCTCGCGAAACGATCCACTGAGTAAAGACAAATTCGTGAAAAGAGGAAAACCCGATGTCGCTTTCGTTAAGTGATCTGTTGAAACGGATGTTGGAGATGAGTGGCAGCGATCTGCACATCACCACCAACTCGCCGCCGCAAATCCGCGTCCATGGCCACCTGGTGCCGCTCGACCTTCCGCAGATGACACCGGCCGAGACCAAGCAGCTGGCCTATAGCGTCATGACTGACTCGCAGAAGCATCGCTTCGAAGAGCATCTCGAGCTTGACTTCTCATTCGGATTGAAAGGCCTGGCCCGCTTCCGTGCGAACGTGTTCAACCAGCGCGGCGCCACCTCGGCTGTTTTCCGCGTCATTCCATTTGAGATTAAGAACTTCAATCAGCTCGGATTGCCGCCAGTGGTGGCCAAGCTATGCGAAAAGCCGCGGGGTCTGGTTCTTGTCACCGGCCCTACGGGTTCGGGTAAGTCCACGACCCTCGCGTCGATGATCGACAAAATCAACGCCGAGCGTCACGACCATATCTTGACGATTGAGGACCCGATCGAATTCGTCCACATGAACAAGAACTGCGTCGTCAACCAGCGTGAATTGCATGCTGATACGAAAAGCTTTGGTGACGCATTGCGCGCTGCACTCCGTGAAGATCCAGACGTGGTGCTGATCGGCGAAATGCGAGACCTGGAAACCATTGAGTCTGCGTTGCGTATCGCAGAAACCGGCCACCTCACTTTTGGAACCTTGCATACCAACTCGGCGTCTTCGACCATCAATCGTGTGATCGACGTATTTCCCGCGCACCAGCAGGCTCAGATTCGAGCCCAGCTGTCATTGGTGTTGGAAGGGATCATGTGTCAAAGCCTGTTGCCGACGGCGAATGGCAAGGGCCGCGCCATGGCAATGGAAATTCTGGTGCCGAATGCTGCGGTACGAAATCTGATCCGCGAAGACAAAATCCACCAGATTTATTCGGCCATGCAGTCCGGACAGGAGAAGTTCGGAATGCAGACATTCAATCAGGCTCTGGCAACGCTGTATTTCCAGAAGCAGATCACGCTGGAAGTGGCACTGGCGCGATCCAGCAATCAGGACGAGTTGCAGGAAATGATCAACCGGGGCGCCGGGCTCCGGCCCGGTATAGGCTCGACCGCTGCTAAAGGAACAGCAACCGGTAAGCATTAGAAGCCAGCAATTAGACATCAACGGTAAAAGGAACAAGAGAGGGAACCATGCCAGTTTTTACATTTTCGGGGAAAACCGCTTCCGGTGAGAAAATTTCCGGCGAACGCACGGCCGCGAACAAGCAGGCGCTCGCCAACCAGTTACGCCGCGAACAGATCGCAACGCCCACCATCCGGGAAAAGGGCAAGGAATTTGCCATGCCCACGTTCGGTTCGGGGAGGGTCAAGGTCAAGGAGATCGCGATCTTCTTCCGCCAGTTCTCGGTCATGATCGATGCCGGTCTGCCACTGGTGCAGTGTCTGGAAATTCTTGGGGCCAATCAGGAAAACCCAACTTTCCAGAAGACGCTCACCGGGGTTCGTACCACGGTTGAAGGTGGCGCCACCCTGGCCAACGCCATGCGCCAGTACCCCAAAGTGTTCGACGATTTGACCACGAACATGATCGAAGCCGGTGAAACCGGCGGTATTTTGGACATCATTCTGCAACGCCTGGCCACTTATGTAGAAAAGGCGGTCAAGCTGAAGTCTGCGGTCAAATCAGCTTTGATCTACCCCATAGCGGTGGTCTCGATGGCGGCGCTTATTGTAGGCGCGCTGCTCAAGTGGGTTGTCCCAATCTTTGCCAACATGTTCGTTGGTCTTGGCGTTTCATTGCCGCTGCCTACGCGTGTGGTCATCGGGCTCAGCGCCTTCATTGGACAGTTCTGGTGGTTCTTCATTATCGGCGCGGTCGGGATATTTTTCGGCTTCAGGCAAATCCGCAAGAACCCGCGCGGGAAATACTGGATGGACTACTGCATTCTGAAGCTGCCGATCCTCGGATTGCTGCTCCGGAAAATTGCAGTGGCCCGCTTTACCCGAACCCTGGGCACGCTGATTACTTCAGGCGTTCCGATCCTTGAGGGATTGTCCATCACCGCTCGCACCTCTGGAAATGCTGTGCTCGAAGAAGCCCTCCTGAAAGTACGGAAAGCGATCGAAGAAGGCCGCACTATTGTTGATCCTCTACGCGAATGCGGGGTATTCCCCAATATGGTTACGCAGATGATCGGAGTGGGCGAAGCCACCGGCGCCATGGATTCGATGCTCCAGAAAATCGCGGACTTTTACGAAGATGAAGTGGATGCTGCCACCAAAGACATGCTCGCGATGCTGGAGCCGGTGATCATCGGCATTCTGGGCGTATCAGTCGGCGGCATCGTGATTTCGTTGTATATGCCGCTGTTCTCGATGATTTCCAAGCTGTCTGGATAATGAAAACCGGTCAGACCAGGGGCTCACCGCGTGGGCCTCTGGATTTTGAAATGGTCAGACGAAGTACGTCGCGTCAAGCCTGAGAGCGGCAATGCCTACTGATTTCGACAAACAGATTTGGCTGGCGTGGCTGGTGAAGGTCCGCATCTTCATCCTCACCGTACTGCTGGGAATTGAGCTGGCGATAGCCCAGTTCACGCCGGTTACATTTCCCGTCCGATTATTCGTTGACGCCATTCTTCTGGCATACACCATTTCAGTCTTTCACCTGTTACTGCTGCATTTCTGGAACGACCCAAAGTTGCAAGCCTCGCTGCAAATCGGCACCGACCTGCTGCTGGTTGCTTTACTGATCTACGTGACTGGTGGTGTGGATAGCTCGCTGAACTTTCTATATCCGTTAGTCATTATTGTCGCCAGCATTCTTCTTTCACGGCGTTGGGCCTATGTGACGGCTGCACTTGCCTTCATTCTGTACGCCACGATCCTTGAGCTCTCGTTTTACCGCATCGTGCCATCGTACATGGAAAGCAATCCTGATCCGCGCCGTTTGCAGGCCATCATTTTCGTTAATCTGTTCGGTTACATTGCCGTGGCTTATCTGGCAGGCCTGCTGTCAGCCAAACTGCGACTGGCTGACACACGTCTTCGTTATACCCGCGGCGCTCTCGAAAGTCTGCAGGCCCTCCACGAAAACATTATTCGCTCGACCAGCAATGGACTGATAACCACCGGTCTCGACGGACGTATTACGCTGGTGAATCCTTCGGCGGAGAAGCTGCTTGAGCGCACTGAACAGGAACTTCTCGGAGAGCCGGTCGCACCATTGTTCCAGGACCCGCTGCCGCAGCCGGCTACAGGGATCGCTCACGGTGAAGTCCGATTTGTCGCGCGCAATGACTTCCGTAAGACTTTCCGCATTGTAGTTTCAGACCTGAAGGTTTTTGAACGCGGCACCGTAGGATTGGTTTATACGCTGGATGATTTAACGCAAATTCGCCGGCTTGAGCGAGAAGTAAGAATGCAGGACCGCCTGGCGGCCGTGGGCAGGCTTTCCGCTGCGATCGCACACGAAGTTAGAAATCCGCTCACTTCGATTGCTGGCTCTGCCAGTCTGCTGGCCGAAATGCCTGATCTGAACGACGACCACCGACACTTGCTGCAAATCGTGACTCGCGAGTCGGAACGGCTGAACGGCATCATCACCGATTTTCTGGCTTATTCCCGCAACAAGAAGTACAACTTCGTGACCGTTGACCTCATACCTTGCCTGGAAGACACACTTACTCTGTTGCAACACCGCATGTCCGCGCAGAGCACCGGGATCAATATTGAGCGGCAATACTCAGCTAATAAGGCGGTCGTAATTGCCGATGGCGACCGTATGAAGCAGGTGTTTTGGAATTTTTGCGAGAACGCGGTGCGTGCCATGAAAAAAGGCGGTACGCTTACGGTTGCCATTGAAGACCTCGGCCCCGACTGGCAGCTCAGTTTTTCCGATACCGGGCCCGGTATGAGCCCACAGATGGCGGAGAAGGTATTCGAGCCATTTCAATCGCAATTTGAAGGTGGTACGGGGCTAGGCCTCGCCATCGTTTACCAGATTGTGCAGGCGCACGAAGGCAAGGTCTGGGTGCGCTCCAAGGCCGGCCAGGGCTGCACGTTTGTGCTTCGCGTACGGAAAGCCGGCCAGGCGGCACAGTTGGCGCAAGCAGCCTCGCTGGAAATAGGGGAACCAGCGCGCGCCGAGGCCGCCCCCGAGCGACTGATCGGAGAGGGCGCTCATGCCTAATATCCTGATCTGCGATGACGAGCGTTCGATTTGTGAAATGCTCGACATCACCCTGCGCCGCGAGGGTTACAAAGTTGAGACGGTGAACTCGGGCGAAGCCGGTCTGAGAAAGCTTGATTCGGCTCTGTTCGATGTTGTTATTACAGACATCCGGATGCCCAACGTCAATGGCATCGAGGTGCTGCGTCATGCGCATAAGATCTCGCCCGACTCGGCGGTCATCCTGATCACAGCCGTGGACGATTATGAAGCCGCAGTGGAGGCCGTCAAGGCCGGAGGCGCGGCCGACTATATTCGCAAGTCGCCGGGCATGGTGGACGAGATTAAGTTGGCCATTCGCCGAGTGCTCGAGAAAGTCACACTCAGTCGCCAGAACTACGCTTTCAAGCGTGATGCGGCCACGCGCAACTCGCTTGACAACATCATAGGCGTCAGTCCGACGATCGAAAAACTGAAGCAGACGATCCGTACCGTGGCTTCAACTCAAAGTACCGTCCTGATTTACGGAGAGAGCGGAACCGGAAAAGAACTGGTTGCCCGCGCGGTCCATATTTGTTCGCCGCGTGCCACAGATCCCTTCGTTTCCATCAACTGCGGAGCGTTTCCTGAGACTTTGCTTGAAAGCGAACTGTTCGGCTACGTCAAAGGCGCGTTCACAGGGGCGACCCAGAATAAGCGCGGACTTTTCGAAGTGGCCAATGGCGGCACTATCTTCCTGGATGAGATAGGCGAGATGAGTCTCACGATGCAAGTCAAACTTCTGCGGGTATTGCAAGAGCGTTGCGTGCGGCCGGTGGGAGGCACGGAGGAGATTGCCATCGATGTGCGGGTTATTGCAGCGACGAATCGCGATCTGGAACACCAAGTTGCAAAGAGTGAGTTTCGTGAAGATCTCTATTATCGCTTGAGCGTGATTCCAATTACCGTGCCGCCCTTGCGGGACCGCCGGGAAGACGTACCGCTGCTGGTGAACCATTTCGTGAAGAAATATGCCGGCGGAGCGGGCAGAAACATCGCGCGAGTTGAGCCTGAATCTCTCTCAGCCTTGGCGCAATATCACTGGCCGGGCAACGTCCGGCAGTTGGAGAACACGATCGAGCGGGCAATTGCGTTAGAAACCGGTGACCAGCTTACCGTCGAGATGCCGGCTGAACGTCCGCGCGCCCGCGCAGCCGCCGCGGGAGCGGGCGGCGAAGTCATGTCGATCTCGCCGGGAACAGTATTGCCCGATGGTATGGACATGGAGAAATACGTTGCCGAAATCGAACGCTCTCTCTTGAAATCAGCGCTGCAGCAGGCCAATGGTGTACAGACCCGCGCCGCCGATGTGCTGAAGATTTCCTACCGATCGTTCCGACATTTGATGAAGAAGTACGAACTGTAGTCGCCGCTCGTCGCCTCTCCGTTGCCTCACCGAAAGAGCGCACAGATAGCGCGTATCATTAAAGCATGCTCCCTACACTCCGGTTCATGTGGAATGCAACCCGAGGTCACCGGCTCACTCCATGGCGGAGTCCATATTTGCTGTGGCGGATTGAGACGTACTGTGGCCTGAAAATGCAGCAGATCGGTTTCATCGAATTCTGGGAATTCCTCTGGCGGGAGCGCGGCAACCTGTGGCGGTTTCTCAGGTGGACAGCGGAGATGGAGCACTTTGTGCATCCGACGCAGAAAAGCGGCAGCTAAACGCTTCCTTAGCTTGCGTAATCGAACATCATGACTTCTGTACCTTGACGCGTCTTTGTAGAACCATTACTTTCGACTTGAGTCCTGGCTTGTGAGGTTGAATTGGCGCAGCGTCCTATCATTACCCTGACCACTGACTTCGGACTGAATGACCACTTTGTCGGCACGATGAAAGGCGTCATTCTCAAGATTGTTCCCAACGCCGAGATCGTGGACATCTGCCACTCGGTGCAGGCGTTCGACATTCTCGACGGTGCGCTGGCGCTGGCGCAGTCCTACTCTTACTTTCCGACACGGACGGTACACCTGGTCGTCGTTGACCCCGGCGTGGGCAGCGCCCGCCGGCCGATCATTGCCAGTTCCGAAGAGCAGAATTTTGTGGCTCCTGATAACGGAGTGCTGTCGCTGATGTATGCACGCGAAGAGCGGCTCAGCGTGCGGCACATCACCTCGGACCACTACTTCTTACAGCCGGTCAGCAATACTTTTCATGGACGCGATATTTTCGCGCCAATCGCCGCCTATCTGGCGAAGGGCGTGGACCATGAAAAATTCGGTCCCGAGATTACTGATTTTGTCCGCTTCAATGCGCCCAAGCCGAAGCCTGCTGACGCCAATACATTGCGAGGAGTGGTGCTGAGGGTTGACCGGTTCGGAAACCTGATTACGAACTTCACTCCGCAGGATGCACCTGCGCTTTTCCAGCAACAGCCGCCCACGTTCAAAATTGTTGTTGGCAAGCGCGAAATTTCCAGCTTGCGTCAGAGCTATGCCGAGGGCTCGCCGGGCGAGGTGTTTGGAATTCTCGGCAGCATGGGTTATCTTGAAATTGTTGCCAACCGTGGATCAGCGGCCCAGTTGGTCGGCAGCGGCAAAGGCACCGAGGTACAACTGATTTTTGAGGGCGCCTCCGCCGCTGTGAACGGGCATTAAAACTAGTCGATCCGGATATCTCCTGATCCTGTCTGCACCTCGACCGGTACGCCACCTCCGCCTACCTTGCCGCGGACTTCCTTGCGCCCAATTGTCCCCTGCACAGTCACCGGATGATTCAGATTGATGGACCCCGATCCAGTGTGCGCGTTCAAATCAAAAGAGGCATTTTGCGGAAAGCGCAGGTCGACACTTCCCGAGCCGGTATGGACTACCCATTCCCCTGTGGCCTCTCCGTCAGCCTTGATGTCGCCGCTGCCCGCTTGTGCCTGCAGCGAGCCGTGAACGTTGCGAAGTTCCAGGCCGCCGGAACCGGTTTCCGCCTTTACTGATCCAGGAGAGCTCTGATCAAGTGTGAGATGTCCACTGCCGGTCTGTCCATCAAATCCACCGGCGATATTCGAAGCGTGGATATCTCCGCTACCGGTCCGGGCAAAAACACTGCCTTTGACGGAGGACAACTCAACATTGCCAGATCCGGTGTGCGCGCGCAGGCCGGCGCCGATATCTGCGATCTTCAGGTTCCCTGAGCCGGTAGTTGCTTCTACCGGGCCTGCCAGACCTGAAAGTTCCTGGTTCCCGGAACCAGTTGAAGCGTGCAGTTGGGTCGTCGAAGGAACGGTGATTTCGTAGCTGATCGAGATGTTGTGTTTGAGTTCAGGATCATCGATGTGCCCGATGCGAATGTCATTACCACTTTGCTGAATGGGCGGATTATCCCGCAGCTTTTTGACTTTTTCTTCGGCATTCCCGCCGAACCACTCGCTGGCCTGAATGTGGCCGGTGACGCGCACTTCGTTGGTGCTTCCGGGATGAACACTTATCGATCCGGAGCCGGTTTCTACTTGCAGGTTCACGCTGCCGTTGACCTGCAAGGTGCGTTGAAAGTCGCCGCGTGCGGCGGCGAAGGCCGATGTTGTCAAAACGATTGCTGCGGCGGCTACACCCAGAACTGATGTGCGCAAGTTTCGCATGTTTTTAGACTCCGTCGTAAATTTCGATCAAAAAAGCGGGCACGGGGGAGAAACCCGTGCCCCAGTACCCGGCGAAAACCGGGACTCCATGAATCCGCTACTGCAATATGACTTGCTCGCCTTCATTTAGTCCCTTAAGGACCTCAGTCTTGGCGCCATTAGAAATGCCGATGTTAATTGCCACCTTGCGCTTGCCCTCTTTGCCCTTGGGATCCGGAACCTCGACCGAAGCGTTGCGGTCTTTGTCGTAGATGATAGATCCCTCTGGAATTTGCAGGACGTTCTTATGCTCGTCCAGAATAATTTCGGCGTTGGCGGTCATTTCGGCCTTTAGTTCGCCGCCCGGATTTTCGATCGAGACGCGCACTTCAAAGGTCGTGACGTTGTCTTTTTCTACGCCCATGGGCGAGATCTTGTTGACCACGCCTTTGAAAGTCTTGTCTTTAAATGATTCCACCTTGATTCGGGCAGGCTGTCCGAGATACACCCGCCCGATGTCGCTCTCGTCAACCTTGCCTTTGACGTACACCTCGCTGGTGTCGCCGATAGTCATAACCAGAGTTGCGCTCGATCCCAATACCAGAATCGAGCTGACTGCGTCGCCGACTTCAACATCGCGTGAGAGCACGATGCCGTCGATTGGAGATTGCAGATCGGTATAGCTCAACTGCTCATCGAGCTGTTTCAGATTTGCCTGGTCCTGCGCGACCTGTGCTTGCGCCTGTGCGATTTTGGCCTGGAGCACAGTCATCTGCGCCCGGGCTACGTTCTGCTTGTTTACCGCCATCCGGTAATCTTTTTCAGCATCATCAAGCGATGATTGCGAGACTACGCCGTCTTTCTGCATCTGCAGGTTGCGCTCGTAGGATTTCTTAAGGAGGGGCACGTCGGGGCCTTCAGCATCGACTTTGGAGCGTTCATAATCCGCCTGCGCTCCCTTTAAATTGGCTTGTGCGGCTTCGAGAGTGGCCCGTGCCTGCTCGACACCAGCTTCGATTTCAACTTTGTCGAGCTGAGCAAGTAGCTGGCCTTTCTTTACCCGGTCGCCGTACTCGACATAGAGCTTTTTCACAATGCCGCTGGCTTTGGATTTAACCTCAACCTTGGTAATGGGCTCGACTTTGCCGGTGGCTACTACACTCTTTGCCAGATCGCCCTTTTCCACCTTCGCAAGCTTCGACGGATCGATCTTGGTGGTGCCATGCGAGAAGGCCACGGCAACACCAACAATCAAAACGATGACAACCACGATGACCGAGCCAATGATGATTCGTTTGCGGCGTTTCTTACGCCCGTTAGTATTGCCGTTCACATCTCCTCCTGCAGAATCCTGATCTCCACCACGTTCATTGGTACGTACCTTTTTTGGGATTTGTTCCCGGGGCTAAGTTGATTTGTTTCGTTTATGGTTCGGTGGCCTATTGATTTAGACCGCCAGGAGCTAAAAATGGAAGCAGGGTACCAGTGAGAATTTCAGGAGGGTAACCGCCTAACAAAGGTCAGTGCTTCCGGAGCAACTCTAGTTTATCCCAGAGTTGCTGAAAGGAGCCTCGATCTTCACCGCGGATAGCTGAAGACAACGCATTACACTACGCGAAGGAAACCCCGGCACCTGCATTAGAGTTTCTTCGGGAATGCAGCGTAGGCCAGCATTATGTTTCCGTAAACTATTGATAGTAAGGATGTTGTCCCTTTACCAGAGTGACGCCAAGCGCGTATCGAAGTGTTAGAATTACTGCTCAAATGCTCGCCTTCGTGCTGCTCCGGGTATTGCTGGTCGTCTTCCTGGTCGCGGCTAAC
>Ga0157369_10010255_pt1 | contig 10691 bp, 8 predicted proteins | sample C25metaG_FD_113461 | JGI IMG/M metagenome (GOLD analysis project Ga0157369, IMG submission 113461) | Corn rhizosphere microbial communities from Kellogg Biological Station, Michigan, USA - C2-5 metaG | ecosystem: Host-associated > Plants > Roots > Rhizosphere > Soil | place: USA: Michigan...
CCAAGCCATCCATGGCGGCGACGAGCGACGCATCCGTCGGCGTGGATCACCCGTTCCTCGGTCAGCTCGAACTGCTCGCCGAGAATGGCCCGGACGGCGTCGTGCCAACGTCCTTGTTCTGCGAGAACGAGACGAACCACCAGCGCCTGTACGGCGCGGAGCCCATCACGCCGTATCCCAAGGACGGCATTAACGACCACGTGGTCAACGGAGCGGCGACCGTCAACCCGGAGCGGACAGGCACTAAGTGCGCATTCTGGTACAAGGTCACCGTCGCGCCGGGCGAGACTCGCGTGCTGCGGCTGCGACTGCGGCCGGCCCAGACGGCGGACGCGTTCGGCGACGCGTTCGACGACGTCATGGCGGCGCGCAAGTCCGAGGCGGACGAGTTCTACGCCGAGCTGACGCCGTCCACCGCGACCGTCGACGAGGCGCTGGTGATGCGGCAGGCGTTCGGCGGGATGCTGTGGAGCAAGCAACTGTTCTACTACGACGTGAACCGCTGGCTTGACGGCGACCCGACCGAGCCCGCGCCGCCCGGGCAACGGCTGAACGGGCGGAACTCCCGCTGGCGCAGCTTCAGCGCCTTCGACATCATGTCGATGCCGGACAAGTGGGAGTACCCCTGGTTCGCCAGCTGGGACCTGGCCTTCCATTGCGTGGCCCTGGCCCACGTCGACCCGGCCTTCGCCAAGTACCAGCTGATCTTGCTGTGCCGGGAATGGTTCCAGCACCCCAACGGCGCGCTGCCGGCCTACGAGTGGGACTTCGGCGACGTCAACCCGCCGGTGCAGGCGTGGGCGGCGCTCGAGGTGTTCGCCATCGACGGCGGCCGCGACATCGACTTCATCAGCCGCATCTTCGACAAGCTCCTCGTCAACTTCACGTGGTGGATCAACCGAGAGGACGCTGAGGGCAACAACCTGTTCGAGGGAGGCTTCCTCGGCCTTGACAACATCGGCCCGATCGACCGCTCGCACCTGCCAGTCGGCGGTCTCCTCGAACAGTCCGACGCCACCGGGTGGATGGGCTTCTATGCGGTCGCCATGGCCACCATGGCCGTGATACTCAACCGGTCCGGCCAACGGCCTGCCCGGGACCTGGCGGTGAAGTTCCTCGAGCACTTCGCCGCGATCGCCGACGCGCTCGACCACCTGGGCCTGTGGGACGAGCAAGACGGGTTCTACTACGACCAGCTCAAGACGCCGAGCGGACAGACCGTACCGGTGCGGGTGCGGTCGATGGTCGGCATCATCCCCGCGCTCGCCGCGGCCGTCATCACCGAGGACGACTTGCACATGTCCCTGGCGGCCGGCAAGCACTTCGCCGACTTCCTGATCAGGCATGAGATGACGGACCGGGAGAAGCTGAGCCAGCGCGGCCTGCTGCGCGGGGATCCTGGACAGCACCGGCTGCTGCTCAGCATCTGCGGCCCCGACCGTCTTGAAAGGCTGTTCAGCAAGCTGTTCGACGAACAGGAGTTCCTGTCCCCGCACGGGCTGCGCGCGCTGTCGGCCTATCACCGCGACCACCCCTGCGAACTACAGGTCGAGGGCATCACCGCGAGCGTTGACTACGAGCCGGCCGAGTCCACCACCTCCATGTTCGGCGGCAACTCCAACTGGCGCGGCCCGGTCTGGTTCCCGCTGAACTACCTCCTGGTCACCATTCTCGAGCGCTACCACCGGTTCTACGGCGACGACTACACAGTCGAGTACCCCACGGGATCCGGGCAGCACCTGAGCCTGGACAAGATCGCCGCCGACCTGTCGGACCGGCTGATCTCGATCTTCACCCAGGACAAGGACGGCCAGCGTCCCTGTTTCGGCGGGACCGAAGTCATGCAGAAAGACCCCGCCTGGCACGAGAACCTGATCTTCAGCGAGTACTTCCACGGTGACAACGGTGCCGCGATCGGCGCGTTCCACCAGACCGGTTGGACCGGCGTGGTCGCCGACCTGATCCGCCGCAGGCACGGTGAGGTCGAAACTGTCGGAGACGTCATCCGGCGGATCATGGCCCAGGAGGCTGGACGGTGACCAGCCAGTAAGGCCACGCGCCGTGGGAAGAGGCCAGGGCGGCCCGGCGTCCCCCGCCTAGACGTTGACGGGCGTCCCCTTGGGCAGCCGGACGAACGGTGAGCCGGTGCCGGGGGCGAAGGGTGGCGTCCGGTCCTGGATGAGGAAACCGTCCGCGCCGGCCAGGCCCTGCGCGTCCAGGCCGGTGTCGTGCACCGGGGACGCCTGCTTCGGCTTGACCTGCCGGATGAAGTCGATCGCGTGCCCGAACTTGGTGAAGAGCCCGAACTCGGGGACGAACAGCAGGTCAACGGGCGTGTGCGGGTCGGTGTAGGCGTCGCCGGGATGGAAGACCCGGCCCTCGAACAGAAAGCCGGTGTTGCGCACCTGGGTGACGTCCGGGTGGATGGGCGCGTGCCACTCACCGTGACCGTGAACCTTGATCCCGCCCACGGTGAACGCCTCCCCCGGGCCGATCACGTGCACCGTGGCCCCGGAGCCGTCCAGGAGCGCGGCGACGTCCTTGTTGGTCCAGACCGGCAGTCCGGGCCGGGTCTTTAGCCGGCCCGCGATGAGGCTGGGCAGGAAGTGGTCGCCGTGCTGGTGGGTGATCAGCACGGCGTCCGCGTCGTCGAGGGCGTTGGCCGGCGCGACGATGCCCGGGTCGATGACCGCGACGAAGCCGTCCTTCTCAAGGCGGAAGCACGAGTGGCCCAGCCAGGTGAGCAGCAGGGCGCCGCTTACTGGAATGGGCGCTGCGGCCGTGGCCGCGGCGGCGGTACCGGGAGGGGATGCCGCGGCCACGGCCGCCGCGGCCACCGGGATGGCCGCGGCGCCGGATAGCAGGCGGCGGCGGCTCAGTTGGGGACGAGAGGCTGATTCGGGCATCGCTGACTCCAGGTGAGGGGGCTAGAAGGGGGGACTGGTTCGCGATCGTCAGGCGTCGAGGGTGCGCGGGAGGCCGAAGCGGGCCAGGTTGCTGTTGTCGAAGCGGGTAATCGCGCTGACCTGGCGGCCGGACAGGGCGACAACCATCAGGCCGCTCGCATGCAGGATGGCGGAGCGGGGATCGTGCACGTAGATGCCGAACGCCGGCTGGCCGTTCGCGCGAGTCGCCACGAGCCGGTAGCGCAGCCCCCGGCCGAACAGCAAGGACAACGCCCGTCCGGCCACCTCACGGCCCTGGTACTCGAACGGCGCGGGCGGCATCGTCAGCCACACGTCCTCGGCCAGCAGGCTGATGATGGCGTTGACGTCGCCCGCCGCATACGCCGCGGTGAGCTGCCGGACCAGGTCGCGCTCGGCCCGCGAGCCCGGCGGGCGGCGGTTCACGGTCCGGCGTGCCCGCCGCCCGCCGCGCCAGGGTCGCCCGCGCGCTTGAGTGCGCTGGCCACCGACTCGGTCGTGGCCTGGAGGATGCCCGCGGTCTCGGCCCGGCTGAAGCCGAGCACGTCGCACAGCACGATGACGGCGCGCTGGCGGGGCGGCAGCAGTTGCAGCGCCGTGATGAACGCCAGGGAGATCGCCTCCGTGGCCTCGAATCGTGCCTCTGGTCCTGGCTCGGGGCCGGTCAGCTGGTCGAGTAGCAGGTCGGGATATGGTTCGAGCCACGGGACGTCGCCCAGCCGGGTCGGCTCGGGCGGGTCGGGCCATGACTGCGGGCCGTCCATCGCCACCCTCCGGCTTCTGGCGCGCAGGGCGTTGAGGCAGCGGCTGGTGGCGATCCGGTACAGCCAGGTGCGGACCGAGGCACGCAAGTCCGCCGTCACGGTGTGTCCCTTCCATCCGTTGGTTCCTTCCCTCCGGTCGCCAGTACTGACACCGCCCGCCCGGCGATCGGGGCGGTGCGGACCGTCCCGTTTCCCGGCCCTCGCCCGGGTCTTCGCGGTGCCCGGCATCGCGTCCGTGCCCTACCCGAAGCGGCTGGGGCGCAGGCGCGCCATCCGTGCCCGGCGCGGGGGAAGCGTTTGACTTAGCGTGATTGCGGCGATACTCAGCGCACGTCTATCCTCGGGGGAGATGGCCGTGGCTGTGCGTAGTCGCGCTGGTTCCGTTGGGCATAAGGTCCTTCCTGGCCTGATCGCCCTCGCCGCTGCTAGCGTCACCTGCCTCGCCGTCACCGCGTGCGGCGGCAGCGGCACCGGCGGCGGCGCCAGCCCCAGCCCCAGCGCCACGGTCGCCGACCCGCTGGCCGGCTTGTCCGGAGACCAGGTCGTGGCCAAGGCGGTCGCCGAGCTGAAGGACGTCCCCAGCTTCACCATGGCCGGGACCGTCACCGACTCCAGCGGCACCTACAACGTGAACCTGTCCTACAAGAAGGGATCCGGCTGCCAGGGCACGGTCGCGCAGCCCGGCAAGGGCAGCTTCGCCATGGTCGTGATCGGCGCCACCGCGTGGGTCAAGCCCGACGACGCGTTCTGGAAGGCCAACGCAGGCAGCCAGGCCGCCGCGGCGATCGCGCTGCTGGCCGGCCGGTACCTGAAGGGCTCCACCAGCAACGCCAGCGTGGCCTCGCTGACCAAGCTGTGCGACGTCAAGTCGCTGGCCAGCTCGCTGACCGAGGCGACCGGCGTCGCCAAGGGACCGGTCACCGTCATGGGCGGCCAGCGGGTGCTGCCCCTGACCGACAAGGCCAAGGGCGGCACCTTGTTCGTGACCGACGCCAACCCGCCCCGGATCCTGCAGCTGAGCAACTCCAAGGCCGGCCACCACGGCACGCTGACCTTCAGCTATACCCCGGTCACGCTCACCCCGCCGCCCGCCAGCCAGACAGTCGACGGCTCCAAGCTCGGCTTCTAGCCACGCTGCTCGCCGAGCGGCACTGTTCGTCCGGGGGGCCTGACGCCAGCCCCCCGGACCCCCTACCCCTCCGCCCGGCTCGCCCTCCTCAGCCGTCCCCCTTGCGCATTTCCTTGCCGAAGTCGACCATGCCCGCGCCCGAGCCGCCGCCCGGCCGGCTGATGACCCCGCCGGGGTGCGGGCCGGAGTGACGGCGCAGCGGCGGCGGCGCCACCGACTGCGTGCTGGTCGCCGAGCAGATCGCGGCCGCGTCATTGACCGGCCCGACCACCTGGGCGCTGGTCGGGACCGCGGAAGCCCGGACCGGGTGCCGCAGCGGCTGGTCCAGCAGCACCTCGCCAAGGTCCCTCGCGTGCGCGTCCCGCGCCGTCAGCGACTTCAGCCCGAACGTCTTCTCGATCAGCTTCAGCGTCGAGGCGTGCTCGTACGGCCCGTGGTGCACCACCCGCGCCTCGGCCAGGTTGGAGACGACGATCGTCGGCACCCGGAAGCCAAGCTGCCGGTAGTCGGGCACCAGCTGCCCGTCGGTCGGCGTGGAACTGTCGCCTGCGTGGTCGACGGTGGCCGGGTCGGTGTCGTCGATGACCCGCGGCGGCGGCACGTGATCATAGAACCCGCCCCACTCGTCGTAGGTCACCACGAAAACGGTGTTGTCCAGGTACCCGGCCGACGCCAGCGCGTGGTAGGCGTCGGCGATGAACCGCTGGCCGAGCCGGACGTCGGCCAGTGGGTGGTCGTCGGCCGAGGTCCCGTTGCCCTCGGTGTCGAACGCCGGGTCGATGAACGACACGTTCGGCAGGTTCCCGGCCGCGACCACGTCCACGAACGACGGGGTCGGCAGCGGGAAGCCGATCGCGCCCGCGATCACGCCCGCGTCGGCGGGGGAGAACGGGTGCCAGAACGGGAAGTACCTCGTGCCCCACAGCCCCAGGTACGGCAGGTCGCGGAAGAAGTAGCCGCCGGTTGGGATGCCGCGGGTGTTCGGGATCGGCGACAGCTGGTCCCAGATCGTCGCCAGGGTGGAGGTGACGCCGCTGTTGTGGTCCCGGTCGGTCCGCCCGGCGTGCTGGTAGAAGCGGTTCGGGAACGTCTCCCCGGCGAACGAGCAGAAGTACCGGTCCAGCACGGTGTAGTTCTCCGCCAGCGCCCCGGTGACGGGCAGGTCCGGGACCAGCTTGCGCCGCCCGTCATGGTGCCGGTTGGTGTAGTAGCCGATGGGGAACGTGTTCGCGGCGGCGAGCGTCACGCCGGGGTTGTTCGCCGGCGAGGTCGGCCGCTGCAAGAAGCCGTCCATCTTGCCGAAGTTGTGCTGGACGAGCCAGCCCTCCCAGCTGTGGTCCGGGTCGCTGTACCCGCACCCCTGGAAGTCCGGCGCGAGCGGGTAGTTCGGGTACACGTTCCCGTCCGTCGACCGGAAGGCCAGGTCGGTCCGCCCGTCGGCGCCCGGCAGCCAGCCGAGGAAATGGTCGAACGACCGGTTCTCCATCATCAGGATGACGACGTGCTCGACGCCGTGCTTCCCGCTCGCGTTAACCAGCGGGGAGGCGTTGGCTACGGCCCGCGACAGCAGGTCGGTCCCGGTGATCCCGGCGGCGGTGGCGGCGGTGGCACCGCCCATCAACTGCATGAACTTTCGGCGAGTCAGCATAAGCCGAAGTCTGCGCGTCCCTGATAAATGATTTGCGTACGTTGCATGACGACTCGATGACACCAGGGAAAACCAAGGCGTCATCGCGCCTTGCCTCGTGATGATCGTAAGTCATTTCCGGAACTATATAGTCCCGGAAATGACTCACGATCATGAAAAGACCGCCTCGTGATTACTGTGCGCCGCGAAATGGCCCGCCTTATGCGCCCGCGGTGACCGGGCCGATGTAGGTACCCGGGCTGGTGGCGCCGTCTTGCAAGATGACGGACTCGTTCCAGCTGACCTGGGCCTGGGTCAGGTCGTTGGGCGGGGTGATCACGATCTTGGCTACCGTGATGTTGTCGCCGCTGCCCATGGCGGCGGGCAGGTAGGTCAGGTTGAAGTGCGCGGCCTGGCCGGGCTGCAGCGTCACCTTCGAATAGCTCGCGGACTGGCGGGCCAGGGACCACCGGTAATCCTGCTGGCTGCTCGTGGCGCCGATGAGGTCAACCCCGGGGAAGCCCCGCATCGTGCAGGCGGAGCTTCCCTCGTTGGTCAGGTCCACCGCCAGGACCACCTGGGTGGTCCCGCTCTTGGCGCCGAAGGCGAGGCTCAAGTCCCCTGGCTGGCACCTGGCCGCGCTCGCGGACCCGGCCGCGGCGGTCGGGCTGGCCGCCGCCCCGCTCGGCCTGCCGGGGCTGGGCGCGGGGCTGGCGGGCACGGACGTCTGCTCGCTTCCGGCTCCCGCGCCCGCCGCGGTCCCCGACGACGATGACGCCGACGATGCCGCCGATGATGGCGGGCCGCCGCCCGGGCCGCTGGAGCTCACCTGTGAGCAGCCGGCCACCATGAATCCCGTCGCGACGACGCTGATCGCCGCCATGGACCCACCGAATCGCATTCAGTTCCTCCGTGTGTCGTCACCCCCGGCAGTCATCATGCCAGCCCGGCGGGCGATTGCCGCCGTTATGCCGTTCACGAGCGGCGGCGCTCCTGGAAGAATGGCTCAGGTGACCGAGGCGGCCGGCCGGGACCATCTTGCCGCCCTCCTCGAAGAGGCTGGGCAGGGCAGGCTGGCTGGCATGCCGCCGATGCCGGAACGGGCCTCGCAGCTGTTCGGCGAGACCGGATGGCTTCGGCAACTCGCCGCCGCGGTCAGCCGCGACCCGACCTTCGGCGGCACTGTCTCGGGCGGCACTGTCTTCGGCGGCACTGTCTCGGGCGGCACTGTCCTGCGCGGCACAGCCCTGCGGGAACGCCTCGCCGGGGCCGAGCGCGCGTGGCGGCAGTCGCTCGGCGATCTCCTGAGCGAGCTCACCCGGATCGAGGCCGTCGTCGCGGACCTCGATGACGACGACCCGGCCACCGAGGACCGCAGGCGCGACCTGCGCGCCGACATCGACGTGGTCGCCGGCCGGGTCCGCGACCTCAGCCAGCGCGATGCCCGCAGCCTGCTCACCGAGCTTGGCCTGCTCCCGGCGGAGCCGGCCACCCCCCCGGCTGCCCTCGGCCCCCCGGCCAGCCTCGCTCCCCCGCCCGGCCTCACCACCCGGCTGGTCAACCTGCTGGGCTACTGGGCGTGGCCATCGGCGACCGACACCGGGGGACCCAGCGCGCACAACGAGATCACCTTGCGCCGCGACGACGGCTCGCTAACCCACTGGCAGGTGAGCCTGCCCGCCCGGCCCCAGCCTGACCTCGTGCTGCGACGGCTGGACGCCGCGCCCATGGAGGTCGCGGTGTTCCTCGACCAGTACGAGCAGCACGCCGCGCCCGCGCGGAACTCAGCGGCCGCCGACGCGGTGGCGCGCGCGCGGCTGCGGGCCACCGGGACGGTCGTCTTCCAGCTGACCACCGACGAGGTCACCGCGCTCGTCGATGGCCGGGCCGCCCCGCTCACCGCCCCCTACGAGCCCGGCGCGCAGGCGGCGGCCCAGCGCGGATACCGGGCTCTCGGCGGCGACCCCCGCCGGCTGACGGACATGATCTGGCACGGGTCGGCCCGCACCCTGCTCGCGTTCTTGGCCAACCCCGATCGCGATCACTGGCGCAAGGCCGCCACCGCCGCGCTGGCCGGCCTCCTCATCCACCCCGGAGCCTCGCGGACCGGCCTCACCGCCGATGATTTCCCCCAGCGCATCCGGGCCTGCGTCCGTGGCGATCCCCTCCCGGTGAGCGCCGGGCGGGAGCAGACGCTGGTGCGGGTCCCGGATGCCACCGGGTGCCAGGTCAGCGTGCTCATCGACCAGCGCGGCGCCGGGCCTGACGCGCCGCTTGGCTCCTGGGCCGGGCTGGCCGTGCTCGACGACCGGCTGGAGGCGATCGCGGGCGGCGAGGCGGCGCACCGGCGTCGCTGGGCCGGCTGGCTCTGGTGGGGCAACCTGCTGCAGTTCGCCGGCGGCCAGCAGCTCGCGTACACGGCCCTGGACAAGTTCGACCCGCGCACGCTGGCCGCTTTCAACGGATCGTCCGCGACTGGCGCCGCGTTCGCCGCGTGGGACGGGCGGGTGGAGGTAATCGACCGGGAGGTCGCGGTGCTCGGGGAGGCGCTGGAGTTCCTCGGCGTGCCCGCCCCGGTGCCGGGCCAGGTCGGGTACGAGCTCAGCGACCAGGCGTGGCAGGCCGAGCTCGCCTGGCCCCAGGCGCGGGTCGCGGTGCTGGCCGGCGGCCCGGGGTCGGGCGTGGCGGCGGCCGAGGTCGCCGCGGCCGCGGCCGCCTACCGCGCCGCGGGCTGGGACGCGCGCCCGGCCCGGGACTGGCCGCCGGATGAGCTGGCGGGGCGAATCTTGGCGGCGGACCGGTTCCTGGCACCCCGCGCGTCATCCAACGAGGCGCCCGCAGCGCCCTCCGGGCAACCGCCCCCCGCCATGGGCGGTGACCAGTGAGCGACGAGCAGGCCCCCGCGTCGTCGGCGGCGTCGCTGGTCCCGCTGTTCGCGGCGGTATCGGCAGATTCCCTGAACTCGCTCCAGCGCGAGGTCGTGGCGCGTTCCCATCCGGGGCCGGCGTGGGTAAGCGGCGCGCCCGGCACCGGCAAGACGACCGTCGCGCTGCACCGGGCCCGCCACCTGGCCAGCCGGCTGCCACCCGTTGCGGGGGGTCACGGGGGGTCGCCCCCCGGGGAGGCAGCCGGCGACCGCCCCGTGCTGCTGGCCACCTTCAGCAAGCAGCTAGCGGCCGACCTGCGCGATCGCCTGCTGGAACTGGCCGGGCCGGCGGTGGCCGGGCGGGTGGACGTCGTCAACATCGACGCGCTGGCGTGGCGGGTCGCCCGGGCCGCCGAACCGGGCGTCGCCCGCAACTGGCTAGGGGAGGCACAGGCCCTGGACATGTGGCGCTCGTTGCTGGCCGAGACCACCGGGGCCGGGGCAACGCAGGCAGGCTGGGATCCGCAGTTCCTGCTGGAGGAGTGGACCCAGGTCGTGCTCGGGTACGCGATCACCTCACGGCTGGAGTACCTCCGGGTCCGCCGCGCCGGGCGGCCGCGACGGCTCAACCGGTCGGAGCGGGCGAGCCTGTGGGAGCTGTTCGCGGAGTACTCCAGGCGGCTGGCGGCCGCCAACCTGTGGACGTTTCGCCAGCTCACAGCGCACGCCGCCCGCCTTGAGATGGCCCGCGCGGCCCGGGCGGGCGCGCGCTACGCGCATGCCGTCGTCGATGAGGCGCAAGCGCTCAGCCCCACCCAGTGGATGCTGCTGCGCGCCCTGGCCGCGCCCGGACCCGACGACCTGTTCCTGGTCGCCGACCTGAGCCAGCGGGCCTACGGGATCCCCGTCTCCCTGGCCAGCCTGGGGATAGACATCGAGGGCCGGTCCACCAGGCTGACGGTGAGCTACCGTCCCGAGCCGCAGCGGATGTAGCTCTACCCCGCCCGGGCCGGCGTCAGGGACGGGTTAATCCGCTTGGCCCGGGACCGTGATCGTCGGGCTGGCCGGGGGCTAGCAGGCTGGCGACCGCCGACCGGACCGCGGCGATGCCCGAGTGCGGCTTCACCTTCAACGACACGTACGCGGCGGCCCCCGTTGGAATGGGCAGCCAGAAGTTGACCATCCGCCAGCCGAGGACCCCCAGCGTCGCCACGCTCCTGGTGACGCCGAAGCCGACCAGCAGCAGGGGCGCCGCCGAGTCGATGATCCCCAGGCCTCCCGGCGACACCGGCAGGGCGCCGGCCACGTTGGCGATGCCATAGGCGGCGAACAGCTCGACCGGGTTGACGAGGGAGCCGAACGCGGCCACGAAGCACCACAG
>Ga0157369_10010258_pt1 | contig 10690 bp, 13 predicted proteins | sample C25metaG_FD_113461 | JGI IMG/M metagenome (GOLD analysis project Ga0157369, IMG submission 113461) | Corn rhizosphere microbial communities from Kellogg Biological Station, Michigan, USA - C2-5 metaG | ecosystem: Host-associated > Plants > Roots > Rhizosphere > Soil | place: USA: Michigan...
ATGCCGAAGACCATTTCGGTGTGCCCGGCGAAGACTATTCCGAAGAATACGTGGTCACGTCAGAGCCGCTCTACGCCCTCACCCGGAGCAAGCCATGAAGATAACCGATGACAACGTGACTGAACCGGGCCAATTCACGCATCCATGCGAATGCGATCGCGAAGGCGGAAATCGTCATGAATACGGCGAAGGCTGCTCAGGCTGGAATGACTGCCTGTACTGCGACAACGGCTGGTTTCCGTGCAACCTGAACTGCGCGATTTTAGGAGCCACAACGTGACTGAGAGAGAAGAGTTTGAGGCGTGGCTGGCTCGAGAATGGCCCGGACTCGTTATAGATCACGCTTCCTTGATGGGATTCTATAAGGGCGATGATGGACCGCGAATTGAGGATATATGGAGTGGCTGGCAAGCTGCCCGACGCACCGCGACCGACAGGGATGCAATCATCGAGCAATGCGCAAGAGTTTGCGATGCTCGATATATGGGCGACAACAATCGAGAAGATATGGAAGCACGTCGATGCGCACAGGCAATCCGCGCACTAAAGATCACCGCCAATGGAGAGAAGGGATGACCGCCGAAAACTTCGTGCACATACACGCTCCCGCGCCAATCGAGGAGCGCTGCCAAGTGGATTTCTGCCCGACATGTGAGCGTCCGCGCCGCATGTTCGTACGGTACTTCGAGTGGTACGGCGGGACAGTTACGTGCGCCGGTTGCGGTGAAGAGTGGCATGACGGCGAACGAGGCGAACGCCCGTTTGCTCCGGGCTGGCGCAAGCAAAACATCCAGTACGCCATCCGCAACCTGGCCCGAATCGGAGTGAAAGCATGATCGACATCGAGGAGATGAAAGCGCTGGCGGCACATCTGCGCTCACAAGAAGCCGTAGATGCAAAGCCTCGCGAGATTGAGATGTTCACCGACGAAGCCGCCACCGCCATCGACACCCTCCTATCCGAACTCGAAGCCCGAGAAGCGGGTCGGCGTGAGCTTCTCTCGCTGCTGCCGGGGCCGTATTACATGGATGCGCCTGACGGCGGAGACGTTTCGGTGATCGAGCAACTTCGACGCATGGCTAAGGATGCGGAGCGGTATCGAAAATGGGGCATCTACAGCGGGTTCACGAAGGAGCATGCAGACTCGACGCTGGATGCGGTTTCGATAAACGAATACGCCGCCCTCGCGCAACGACAAGAAGGGGAAGAAAAGTGAAAGCCTACGCATTGGTTCAAGGTCCGCGCCGCAAGGTACTTCACGTTTCCGACTCGTGTGCGATGCTCTGGACGCTCGGGGCCGAGTCATTTGAGCCGAGTGGCCCAATGGTCAGATTCGAGCGACATGAACGCGCAATTTGCAGGGAACATGGGGCATACATCGTGCGGATCGACTTCATTTTGGGCGAGCCCATCACGCAGCCAAAAAATCGCCGCGCCCCTGCTAGTGAGGGAGAACAGAAATGACCGATAGAGAGATGCTGGAGTGGGCGGCGAAGGCTGCTGGCGCCAATGATGTACGCATTGGCGGTGATTCAGTATTCGTTCAATGGAAATCGAATGCTAGGGGATATGTGCACTGGAATCCCCTCACCGACGACGGCGACGCGCTGCGACTGGCCGTCCGTCTGCAACTGAACGTCTGCAACGAGCACCTGAACGCCGGCGTTGCGTACTGCACTCGCTCGCTACCGGGTGCCGGACTGGATGAGGACCGATACCCCGAGGTCCGCTCTGGAACAAACGAAAACGAGGTGATCGATGCCGACTACGCTGCGACACGCCGCGCGATCGTCTTGGCCGCCGCAGAAATTGGGAAGCGCGGATCCTGAATGCACACCACGCTCCAACGAATCTTAGAGATCACACGCAAGGAATGGGGATATGGCGACGAAGCTGATACCGATCAAGGAATGGGCGGCAGCCATCTTCGGGGACCACACGCCGCATCAAAACACGCTCATGCGATGGGTCCATACGGGGAAGATACTGCCGCGCCCGATGAAGGTAGGCCGGGGATACTTTTGCCAACCTGACGCCGAGTACGTGGATGAAACCGCAGATCGAATAAACAGGATGATCCATGGCCGCCAGACCACGAAGCGTGCGTAACCGCCCGTTGCCGCCCAACCTCTATCAGAAGAAAGACGGCTACTTTTGGTTTCGCAACCCGATCACGAAAGAGACGTTCGGATTGGGGAGGAACAAGGAGGCGGCCATTTCTCAGGCAAAGACTGCGAACGCGGATATTGAGCGGCGCCGCGGCGATACTTCCCTGCTGGCTCGAATGGACGGTGGCGACAATCTGCTTTCAAGGTGGTGTGACACATATGAAGAAGGACTGACCGGTCTGAAGCCGAACACCATGAAATCGATCAGATCGCAACTCGCGGCGATACGAGACGACGAGATCGGAGGCATGATCCTGGTTCACATTGCCCCGCGCCATGTCGCCGAGTTCATCGAACGTTGCGAACAGACGCGAGGTGCGCCGATGGCTTCGAAGATCCGTTCTCGCCTGCGTGATGTGCTGAGGTCGGCCATGGAGCGCGGAGCGATCGAGGTCGGCAAGAACCCCGTTGAGGTGACCTACAAGCCGAAGGCAGAGGTGAAGCGTAGTCGCCTGACACTCGATACCTACCGATCGATTCTGGCTGAAGCAAGAAGCCACAAGACCCGTCAGTGGGTCGCGAATGCGATGGAGCTGGCCTTGGTTACGGGCCAGCGACTCGAGGACGTATGCAAGATGTCGTTTGACGACGTGCACGACGGATTCTTGTGGGTCGAGCAGACCAAGGGGCATGGGCCGAACAAGCCCAAGCTATGCATCCCCTTGGCTTTATCGCTCCCTGCGGCCGGGTTGGTTTTGGGCGACGTGGTGAAGAAGTGTCGTGACAGAGTGGTATCCAAATACCTGATCCACTTCTCACATGCTATTTCGAAGGCAACTCCGGGAGCGCCCGCGGCACCTGGGACACTCAGTCAAGCGTTCAAAGTAGCAAGGAATGCGGCGAAGATCGAGACGGAGGAAGGTAGAACTCCGCCAACCTTCCATGAGCTGAGATCGCTTGCAGCTCGTCTCTACTCCGACCAGTACGGAAAGGACTTTGCGCAGTCGCTGCTCGGCCACAAGTCGGCAGCCATGACGGCTGTCTACCGCGATTCCAGAGGTCAGGATTGGACCGAAATCAAGATCTCGAATGGCATTTAGTTTTTGACGATCTTTTGACTAATTTTGGACGACGCCCGCAGACGGCTGTCAGATAAGGGCCGTCTGAGACGAGCATATTCCGTACAGGAATATGGCTGGAATGGCGTAACCATATGATTTCAATGGAATAAGACGCATAAAAAGGCAAATTCAGGACTACTAAAACACACAATCATGCACCAATGAAATCAAATACATAGCGGTGTGTTTCGGAAGAGTTCACTTCCCATCCGGAACCACTGTCATCCCCGATCGTGCATAGTTCATTGCGAAAACTCGTAGACGATACAGATACCGCCAGTGCCATTTCCGCCAGCAGTTGCCGCCGCGCTTGCGCCCTGTTCTGATCCGCCTCCGCCAGCTCCGAAACCAGCGCCAGCAGCGCCGGCAGAATTCACACTGATATTGCCGCCCCCGCCAAATGGACTACTTGCGCCGCTTCCGCCTACGGCAAGCGCCGACGAAACGGCGATACCCATTGCCCCCAAAGCGCCGCGCGAATTGAACAAATTCCCACCAGTTGGATTCGAAGCCGGCGTGAGAGGGATTGCGATCGTCGCGGCTGATACTGCCGGTGCGATGTTTCCGCCCGCGCCGCCGGGTACAGATATGAGAGCGCCAAAACTTGACGTGCCGCCACTGTTACCAGCAGCACCAGATACGCCCGTTCCCCCAGAGCCGATCGTGACGGTGACGCCGCTGAATCCGCTCGTGAGATAGCTCATTGCGCGGCCGCCAGCCTGGCCGCCAGCCCCAACACTGATTTGCCCGGTAGAGGTCGCCGCCGTACCGCCCCCAGCGCCGCCGCCCGAAACTATGTCGACGATGACTGCTGCTGTCCCCGTCGTCGGCGTATAGGTCGCAGTCGAGGTGAAAACCTGAACGTTGATCAGTCGGCCTATAAATCCGGTGAGGGTGCTCGTAGCCTGAAGCGTGGTGAACTTGGCAGCAGCAGGCGTTGTGATCCCGATCGTAGCGTTGTTGATCGTGCCGCCGCTGATCGTCGGAGATGTATTGAGCACGACGGATCCCGAGCCAGTTGAACTCGTGACGCCAGTGCCACCTTGTGCTACTGAGAGCGGAGTGGACAGCCCACTCAGCGAGGTGATGTTGGCATTCGCGCCCGAGGTAGCCACGTTCGAGTTACAACCGAACCCAGAGCCATTGGTCCATTGAAGCGCTTGCGCAGCCCCATTGCATCCCGTGACTACCACTGCGGTAGGCGAGGCGGTTGAGTTGGTAGCATTAGCGACGACTGTATTCGCGGCCTGAGCAACTAGCCCGGAAGCGGTAACGTTCGCCCAACCCGGGGCAGAAGACGCGCCCGTCGAAACAATCGCCTGCCCTGCTGTCGAGCCGGCCGGGTTGAGCAACTGAACCGGGTTCAGCGTCGCGCCGAAGGCGGACGCGCAAACGAGCGCGATGAATGCGGCGAAAATCCGTTTCATGCTCATTCTCCGTCAGGAATGGTAGCGTTCGCGCCGTCGTCATGATTGATCGACTTCGCGCAATGGTCGCGCTGGAAAATATCGAGGAAGCGGCAGAGAATGCATGCCCACGCACGATTGTTTTTCTGCGCTTTGCCGGCGCGACTCGAGAGGGTTTCGTTAGCATCGCCACCAGTCGCGACGTTCAAACCTTCGTCGAACCAGCGCGCCCAGTTCAGCAGATATCGGCCCACCCAGTTCATCGTTGATCCCCGGCCGGCGTGGACTTCGCCAGCAATTCGTTGACCTGGCCCGTGTCACTCGTCGAGCCGAACCAGAAGTGAACGACCACGAGCCAGACCGTGCCGAGCGTGCCGGTTGCCGAATAGATCAGAGCCTTGCTGCCATCCGGGACTTGCATCAGGAACAGGGCTGCGAGCAGTCCGAAGAAGCCGAACGTGATCAGGAACGTCAGCCACGCAGGAACGATCGACCTGTTCTTTGTCTGCATGTCGCGCGCGCTGATCGTGTCCTGCACCTTCAGCAAGGCCAGCGTCTCGACGTCCTTGAACCCGGCCTGCGCCATTGCCAAAGCGTAGTCCTGATCCGCCTTGCGCATCGCAGCCAGTTGTTCGGGCGTCGCACCGCTGATCGCCGCGGCGATATCGTTCTGCCGGTCGTCGGTCGACGCATCGGGCTTTGGCGTGAGGCCGAACACTGCTTCAAGCGCCGCAAGGCCGCCGCCAACAAGCGGGCCGCCGAGTACGGTGCCGATCGTCGGGGCCAGCTTCTCGACGACATTCAATGCGTCTGTCCAACCGCTCATGATTACGCTCCTGCGAAATTCGAACCGAGGATGAACAGAGCGCGCTCGGCGTCGCGCCGGTGTTCAAGACCTGCCATCACCTTGCCTGACGCCATGTCCCACCGAAGGAATTGATCTGCTGCGCCCTGAACATTCCCGGCATTCAGCATCTTGAGAAGCGTTGAGCCTGCAAGTGCGCCGACGCCGAGGTTGTACGCGAAGTCACAAAGCGCGCCCTTCTGCTCGTCGGTGATGTCGACGGTGACAAGGGAATCGACACGGGCGCCGATAGCCGTCATCCGCGCGATCAGATCCACATCAGCCTGATTCTGGGTCCACGTCACGCCTTGCGTGATGCCGGGTCCCGTCGCGCCGTAACCAATCGTCCACGGATCGCCACCGCTGGCCGGGTCCGGGTACGCCGTCAGCACGCAACCTTCGAATTGCTTGGCGAGGTTGATCGCCATGTCGATCCAACTCATGACCTCTCCTTATCGGTGAGTACTTTCAGGATCCGCTCTTCGAACGCGAGCACCGCTTCTTCGAGCGAGATGATCTTTTCGAGCATCTTCTCGATCATTTGCGACGACTCTTCCTGAACCATCAGCATCACTGCGCTGGCCACTGTAGCCTCGATCGAAAACACAAGGTTCGTCCCACCCCAATCCGGGTCATAGCCGCGCGTGAAGTGAAGAAACAGCGACGACCCGATGAACACGCAAACCAATTTGAGAAAGTTGCGCGGCTTGCGAATCGTCAGGTATAGGCGCAGGACGAAATTCATCACTTGTCTGCCTTCGTGTTGATGAGCGCCACGATGTCGTCAAGCTTCTTGAAGATCGCCTTCTCGAACTCGCGGTGCTCGGTCTTCATCTGGTAGTGTTCGGCGACATGCGCTTGGTATTTCAGGAATGACTTCTCCAGGTCATCGACCTTTTCGTGAGCGCTATCCGTTGCCTCTTTCGAATGGTCTGAATGCCGGTCGAACCGGTTGAAAATCCACATCACCATCGAGCCGATGATCGCGGAGATGATGTAACCTGCGCCGCCGTCCAAATTCATGTAACACCCCGTAGTCTGTGTTTTTTATGAAATCAAGAGCCAGCGGTACGCACAGCCCATCCAAACCCAATGTTCGACGTCGCTGACGCATTCGCCGAGATAGTGAAAGTGGTCGCAGTGACCGTGCTGATCCAGAACGTCGAAATGCCGGCCGCGGGCGGACTGCCGGTCGGAGTCAACAGAATCTCGTACCCTTGCGGCTGGACATCAAGACCGTGCGAAACCACAACAGACGAGTTGCCAGAAAGCATCGTCGCATTGCCCGAGTTCGATGTTTTGTAGCCAACGTTGTGGTGGATGTACTTTCCTGGGCTTGCCGCACTGCCGTCAAAGACGTTTCCGCCGTTGCCACGAATGTCGCAGTCAGCGATAACGAAATTCGTCGATGACCCCGAGTCAATTGTGATGCCGTGCCCGCTGTTGCCTGTGCCCCCACCAAAATTGCCGAGCGAAGCGCCGATGATCGACCAATCACTTTGATTTGCGGCAACATGGAAGCCATTCGCGTTTTGCGAGAAACCTCCGCCATTGATTCGGACATCGTCTCCGTTCGTCAACAAGATACCGTCGCCGGCATTGTTGATGCATTGCGGGTCGACGAAGTGAATAGCCGAGCAGGTGCCAGTACCCAAGTTATTAATCTCGCACCCGTGCGATCCGTTGTTACCAAACCAACAGTTGCTGAAACGCACGTTATTTACGCTGCCGGTCGATGACGGCAAGATCGAAACGCCACGCTGGACGTTGCTATCAAAAAATGTGTTATCTGACCAAACGGCGTATGCGAGTTGAGAGGCCCCGGGGCTGATAATCATGCCGGTCCCCTGATGCTGAATTTCACATTGCACGATTCGCAGATCATTTGTCTGGTTCACGGTGATCCCGAAGGCAGGCTGGCTACCTACGGGCGCATCCATGATGATGTTCATGATCAATTGATTGAATCCGGCTGCCGTGGCGCCAACAAAAATCGAGCGCCCTGCCGTAGCAACCGTATTGCGGATTGTGCCGTCGCGGATAGTCGCGATCGTCGAGCTGAAGCTGATCGCCGTGTATGCACCAAAGATCGAGAAGTCTCTGAGCGTGTGCGTCGCACCTGACAAGAAATTGACGGTCGTGCCGCCAGTACGGGTAACGCTGTGCACGACGTTGAATCCAGCCAGTTCAACGTCTGACGCTATGATGTCGAACACATCGGCACTAGCTGAACTGCATGTGAAGGTCGTGCCATACTCGAATTCGCCAAGCAACTTGAAGTTGTTGACCGAGATATTTACGGTTCCAGCGATCAGGTAAGTCCCGGACGGCACAAACAGGCATTGTCCGGCCATATGCGCGATCGCATTGTTGAATGCAGCCGTATCGTCCGTTGTGCCATCCCCATGTACACCCCACTGTTTCGCAGAAAGGCGGGTCGAGTATTGAAGCTTCCAGCGGCCACCGTCTGCCGCAACGATGATCGTGCCGCCGTTGTCGGCGCTGGTGGTATCGCTCGGATCAAGCTGATACGCACCACCGCCGCCATCATGAGCAGCGTAGTAGCCGGTCACGAATGCGCGGGTATAGATCGCCGAGGTGAGTGCTCGCAGGCTAGCAATACTGTCGACCGTGCGGTTGAGGATATTGCCCCACGTAAGTTGCGCATCGCCGACCGTCTGATTGGGCGGCACGTAGAGCGACAAAGTCGTGCCGCCGACGATATAGACCTTATTCACCCCTACCGGAATCGGTGACGTAAAAATGATCTGCGTGCCATTCAGCGAGTACTGGTCAGTGCCTTGGTAGGTCCCATCGAAATGCACGCTAACGTTGGCTGGCGTACCGTACGCCTTCGACAACGTGAGGGTCGTTGTCACGCCTGGCGTGAAATTCACGCCGGCAACGAACGGCCCTTCGCTTGTCAGATTGCCAGCCCCTACGCTTGCCGTGATCGGATAGGTGATCGCATTGCCGTTGACGTCAAAACCAACAAGCTGATTGGCACGCGCCCCGGCCGGCGGTAAGACGAGATTCTTCGGGGACGCAGAAATCGGAACGGTCAGAGCCAGGCCAAGCTGTTGAGCGAGTTGCTGGGTCTGCATCGTCAGGTAATCGAGAGAGTTCTCGACCACATTCGGATAAAAGCCTGACTGGTTCACCAGATCGGTGAGTTGTTGATACGTGACGACACGCTGAATCGTCAGGCTCGTTCCGGTTGCGATCGGGCTGCCGACGAGGGGGTATGTGATTGCGCCACCGACAGCAGACCCAATGCCGGTCACACTGTACGTGCTCTGATTTAACAGAGAAACGTTACCTGTCGCGTCCGTGTAGTAGACGAACAGCTCGGAGGCGAGCGGTACCGGGAACATGAAAGAGAAGCTCGTGGTGAGCCCGTTCCCCTGCACGACGACAGTGTTCGAAGTAGTCGAGATCGTCAAGGCATACCCCTTTTGGGCATTGCCTTGCGACCGCACGAGCTACAACGTGGAATGTGTTCCCGGCGTGCGCAAGTTGTGGATTACTGATTTCCTTGTCCAAGAGCCAACCCACGGGCAAGATCTGCTGCGCCCTTCGGGTGTTGTTTTCCGCTCTTGACATCCGCTGCATATTGTAGCGTAGTCCCAATCTGTCCGGCACCCGGAATCGCTAACCCAATGGCATTTCCGAGATCCTTAATGGGTGCTTTTGGTTGCTTACCGTGAGCTGCGTCCCATGCATCCTTGAATGGTTTGCCACCAGCCGAAAGCGCACGCATCAGCGGCGACAGGCCGGCATCGTTGAAACCTTTCAGGGCCGACCACGCGTCACGCAATCCAGGCACCATACCGGCGAATTCCCCGGTGATAGCCTTGGCCGCCCACTCTCCGAATCCCTCGCCCTTGTGTTGCTTCTCGACGACACCGGCCGCGAGAGCCGGGACGATCGACGCCATCAGGAATCGAGCCAGCACTTCCGGCTTCGAAAAGCCAGAAGTCCGAAGCTTGTCCGCCATGTCCATCGTCTGACCAAGACTGTTGTTCATGAAGCCGTAGAGCGTAGTCATCATCTTGACAGCCTCGCTCTTGCTCTGAAGGATGCGAGAGCGGGCCGACTCGATCTGGCTACCGTGAGCCTCACGGACGATCTGGTTCGCGTATTCGATCGCATCCGCTTCGCTCATCGGCTTGCCAGTGCCGCCACGGTTGGTCGGGATGCCTTCGGTGATTGCGCGGTCATACGCAGCCCACGCCGTGGGGACTGCGGACAGCAGGTCTAGATACGCGACGCCGGCATGACCAAACCGCTCAGCCTTCGAATGGAAACTCTCTGGCTCGAACATCGATGCGGTTGTCTGGCGGTAGTCCCGATCCTGCTGCATGGCGCGCGCCCGAATCTCCGGGAACTTCTCGATCGCCCCTTCCATCATGCCAGCGTGGTCGGTAGCCATCTGAGCCGCACGGGCGAGGAAGTATTTGTTGCCGCCGCCCGAGAAATACCCCGACGACTTGAACAGGGCGGAGCCGCCATGCTTGATCATCGTCGAGATTCGCAGGGCAATTCCGTTCGCGACCAGCATGTGTCGGGTCGACTCCATGATCTTGCCGAGGCGGCTCATCTGCGCGTCCGTATTCGGGCCGTTCGCCAAGTCACCAACCCATTCCTGCATCGCCTTGTACTGCTCGGTTCCATAGGTCAACTGGAACTGGCGCCGGAAGTCATGACTCGACAGGATCTTGTGCGCGTCGAGCAATGCCTCGCGATAGGCAAGATCATGAATCGTGTCATGCAGACGTCGTTCGATCGAATGGAATCCAAGGTCGAGCCGATCGAAATAGTTCGTCCGTGCGTTCAATGAGCCGTTGGTCGTCGTGTCAGCGCGAAAATACCCCTTGCCGAACAGACCTTCACTCGGGTTGATGGCAGTCGCGTCGGACTTCCTGACCGCCAGTTTCGAGCGGATCGGATCGTAATCGATCGGAGCATAGCCCCCCTTCATCTCGATACCATCCGGCGTGCGGAACGGCCGCGGCTCGATGTGGTCGGGTGAGACATTCCCCAGGCGCTGGTTCATCGCAACCATGTCAGGCCAGTGGCGCTCGAATGCATCCCACGTTGCCTGAGTCGCCTTCCAGTCGGCCGGCGTCATGTTCTCGTGCAGGAACGCCCAGACGTCCCGGCCATCCCATTCCATGCCGCGGGTAAGCTTTTCGAAGTTAGATTCGTTGC
>Ga0157369_10010259_pt1 | contig 10689 bp, 11 predicted proteins | sample C25metaG_FD_113461 | JGI IMG/M metagenome (GOLD analysis project Ga0157369, IMG submission 113461) | Corn rhizosphere microbial communities from Kellogg Biological Station, Michigan, USA - C2-5 metaG | ecosystem: Host-associated > Plants > Roots > Rhizosphere > Soil | place: USA: Michigan...
ACGATTCGATCGCCCTGGCGCTGGTGCTCGGCGGCGCCCTCGGCAATATCCTCGACCGCATCCGGCTCGGCCACGTCGTCGACTTCGCCGACCTGCATTTCGGCGACGTCCACCCCTTTTTGGTCTTCAATGTCGGCGACGCTGCCATTACCATCGGCGTCCTGCTACTGCTCGTGCGCGCGCTGCTGACCGGCGACCGCAAGAAGCCCTCGGAGGACAAGTGACATGCGTATTGCGACGATCGGCCTGACCGCGGCGGCGGCCGCCCTGCTCCTGGGCGGGTGCGCCGGGCGCGGCATTGCGGGCCGCGACCGCCCCGACGAGTTCGCCGTCGCGCGCAACCAGCCGCTGGTCATCCCGCCCGATTACGCCCTGGCTCCGCCGCGCGCCGGCGATCCCACCCCGCAGGCGGCCGACGCCCGCACCCAGGCGCTGCAGGCCCTGTTCGGCGGCCCCGCGCCGCGCAGCCAGAGCGAGCAGAGCCTGCTCAACGCCGCCGGCGGCGACCGCGCCGCCGAGGGCGCCCGCTCGGTGGCCGGCGACCCCGGCACAACGGTCGTCGACAAGGGCGCGACCACGGCGACGATCCTCAAGGCGCCGGCCGGCGCCGGCAAGGACGCCAACGCCTCCACGCCGCAATAAGGTCTTCCGCTCTCCTCGGCGGTTCGGGCTGAGCCTGTCGAAGCCCCTCCTGCTCTTCGTTTGGAAGCGAGAGTGGAAGGCTTCGACGGGCTCAGCCCGAACGGCTTTCGACGCTAGAAGCGGACGCCGAGGGAGCCGACCAGGCCTGCCTTGCGGCCGCGGCCTGACGGCAGGTCCGTGTCGACGTAGCGCAGGCCCGCCTCGACCGGGCCGAGCAGCCGGTAGCGGCCGCCGACCGACCAGTTCCAGTAGCGCGGAAGCAGCCCGCCCGCCTGGCGGCCGATGTCCGCGGTGAGTGTGACGGGGGTCAGCGGGATTCCGGCCTCGGCCTGACCGAAGAGATAAAGCTGTTGGCGCTGGCCGGTGCCGCCCTGCGCCCAGGCATATTTCGCGCCGACGGTCGCCTGCAGCGGGCCGAGCGTATGGCTGAGCGACGCATAGGGTTCCGCATGGCCGGCACCGCCGCGGCCCCCGGCAAAGGCGTAATATTGGAGGCCGGCGTCGAGCGTGGTGCCGGACGCGATCTCGCGGGTGAGGCCGGCATAGACGTCGACCTCGGCGTTTCCGTAGAGGTTCTGCCGCCTGAGGCTCGTTGCACGCGTTCCCGCGTAGAAGCCGCCCGGAAGGCTCAGGGTCAGCTGGCCCTGCAGCGCCGGCTTGCCGTCCGAGCGCGAGACGCCGCGGAAGCGATAGTCGGTCAGGATGAGGACCTGTCCGCTGACCGGCAGGATGCCGCCCTTCGCGTTCTGCGCTTCGGGAAGGTCGCCCTGCGACTGCGCGGCGGCGGCGGTGGAGACGAGGGCGAGCGGAAGGAGGAGGACGCGGTACATGCGCCGGGTCTGCCTCAGCGCCGCCGCGGGCGCAACGCCGCGTTAGCCGTTCCTTAGCCGCGGCCGCGCTATGCCGCGGCCACCATGACTCACCAGTCGCCCCACGCCTACATGCCGGGCCTCGCCGACGCGGGCGGCCAGGTCGCGCAGCTGCGGCAGGTGCTTGCGCTCGTCGAGGAGATTGCCGGACGCCAGAGCGCTCCGGCGGGCGACGAGCTCAACGCAGCGGCGCGGCTGAGCGCGGCCTATGCGCACGCCGCGCCGGTAGTGCAGCGGAGGTTCGACCGACTCGCCTCCGAGACGGCCCTCTGGGCGGCGGCGGGGGTGGAGACGCTTCTGCAGCTGAGCGACGGCGGGCGCCCGGCAGGCGCCGCGGCGGCCGTCCTCGCGGCGGAGCTCGAAAAGGCGCTTCGCGGCCTAGCTGCGGTCCTGCGCGTCTGAGCGGTCGGCGGGGGGCGGCGACGGCCAGTCCTTGATGTGGAGGTCGCGCTGCGGGAAGGGCAGCTCGATGTTGTGCTCCTTGAACAGCACCCAGATGCGGTTCAGCACCTCGGAGCGGACGCTGCCGAGGCCGCCTTCCGGGTCCCCCACCCAGACAAGCACCTCATGGTCGACGCTGCTCTCGCCGAAGTCGCGCAGCCAGACGCTCGGACGCGGCGAGTTCAAGACCCGCTTCGCGCCCTTTGCGGCTTCCACCATCAGCTTCTGGGCAAGCGCGAGGTCGCAGCCGTAGCCGACCCCGACGGGGATGTGGATGCGCACGTTGCGGTCGGAATAGGACCAGTTCTCGACCTCCTTCGTCATCAAATTCTCGTTCGGGATCAGATGCTCCTTCCCGTCGCGCGTGACGATGGAGACGGCCCTCACGCCGATCTTGGTGACATGGCCGAACGTGTCGCCGACGGTGATGACGTCGCCCGGCTTGATCGAGCGGTCCATCAGCAGGATGATCCCGGCGATGAGGTTGCCGAAGGTCTTCTGGAGGCCGAAGCCGACGGCGAGGCCGAACGCGCCGGAGAAGACGGTGAGCGCCGTGAGGTCGATGCCGAGCAGGTCGATGCCGACGAAGAAGGCGATCACGATGATGGCGACGGCGGCGAGCTTCTGGGCGAGGAGCTGCTGGGTGGCGTCGAGCGTGCGCATGTGCCGGATCGACTGGCCGACGATGCGGTTGAGGAGCTTCACCGCGGCATAGAGGGCGAGGAGGACGACGATCGCCTCGATCGCCGTCAGCAGCGAGATGTGGGACTTTCCGGCCGTGAAGCCGACCCGCGCGAGGGGGCGGGTCAGCGGTCGAAGGCTGCCGACGGACCGCGCGAGCAGCCCGACGAACGCGAAACCGGCGAGCAGCCATGCGATCCACCGGGCGAGCTGCAGGCCGCGGGCGAGCGTCAGGACCAGCAGCGCCGCTGCGGCGGCGATCGCGACGCCGAAGACGATCAGCGCAAGCGGCCGCCAGGCGTCGGCGTTGAGGGCGATCCCGGCCGCCGCGAGGAAGACGACGTCGCGTACGATCGGCCCCGTGCACGAAGCCAGTTCCTCGCCGCGGGCGCCGCCATGCCGGGTCCAGAAGCCGGAGAGGCGCGGCGCGAGGAGGCGGCCGGCGGCCGCGGCGGCGAACCAGAGGAGGGCGAGGATCGCCGCCGCGGCGCCCGCCGACACCCAGTCGCTATAGTTCGGCCAGGTGACGCCGAACGTGTCGAAGATCGTCCTCATGTTCCGGAAGCGTAATGCCTGAGGCCGGCTTCGAGGTCCGCGACGAGGTCGTCGGGATCCTCGAGGCCGATGTTGAGCCGCACCAGCGGCCCCTCCGCCTGCCATTTCGTGACGGTGCGGAGAGGCTGGGGATCGACGGGAACGGCGAGGCTTTCGTAGCCGCCCCAGCTGTAGCCGATGCCGAACAGCTCCAGGCCGTCGATCAGGCGCGCCCGCGCCGAGTCGTCGCCGCCGTCCAGGACGAAGGAGAAGAGCCCCGAGGCGCCCTTGAAGTCCCGCTTCCAGAGGGCGTGGCCGGGGCAATCGGGGAGCGCCGGATGGAGGACGCGCGCGACCTGGGGCTGCTCCCGGAGCCAGCGCGCGACCTTCAGCGCACCGGCCTCGTGCTGGCGAAGCCTGACCGCCATGGTGCGCAGGCCGCGCGCGCCGAGCCAGGCGTCGTCGGGGCTGACGGCGTGGCCGAGGTCCCAGCTGGTCCGCTCGAGCTTCGAATACCAGGCCGGGTTCGCGGTGACCGAGCCGAGCATCACGTCGGCATGGCCCCCCACATATTTGGTCGCGGCAAGGATGGTGAGATCCACCCCCTTCTCGATCGCCGGGAAGAAGAAGGGGGTCGCCCAGGTGTTGTCGAGGAGGGTCGCCACGCCCCGCGCGCCGGCGGCGGCGCAGATGGCGGGGACGTCCTGCACCTCCATCGTGTTGGAGCCGGGGCTTTCGAGGAGGATCGCCTTCGTCCGCGCGCCGATCAGCTCCGCAATGCCCCCGCCGACCAGCGGGTCGTAATAGCGCGTCGAGACGCCGTAGCGCTTCAGGAGCTGGTCGCAGAAGCGGCGGGTCGGCCCGTAGACGCTGTCGGTGACGAGCAGCTCGTCGCCCGCGGAAAGGACGGTCAGAAGCGCCGCGGTCACCGCCGCGAGCCCACTCGAATAGAGCATCGTTCCGGCGGCGCCCGGCTCCATCTCCGTCAGCGCCTCGGCCAGAGCCCAGGTCGTGGGCGTGCCGTGGAGGCCGTAATAAGGCTTGCCGAACTCCGGGGCCGCGGCCCGCATCTCGGCGACGCTGTCGAAGAGGATGGTGGAGGCGCGGTGGACCGGCGGATTGACGCTCCTCCCCCGCCATGCCGGGCGCGTGCCGCCATGGACGAGGTTGGTGTCGGGCTTCTTCCCGCTCATGCCGGCCCGGTCGCCTTGGGGAGGGCGGGATCGGCGCCCCATTCGGACCAGCTGCCGTCGTAGAGCCGGACGTCGTCCTTGCCGAGGAGATGCGCGCCGAACAGGAGGACGGCGGCGGTAACGCCCGAGCCGCAGGTGGTGACCATCGGCCGCGCCAGGTCGATGCCGGCGCGCTCGAACTCGGCGCGGAGCGCGTCGCCCCGCTTCCAGCTGTTGTCCGGGTTGAAGAGCTGGCCCTGCGGCAGGTTCCTGGCGCCCGGAATGTGGCCTGAGGCGAGGCCGGGCCGAGGCTCCGCCTCCTCGCCCGAGAAGCGCGCGGCGCTCCGCGCGTCGACGATCTCGGTCGCCGACCCGAGCAGCGCGAGGACCTCCTCCTTCGCCGCGACGCCTTCCCCCTTCGGCATCGGCGTGAAATGCCCGCGGGCGGGGGCCGGCGCCCCGCGCACGAGCGGGCGGCCTTCCGCCACCCATTTGGCGAGACCGCCGTCGAGCAGCGCGACCCGTCGCGCGCCGAAGCTGCGCAGCATCCACCAGACCCGCGCCGAGGTGTGCAAAGGCGAATTGTCGTAGACGACGATCCGCGCCCCGTCCTTCACCCCCAGCGCCTGCATCCGGCTCGCCATCAAATGCGGCGGCGGCAGCATGTGCGGCAAGGAGCTGTCGGGATCGGAGACCGCGTCGATGTCGAGCCAGGCCGCCCCCGCTATGTGCCCGGCTTCGAATTCCGCGCGGGCATTGCGGCCCATGGCCGGCAGGAACCAGGTCGCGTCGAGGATGCACAGATCCGCCGCGCCGAGCTCGGCGGCGAGCCAGTCGGTGGAGACGAGGGACTCCATGTCGGCTCCTTGGCGTCCGCCGCCGCGCCTGTCCAGCGCCGCACCTGCGGGCTCCGATTTGCTTTTCCGCCCCTGCAGGCCTACATCGGGTCTCGCTACCAGTCGCAAACGAACGGTCTTTGGCGCTTTGCGGCTCCTTTTTCCTTCTCTCGCCTCTCGCAGCTCCGGCGGGCCGATGTCCGGGCCGCCACCAGAAGGAAAAATGACATGATCACCGGCACCGTGAAGTTCTTCAATTCCGAAAAAGGCTACGGCTTCATCGCTCCCGAGAATGGCGGCCCCGACGCGTTCGTCCACATCAGCGCCGTCGAGCGCGCCGGGATGAGCACGCTCGACCGCGACCAGCGCGTCTCCTACGAGCTCGAAACCGACCGTCGCGGCAAGACCAGCGCGGTCAACCTGCAGGCGGCCTGACCGTTTCCCGTCCGCGCCGGAGACGGCGCGGACGGACCCCGCCCCTCTCCTTCGGGAGAGGCGGCCGGGGAGCCCGGGACTCACCCACTTGCCGGGGGGCAGGAAGGAACCAAGCCGAATGTCCGCCCAGCACGATTTCTACGTCGCCCGAGCCGATGAGGCCCGCGCCGCCGCCGACTCCGCCACCCTCGCCAACGTCAGGGAGCGCAGCCTGCGCGCAGCCGCCGCCTGGGACGCAATGGCCGCCCGGGCGCATCGCAGCGACGTCCACAAGGCCAAGGCCGAAGCGGAGAAGGCGGCGCTCTCCGCAGCCTGAGCGCTGCCCCCTCCCGTCATTGCGAGCGAAGCGAAGCAGTCCGGCTGGTCGTGCGCCGCTGCGCGCTGAGGTGCCGACGGCAATCCCCGCAGCCTGACCGCCGCCGCGGTGTCAGGTACGTACCTGTCACCGCCCTCCCGAAGCGAAGCAATCCGGCTGGTCGTGCGCCAGTGCGCGCTGAGATGCCCATGGCAATTCCCGCAGCCTGACCGCCGCCGCGGTGTCAGGTACGTACCTGACACCGCCCTCCCCCGCAGCCTGATCGCCGCTGCGGTGTCAGGTACGTACCTGTCACCGCGCTCCCGCTGGATTGCTTCGCTTCGCTCGCAATGACGATCGGGTGACGCGACGACCCGCCAGCCTGCTTACCAGACGCGGACGCGGTCCGCCGGCGCCAGGTACAGCTTGTCGCCCGGCTTGACGCCGAAGGCGGTGTACCATTCGTCGATGTTGCGCACCGCGCCGTCCACCCGCCAGCGCGAGGGCGAATGGACGTCGGAGACGAGCACCATGCGGATGATGTCCGGCCGGAACTTGTTCTTCCACGCCTGCGCCCAGGCCAGGAAGAAGCGCTGGTCGCCGGTCAGCCCGCCGATCACCGGGGCCGGCTTGCCCTTCAGCGAGGCGTGATAGGCGTCGAGCGCGAGCCGAAGCCCGCCCTGGTCGCCGATATTCTCGCCGAGCGTCAGCTTGCCGTTCACCTTCATCCCCTCGACCTCGTAGCCGCCATATTGGGTCGCGAGCCGCCCCGCCTCGGTGGTGAAGCGGGCGGCGTCGGCCGGCTGCCACCAGTCGCGAAGCACGCCGGCGGCGTCGAACTGGCGCCCCTGGTCGTCGAAGCCGTGGCTGATCTCGTGGCCGATCACCGCGCCGACCGCGCCGTAGTTCACCGCCGGATCGGCCTTGGGGTCGAACATCGGCGGCTGCAGCATCGCCGCGGGGAAGACGATCTCGTTCGCCGCCGGAGCATTGTAGGCGTCGACCGTCTGCGGGGTCATCAACCACTCCTCGCGGTCGACCGGCTTGCCGAGCCGCTCGAACTGGTAGGCGGTGGCGAACTCAGAGGCGCGCTGGACGTTGCCGTAGAGGTCCGCGGGATCGATGCGCAGAGCCGAATAGTCGCGCCACTTGCTCGGATAGCCGACCTTCACCCGCTGCTGCGCGAGCTTGCGCAGGGCCTCGGCGCGGGTCGGCTCCGACATCCAACCCGCCGTCTCGATCCGCCGTCGCATCGCCTCGTGGAGGTTGGCGACCATCCCCTCCATGATCTTCTTCGAAGAGGCCGGGAAGAAACGGGCGACATATTCCTGCCCCAGCGCTTCGCCCAGGTTCGAATCGACGAGGGAGATGCCGCGCTTCCAGCGGGGCGTGTCCTGCTGCTGGCCGCTGAGCGCACGGGCGAGGCTGAAGCGGTTCTCGACGAAGCGCTTCGACAGAAAGGGCGAGGCCTGGTGGGTGATGTGGAAGGCCTCCCAGGCCTGAAGCACCGGGAGCGGCGTGTCGGCGAAGATCTTCGCCACCTTGGGCACCGCGGTGTCCTGGCTGACGACGATCCGGGTGAAGGCGGGCGCGCGGGTGCCGGCGAAGAAGGCTGGGAAGTCGAAGCCCGGCGCGGCGGCGGAGAGCTCCGCCGGGCTCATCGGGTGGTAGGCCTTGTTCGGATCACGCCGCTCGAGCCGGGTCCAGCTGGCGGCGGCGATGTCCTTCTCCAGCGCCATGACCGACTGCGCGGCCGACTCGGCGTCCGGCCAGCCGATCATCTTCAGCGTCCGCGCGACATAGGCCGCATAGGCCTCGCGCTGCGGCTTGAACTGGTCGGTGAGGTAATAGTCGCGGTCGGGCAGGCCGAGGCCGCCGATGCCGAGCGCGGCGGTGTAGATCTTCGGCCCCTTGATGTCCGGGGTGACGCCGAAGCCGATCATCGACTTGCCGAAGCCGCGGGAGGAGCCGCCCATGAACCGCGCCATCTCGCTCTTCGAGGAGATCGCCTTCACCCGCGCCAGCTCGGCACGGAGCGGTGCGTCGTCGAGCTGCTCGATCCGCGCCTCGTCCATGAAGCTCGCATAAAGCGCGCCGACCTTGCGCCCGCCCGGGGTCGTCGCGCCGCGCACGCTCCCCTCGACGATCGTGCGCAGCTGCTCCTGGGTCCTGGTGAGGAGATCCCAGCCGGTGCCGACGATCGGCTGGTCGGCCGGAATCACCGCCGCCTTGTACCAGCCGCCGTTGGCATAATCGAAGAAGCTGTCGCCGGGCTTCACCGAGGTGTCCCGGGCGGACAGGTCCACGCCCCAGCTCCCGTATTGCGGAGCCGAGGCCGGCGCGGCGGCGGGCGGCGCGGCGCCGGCGGCCGTGATCGCCAGCGCGACGGCGGCGGTGGAAGCGGCAAGGCTGCAGGCGATCTTCATGTTCACGTCCCCCAAGGAATCCAGCCTGTCAGCGGCTGCGGATGAACTCGCGAATGTCCCTTGAGAGCTTCGCGCGATCCTCGTCGTGGACGTACATCATGTGGCCGGCATTGTAATAGTGGAAGCGTATGCGATCGCTTGGAAATCCGGTGCGGCTGAGGCTGTATTCGGCACCGAGCAGCGGAGTCGCGAAATCGTAATAGCCGGCGCCGACGAACACCCTGAGGCCGGCATTCTCGCGCATCGCCTTGCCGATATAGGGGGCGACGTTCTTGTAATAGGTCGAGTCGCGGCCCTGGTCGGCGAGCTCCCAGTCCCAGCTGCCGAGGCCGGCGATGGTCTGGTAGGAGCGGTCCGAGCGGAAGCCCAGTCCGTCGCGGAGCCAGGAGTTGACCGCCGCGGTATAGCCGCCGTCGATTCCGTAGAAGCTCGGATCGTTGTCCGGCCGCTCGCCGGCCGTGTCGTAATCCTTGCCGGTGTAGCGCGAATCGAGGCGCCCGACGGTGAGGCCGCGGTCGCGGAGCAGCTCCTTGTAGAAGCGGTTGTCGGAGACGCGCAGCTCCGCGCGGTCGAGGAAGGCTTCGGAAAGGCCGGTGAACCGCGCGAGCTTCGAGCGCACCCGCGCCCGCTCCTCGCCGCCGAGCCGCTGGCCCTTGAGCAGGGCCGCGGCATATTCGCCGGTGGCGAAGTCCCGCGCCTCCTGGACGAAGGCGTCGACGCTCGCCGGCGGGTTCGCGACCTTGTGGTGGTACCAGGCGGTGGCGGCCATGGTCGGCAGGTACATGATGTAGGGCATCTCGTTGCCCTGCGAGAAGGTGTCGGCGCTGAAATCGAGGATGGTGGAGATGAGGATGATGCCGTTCACCGAGACGTCGTTGTAGGCGCCCTCCAGCTGGTTGATCAGCGCAGCCGAGCGGGTGGTGCCGTAGCTCTCGCCGCCGATATATTTGGGCGAGTTCCAGCGGCCGTTGTCGTTGAGCCAGAGCCGGATGAACTGCGACACGGACTTGGCGTCGGCGGTGACTCCCCAATAGTCCTTGCCCTCGGTCTTGCCGAGCGGATGGCTGAAGCCGGTGCCGACCGGATCGATGAAGACGAGATCGGCGACGTCGAGCAGCGAATCCGGATTGTCGAGGATCGGATAGGGCGGCGCGCCGTCGTCGCGTGCGTCGGATGGGATCGCCACGCGCTTCGGCCCGAACGCGCCCATCTGCAGCCACACCGAGCCGGAGCCGGGGCCGCCATTATAGAGGAAGGCGACGGGCCGGGACGGGTCGCGCGGCTCCTTGACGTAGGAGACGGAGAAGATCGACGCCTTCGGCGTGCCGTCGTCGGCCTTCAGGTAGGTCTCGCCGGCGGTCGCCGTGTAGGCGATGCGCTGGCCGCCGAACGTGCCGGCATGATGCGTCACCGAGACCGTCGGCGGCGGCACCGCCTTGTCCCCGTCGGCGGGCTTTGCGGGAGCCGCGGCCGGAGCGGGCGCGTCGGGCAGGGGCTGCGCCCGGCGCTGCGCCGCGGCGGGGGACAGGAGGGCGGCGGAAAGCAGGAAGGCGGCGGCGGCTTTGGCGAGCATCTTGGGGTCCGAAAGCTGGTGGTGAGGCGCGGAAGGCTAGCGCCGCCGCGAGCCAAGTCAAAGCGCCTTCACCTCGCCCGCCGCACCGCGTAGAGCGCCAAGGCCATGAACCTCACCCATCTCGGCCGCAGCGCGCCCCTTCCCGCCTCGCCGGAGGAAGCGACGCTCGATTATGTTGCGAACCCGCGGCCGGGGCGGCCCTATCTCGTCCGCTTCACCGCGCCCGAATTCACCTCGCTCTGCCCGGTCACGGGCCAGCCCGATTTCGCGCACCTCGTGCTCGATTACGCGCCCGCGGAGACGATCGTCGAATCCAAGTCGCTGAAGCTGTTCCTGGGCGCGTTCCGCAACCATTGCGGCTTCCACGAGGACGTGACCGTCGGCATCGGCGAGCGGCTGGCGGGCGAGATGAAGCCGCTGTGGCTCAGGATCGGCGGCTATTGGTATCCGCGCGGCGGCATCCCGATCGACGTCTTCTGGCAGACCGGCGATCCGCCGGCGCGCCTGTGGGTGCCGGACCAGGGCGTCCCCTCCTATCGCGGGCGCGGCTGAGTTGGCGGACGGCCCCCGCATTGCCGTTCACGGCGCCGGCTCGATCGGCTGCTTCGTCGGCGGCAGCTGGGCTGCGGCCGGCCTTCCGGTCAAGTTCGTCGGCCGCGAGAGCGTGCGCGAGGCGATCGCCGAGAACGGCATGACGCTGACCGACTCGACCGGCTGGCGGACTCGGCTGAACTCCGGGCAGGTCGACTTCTCGACGAAGCCGGCGGCGCTGGCGAAGGCCGACA
>Ga0157369_10010261_pt1 | contig 10687 bp, 8 predicted proteins | sample C25metaG_FD_113461 | JGI IMG/M metagenome (GOLD analysis project Ga0157369, IMG submission 113461) | Corn rhizosphere microbial communities from Kellogg Biological Station, Michigan, USA - C2-5 metaG | ecosystem: Host-associated > Plants > Roots > Rhizosphere > Soil | place: USA: Michigan...
CGATACCTTCATCATGGCCTACCCCAATGCGGGCCTTCCCAACGAGTTCGGCGGCTATGACGAAAGCCCGGAGTTCATGGCGCGGCAGCTCGACGTGTTCGCGCGCGAGGGGTTGGTCAACATCATCGGCGGCTGCTGCGGCACGACGCCGGCGCACATCGCGGCGTTCGCCGAGGTGGCCGCCAAGCACAAGCCGCGGACGGTTCCGACGGTGCCGACGCAGCTTCGGCTGTCGGGTCTCGAGCCGTTCACGCTGACGCCTGAAATCCCGTTCGTGAACGTGGGCGAGCGCACCAACGTCACCGGCTCGGCACGCTTCCGCAAGCTGATCACCGCCGGCGACTACCCGGCGGCGCTCGAAGTGGCGCGCGACCAGGTCTCGAACGGTGCGCAAATCATCGACGTCAACATGGACGAGGGTTTGATCGACAGCGAGAAGGTGATGGTCGAGTTCCTCAACCTGCTGGCGGCGGAACCGGACATCGCCCGCGTGCCGCTGATGATCGACAGCAGCAAATTCTCGGTGATCGAAGCCGGCCTCAAATGCGTGCAGGGCAAGCCGCTGGTCAACTCGATCTCGATGAAGGAAGGCGTCGACAAGTTCCTCGAGAGCGCCCGGACGGTGCGCGCCTACGGCGCCGCGGTGGTGGTCATGGCGTTCGACGAACAGGGACAGGCCGACACCGAGGAGCGCAAGGTCGAGATCTGCACCAAGGCCTACAAGCTGCTGACCGAAGAGGTCGGGTTCCCGCCCGAGGACATCGTCTTCGACCCCAACATCTTTGCCATCGCGACCGGCATCGAGGAGCACGTCAACTACGGCGTCGACTTCATCAATGCGACGCGGCGGATCAAGCAGACGCTGCCGCACGTCCATATCTCGGGCGGCGTCAGCAACCTCAGCTTCTCGTTCCGCGGCAACGAGCCGGTGCGCGAGGCCATGCATGCGGTGTTCCTCTACCACGCCATCCAGGCGGGGATGGACATGGGCATCGTCAATGCCGGCCAGCTCGCGGTCTATGAATCGATCGAGCCGGGCCTGCGCGAGGCCTGCGAAGACGTGATCCTCAACCGCCGACCCGATGCCGCAGAGCGGCTGCTCGAGCTGGCGGAGCGCTTCAAGGGCGGTGCCGGACAGGAGGCCAAGGGCAAGGACCTCACCTGGCGCACCAAGCCGGTGGCCGAGCGGATTTCGCATGCCCTGGTCAACGGCATCACCGAGTTCATCGAGGCGGACACCGAGGAAGCCCGGCTCGCTGCCGAGCGGCCGCTGCACGTCATCGAGGGGCCGCTGATGGCCGGCATGAGCGTCGTCGGCGACCTGTTCGGGTCGGGCAAGATGTTCTTGCCGCAGGTGGTCAAGTCGGCGCGTGTCATGAAGCAGGCGGTGGCCCATCTGCTGCCCTACATGGAAGCGGAAAAGGATTCCAACGGCGACGCCCGCGGCTACAAATCGGCGGGCAAGATCCTGATGGCGACGGTCAAGGGCGACGTCCACGACATCGGCAAGAACATCGTCGGCGTGGTCCTGAGCTGCAACAATTACGAAATCATCGACTTGGGCGTCATGGTGCCGAGCCAGAAGATCCTCGAGACAGCGCGCAAGGAAAATGTCGACATCATCGGGCTCAGCGGGCTGATCACCCCCTCGCTCGACGAAATGGCGCACGTGGCTGCCGAGATGGAGCGCGAGGGCTTCGACATTCCGCTGCTGATCGGCGGGGCGACGACGAGCCGCGTCCATACGGCGGTCAAGATCCACCCGCAGTACAACAGCGGCCCGACCGTCCACGTCAACGACGCGAGCCGGGCCGTGGGCGTGGTCTCCGCCCTGCTCTCGCCCGAGCAGCGGCCGGCCTATGTTGCCGACATCAAGGTCGAATATGCCCGGGTCGCGGCACGGCATGCGCAGGCGGAATCCGAAAAGCAGCGCCTGCCGCTCGACAAAGCGCGCGCCAACGGCCTCAAGACCGACTGGACCGCGTTCACGCCACCCAAGCCCAGCTTCCTCGGCACGAAAGTGTTCGAGAACTACGATTTGACGGAGCTGTCGCGCTACATCGACTGGACGCCGTTCTTCCAGGCCTGGGAGATGAAGGGGCGCTATCCGGCCTTGCTCGAGGACGAAAAGCAGGGGCCGGCGGCGCGCCAGCTCTGGGACGATGCCCAGAAGATGCTGCGCGAGGTGCTGCAGAAGAACTGGTTCCGGCCCAAGGCGGTGATCGGCTTCTGGCCTGCCAACCGGGTCGAGGACGACATCGTGCTCTATACCGACGACAGCCGGACCGACACGCTGGCGACGTTCTTCACGCTGCGCCAGCAGCTCAGCAAGCTCAAGGAAAAGCCGAATCTGGCACTTGCCGATTTCGTGGCGCCGGTCGGCATTCCCGACTACATCGGCGGCTTCGTGGTCACCGCCGGCCTTGAGGAGCAGGCCATCGCCGAACGCTTCGAGCGCAGCAATGACGACTATTCCTCGATCGTGGTGAAGGCGATCGCCGACCGGTTCGCGGAGGCGTTCGCCGAGGCGATGCACCAGCGCGTGCGCAAGGAATTCTGGGGCTATGCGCCGGACGAGCACACGACGCCGGACGACCTCATCCTCGAGAAGTATCGCGGTATCCGCCCAGCCCCGGGCTATCCGGCGCAGCCGGACCACTCGGAAAAGACCACGCTGTTCCGGCTGCTCAACGCCAAGCAGCGCATCAACGTGGAGCTGACCGAAGGCTATTCGATGTGGCCCGGCTCCTCGGTCTCCGGGCTCTATTTCAGCCACCCAGAGGCGCGCTATTTCGGCGTCGCCAAGGTCGAGCGCGACCAGGTCGAGGACTATGCCCGGCGCAAGGGCATGGCCGTCCGCGAGGTCGAACGCTGGCTCGGGTCGGTGCTGAACTACACGCCGGTGAGCGAAAAGACCTCGTGATGGTTTCATTGTCCGAGCAGTTGCGGTCCCCCGGTCCAGGTGCCAGCCGGAACTCCCCCCACCCCGGCTTGCCAAGCCCCCGCGTCGCGAGGGCAAGCGCGCCGCCCTCCCCGCACGGGGGAGGGAAAGCGGCGACCGTCGCCATGATCGAAGCATGAGCACGCCGTTCGACAAGGCATCGTCCTCTATCCCGGTGACGGTGGTCACGACACCGGGGGCGGCGGCGTTTGCCCATCCAGGCGACAAGGTGGTGCGGCTGGAGCCGGCATTGCACGAGCATCTTGCCGGCGATGAGTGCGTGGCCTGCGCGGCGCGCGGCGACATCCGGGCCTTGCTGTTCGACCTGCTCCAGACATCGCGCACCGAGCAGCGGCCGCTGACGGCGGTCGTGGTCGATGCGTCGGCGCTCAAGGACCCGCAGCCGGTCATCGCCCGGCTCGAGACCGGCGTGGTGCCGGCCTTCGGACTGCGGGACCACACGGTGCTGCGCAGCTTCCACCTGTCGAGGGTGATTTGACCGCGGAGCGCGCGGCGCCGCCGTCGCGCATCTTCCTCGTCGTCACGCTGCTGGTCGTCCTCGTCTTCACGGCGCTGCGCCTGATGACGGCGGCGAACCTCGATCTCAGGTCCGACGAGGCCTATTACTGGACCTGGTCGCACCAGGCGCCGCTGAGCTTTCTCGACCAGCCACCGATGGTGGCGTGGTTCGAGCGGTTCGGGCAGCTTTTCTTCGGCGACACGGCGCTCGGGGCCCGCTTCGCGCAAATCCTTGCGCTGCCACTCATCGAGCTGATCCTCGCCGATATCGCGCGCCGCCGCACGCGACGCTGGAACGCCGCTCTGTTCGTGGTGCTTGCGATGGAGTGCGCGCTCAACTACGGCTTCTTCGCCATCGTGATCGAGCCGAGCGCGGCGCTGCTGCTGTTCACGAGCCTGATCCTTTGGGCGTTGTGCCGGCTCGACGAGACCGGCGACGCGCGCTGGTGGCTGCTGGTGGGCGCGGCCGGCGGGCTGGCGCTCCTGAGCAAATATATCGTGCTGCTGATCGCCCCGGCGCTGCTGCTCTACCTGCTGCTGCGGCCGGGGCAGCGGCGATGGCTTCGGACGCCCTGGCCCTATGCGGCGATTGGTCTCGCATTGCTGCTGTTCTCGCCGGTGCTGGCCTGGAACGCGCAGCATGGCTGGGCATCGTTCGCGTTCCAGAGCGTGCGGCTGGGCAGTGGCGAGCCGCCGAGCCTGGGCGGTGCGATGCGCTTCGTGATGTACGAGTCACTGTTCGCCGGACCTGTGTTGCTGGTTGCGGCGGTGGTGGCAGCGAGCACGACGGCGGTCGGCTATGTGCGAGGACGGAAGCCGGCCTACGAGCTCATGCTGGCCGCGGCGTTCCTGGTGCCGATCCTGTTTCTGTTCTGGCGGTCGTTCACGCTGCTGATCAACCAGTCGTGGGCCTGGTTCGTGTGGCCGATCGGCCTCCTGACGCTGGCCATTGCCCTGCCCTGGGGCCGCGCGCGACTGAGGATCGCGGGGCTGCTGGTTCTGATCGGCGCGCCGGGCCTGCTGGTCAACGGAGCGCTGTTCTATCACGTGCTGTGGGACACTTCGGTGTGGGGCGGCGCGGGCGACCCCATCGGGCAGGACGCGGGCTTCGGCGAGATGGCGCAGGCGGTACTGAGCGAAGCGAAGGCGACCGGCGCGGGCTGGATCGCGACCAGCGACTACCGGACCTATGCCAATCTGCAATGGCACATCGGCAAGGACATTCCGGTGCTGCAGGTCAATGAGCGGGCGCGCTTCCTCGATTTCGCGCCGCGCGATCCGGCCCGATTTACCGGCCGGGCCCTCTACGTGCACCAGGGGGCGGCGACGCCGGTGCTGGCGGACGCGACGCTGAAGGGACTGCCGAACCTGCCGGTGAGCTGGCGGGGCGTTGCGATGCAGACGATGCAGGTCGATTTGCTCGACGGCTTTACGCCGGAGCTCAGCCCGCCGCCGGGCAGCGCGGCCTATGTGTGGAAGTACTGAGCGGTCGGATCGCTGACGCTCTCGACGCGGTTGCGGCCGTTCTGCTTGGCCCGGTAGAGGCAGCGGTCGGCGCGGTCGATCAGCGCCTTGGCGGTGTCGCCGGGACGGTACTGCGCGACACCCACCGAGGCGGTGATGCCGCCCAGAGTATCCTGGCCGAGGGCCATCTGCACGTCGCTCGAGGCGATGGCCGCGCGGATGTTGTCGCCGATGCTGTGGGCGGCGGAGAGATCGGCGCCGGGCAGCACGACGATGAACTCGTCGCCGCCGGAGCGGCCGACGATGTCGGCAGGCCGGACCGAGGCCAGCAGCGCCCGGGTGGCGATACGCAGCACCTCGTCGCCCACGGGGTGGCCGTAGGTGTCGTTGAGGGCCTTGAAGTGATCGATATCGACGACGGCGCAGCTCAGCGACGTGCCGTGGCTGCCCATGGTCTCGATCAGCCGGCGGAAGGCGAAATCGAGCCCGGCGCGGTTGGCGAGGCCGGTCAGCGCATCGCGCTTCGAGCTTTCGCGGGAGTCCTCGAGCTCGCTGCGGGTGGCTTCGAGCTCGAGCGCGGCGTCCTTGAGCTCCTCCTCGAGCTTGCCGTTGGTGCGGCGCAGTGTGCGGTTGGCGGCCTCGAGGCGGACGATCCAGTCGCGCAGGAGCATCGGATCGAGCTCGGCGCTGGCAAATTCGGCGCTGGCCCGGCGCAGCGACATCGCATGCCGCTCGGCGGCGACGGTGCTTTCGCCGATCAGCAGCTCCAGCGTCTTGAGGCGGCTGGTAATGCGGGCGATGGCGCGATCGATGGCCTCGTTGTTCTCGTAGGGGGCGACGAACTCGGCGTAGAGCTTGTCGCCAACCGCCTCGCCCTCCTTGAGGATGTCGCCGACGCGGTTCGACATCAGGCCGCCGACGCCGGAGACGTAATCGTAGAGCAGCCGATAAAAGCTCGGGAGCGGCGGCACGCTGGCCCGCTCCAGCAAACCGAGCACCGCAGCGCCCTGGCTTGCACTCAAATCGATGGCGGCCAGTGACACGGCCAAAATGACGCCCCCGCGGCCCGTCCCTGGGCCCGTGACGACCTTATGCAGGAACTGTGTTGCGAAACCGCTTACACGGGGGCGCGAGAACTACGGAGTGAGGTCGCGCGGCGGCACGAGGCCGTTGATCAGGCTTGCCGTGGTGACGGTGTTGGCGAGGAGGCAGGCGATGGTCATGGGCCCGACGCCACCCGGGACCGGCGTGATCCAGCCGGCAACCGGCAGCGCGGCGGCGTAGTCGACGTCGCCGACGAGGCGGGTCTTGCCCTCACCGCGTTCCGGGGCCGGGATGCGGTTGACGCCGACGTCGATGACGGCGGCGCCCGGCTTGATCCAGTCCCCCTTGATCAGCAGCGGCCGGCCGACAGCCGCCACCACAATATCGGCCTGCCGGACGATGCCGGGCAGGTCGGCGGTGCGCGAGTGAGCGATGGTGACGGTGCAGTTCTCGCGCAACAGGAGCTGTGCCATCGGCTTGCCCACGAGGTTGGAGCGGCCGACGATCACCGCGTGCCTGCCGCCCAGATTGCCTACGAAATCGCGCAGCAGCATCAGGCAGCCGAGCGGGGTGCAGGCCACCGGCCCCGGCAGGCCGATCTGCACCTTGCCCACGCTCGCCGGGGTGAAGCAGTCAACGTCCTTGTCGGGCGAGATGGTGAGGATCACCTTCACCGGATCGATGTGTTTGGGCAGCGGGAGCTGCACGAGGATGCCGTGGATGTGCGGATCGACGTTGAGCCGCTCGATCAGTGCCAGGACCTCGGCCTCCGGTGTCTCCTCCGGCAGCTCGTATTTTTCCGAGTGCATGCCGACTTCGACGGTCTGCCTGGCCTTTTGCGAGACGTAGATCTCGCTCGCCGGGTCATGCCCGACGATCACCACCGCAAGGCCCGGGATGACGCCGCTTTCGGCCTTGAGCCGGGCGACGTGCGCGGCAATGCGCTCGCGCAGGCCCGCCGCGTAGGTCTTGCCGTCGATGATCTGAGCCGTCATGCCGCCACCCGCCTTTGCCCTTTCGTGCTTCTGGACGGAAAACCGCGTCACACTTTTCCTGGAAGCGCTTGTGGCGGCGCTATTTCACAGTGCCGGCCTGATCTCAACCCCTGCCAGGAACAGGGCAGACTTGACGGCCCTGGCAATCGCCACCGCATCGGGGGTGTCGCCGTGGATGCACAGCGAGCGGGCGGTGGTCCTGATCACACCGCCATCGACGGCGACGATTTCGCCATGCCGGGCGAGGCGTACGGCGCGCTCGGCGATGGCCAGCTTGTCGTGCAGCACGCTGCCGGGAAGCTGGCGCGGCACGAGCAGGCCGTTGGGCTGATAGGCGCGGTCCGCGTAGGCCTCGCGGATGGTGTGGAAGCCCAGGCCTTCGGCCATCTCCGATTGGGCGGAATTGTCGATAGCGAGGATGGCGATGCCGCCTTTCACGAGGCCTTCGCAGGCGGCAAAGCAGATCGCGGCAATCGCCGGCTCCTCGGCGGCCATGTTCGCAAGGGCGCCGTGGAGTTTTGCATAGCGCACCGGCCAGCCTTCCTCTTCGCCGAGCTCGACCAAGGTGCGGACCTGGTCGCGGATCGACGTGTCGAGCTCCTCCGGCGGCAGGACCATGCGGGTACGGCCGAAATTGTCGCGATCCGGAAAGCTCGGATGAGCCCCGACGACCACGCCTCTCGCCTTGGCCGCGCGCAGCGCGGCGCGCATGCTGGCCTCGTCGCCGGCGTGGCCGCCGCAGGCGATATTGGCCGAGGAGACGATGCCGAGCATCGCCTCGTCGTCGCCAACGCCCTCCCCGAGATCGGCATTGAGGTCGAGGCTTTGGCTCATCGCGCGTGCTCCAGGCTCACCGGTTGAAAGCGGACCTCGGTTCCCGGCCGCATCTGGGCGAAGCGGTCGAGGTCGGCGCTGACGATCGTGGCGATACGCGGGTAGCCGCCGGTCGGCTGGTGGTCGCGCATCAGGACAGTCGGCGTGCCGTCCCCGAGGATCTGGATATCGCCGGGCACGATAGCGTCGGAGACCAGCATCAGGCGTGGCCGGGTCCGAAAAATGCCGGCGGTATCCGTCAGGCGGACGCCCATCCGATCGAGGTTCTGCGAAACCACGAAGGCCGTGCGGACGAATGCCGCCCGTACCGCGGTCTCGAAGAGGTCGGCATGAAGCCCCCACAAAACGCGCACCGGGCCGTCGCCTGGCGCGGGTGCGGCGACGGGCGAAGCCGCCGTGGCCGCAGCGTGGTCGACAAAGGACAGGCGATCACCGATGTGCAGCGCCCTGCCCTTCCAGCCACCGAGGCCAACGGCCAGATTGGTCGACCGGCTGCCCAGAACCGGGGCGATGTCGCACTCGAGATTGAACCGGAGATAACCATAATTGCCGGACGGCCCGGGGGTAATCTCGACCACGTCACTCTCGTTGAGACCGATGCGGGCCGGCCACTCCCGGGGGTTGCCGTTGACGCTGACGCGAAACTGGCCGCCGGCACAACCGATACGCAATGGCCCCTCTGCGGTGAACGCCAGGCCGGCCGAGGTGAACTCGATCCCGGTCGGCGCGGCGGTGCCGAGCAAAGCTCCGGCCGCGTGGAACGCCCGCCGATCCATGGGGCCGGAGGCGCTGACGCCATGCGCCAGCATGCCGAAGCGGCCGGTGTCCTGCAGCGTCGCGAGCGGTCCGGCACGGGTGATCGTGATGGCGCTCATACCGCCTCCATGAACCGCACGGTGTCCCCAGCCCGCAGCCGGGTCGGCGGTTGCGCTGCCGGATCGAAATTCTGGAATGCGGTTTGGCCGATGACGTGCCAGCCGGTGCGGACGGGCGTGGCGGCGATTGCCGTTTGTCCGGCGGCGAACAGAACCGTGCCGGCCGGTACCATGGGTCGTACGGCTTCGCGGCGCGGTACGATCAGCGCCTGTGGATGGAAGCCGCAATAGACGAAGCCCGGGGCAAAGCCGGTCGCCAGCACGCGCAGCGGCCGGCTGTTGTGATGGCCAATGAAATCCTGCCGCGCGAGGCGGGTGCGCTCGGCGACCTCGTCGAGATCAGGCCCATCGAAACGGATGGCAATGTCATGCTCGGCGCCAGGAGGGTCCGGACTCTCAACCCCGATCCGCAGCATCAGCTCGCCGCGCAAACGTCCGAAGTCCGCGGTCTCGGAGAGGCGCAGCAGCACGGAGACCAGGCCCGGCGCGATCTCCTCGACGCCATCGGGGCAATCGGTCTCGAGCTGCCGCGCAAGGCCGATCGCCGCGCGGTTGGCCGTATCGGACAGCCCGGTCGAGAAGCGGACCAGCATGGCGCGGTCGCCAAGCGGCAGCAGCGTCGGGATCAGCGGATCGTTGCGCTCAGTTTGCGGTGACAAACTCGTAACTGCCGGCCCATGCGCCATAGTCCGCGGACGTTACCCCATTTCGGGTCGCTGCGCGGTAGGAGTCCTGACCTGGCAGCACCTCGACGGCAACGACCCCTTCCTGGCCGTCGCGGAGCACGCCGGCATGGACGGCCGCCGTCGCGATCCGGGTATCGTCGGTGTAGATGCCGTCGCCGAACACCGAGCCATTGGCATTGCCGATGACGCGAAACTTGAACACCTGGCCGTTGTCGCCGCGGTAGTCCGTCATCGTTCCCGGGTCGGGCAGGATCTGGTCGCCGGGCCCATTGTCCGCCGGCGTCTGCTGCGACCCGGCGAAACTGAAACTGCCCTGCCAGGCGCCGAAGTCCCTGGAGTCGATGTTGTGCCGCCGGGCGCCCACATAGTGCTGCTGGCCGGGCATGACGGTGACGGCGACCACCCCTTCCTGCTCCGGCGCGAGCAATCCGGCGTGTACCGCCGCGGTCGAGAGCTTGGAATCGTCGGTGTAGGTGCCGTCGCCATAGACGGAGCCATCGGTGCTGCCGACGACGTCGAAACGTAGCGTCTGTCCGACCTGGTCGCGAAAGGCTTCGAGATTTCCGGGATCGGGCAGGACGCTGCCCGGCCGGGCCGGTTCGGGCTTGTCGAGGAACTCGTAGCTGCCGACCCACTGGCCGTAGCTTTCGGAGACGATGCCGTGCCGGGCGCTGCCGCGATAGCTGGTCTTGCCGGCCACGATCTCGATGCGGAGGTTCTTGACCTCGCCGGGCGACACCACGCCGGCGTGCACGGCGGCCGTGCCGACATCGGAATCGTCGGTGTAGACATCGGTGCCGTAGATGCGGCCCTCAGTCGAGCCCGTTACCCGGAATACGCCGACGGCGCCGTCCTGCCCGCGGAAATCGACGAGGTTGCCGCTATCGGGAAGGCTGTGCACCTCATCGGCAAGGGCAATGCCCGCAAGGGCGGTGAAGACAATGCCGGCAAAGACGGCGATTGCGGCGCGGAGCCCGCGCCGGCCAAAGCGACTGCGCATGCCGAGCGCGGCGTGCTCCAGACCCATCGACATGAAATTCCCCCAGACAACGGTTGGCTCGGAGTCTTAGCGCGACGGGCGCAGCGGGCGATATGAAATTTGCCGGCCGAACGGCGGGCGGCAATCCGGCGGCCCACGCGCACCGAACTGGACTTGGCGCAGCCTCGAAGCTAGAGGACAGCCGACGGGCAGGTGGCAGAGCGGTCGATTGCTCCGGTCTTGAAAACCGGCGAACGTGCAAGCGTTCCGGGGGTTCGAATCCCTCCCTGCCCGCCATTGTCACGGGATCAGCAGCAGCGAGCCGGTGGTCTTGCGGGCTTCGAGTTCGC
>Ga0157369_10010262_pt1 | contig 10687 bp, 9 predicted proteins | sample C25metaG_FD_113461 | JGI IMG/M metagenome (GOLD analysis project Ga0157369, IMG submission 113461) | Corn rhizosphere microbial communities from Kellogg Biological Station, Michigan, USA - C2-5 metaG | ecosystem: Host-associated > Plants > Roots > Rhizosphere > Soil | place: USA: Michigan...
CATCCCGACTACACCGGTGCTACCTATGAAGCGATCTGCCGGGCCATCAAGGCGGCCGTCCCCATGATGCACATCCACGCCTTCTCGGCTCTGGAGGTGACGCAAGGTGCGGCTACGCTCGGATTATCCATCCACGAGTTCCTCTCCAAGTTGAAAGCGGCGGGCCTCGGCACCCTGCCCGGAACGGCGGCCGAAATCCTCGACGATGACGTCCGCGCCATCATCTGCCCCGACAAAATCAACACCGCCCAATGGCTCGACGTGCAACGCGCCGCCCACCGGGCCGGACTGCGCACCACGTCGACCATCATGTACGGGCACGTCGAAACGGCAAGTTCGTGGGCGAAGCATCTCCTCGCGCTCCGCGACTTGCAGGCCGAAACCGGCGGCTTCACCGAGTTCGTGCCGCTGCCCTTCGTCCACATGGAAGCGCCGATGTATCGCCTCGGCATGGCGCGCCCCGGCCCGACGTTCCGCGAAGCCGTGATGATGCATGCAATCGGGCGGCTGGCCCTGCATCCGCTGATTCCCAATATCCAGACGTCCTGGGTGAAGATGGGGCCGGACGGCGCCGCAGTCTGCCTGAAATCGGGCGCCAACGACCTCGGCGGCACGCTGATGAACGAGAGCATCTCGCGCGCCGCCGGCACCCAGCACGGTCAGGAGTTTCCACCGCACGAGATGGAAGCGCTCATCCGCGCGCTTGGCCGCGAGCCGATGCAACGCGACACGCTCTATCGACCGGTGCCGGAAGACCGTCGCGAGGCGTCCATGATCGCGGCTGAGCTGGAGCCGATCGTGCAGACACCGCCGCACAAGAAGGCCGCGGTCGGTTAGCCGATGCCCCGCGCGGCCAGCAGCGCGGGAATGCCAAATTCGTCGAGCAGCCCGCGAGTGCGAGTGCCCGCTGACTGAGGCAGACGCAGGAAAAGCGCCAAATCGGCTGGATGGTCGATATCCATCGCAATGCCGGGTTGACGTATCACGGTCGGCTCGATGCCTTGACGGCGCGCGGCGTCGAGGTGCGGAAAATAGCTGTTATCGCCGAAGCGAAGCGGCACCGATTGCGGCGGCGAGCAAACGACAGCGTTGGATCCAAGATCGTCATGCGCCGGCGAGATCGTGAAGGAGGGCGCGGCACGATGCGCCGCTAACACTGCGTCTATCTCCCCGGCGCGGGTGGCTGGAATGTCTCCGGGAAGCGTGATCATGCCGCCACGCCCTTCGCCCACAAGAAGGCGACGGCCGGCGTTCACGCTGCCGGTATGCCCGTCCCGCGCGCCGTCGGTTACGATCCGCGCACCGATCTTTTCGCCAAGAGCCGTCGCGCCCGGATCAAGCGTGACGATCAGCACGCCGGCCAGAAGCCGAGAGCCGGCAACGGCGTCGAGCATGTCGGTCAGCATGGTCTCGGCGAGCAGACGGCGTTCCGACGGCGCCAGCAGGCCCGACAGCCGATGCTTTGCGCGATCGAACTCCTTGACCGGAATGACCGCCCAGATGTCGCTCATCGCAGCAGGGCCAGTGCGTCCGCCGCCTCGAGCGTCGCGCGCGCCAGCGCCTCTCGATCATGCAGGCTGGTCATCAGGGTTCTGGCGATCGTGACCCGCGCACCGATGCTGCTAACCCCGTCGGCATCGGCATGGTCGACGATATAGCCGTCGAGCAGGTCGCCATAGCGTGCGGCGACGCCGGCGGCACCAGCCTGAAGGCCAAGTTCTCGCATCATCTTGGCGGTCGGGCCCTTGACCGCCTGCCCGCCAATAATTGGCGACACTGCGACGACCGGTGCGGCGCTCGCTTGGATCGCATCGCGCATGCCGGGGAGCGCCAGGATCGGCTCGATGCTGATGAAGGGATTGGACGGGCAAATGATCAGGGCGCGCACGTCGCCCGAGCGCAGCGCCGCCACGATGTCGGCGTGCGGCCGGGCGAGCGTCGCGCCGTCGAAAGCCAGCTCGTGGACAACCGGCCGGCACTGCTGGCGCACGAAGTAGTCCTGGAAGTCGATCCAGCCCGCATCGGAACGCACGCGGGTCCGCACGCGGTCGTCGCTCATCGGCACCACGCGGGGACCGATGCCAAGGCGCCGACAGATGTCGGTGGTCACCTCCGACAGTGTCTGCCCCAGGCGCAGGCGACGGGTGCGTTCGACATGCAGCGCGAGATCGCGATCGCCGAGCCGAAACCAGTCCTCGCCGCCGAGTGCGCCGATGCTGTCCATGAACGACCACGTCTCGTCGCGCCGGCCCCACCCGGTCGTGGGATTGTCGATGCCCGCGAGAACGTAGGTCAGCGTGTCGATATCGGGCGAGATGCTCAGCCCAAGATGCTCGAAATCGTCACCGGTGTTGGCGACCACGAGCAATTCGTCGGCGGGCAAGATGCGGCTCAGACCGAGCACAAGTTTGGCGCCACCAACCCCGCCGGACAACGCCACGACAAGTCGTTTGCTCATCGGAACATGTCCTCTTCGGCTGGGCGCACCAGCTCGGACGCACCATTGTCGGGACCGCGCCATGTCAGACCACGCACGACCACGACCGGCTGGCCCTCGGCGCCCTGCCCCATCACGAGCGACGCAGCGGCAGCGATCTCGTCCGCATGCCCGGTGATGCTGACCTGAAGCTCGCGGCCGAACAGATCGGGCGAGCCACGCAGGTCCATCAACGACGGGAGGCCAGCGGCGCCAATCGCGACGCCGCAGGTCCCGCGCCGCCAGGGGCGGCCGAAGCTGTCGCTGATGATCACTGCCACCGGCAGACCGAACTTTTGCGACAGGCGCCTCCTCAACATCTCAGCACTGCCGTCGGGATCAAGCGGCAGCAGCAAGGCTCGCTGGGGGTCATCAGACGACGCCACGTTGGACTGGTCGATGCCTGCATTGGCCATCACGAAACCCAGTCGGTGCTCGACGATCAGAACACCCGACCTTGCCCGCACAACGCGCACCGATTCCGACAGGATCAGTTCGACGAGGCGCGGATCTTTCTGGACCTTGCCGGCGAGTTCAATCGCCTCGATCGAAGGTTCGACGCTCGCAAGATCGACCATGCGCCCTTCGGCCTTGGAGACGATCTTCTGCGTCAGCACGAAGACGTCGCCGTCACGCGGCACGATGCCACCCTGCGCCAGCCCCTTGTCGATCAAGGCGACGAGATCGTCGTCCTTACCCACCAGCGGAATACCGGGGACGGCGAGGATCTCGACGGCACTGCTGCGTTTCATCGGGCGGTCTCGCTTTACTCAGCCGAAACGCTTGCGCAGGCGCGGCAGCACATGCTCGCCGTAGAGTTTCAGGAAGTGCGCCTGGTCGGGTCCCGGCGCGTGGAACACCAGATGCCGGAAGCCGAGACCGACATAGTAACCGATCCGCTCGACATGTTCGTCAGCGTCGCTGGAGACGATCCATCGGCTGACGGCGCGCTCCAGCGGCAACGCGTCGGCGAGGCGCTGCATCTCGACGGGATCCTCTACCGTCATCTTCTCCTCCGGTGTCAGCGCCAGCGCCGCCCAGTGCCGCGTGTCCTCGAGCGCTCGCACCTTGTCGGTGTCGAACGACACCTTGACCTCGATCATGCGATCGTAGGCCCGCGACGGATACTCCGACGCCGCGATGCCCTCGGCGACCTTCGGCAACAGGGTCTCGGTGTAGAGCTCCGGCTCCTTGCCACTGGTGCAGATGAACCCCTCCGCGGAGTGGCCGGCGTAACGCGCCACAAGGGCACCCGCGGCCGCTACATAGATCGGCACAGGCGTGTCGGGGCGGTCGTAGATGGTCGCCTTGTCAGTCTTGTAGAACTGGCCTTCGAAGCTGACCCGCTCCTGCGTCCAGAGCGCCCGAATCAGCGTGACCGCTTCACGCAGGCGAGCGAAGCGTTCCTTGAATTCTGGCCAGGGCTGGCCGGTCGAAGGCACTTCGTTTAGTCCTTCGCCGGTGCCAATGCCGAGCACGACGCGCCCCGGAAACATCACGCCCATCGTACCGAACGCCTGCGCGACAATGGAAGGATGGTAGCGGAATGTCGGCGTCAGCACACTGGTGCCGATCACGACGCGCGACGTTCTGGCACCCAGCGCGCCCAGCCACGTCAAGGAGAACGGCGCATGGCCATCGACGTGCTTCCATGGCTGAAAGTGGTCGCTGATGAAGACGGAATCGAAACCGACTTCTTCGGCAAGGCACGAAAAGCCCAGCAACTTGCCCGGCGCGAACTGCTCCGCCGATGCCTTATATCCGAGCTTGATCACCGAGCGTCTCCTGGCTGGCGTCGGTCACGGCCGCCGCCATGGTACCGGTCGCGAAAATCTATAGATTAGCGGGAAACCGGCGAACAGCCAAAAAGGGGAAGCGACCATGCATCTCGGAATTGCCCTGCCCTTCGGCGACATCGGTGGCGATGGTCCGATCGTGCGCGAATTCACTGAGCTCGCCGAGGCTGAAGGTTACGACGGTCTAACGCTGGCGGACCACGTTCTCGGCGGCAATCCGGCCAACCCCGCCAGCGGCCGTGCGGGCGGACTCGGCCTATTCCACGACCCCTTCGTGGCGTTCGGTTTCATTGCTGCTTGCACGAAAAAAGTCGAACTTTCTACCCAGGTGCTGATCCTCGCGCAGCGTCAGACGGTGCTGGTTGCCAAGCAGGCCGCCAGCCTCGACGTGCTCAGCGGCGGCCGGTTCCGGTTCGGCGTCGGCGTCGGCTGGAACGAATTGGAGTTCGTCGGCCTGAATGAGAATTTCCACAATCGGGGCAAGCGGTCCGAAGAGCAGGTCCAGTTGATGAAAGCGCTATGGGCCGATCCCTACGTGACGTTCGAGGGCAAGTGGCACCGCCTCCAGGACGCCGGCATCAATCCCCGGCCGCAAAGCCGTAAAATTCCGCTGTGGTTCGGTGGTCACATGGACGTGACGCTGCAGCGGATCGCAAAGTGGGGCGACGGCTGGATCATGCTGTCTGAACCGCCGGGACCCAAGGCCGTCGCGCAGTTCGACAAGCTGCGCCGCCTGGTGGAGTCCGAAGGACGCGACCCGGCCTCGATTGGCCTCGAAGTCTGGACCTCAACCGGCACAGGCACCGAAAGGGACTGGCGCGAGGAAATCAATTTCTGGAAGAAGGCGGGCGTCACGCATGTCACGCTGCACAACACCTTCGGCGGCTACCACCATAAGCGCATGGCCGGCCGAAGCATGGCCGACCATGTTGGCGCGATGCGCCGCTACCGCAACGCCGTTGCCGATCTACTGTGAGGGAGCACCGCACGCTCGCGCCTCAAGTATCGGCGAGCGCACCCGGCATGCGGCCGCGTGCGGCAAAAATCGCCATCGGCGTTGACAGGCCGCAGACATACGTGCGTGGCGCCAGCCGTGAAGTTCACCCGCAGGCCGCGCCTGATCGTGTCGGCGTCGCCCCAAAGAACCATCGCACCGATAAGCAGGCCACTGCCGCCATCGGCGAGTTCGGCTTCCGTGATGGCTGCGCGTTGACGAGTGCACGCCCTACTAACCAAAGACATCCTGCAAGACACCGTCACGGACAACCGCGACGCCATCAAGCTCAATCGTAGTGCCCATAATCGGCAAGTCAAAGTGACCAGCCGTATAGCGGCCGGCAAACTCGTTGGCGCCGGTCGAGAACAGGAAATTGCCGGATACGGCACGCAACTCTGTACCATTCGTATCGCGCTGATCGTACATCGATAGCGACTCGTACCGCGCACCGGGGTTCATGCCGAAGCCGACATGCGATACCGCATAGGCTTCGCGATCACCCCACGCCGCAAGGTAAGCACGCATCATCGCAGCATCCGCGCCCTCACCTTCAAGATCGATCACGTAATCATCCTTCAACGTCATCCTGACCGGTGAGGTCAGATAGCGCTTGAAGGTGAGATTGATATCGCCTGCGGCCATTACCAACGTTCCATTCACGGTATTGCTTTTTGGAAAACTGACGACGATGCCACCCGGCCAATGCGCCAGCGTGCCGGGCTTGTCGGTCCAGCCCCACACGCCGACCGTGGACGCTCCTACCATATCGACATCAAGCGCCGTGCCAGCCCTCGACGTCACCCGCATTCGCTTGGTTCCGCGCAGCATCTTGGCTGCTGCCCGCACCCGCTTCTCGAGCGCCGTATCCGGGACCATGCGCTCCAATGCCTCTGGATGTTCGTTTGATATTACGAGAATCCGTGCCCCGGCTTTGAGGATTTCCGGCGTCTCCGGTGCATGCATCAAGCCTTCGATCGTGCAATCGACGACAAAGCCTGCCTGCTGCAGAGCGGTGATGACAGGTCCTAACCGCTGGATCGCTTCGCTCGCACCGGTGGAACGGATCGGCACAATCTGTTTGTTGCGCGGCGTCGGTACGATGACATGAAACGGCCGCGCGCCCATCCTGAGCAGCGCGAGCTCCGCCAGATGCACATTGAGCGCGCGGGACTGCGTTTCCGACAAGATCGCAGCCGTGTCGCCGGCCTTCACTGCGCAGCGCTCGAATATTTCGCAGAACGCGTCGATCCATTTCGCTTCGATGCGGTCAGCGAGCATGTTCTTGTCTCCTAAACTTCGGGGAATCCGCGCAGCAGGTAGGATCGCAACAGTTCGAGCAAGCCGTTGAGGATCAAACCCAACAGCGAAATCGTGATCAGGGGCACGAACATGTCAACCGCCTGGAATGTACGAGCCGCCGTCACCAGCACGTGGCCGAGGCCATCGGTCGAGGTGATCATCTCGGCCAGGAACACCACGATGCAGGAGATGACAAGCCCGATGCGGCAACCGGTCAGAATCGAAGGCGAGGCCGCCGGCAGCACCACCTTGAACAGGATTTCGCGCGGCGGCGTACCTGCGGCCATCGCCGACCAGATCAGCTTCTGCTCAACAGTGGAGGCACCGTAATAGGTCGACAGCAGGATGGGAAACAAAGCGTCGAACGTCACCAGCAGGATCTTGGATTCGTGGCCGAAGCCGACGAGCAGCAGCAGGGCCGGATAGAGCGCGACTTTTGGCAACGGTGCCAACACGCGCACGATCGGCCGCACCACGGCATTGATCGTGGGGCTGACGGCGGCCGCAAGGCCAACGCTCACGCCCAGGATCACCGCGATCGCAAATCCCGCAAACAGCCGGAACAGCGTGGCCGCGATTTCCTGCTGATACGTCGTGCTCTGGAGCAATTCGAGCATACGCCGAATGACGTGGCCGGGCGGCGGCAACAGCGTCACCGGCGCGTAGCCGAACGAGACCAGCGCCTGCCACACCGCGACCAAGAGCGCGATCGGGATCAGCCCGAGCAGCAGATCAGAGGTGATGGCGCGCGCGTTCATGAAAAGCTCAGAGGAACGTCGAATTGGGGGTCCGACCACCGCACCAGCCGTGCGCGGAGCCGTTCGAACAGGGCATCGAGGCCGATGCCCATGGCACCAACGATGATGATCATCGCAAACACCGTATCGTATTGTCCCATGTCGAGCGCGTTGAACAGGATATTGCCTGCGCCGGACTGACGGGCGATCATTTCACTGGTGATCATCGTGATCAGAGCCAGCACAAGCCCGGTGCGGCAGCCGCTGAGGATTTCCGGCAGCGCTGCCGGCAATACGATGCGCACCAGACGCTGCGCCGCCGAAAGCCCCATCGCGGCGCCCGACCAGAGCATCTTTTCCTCCACCGCCTTGGCGCCCTCAAAGCTGTGGTAGATCACCGGCAGGCTGACACCAAGGAAGATCACCAATGTCTTGGAAAGATCGCCAACGCCGAGCCACAACATGATGATCGGCATCAACGCCGCCTTGGGTACCGGATAGACCACCATCAGGAGCGGATTGAAGAACGAGGCGACCGCCCGGCTACGGCCCATCAACAGCCCAAGCGGAATAGATACCGCGACTGCAACACTGAAGCCGATCGTCATCCGCCGCAACGACGCGCCGAAATTGACGAGGGAATCCTTGTCGCCCAGAATCGCCGGGATAGCCTCGATTGCCTGCAGCGCAGTCGGAAAACTGTCGCTGTTCAACGCCAACGAACCGAGCTGCCAGACGAGCAGCAGTCCGATACAAGCAAGGAATGGGGCAACCCGGCGCATCATGGCTACAGCTCGTTTTCGCCGGAATCGTCGAACATGCGCTCGATCTCGACGACGTATTTCTGATAGCGGGGGTCAAGTAGCAGCTCGGCGCGACGGCGGGGGCGCGGCAGGTCGATATCGATGACTTGTCGGATACGGCCGGGTGAACGCGTCATCATCACGACCTTGTCGGAGAGGAACACCGCCTCTTCGACTGAATGGGTTACGAATAGCACCGTCTTGCGGTCGCGTTCCCAGATGCTGAGCAGATCATTCTGCAGCCGCGTGCGGGTATGTGCGTCGAGAGCGCCGAACGGCTCATCCATCAGAAGCACTTCGGGATGGTAGGCCAGCGTCCGCGCAAGCGCGACGCGTTGCTTCATTCCGCCCGAGAGTTCCTTCGGGTAGAAATTCTCAAACCCCTTCAAGCCAACCATCTCGAGCAGAGCCTTGCTCTGCGCTTCAGCCTCCGCACGTTTCGCACCCTGCTGTCGCGGGCCGTACATCACATTGCCGAGCACCGTCTTCCAGGGGAACAGCGCGAACTCCTGAAAGACCGGACCGCGATCGGGTCCAGGTTCCCTGATCACGTCGCCTTTCATTTTCGCGGTACCCTTGGTGGGCTGGACGAACCCGCCGACGATATAGAGCAGCGTCGATTTTCCGCAGCCGGATGGACCGAGAATGGAGACAAACGCTCCGTCCGCAACTGACAACGAAATGTCCGAAAGGGCGAGGTGGTCCTGGCGCGCGGACGTCTGAACACCTGCGACACGTGATCAATCTGGATCATGGCCGTCGCCGGCTCCTGCGCGGCTGCGGGCTCCGTCCTTGTTTCCGATCTCGATGACAATACCGTCATTCCGTCTCTCGCCGAAACGGCGTTCCTCGCGCTGTTAACATAGCGGAAAGCGATCGAACATGGCGATGCGCTCCCCCGTCAATGTTGCAGCTTCTCATCGAACCACGGCCATTCGGCCGCGCCATCATGGGTCACTGCACCACCCGGCGCCTGACCAACCAGCTTTGCATATTTTGCGAGCGCGCCTGCCCGGTGCCGCGGCGGCCATGGCTTCCACGCCTTGCGCCGTTCAGCGACTTCTCGATCGTCGACGAGCAGGTCCAGGCGGCGCGCACCTGCATCGATCTTGATGCGATCGCCATTGTGTACCAAAGCGAGCGGACCCCCGACAAAGGACTCAGGAGAGACATAGCCGATGCACATGCCGCGGGTCGCCCCCGAGAAGCGGCCATCGGTGATGAGCGCAACCTTCTCGCCCATCCCCTGCCCGTAGATCAGCGCGGTCACGCCAAGCATCTCGCGCATGCCGGGGCCACCGACCGGCCCCTCATTGCGGATGATAAGCACTTCGCCGGCGGCGTAGGCTCGCTTGCGCACCGCCTCGACGCAGCTTTCCTCGTCCTCGAACACCCGCGCGACGCCTTCGAACACCAGGCTCTTCAAACCCGCCACCTTGATCACCGCGCCATCGGGGCAGAGGTTGCCCTTCAACACGGCGACACCGCCATCCGGCATGATGGGCTTACCCGTCGGGAAAATGATCTCACCGTCGGGTGCGTTGGCGTTGCCATACTCCTCGGCAAGCGTCCGGCCCGTAACGGCGAGGCATGTGCCGTCGATGTGCCCACTTTCGATCAACGCACGGATCACCACAGCCGCGCCGCCAATGTCGTAGACATCCTTGGCGGTATACTTTCCGCCCGGACGCAGGTTGCCAATCAGGGGGGTGCGCGCAAAGACTTCGCCAACGTCGTCGATGGTGAAGGCAATGCCGGCCTCATTCGCGATGGCCGGCAAATGCAGCGCTGCATTGGTCGAGCCGCCGGTCGCGGCAACGATGGCCGCGCCATTCTCCAGCGCCTTGCGGGTGACGATCTCGCGCGGCAAAGGGCCGCCTCGCTCCAGCATTTGCATCACCAGCCGTCCCGCTTGCCGTGCGACCTGGACACGTTCCGGATAGACACCGGGGATCATGGAAACGTTGGGTATCGTAAGCCCCATCGCCTCGGAGACCATCGCCATGGTGTTGGCGGTGAACTGCCCGGCACAGGCCCCAATGGTCGGCAGGCAACTGCGTTCGATGCCCTTCAGCGTCGCCTCGTCGATCTCGCCGGTCATGAAGCCGCCGACGGCCTCGTAGGAGTCGAGCACCGTCAGCGTTCTGCCCTGGAAGCGGCCGGGCAGCGCACTTCCGCCATAGATAAAGATCGATGGCACGTTGCAGCGGATCATGCCCATCATGACGCCGGGCAGAGTCTTGTCGCAGCCGCCAAAGCCGATCAGGGCGTCATAGGCCAGCCCATGGACGACGGCCTCGATCGAATCCGCGATCAGTTCCCGCGAGAACAGTGAGAACTTCATGCCCTCATGGTTCATGCTGATGCCGTCGGAAACCGAGATGGTTGCGAACTCGCGCGGCGTGCCACCGGCTTCCGAGATCCCCTCCTTCGCGGCCTCGACCTGGAAATCATGAGTCATGTTGCAGGGCGTTTGCTCGCCCTTCATGCTGACGACCCCGACCATGGGCTTGGCAAGCGCGGCGTCGTCGAGTCCCATCGCGCGCATGAAGGCGCGATGCGGCGCCCGATCAAGCCCG
>Ga0157369_10010264_pt1 | contig 10686 bp, 6 predicted proteins | sample C25metaG_FD_113461 | JGI IMG/M metagenome (GOLD analysis project Ga0157369, IMG submission 113461) | Corn rhizosphere microbial communities from Kellogg Biological Station, Michigan, USA - C2-5 metaG | ecosystem: Host-associated > Plants > Roots > Rhizosphere > Soil | place: USA: Michigan...
ATTTTTAAACCATCCATTGCATATTGTTGTGAATTGCTTTCATTTTTAAGTATCTTTGGGATACAACACAACCATATCCCCAGCCGTCAAATGATTTCATAAGTTGTGAATTGCTTTCATTTTTAAGTATCTTTGGGATACAACACAACTAAAGTCTAAAAGCTTCGTGGTATGGTTTGGTTGTGAATTGCTTTCATTTTTAAGTATCTTTGGGATACAACACAACTGGATTATCAAACTCAGGCAGAGCTGGAGGGTTGTGAATTGCTTTCATTTTTAAGTATCTTTGGGATACAACACAACGTCTGAGTATTATTATACATAGAGATTCTAGTTGTGAATTGCTTTCATTTTTAAGTATCTTTGGGATACAACACAACTCCGAGCAAAATTTATAGCTGTATTAAGTTGTTGTGAATTGCTTTCATTTTTAAGTATCTTTGGGATACAACACAACGGATTGAGGAGATGGGCGGTCTGGGCTGGAGTTGTGAATTGCTTTCATTTTTAAGTATCTTTGGGATACAACACAACCCCTGTACTTTTTCTTCTATCGCTGCTACGGTTGTGAATTGCTTTCATTTTTAAGTATCTTTGGGATACAACACAACGAAAGTCGATAAAGTTTTAACAGCTCCTGTGTTGTGAATTGCTTTCATTTTTAAGTATCTTTGGGATACAACACAACTTTCTGGAGAGTAGGCAGATCCTTTCTGACGTTGTGAATTGCTTTCATTTTTAAGTATCTTTGGGATACAACACAACGATGTATTGTAAAATAGCTGTTCTGAGATAGTTGTGAATTGCTTTCATTTTTAAGTATCTTTGGGATACAACACAACGTGAAACGATAACAGCAGAAGAGGCTCTGGGTTGTGAATTGCTTTCATTTTTAAGTATCTTTGGGATACAACACAACTGGGGATTCTTTTACCTGTTTTTCTTCAGAGTTGTGAATTGCTTTCATTTTTAAGTATCTTTGGGATACAACACAACTTTTTAAATGCGTTTTCAACTTCGCGCCATGTTGTGAATTGCTTTCATTTTTAAGTATCTTTGGGATACAACACAACAAAATAATAAATACTTTAAGGCGTGCGGAAGTTGTGAATTGCTTTCATTTTTAAGTATCTTTGGGATACAACACAACGGTCTTCTTAATTGAGTTAAGAAAAACCGTGTTGTGAATTGCTTTCATTTTTAAGTATCTTTGGGATACAACACAACTTTTCTAAGTTCAACAAAATTTTTGGGGTCGTTGTGAATTGCTTTCATTTTTAAGTATCTTTGGGATACAACACAACCTCCATACTTTCCTCCAACTATACCTTCCCGTTGTGAATTGCTTTCATTTTTAAGTATCTTTGGGATACAACACAACGGAATCATAAATATCTCTATATCCCGTCCCGTTGTGAATTGCTTTCATTTTTAAGTATCTTTGGGATACAACACAACGGTCATAACAACGTACATTCAGTTCTGTATGTTGTGAATTGCTTTCATTTTTAAGTATCTTTGGGATACAACACAACTTCCGGCACGATTTCCAAAACGAAATCCGTGTTGTGAATTGCTTTCATTTTTAAGTATCTTTGGGATACAACACAACGGATTTTATAACGTCGCCGCCCGCTTTCAAGTTGTGAATTGCTTTCATTTTTAAGTATCTTTGGGATACAACACAACTTCAATAATAAATGTTCGTGAGCCCAAATAGTTGTGAATTGCTTTCATTTTTAAGTATCTTTGGGATACAACACAACACACCATCATAAAAACCCATATAATATAATGTTGTGAATTGCTTTCATTTTTAAGTATCTTTGGGATACAACACAACGCAACGCGTAAGCCAATGACAAAGGAATCCGTTGTGAATTGCTTTCATTTTTAAGTATCTTTGGGATACAACACAACATAGTTCCAAACCGCCCGTATTGTCGATCTGTTGTGAATTGCTTTCATTTTTAAGTATCTTTGGGATACAACACAACGTAAACGGATAACCATCGATAAATAAACTTGTTGTGAATTGCTTTCATTTTTAAGTATCTTTGGGATACAACACAACTCCGTATCGTAACAATCTGCGTCGAAATCAGTTGTGAATTGCTTTCATTTTTAAGTATCTTTGGGATACAACACAACGTTGCAATGAAAACGGTAAATCAAAATCCTGTTGTGAATTGCTTTCATTTTTAAGTATCTTTGGGATACAACACAACAAAAATTAAAGTTTATTAAATTCGGATTGTGTTGTGAATTGCTTTCATTTTTAAGTATCTTTGGGATACAACACAACCCGCTAAATTATATTTAATACAGTCGTTCGGTTGTGAATTGCTTTCATTTTTAAGTATCTTTGGGATACAACACAACAGTAGAAAATGGAAAGTAACGAGGTGAGAGGTTGTGAATTGCTTTCATTTTTAAGTATCTTTGGGATACAACACAACGGTTTCCTCATTAATCGAACCCGCGTCGGCGTTGTGAATTGCTTTCATTTTTAAGTATCTTTGGGATACAACACAACCATAACTTAATTTTTAACGCGTTCGTTGAGGTTGTGAATTGCTTTCATTTTTAAGTATCTTTGGGATACAACACAACTAAAGGATCATTGATAATAATAGTGTTAAGGTTGTGAATTGCTTTCATTTTTAAGTATCTTTGGGATACAACACAACGCTGTCCGCAGATACTATTGTTTGAATCGGGTTGTGAATTGCTTTCATTTTTAAGTATCTTTGGGATACAACACAACCAGATGTGTGATAAGACTAAAGCAGTTCCCGTTGTGAATTGCTTTCATTTTTAAGTATCTTTGGGATACAACACAACGTAATACAACACCTGCAGCGTCCGCTGATTGTTGTGAATTGCTTTCATTTTTAAGTATCTTTGGGATACAACACAACTTATCAGATATTCTATATGTCCGGCTGCCGGTTGTGAATTGCTTTCATTTTTAAGTATCTTTGGGATACAACACAACAAGGATTTAAAATTGTTATGCTATTTGAGTGTTGTGAATTGCTTTCATTTTTAAGTATCTTTGGGATACAACACAACAAAGATTTCTTCTTTAGGACAATTTCACGAGTTGTGAATTGCTTTCATTTTTAAGTATCTTTGGGATACAACACAACCTGGTTTTGATTGTGTAGATTCTGTCAATAGTTGTGAATTGCTTTCATTTTTAAGTATCTTTGGGATACAACACAACGACTGGACTTTGGTTTTCATCAGCGTTGTTGTTGTGAATTGCTTTCATTTTTAAGTATCTTTGGGATACAACACAACTACAGCTTCAACAGCATCATCGAAAGACATGTTGTGAATTGCTTTCATTTTTAAGTATCTTTGGGATACAACACAACAATTACCCTTTATAGTAACCGCTCTCGACCGTTGTGAATTGCTTTCATTTTTAAGTATCTTTGGGATACAACACAACATCGCTAAATGTAGCAATAAGAGTTTGTGTGTTGTGAATTGCTTTCATTTTTAAGTATCTTTGGGATACAACACAACGTTAGTTCCTACGTTAAAATCTCCTACTGGGTTGTGAATTGCTTTCATTTTTAAGTATCTTTGGGATACAACACAACTGTAACAGAATTGGCGTCGTCGTTGTTTCTGTTGTGAATTGCTTTCATTTTTAAGTATCTTTGGGATACAACACAACCCGAAACTCAATAGTAATATCGTTTTCTTTGTTGTGAATTGCTTTCATTTTTAAGTATCTTTGGGATACAACACAACCTTTTTGAATGATTATTTCTTTTTTTGCGTGTTGTGAATTGCTTTCATTTTTAAGTATCTTTGGGATACAACACAACAAATGATTTAACATCACGTAAAATTGTTTTGTTGTGAATTGCTTTCATTTTTAAGTATCTTTGGGATACAACACAACCTCAAAAAATAATCTGCTGATTTTCAGTAGATTATTTTTATTTTTAGGATTCGAAATTTAGAACAATTCTAGTTGTTGGAATGTCGGTGGCGGTTCTTCTTTATTTCTGGCAAAGAAAATCTCTATATCCCCAAATTGCTTATCTGTGATGCACATTATTGCCACTTTTCCTGCTTTTGGGAGCATAAACTTCACTCTTTTGATATGCACCTCAGCATTTTCACGACTAGGGCAATGCCGCATATACATAGAAAACTGAAATAGCGCAAAACCATCATCCATCAATGCCTTACGAAAGCGGTTGGCATCTTTCATATTGGCTTTGGTCTCTGTCGGCAAGTCGTACAATACTAAGACCCACATAATTCGATAAGCGTTAAACCTTTCGGCATTCATTTTCTATTGTATTATGTACGATGTAAAAAGTACAATGACCAAACTGTTCATTTATTTGAACTCAGGATAAGAAATTAATCTTTTTTCTCCTGTGTAGCATTTGTAAAGCGAAGTAGCTGTTGTTTTTACCGCTACCAACAATGGTCTTGTTTTACCGTCTATAAGCACATCCTTAATTGCGATTTGCAAGATATGGGCCTTGAATTCTTTAGTCAGTTCTTCAATATTTGGATTCTTTGTCAACCAATCCATTACCAGCAAATCTACAAATGGCCGGTAAGGTTCCATTAAATCATCCGCAAGACAATAAGGATTGTATTTATTTTTATGGAAAATCCCAAGCACCGGAAGCAGGCCTGTTTCTACGATTGCCCTTGCCACAATACTTCTAAGAACAGAATATCCAAAGTTGAAAAACTGGTTAGGCGAATCTCCAAAACGTTGTCTCAGGAAATCCAAACTGATGAGATACTTCCAATAATGCTGAGCGGCAATACCTTCCATATTGGTAACGTCACCACTTTTAACATTGCTTTGATAATCAAGCATTGGTTCGTAATAGTTCCCTAGTCTTTTTAATACTTCTTTTTGATTTTCAATTTTACATTCTATGGTTTGTTTCCAGAGTTGCTTTTTGAGTGGTTCGCTGGCTTCCAACTGGTCTTTGATTCGGTCAGAATGTTCGGTGTGCCCGTAAAGTGGAAGCATTATTCCGTGAGGCAAATGATGATTGTCACAACTGACCACTACAACATTCTTACCCATCATTTTCTGAATAAGCTGATGAGAAATAGTAATCTGAAAATGGTCTAACATTAGCAAACCCAAATCTTCCACCGGAACCTTCCCTTTCATCTCGTTGGAAGAGGGTTCCATAATGTACATTTGCTCATCTTTGAGCTTGAGATAGGCGGGATTGCCGATGTAGATGGAGCGGGTTATCATAGTTACAACTCTCCTACTTTAGTTATTTCTCCTAAATGATTCAGCCTAATTTTCACTGGATTCATTCCTACTAATGCACCAACACTTTTAAATCTAAAGTATCGTTTAGAATCCTTTGCTGTTGAAATATTTTTCAGTTCAGTATTTTTTGTTTCTAAATGATGTCTAAAATAGTAATCATTGTTTGAAATACTCCAAACCAAATACAAATGCTTGCTTAATAAAGATTTATCATTATTTTTCAAAGCTTCATCAAATTCTTCTTGTGACAAGCCTAAAATAAACATTTCATTTTGTTGCATACTGAATTTTAAATTGAGGTTATCAGCAGGCAATTTATTCAAAAATGATTCTGGAAGTTTTTTGTCTAATACTTGATTCCAAACTTCTGATGAGTTTTTGATAACAGTAGAAATATTGTATTTTTTTCTTTCTACTGCGTGCCAAAATGTACAACTATGTTGAAAAAGCTTATTGTCTTTATCTTCATATATAGCAATATGATGATTGTTACCCATCACAACAAACCCAATTTCTTTACCGTTCTCATTGGTTTTTATCGCCTGTAAATTATTAGCATCCGGACGAGCAAATAGTCGAACCGTTATGATGGGTATCTGTTTTTCCTCATTGAACCAAAGTGTATCCTTGAAGGCTTCTTTTTCCTTATTTCCGAACTGAGCTAATCTCTCTTTTACTAAAAACTTAACTCTTTCATCAACAATGTCATCTGCCTGATTTGCTTTTAAACTCTGTAATTTATATTTCAAAACAGTTGCATCATTATAGCAAGATGATTTTTCTAGAATTTCTGTTTTTTCAAAATTTAAAAAGATTGGTTTTTTCTTTAAAGATGACAAAGCTATTTTTATATCATTTTTATTCTCATTAAGCCTTTCCTCAACTAAACTTTTAATTTTTGGATTGACAATTTTATCTGAATTTTCAAATAAATATTTTAATGGCTTATCTTTTTCAATTATTTTTATTTTACCATAAACAGACTGTTCGTGCAGAGCCCCTCTTGGAACAATCACACCCTGTTCTTTATTTTTTCCAGTTGCTTTAAACTTTGTTATCGTAGCAACTTTTTTACCTGCCTTGAAAGAAATAAGAATTTTATCTGCTTCTTGCTCTACATATTTTGTAGTGAATGTTGATGGTTTTTGCGAGCGTAGATAATCGTCCAATAGAGTCGATTTTTCTTTGTGCAAATGCTCATAATTATCTTCATTAAAAGATTTTCCTAACCGTTTTTTGTGCTCCTCAATTTCTTTTTTAAATTCATCTCTAGTATCACTAGAGTTCAAAGTATTGATTCGCTGAATAAATCCTTGCTTTGTACAGGCAATTACAAGAGCATCAATAGCGTGGTGGCGATGGTCATCTCTCTTGGTCCAGTTTTCTATTTCTTCTTTTTGATGTTTCCTCTTGCCGTGGTCACTTGTCCATTCTTTCACAACGGTTTGTCCCAAATCCTTATACTTAGGCATTTGAAGATTCATTAAAACATCATTCCATCCCCAAACATTGCGAAGTTTAGCTGTAACTCCGCCTTCAGTTGTTGTTACATTATTACAAACTTTCTGTAAAATTTCTCTCGATTTCCGTGCAATATATTGAGTATCTCTCAATTGTCTCTCTATGAAGTTTTCCCAAAGTTTTTTATCTGTCTCTGTTTCTTTTTGCAAGTTCTTACGTTCAAGATATTCTTTATGTGAAACTTTAAGTCTTTGCATTTTACTGTATGAAATAATTCCCCTTTTGAACCAATCATCTACACGTTCAGAATAAACACGTAATTGTTCTTCTCCTTTTGTAGCGATATAATCATAAGCTGTTTGATTGGTTTTTGTAGAATTACATTTCCTATGAACCAGAACTTTATTAGTCTGTGAATCATCAAATAGCAATGCCTTTGGAACAATATGGTCAACATCGTAAGCATCACCACTTAAAGCTTCACTCAGATTAAATGTTTCCCCACAATAGATACACTGATTATTGACTTGAGCATCTTTCAGATTTTTGCTGAGTGACGGAAAAATGAATTTGTATTTTTGAATATATCGCTTTGTGACAGGCAATCCCAATTCAGCCAATCGTTTACCGATTTCTTCATTAAGTTTTTTATTTTTGGAATTTTGCAAATCAGCATTGTTTCGCTCGTCCTTACTTTGTTTAAGTTCACGGGCAAGTTCAACTCTTATTTCAGAAGGTTTTCCGTATTGTTCAATAATTGCATTGACCACGTTAATCATCTGATTCAATATTTTCTCGACAATAGGTTGTCTCAAACTATTCTTCGGAAGAAGTTCAAGCTTCCCTAAAGTAACCTGCTGTTCCCTTTCATCCTTTGTTAAAGAATTAGAATGATTGTAGCCTGCTAAACTACAAGCTTGAGAATAATCATAACCTTCCATTAGAAAAGGCAGGATTTTCCGCATTGATTTATTTGATTTATTTCCGAATGCTTGTTTATTAAAATCGATTCTGGACAATTGTTCCGCAATTTCATTATCAAAGCCAAACCTTTTGATTAGGGCATTTTTACATTCATCCAAATCCTTTAAAGAATATATTGTATGCCACAACTGATACAAAGGTTCTTGTTCCAAAGAGACATCCAGCTCCAGACCTGCTCTTTCTTCCAATATTTCTCCCGTCTTTTTATCAACCAACATTGAAGTATGATTCGTTGGAATGATTGTAACATCAAAATTTAAAAGCTCATTATCTCCTAAAATATGATGAAGAGTCGAGTAAGTTTCATTACCCTTTATTCCTTTAAGAATCTGCTTATTGACATACACATCACTTTTATTTAATGATAAAATCTCAAGCAATTTTGTAAAGCTTAGGCTTTCATTTTTGAAAAGATAATCCGCCAAAGCTTCTTTCTCTTCTAAATTTGGAATCTTATCTCCCCATTTATATTTGCTTCCCTCTGGATTTTTGACTTTTAATGAAATATTATTGACAACTTCCCAAATTCTACATAGCTGGAATAATGGAGAAGTTTTGGGAGCAACTTTAGGACCTACAAAAACAACTTTATTTTTATTTTTTTCCTTATCAAAAACAGTTTTTTCAAATCCTTCAAACTCACAAATGCTAACTAATCCTTTCTGTGACTTTAGTTTTCTCTGATAATAGATAATTTCATTTCTTAGTTGATTGATAACTTCTTCTGTAAGAAAATCGTGTTTATCTTTTTGCACATTGATAATCGTATCAAATTCCTCAATATATGCCTCGCGTGGATAAACCTCTTCTTTAACTCTGAAATAAGAATCAGTTACACTAGCATTATAAAGTCCATCATAAAAAAACTGTCCAATGGTCTGATTTTTATCTTTTAGTTGAGCATATCGACCTTTGACTGCTTGTACATAATCCGTATCTTTTTTATCTGCATTTGCTTCACTTCTTGCTGATTTGTAGCCACGCTTTTGATTGAGCATATATAAAATACGTCCCAATTGCTCTGCAGAAATACTTTCATTTGGATTAACAGAATCACTTCTAAGCTTCCATAAATCAAGCGTTGGAAGCTTTAATAATTCTTCTGAAGGAAAGATATTGTATTTATTCAAAATTTCCTTTAGATAGCTTTTTTTCAATTGCTTACGGTCATAGCCTTTTCTCTGAGTACGACTTACCGTTCTATTTTGATTCTTAGTAATTGACAAACCTCTTTCAAATTCATCTCTGTCGTTTGGTGACATAGGGATGATTCTTGAACCCATTGCAATAATTCTTATAGGAGTTCCATTGTCATCAATCTTAATCAATGCCCAACCAATTGAGTTCGTACCCAAGTCCAATCCAAGTATATTTTTTACCATAGCTATCTAGTTTATTTGAAATTCCTAAAATTAGACAGAAATTATTTCATATAAATACGGAAATCCGTAAACAGGATAAATAATTAATTTTTACATTTGTATCCGAAAGCAATTCACAATAAGGATTATTCCGTTGTGAAAACATTTAGCACCTCGCCTATCTGCGGGGTATTTTTATTTATAAATGTTTCGTGAATTTGTTTAAAAACAATAGATATTAATGAACAAAACGTTCAAGGCGGGGCAACTCGCCTTTTTTATTTTCAATAATGACCACAAAAAAATCCACTTTCTCAAGTGGATTCTTCATTCTAAAGCACTGTATGCTCGCCCAGATAAAAACTGTTGCTCGCAAAGGTCTGCTTCTCCGTGTTGAGAAATGCCCAAACTTCCACCGATTTCCTGATGCAAAAGTTAGGGAGCGTGACACTAGCCATCAGGTCGGATCGCATCACTATCCCTTCAAAGATTTGAAAATCCTTCAGCTCTTTGCAATAGCACACCAGACTGACCTGATCTGTTACCGAAGCATTGCCTTGCGAGCTGTTGTCTTCCCATTCCAGATCTAAAACTCCACCAGCCTGCGTAGACAGCGTGGCATTTTGGAAACCAGTGAGTTCACCTTTGGTAATCAGCACCTTGTTGTACATCAGTTCAGGAATGCCAGCCACGACCTGAATAGCCTCATTGATGATATAGGAAGTCGCCAGATTGACTCTGGATTTCACCCCACTACCCGACCCAAAATACTGGGATTGGATGGTTTTGAGCGGTTGCAAGAAAGCAACTGCCAGTTTGAACTTTGCCTGCTGAAGAAGCTGTTTCTCTGTAGGTTCTTTTTGCGATGGTTTGGGAAGACTTCGCATGATATCTTTACCACGCCAGTTTGCACCTACTACGGTTCCTACTTTTCCTGAAAATCCGCCAAGGATTCCCTTGTTAAATGTTGCCATAATTATTAATTTTAATTGTTTGACAAGACGAATTTAAAACAGAAAACCACAACCTGCACGCCCCTGACAGGTTTTGACCGCTTCTGACTTGATCTGGCGGGAAATGACTGGTTACTTCCACATTCCTTCGGATCAACTACCCCTTTTCTTCGGGTCTTCTTCGGAAAAAACATTTTTTTTCCGAAGAAGACCCGAAGGAAGTCCGAAGATGATCCGAAGGATTAATTTCTTTTTCTTAGCACAGAGGCGATATCATAATAGATCTTACCTTTCTTTATTTGGTAATCGATTATGCCTTCTTTTCGCCAGCGGTAGAGCGTGCTGTCACTTACATTCAGTTTTTGTTTTGTGTCTGCGGCATCTCTGTAGTCGCTATCATCAGGAGTTGTAGGAATCAGATGACGTTCTTTCAGTACTTCTACCAGTCCTTGGAAAGACTCAATCATAATAATCATCAGATCTTCTAGATTAAAATTATTCTTCTTTTTCATAATCTGTGTTTTTAATGGCATTAAATTAATAAAAATTCCAATATAAAAACGCAGGTAAACAACAAACAATCAACACATTAAATACTAATTAATTATAATAAACTATCATTTACAAATATTTAAAATAATAA
>Ga0157369_10010267_pt1 | contig 10683 bp, 10 predicted proteins | sample C25metaG_FD_113461 | JGI IMG/M metagenome (GOLD analysis project Ga0157369, IMG submission 113461) | Corn rhizosphere microbial communities from Kellogg Biological Station, Michigan, USA - C2-5 metaG | ecosystem: Host-associated > Plants > Roots > Rhizosphere > Soil | place: USA: Michigan...
GGCCGCCCGCACCCGCCTCACCGAGGGATCGCCGGGCACCTCCGGGGGGATGAAGAAGCCGGCCGGGGAGGCGTTCGACGCGATGGACCCGGCGAACGTGGCGCCGTTCGTCGCGTACCTGGCGACCGAGGACTGCCCGATCAAGGGCCGCGTCTTCTTCGTCGCGGGCGGCGGCGTGCACCTGTTCCAGCCGTTCGCGATCGTCGACGCCATCAGCAAGGACGGTCGCTGGACCGTGGAGGAACTGGCCAAGGAGGCAGCCCGCTTCGCCGACGTGCCCTTCCACCTGGGCAACCCATTCTGAGCGCAATACAGTGGCCTTAATTAACTTCCAGTGCGACTTGCTAGGGAGCGACGTGGAGCGGATACCGCTGGTTGACTACCTCGTCCTCGGCGACGACCCGTACCTGGTGGCCCAGGAGTGCACCGGGTGCGGCGCCCGGTACTTCGATCGCCGCACGGCGTGCGCGGGCTGCAGCCAGCGGGAGTTCCGCCCGGTGGAGGTCGCCCGGGCCGGGACCCTGCGGACGTTCACGATCGTGGCGTTCGCGGCGGAGGGGATCCCGGTCCCGTTCGTCGTCGGCGTGGTCGACTGCGACGGCACCAGCGTGCGCGGCAACATCGTCAACGTGGCGCCGGACCCGGAGCACGTGACGCTGGGCATGAAGGTCCGCCTGACCACGGTTCACGTCGGCACTGACGAGTCCGGCGTCGAGGCCGTGGGGTACGGCTTCGAGCCGGCCACCTGAAGGAGAGCGCCATGGCAGAGAACGTGTGGATTCTCGGCATCCACATGACCAGGTTCGGCAAGCACAAGGACAAGGACACCCTTGACCTGGGCGCCGAGGCGGTCTTCGGCGCCCTCCAGGACGCCGGGGTCACCATGAGGGACATCGGGGTGATCGGGGCCGGCAACCTCTTCGGCACCGGGTTCGGCCAGCAGCTGCAAAAGCAGGTCGGGCAGACCGGCATCCCCGTCTACAACGTGGCCAACGCGTGCGCGACCGGCGCGACGGCGCTGCGGGTGGCGATCATGGCGGTCAAGGCCGGCGAGGCCGGCCTGGGGCTGGCGGTGGGCGCGGAGAAGCTGTCCGGCGCCGGGCTGCTGACCGGCAACGTGAGCAGGGCCAGCAAGGCCCACTGGGAGCGCCAGGGCCGTTACGGTGCCGTCGCGGCCCTGGACGGGCGCGTGGGCACCGAGACGATGCCGGGAGTGTTCGCCCAGATCGGCATGGAGTACAACCACCGCTACGGCGGCGCCGACTTCGAGCTGTTCGCGCGGATCTCGGAGAAGAACCACGCGCACTCGACGCTGAACCCCAACGCCACCTACCAGAAGGCCATGTCGCTGGAGCAGATCATGAACGACGTCATGATCGCCTACCCCAACACCCGGCCGATGTGCTCGGCCAACTGCGACGGGGCGGCGGCCGCGGTGGTGGTCGGCGAGGCCAGGCTGCGGACGCTGTCGCTGGAGCAGCAGCGCCGCGCGGTCAAGGTCAGCGCCTCGGTGCTGACCACCGACCCGTGGCAGGAGGCCTGCCAGGTCCTGCCGGACGTGAACACGCTCACGCGGGCGGCGGCGGCGACCGCCTACGAGCAGGCCGGCGTCGGACCCGGCGACCTGGACCTGGTGGAGCTGCACGACTGCTTCGCCACCGCCGAGCTCGTCCACTACGACAACCTGGGCCTGTGCGAGCCGGGCGGGGCGGTGGACTTCTTCAACTCCGGCGCGCCGTGGCGGGACGGGCGGCTGCCGGTGAACGTCTCCGGCGGGCTGCAGTCCAAGGGCCACCCGATCGCCGCCACCGGCATCGCCAACGTCTGGGAGGTCGCCACCCACCTGCGCGGTGAGGCCGGGCCACGGCAGATCGACGGCGCCCGGGTCGGCCTGGCCCACGTGATCGGGCTCGGCTCCGCCTGCGGCGTCCACATCCTGGAGAAGGCGGCCTAGCGGAAGCGGGAACATGGCCACCTTCGACCTGGCGACGGCTGATCCGGGGTGCTCAGCCAGCCCCGGCCTGAGCGTCAGTGCCACCAGAGCGAGAGCGCGTCCAGGTGCCGGGCCATGCGGCGCCGGGCCAGCCCCCGGTCCCCGGACGCGATCGCCTCGACGATGGCCAGGTGAGCGTGCGCGACGGCCTCGGCGGGCGTTAGCGCGGGGAGCGGCTGGATGCCGGGCACGGCCGCGACGTGGCGGGCGTACAGGCTCGTGAGGGTGCGGATCAAGAAGACGAGCACCGGGTTGCCCGCGAGCTCGGCCACGGCAAGGTGAAGCTCGTTGGCGAGCCGGTTAACCTCAGCGGCGGGCGCGTCAGGGCGGACGGACAGCGCTTGCTCGAGGCGCTCTCGTACCCGCGGTTCGCTGGACCGGCTGGCGACCACGTCAACGCACCCGAGCTCCAGCTCCTTGCGGACCAGCAGCAGGTCGGCGGCGGCGGCGCCCCGGTAATCCAGGTACAGCGCCATCGCCTCGACCCCGGCGTCGAGGTCGGGCCGGGCGACGATCAGCCCCCCGTTCGGGCCGCGCCGCATCCACGCGATCGAATGGTGCTCCAGCAGCCGCACCGCCTCCCGGATCGCGGACCGGCTGACGTCATAGCGCGCAACGAGGCCGATTTCTGAGTCGATCACGTCGCCGACCTGCCACCGGCCGCGGACGATGTCGGCGCGGATCTCCTCGGCGATGACCTCCGCGAGCTTGTGGCGGCCTCCCGCCCGATCCGAGGCGCCCACCGGCCGGCGCGTGCCGATCGGCCGCTGGGTGCCAGCGAACCACTGTTGTATCGCTGTCAGGTGAGCGGACATGTCATGCTGGGCGGTCGCGGCGTCCCCGGCTACCACCGCGTCCACCAGTGCGTGGTGCGCGCGGTCCACCTCCTGCGCGGTCGCGTCGCGGTCCGCCCTCGTGGTGCGGCGGACCTTGGCGTAGCGTTCCGTGAGCTGGGCCAGCACCTCAACGAAGAGCTGGAGAACCGGATTTCCGCTGAGCCTGGCCACGGTGACGTGCAGGCCGCCGTAGGCGGCCGGGATTCCTCCTTCGGCGGGCGCCCCGGTCTCTTGCCCGACGGCATCCCGCAGCGCCTTGATGTCCGCTTCCGAGATGTGCTTCGCGGCTTCGGCCGCGGCGAGCGGCTCGAGCAGCGATCGCACCCGCAGCAGGTCGTCCACCGTGGTGCCCGTGTGCTCGAGGTAAACCACGGCCGCGCTCACGGCCGCGGCGGCGTTCGGGGCGATGACCTTCAGGCCGCCGGATCGCCCCCGGCGCATCTGCGCGACCTGGTGGTGCTCGACGAGGCGGACCGCCTCGCGGAAGACCGCCCGGCTAACCCCGTACCGCTCGATCAGCTCCGGCTCCGAGCCGATCATCGAGCCCACCGGCCAGCCTGCGGCGATCACGTCGTCCTCGATCGCGCGGGCGATCCGGGCGGCTAGCTTGACCTTGCGCGGCGGACTGCTGCTCGCCGAGCCTTCCCGGGATGCCGCCCGCGGGGCCGCGGTGCTCGGCATGGCAATCTCCTGTAGTCAGGCAGTGGGCAGGGGGGTCCAAGGCCGGTCGGGCCACCACGGGTAGAAGTCCGGCATGTCGGCGGACACCCGGTCCGGGAAGGTGGCCGCCCGCTTTTCGAGGAAGGCGGTGACGCCCTCGCGCGCGTCGCCGGACGCCCCCCGCTCCTGAATGGCCCGTGAGTCGACCGCGTGCGCGGTCATCGGGTGGTCGGCGCCGAGCATTCGCCACATCATCTGCCGGGTCAGCGCGACCGAGACCGGCGCCGTGTTGTCGGCGATCTCGCGGGCGAGTGCGTAAGCGGCCGGCAACAGGTCAGCTGGCTCGTGCACCGAGCGCACCAGGCCGCCTTCGCGTGCCTCCCGCGCGTCGAAGACGCGGCCGGTGGCTGCCCACTCAAGTGCCCGGCTGATTCCCACTAGGCGGGGAAGGAACCAGCTCGACGCCGCCTCCGGGACGATACCGCGCCGGGCGAACACGAATCCGAACCGTGCCGCGCTCGAGGCCAGGCGGATGTCGGCCGGCAGCGTCATGGTGACGCCGACTCCGACCGCCGGGCCGTTGACCGCGACGATGACCGGCTTGAGCGATTCGAAGATCCGCAGCGAGACCTGGCCGCCCGGGTCCCGGTGGGCGGCGCCGCCACGGTAGGCGAACGTGGTCCCGCCGCCGCCGAGGTCCGCGCCCGCGCAAAATCCCCGGCCGGCGCCCGTCAGCACCACCGCGCGGACCTCGTCGTCCGCGTCGGCGTGGTCAAAGGCGTCGACCAGCTCCTGCGACATCCGGACGGTGAAGGCGTTGAGCCGCTCTGGCCGGTGCAGCGTGATCGTGAGGACGCCGTCGCGGACCTCGTACCGTATCTCCGCATAGGTCATGTGCATGCTCCCATCCAGTTCAGGTCCTTGATGAGGCCGCGCGGCCCGACGTTGTCAGCGGCGCTCCGCATGCACTAAAAAGTATACCTAAATCGTCCGATCGGGTCCGTGCGTCAATTCCAGCGTTCCCAGGACGGGGTCCCGGCGCCTGGTCGCTTTGCCCCGGGGGCGACGGTGCGGGCGAGGATCCCGAGGGTCGCGCGGAGCGCTGATTCGGGGACTACCGGGAACGGCACCCGTGACTTCAGCTTCTCGCTGACCCCCGACCAGTCGTAGTACTGCGTCACCAGAGTTCCTTCCGGGATCGCCTCGAGGCGGTAGCCGTAGACGTGGCCGAACTGCTGGTCGGCGTTCGCTCCCACGCTCCAGGCGATCTCGCGGTCTTGCTCGTAGGTCACGAACAGCACCGTCACGTCGTATTCCTCGAGCTTCACGTCGCGCAGGGCGTCGCGGTCCATGTGGATCACGAAGGTGTCGCCCGCGGCGCTGGCGGGAGAGCCGGTGGCCGCCATGAGCATCCCGGACGCGTCGATGGCGACGTGCCCGCCCGGGTCGCGCAGGACGGCGAATATCGCGGCGGGGTCGGCGGCGATCGCCCGGGAGACCTCAATGCGCTCCACGACGTTCGGGTCAGTCATCGAATCTGGGCCTTTCTGCCGGTCGGCCGGCCGGTCCGGGGCATGTTGTCACCATCATGACCGGTCGACGGCCGTGCCGGGAACCTCCCCCGGAGTTGTCACCCGGGCAGCGCCTCTCCGGGGGCGATGACGGCACGAGACCGTGACTGGCCCGGGCTCGCCGATCTGGGCGAGTGCGAGCTGCCGCATCTGGCCGAGGCGCTCGGCCGTCAGCGCCTGCCGGACCGCCGGCTGCAGCATCTGGCGGACGCCGGCGTAGTCGCCGCCGAGCAGCGCGCCGGCTCGCTCGTCCCATTCCGGGCCCGCTCCGAACCCCATCCCATGAACGCGACCCTATCGCCCTTCCAGGCTTCTCGGCCGATATCAGCGCCGCCAGCCAGCCTGCCTTCCGGTCGCCTCGCGCGAGCCCGGTCGAGGCGACGACATCGACTCCGCGCCGGCCGGCGGTTCGCGGACCGGCCGCATCTGCTGCAGACGATGAATTCCGGGGCCATAGTGCGTCTTAGCTGGTGACCAGGCAGCCTGAGATGGCCGGGGAATACGAACGAAGGAGCAGCAGATGACCGGCAACGAACGTCCGGGTACCCGCATTCTGGGCAACCTGCGATCGGCAGGTGGCAAGGGCGTCGTGCGCATGGAGGATCGCGTGGACGCCGATGTCGCCGAAGTGTGGTCGGCACTCACCGATCCCTCGCGCCTGGCTCGCTGGTACGGCGAGGTCGAGGGCGAGTTGCGCCCCGGCGGTGAGTATCGCGCTCGCCTTCTGGCCAGTGGATGGGAGGGCACAGGGCGCGTGGTGGCCTGCGAGCCGCGGCAGCGGCTGGTGCTGGTGACCAAGCACGTGACGGCTCCGGATGAGGGTGTCATCGAGGTCACGCTGGCCGCCGACGGCGACCTGACCATTGCGGCCTGGGAGGAACGGGGCATGCCCCTGGACCATCTCGCCGCGTACGGGGCGGGTATCCAGGTCCATGTCGAGGACCTCGCCGCCCACCTGGCCGGGCAGGAGCGCTGCGACGCTGAGGCGCGGTTCGGTGAGCTGCTGCCCGCCTATCGGGATCTGGCGGCCGGCGTCGGGTTGCCCTAGCTGTCTTTCCCGGTGGCCCGGCCCCTTCCGCCTGCACGATCAACGCCGCAGGTGGATCTGCAGGTCATCGGCTTATGCGCCGATGACCTGCAGCCTGCACAGTGGGGTTAGGTGAGTTCGAGGAGGGGGAAGGCGCGGTGGCGGCGGGGCGGGGTGAGGAAGTTCTGCCGCCGGGTGGCGGTGATGAACCGTTCCAGGCCATTGTCGTCGGGGTCGACGTTGAACGTCTTCTGCAGGTCCTGGGCGGCCATCGCGATGCGCATGCGGGCGAATAGGTCGGCGGTCGGCACGAACATCATGAACTGGAGCTTGAACTGCTGGCTGCCGGGCGCGAAGGTTCCCTGGCCGGGGAACAGCTGGAAGGCGGGGACGTCCATGGCGTCCAGGCCGGGGCCGTCATTGCGGATGTGCAGCGGGGTGCCGTCGGCGGCGCGGGAGACGATCTGGAGGGCGGCTTCGTGGCCGATGCGGCCCAGGCCGGTGAAGGTGGCATCCAGCGACTGATTGCCGGGGCCGAATGTGCCGGCGCTGTCGCGGGCGCCGCGCATCGCGGAGTCGGTGCCCTGGAAAACGTTGTTGACATGGGCGGGGCCGCCGCCGTTGGTGAACTGGTCGGCGTTCCCCTCGGCGGGCAGGCCATGGGGGGTGCCGGTCTGGTTGCTGCGGAACATGTACTGGATTCGTTCCTGGTACGACTCGCCGTCGGGGTGGCGGGAGTCCTGGTTATCGGTGGCGTAGAACTGGTACAGGTCCTCGATGTTGTGGGAGAAGTGGGCGATGGAGCCGTTGTCGAAGTAGTCGCCGGGGTTGGCGTCGCTGAGCTTGGCCGTGGAGTTGCCGACGAACGTGACGATCTGCGCCGGCCCGGCGGAATCGACCATCTGGTCGGTGAAGCCCATGGCCATTGGCGAGTCCGGGTTCATGCGGGGGGCGAACTCGAAGCCGAACTGGTTGGCCATCTTGCGCGGCAGGCCGGGCTGGACGAACTGGATCCGCTGGGTCTGGTAGCTGAACAGCCCGTTGAAGTTGGGCGAGGGCACCCCCTTGCCGTTGAGGTTGTTGCTGCCCTGCAGCCACAGCGGGATGGCGGCCAGGTTGGTCATCGAGTCGCTGCGGAAGTGCAGGAGCAGGTCGTTGTTCTCGATGACGACATTGACGTTGAACCGGTCCTTGGTGACGCCCGGGATCGGCGCGTTCGGGCCGCCCACCAACCCGCCGACCACGTCGGTGGGCATGGGGAACGCCTCTTCCAGGACGAACCGGCTGGTGTTGGAGGACAGGTGCGGCATGTGCGCGTTGACCAGCGACTGGGACAGCCGCCGGAAGTAGGGCAGGCCGTAGGACACCGATGCGATAAACAGGCCGGACGGGCTGGCCGGGTAGCTGGCCTCGATCTGATTGAGGGCGTTGGCCAGCGTGGCCTGATCGGCCCTGGTCGGGGTACGGGTCAGCTTGATCGGCAGGAACAGCGAGAAGACCGGGCCGAACTGGACCTGCACGTTGCCGGCCCCGTCGTTGACGATCTGCGCCGGGTTGATGAACTGGCCGATGTCGAACTGGATGTCCGAGAAGGTGGTGGCTGTGGTGGCGGCCCGCGCGGGCTTCACCGCTAGTTGCTCCAGCACGGCGGCCTGGGAGAGGAAGAGGGCGGTCAGGGCGCCTTTCTTCAGCACCGATCGCCGGCTCATTGCGATGGCCCTCAGTTCTTCCATGTCCATGTCCTAAATTCCCTTCGAGAGCGGATGACGCGAGACGGTCGACTCGCGCGTGGCGGCGCCAAGGACCATGAGAGGCCCCGGCGAGCGCCTGAGAACCGGCATGCCAACGCGGAATGCTAGAAGTCTGAAAACGTAAAGGAGGGGGAGCTGTTAGAAATTAGATCTTTTCCCGGCTCCGCCACAAGACCGGACGGCATGACCATTTTGTAATAATCGCCGCCCATCATGGCGGCAGCGGGCGGCGAAAGTTTTCCGCGCCCCTGACCTCGAATTACGCTCCGGTGATACAAGCTCACCAGCCATGCCCGTGATCTTCGCCAGCGCCCTGCCGGGTCCTGCACCTGAAAATTTCCGGGAGTAAGCTGAACCATTCGCGCATGTCTTCGGTGCCGCGTTGACCACAGGTCCGCGCTTGACGCTGCCAACGGCGGGCTGTGACCGGGGCGCACCGCATCCGTCCGTTAGTACCATGCGAGACCGCGCATACGCTTGCCCTTGCTGCGGCCGGGATGTCGGCGCGGGGGCAGGGTTCGTGATTGGCGGTGCGGGATGGACCACGATGGGGCTGCGGTGGGCGAGGTGGCCGCTAACCGTGAGCTGTGGACCCGGGCCAATCGTGAGTACGACGATGATCACGCCCGCCGTGCGTGGGCTGCGGAGCGCATCACGTGGGGGATCTTCAACGTGCCCGAGGAGGACCTGGGCCACGGCGAGTGGATCACGATCCTGTGCGCCAGCGGCTTCACCATCGACGGCCTCCGCGAGGTCTACGCCCCGCCAGACGCCCCCGATCACCCCTACTACCAGCTCGCCACCACCGAGTGGGCACGCCAGTGGCCCGTCGAGGAAATATGGACGGCGCACCTCACCCAGTGATCAGGTCCGGGCCGTCCGCCCCGCGTGTCGAGGGTGGCCGCCCGGCACCGACTAGCTGGTGACGGGCGGCCGCCGGGGCCGCCCCTCACCACCAGGAGCAGGGATGAGCAAGGTCACCGCCCAGATGTCGGTTTCGCTCGACGGCTACTACGCCGGGCCACGAAGCCTGGCCGGCCCGCATGACATGGCCGCCTGGCTAGAAGGCGAGGGACCCGGGTTCTTCCGGGTCACCCGCTGGGTCACCGACGCCATGGCCTGGCGGGAGCGGCAGGGCTACGCTGGCGGCGAGCGATCAGTCAACTCACAGGTCATCGACGAGACGTTCGCCGCCGCCGGCGCCTACGTCATGGGCCGGCGCATGTTCGACGGCGGCGAGATCCCGTGGGGCGAGGCGCCGCCGTTCCGGGCGCCCGTGTTCGTGGTCACCCACCGCGACCGGGAGATCCTCGAACGCCAGGGCGGGACGTCCTTCACGTTCGTGACCGGCGGGATCGAGCGGGCCGTCGCACTGGCCAAGGACGCCGCCGGCGGCAAGGACGTCGCCGTCGCCGGAGGGGGCACGCTGCTGCGCCGGGTCCTGGCGGCCGGGCTGCTGGATGAGCTCGAGCTGCACGTCGTCCCGGTGCTGCTCGGCGACGGCATGCGGCTGTTCGACGCCGATCTCGGGCTGGACGTCCGCGAGGGCATCGAGCTCACGCCGGCCCGCGTGGTCCAGACGCCCGAGGTGACCCACATCCGCTACGCGATCGGCTCCCGGGCCAAGCTCGAACTCGACGACCGCGGAGCCGGCGGCTGAGCGGGACGGGGGGAGCTGACGCCGCCTACGGCTCGTGCAGGAACGCGCCCTGCCGGCGGAGTTCCTCGCGGAGCTCCCTGACGTCGAGTGCGCGGGGTGCGAGGCCCGCGCGGGCCGCGAGGCCGGCTGCGGTTCCTGCCGCCTGCCCGGTCATCCAGCACTGCGGGATCTCGCGCATGAAGGCCTGGGTGGCGGCGTCGCTTGCCACGTGGCGGCCGCCGACGACCACGCCGTCGAGCCGTTCCGGCACCAGGGCGCGGTACGGCACCGAGATTGTCGGGAACTGCTGCGACGGGGAAGGGGAGACGCCCACCTCGTCGGGGTGGCGTACCCCTGCCTTCCAGTCCTCGGACGTCATCGGGTGCAAGCCCGCCAGCCGGCGGGTCATCCGGATGCCGATCTGGGGTGCGGCCAGCATGATCCACGCGTTCTCGAAGCCGGGGGCTTCCCTGCGGAAGAAGTCCAGGTGGGCGACCATGCGGCGGCGGGACTCGAGCTCGACCGTGCTGAGGTGCTCGACGTCGAGTCCGCTGTAGCCGGACAGGCGGGGGCCCATGAACACCACGACGTCGTCGCGCCAGCCGACATGCGGGGTGTCCACGAAGCCGAGGAGCTCGCGGCCCCGGTTCATCAGGGCGTGGTGGGCCGCCGGGTTGCCGCGCTTGAACGCCAGCCACTTCCCCATGTCGACGCCCGTCCAGGTGAAGGCGGTGTTGATGGTGTGCTGGACGTTGCCGCCGGTGCCGTCCTTCTTGGCGTCGGTGACGAACGCGCCGCCGGCCTGCGCGATGACGTCCAGGTCGCCGGTGGCGTCCACGACGACCTTGGCCAGGATCGCCCGGCGCCCCTGCTTGCTCTCGAAGATCGCACCGCGCACGGTGCCCTCGTCGTTGATCGCGGCGACCACCCAGGAGTGCAGCAGCACGCGCACTCCCTCGCCGACGAGGAGTTCGTGGGACGTGATCTTGAGCCACTCCGGGTCGATCATCGGCGAGCGGCAGACGGTCTCCCGGAACGCGGACAGACGCTCGCGCCAGTACGCCACCTGCTCGGGGTCGGTTGAGCCCCACAGCTCGGGGCCGGGCCCGGCCAGGGCCCCCTTGGGGAGCCGGTCCAGCAACTCGGCCCCGATGCCGGCGATGACCGGGGTGCCTTCCCAGTCAGTCATCCGGTCGATCCAGATCA
>Ga0157369_10010268_pt1 | contig 10683 bp, 7 predicted proteins | sample C25metaG_FD_113461 | JGI IMG/M metagenome (GOLD analysis project Ga0157369, IMG submission 113461) | Corn rhizosphere microbial communities from Kellogg Biological Station, Michigan, USA - C2-5 metaG | ecosystem: Host-associated > Plants > Roots > Rhizosphere > Soil | place: USA: Michigan...
CAGGGCGCCCTCTGGCTGCCCGCGAACTACGAGCCCGGCAAGAAGTACCCGATGCTCGTCTACATCTACGAGAAGCTCACGCAGTCCACGTACAGCTATCCGCAGCCCGCGTACAACGGCTCGAACATCGCGCATTACACCAGCAACGGCTACGCGGTGCTCTATCCCGACATCGTGTACAAGGTGAACGACCCCGGCCGTTCCGCCGTGGCGTGCGTCGTTCCCGCGGTCAAGGCCGCGATCGCGACCGGCATCGTGAATGCCGAAAAGGTCGGCATCCACGGCCACTCCTGGGGCGGCTATCAGACGGCATTCCTCGTCACCCAGACGGACGTCTTCCACGCCGCCGTGGCGGGCGCGCCGTTGACGGACCTCGTCAGCATGTACAGCCTGCTCTATCGCAATTCCGGCAGCACCAACCAGCCGATCTTCGAGAGCAGCCAGGGCCGCTTCACCGCCGGTTATTTTGATAACCAGGAAGCGTACCTGCGCAACTCGCCGGTCTACTTCGCCAAGAACGTGAAGACGCCGCTGATGATCCTGCACAACGACAAGGACGGCGCGGTCGATCAGACACAGGGCATCGAGTATTACAACACTCTCCGCCGCCTCAACAAGCCCGTGATCATGCTCGAGTACAAGGGCGAAAATCACGGCCTCCGCAAACCCGAGAACCTGAAGGACTACACCGTCCGCATGCGCGAGTTCTTCGACCATTACCTGATGGACAAGCCCGCGCCCAAGTGGATGACCGACGGCGTGCCGCTGCTCAAGATGAAGGACTACATCGAGGAGCGCACGAAGGAAATCAACCAGCCCGAGAAGCCGGCCACGGGGTCCGCTGCGCCCGCACACTAGATACACTGTTACCGATGACGAACCGCCGGGGCTTCGTGCAGTCGGTAAGCGGACTGGCCGCCGCAGCCGCACAGTCCACCGCACAGACAACCGCCGCGGAGCCGGATCGCGCCTACTGGCTCCGCATCCTCCAGAAGGTCGCCGACCCCGTCCTGCGGCACCTCGCCGCCGGCACGCTCCGCCGGAGCATGCCCGTCGAATGCGTCACCGGCAACCCTACCGACCGCGCCAGGTACACGCACCTCGAGGCCATCGGACGCCTCCTCGCCGGCATCGCCCCGTGGCTCGAAGCCGACCTCGACCCCGGCCCCGAGCGCGATCTCCAACAGCATTATCGCGACCTCGCCCGCGCCGCCATCGCCCAAGGCGCCGACCCCAAGTCGCCCGACCATCTCAACTTTCACGAAGGCGCCCAGCCCGTCGTCGACTGCGGCTTCCTCGCCCAGGCCATCCTCCGCGCCCCGACCCAACTCTGGAAAAGGCTCGACCCCGCCGCACAGCGCAACCTCGCCGCCGGGCTTGTCTCCTCGCGCGCCATCACCCCCGGCTTCAATAACTGGCTGCTCTTCTCCGCAACGGTCGAAGCCGCCCTCTCCGCCATGGGCGAGCCCTGGGACGCCATGCGCGTCGACTACGCCGTCCGCGAGCACCAGCAGTGGTACGTCGGCGACGGTCTCTACGGCGACGGCCCCCAGTTCCACTTCGATTACTACAACAGCTTCGTCATCCAACCGATGCTCGTCGACACCCTCGCCGCCGTGCCCGCCAAGACCTGGGACCGCATCAAGCCCGACGTCGCGGCCCGCGCCAAACGCTACGCCGCGATCCAGGAGCGCCTCATCGCGCCGGATGGCTCCTACCCCGCCGTCGGACGCTCGATCGCCTACCGCTGCGGAGCCTTCCAGGTGCTCGCCCAGCAGGCCCTCCTCGGCAACATGCCGAAAGCCCGCGCCGCCCTCACCGCCGCCATCCACCGCACCCTCGACGCGCCCGGCACTTTCGACCGCGACGGCTGGCTCACCGTCGGACTCTGCGGCCATCAGCCCCACCTCGGCGAAAGCTACATCTCCACCGGCAGTCTCTATCTCTGCTCCGCCGCCCTGCTGCCCCTCGGCCTCAAGCCCTCCGACCCCTTCTGGACCGCCCCCGCCGAGGAGTGGACCGCCCGCCGGCTCTGGCGCGGCGACGATGCAGCCGCCGACCACGCGCTCTGATCGCGAGGCCCCGTACAATAGAAAAGTGGAGAAGTACTTCGTCCAGAATTTCGGCTGCCGCGCGACCCAGGCCGACGGCGCCGCGCTCGAGTCCCTGCTCGCCGCCAAGGGCTTCCAAGCCTCCGAGGACCGCGCCGCCGCTGACCTTGTCGTCCTCAACACCTGCACCGTGACCTCGTCCGCAGACGAAGACGTTCGCCACACCATCCGCCGCGTCCATCGCGAAAACCCCGCCGCCCGCATCCTCGTGACCGGCTGTTACGCCCAGCGAGCCCCAGAAGAACTTGCGGCCCTTCCCGGCGTCGAATGGGTAGTCGGCAACTCGCATAAAACGCAGATCGCCAACCTCGTCACTCTCGCACCCGCCCCCGAGCCGACGCCATACCACGGCAACATTCACGTCGGCGACATCTTCGCCCAGCACGACTTCCTCTCCGCCCCGGTGGAGGACGCCGCCGGCGACCGCACCCGCCCCAATTTGAAGATCCAGGACGGTTGCAACAATCGGTGCTCCTTTTGCATCATCCCGTTTGTCCGCGGACGCAGCCGCAGCGCCCCCGCCGGGCAGGTGGTGGATCAGGTCCGAGCCCTTGCGGCCCGGTACCGCGAAGTCGTCCTCAGCGGCATCAATCTCGGACGCTGGGGCCGTGAGCCCGGCAGCCGCCTGCGCCTCGCCGACCTCGTCCGCCTCCTCCTCGCCGAGACCCCCATCGAACGCCTCCGGCTCAGCTCCGTCGAGCCCATGGATTTCTCCGACGATCTCCTCAACCTCATGGCCGATTCGCCGCGTATCGCCAAACACGTCCACGCGCCACTGCAGAGCGGCTCCGACCGCATCCTCCGCCGGATGTATCGCAAGTACCGCCCCCGCCACTACGCCGACCGCGTCCTGAAAGCCCGCCGCCTCATGCCGGACGCGGCCATCGGCGCCGACGTAATGGTCGGCTTCCCCGGCGAGACCGACGCCGACTTCGAAGAGAGCCGCCGCTTCATCGAGAGTCTGCCCTTCACCTACCTCCACGTGTTCACCTACTCCGAGCGCCCCGGCACTCCAGCCGCCGGACACCCCGACTCCGTCCCCATGCCCGTCCGCAAGGACCGCAATCGCATCCTCCGCGACCTCGCCGCCGCGAAGAACCGGGACTTCCGCATGCGGATGATCGGCCGCACCCTCTCCGCGGTCACCCTGCACGAGTCCCAAACAGCGTTGACGGACAATTACCTGAAAATCCGGTTAGCCACCGCACACGAGGCGAACTGTCTAGTACCAGTATTCATCACAGATGCTGCTGACGAGACCCTTTGCGGTCGCGTACAGTAGTACTGGTGGCGTCTACGCGCGATCTTTCTCTGGGGACCAAGGGTTTGCTGGTCGTGATGATCCCCCTCACGGCTCTGCTCGCCGCGATGGTCGTTTTCTTCCAGTTCTCCCGGCAGACCGCCGCCGCCGAACGCACCGTCGAGCGCACCTTCGAAATGCGGAGCACCGTGCGCCGCCTCATGACCGGCATGATCAATGCCGAGACCGGCATTCGGGGTTACCTCCTGACGCGCCGCGACAATTTCCTCGAGCCGTACCGGACCGCCGTAAAAGAACTGCCTGAGATCCGCGACGATCTCCGCCGCTCCATCGATGTCGACAGCGAAGCCGCCCGCATGGCCAGGGTCGACGCCCTGACCTCCACGGTCCTGGCCGCCATGGACCGCAGCCGCCGCCTCGTCGCGGCTGGGAACCCCGGCGAAGCCCTCGCCGAGATCGAACGCGACAAGACGTTTACGGACGCGCTCCGCTCCGAGCTCGACGCCATGACCGCCGACGCGCAACGGCTGATCGCGACCCGTTCCGCCGCCGCGCGCCAGGCCGAACGGCGGACTAGCGCCGCCATCTTCGCCGGCGGCGCTCTCGGCCTCATCGGCGGACTCGTCGCCATCTTCCTCTTCACCACGCGCATCGCCGCCCGCGTCCGCCACCTCGAGCATGACGCCCGCGAAGTGGCCGCCGGCCGCCTGATCACCCACGCCGTCCAAGGCGATGACGAGATCGCCGTTCTCGAACGCGCCCTTCAGGAAACGTCCGAGCTCCTGCACAGGCGCGCCGAAGAACTCGCCAAAGCCCATGCCGAGCTCGAATCCCGCGTCGCCTCGCGCACGGCCGACCTCCAGGCCTCCAATGAGGTCCGCAACGCGCTCATTCAATCTTCACCGCTCGCCATCTGGGCGGTCGACCTCGAGGGGAATCTCATCTTCTGGAACCCCGCGGCCGAGCGCATCTTCGGTTGGACCGCGGCCGAGGTGATCGGCCGCCCCGTCCCCGTGATCCGCGATGAGGACCGCGACGACTACCACGAATGGCTCCGCCGTTTCGCGGCCGGCAAATCCATCTCCGGCATCGAACGCAAGCGCCGCCGCAAAAACGGTGAGGAGGTCGAGGTCATGATCTGGAGCGCCCCCCTGCGCGACGCCGAGGGCAGCATTCGGGGCGCCATCGCCATCGATAGCGACATCTCCCAACAGAAGCTCCTCGAGGAACAGTTCCGCCAATCGCAAAAACTCGAAGCCGTCGGACGCCTCGCCGGCGGCGTCGCGCATGATTTCAATAACCTGCTGACCGTCATCCACGGCTATGCCGACATGGTCGCGGTCGAGGGCGAAGACCAGCCGCACCTCGTCGAGTATGCCCATGAAATCGAGTACGCCGCCAGCCGCGCTACCGGACTGACGACCCAGCTGCTCGCCTTTAGCCGCCGCCAGATCAGCCAGCCGAAAGTCCTCGACCTCAACGAGATCGTCGGCCATTCGGTCAAGCTTCTCCGCCGCGTCATCGGCGAAGACATCGAGGTCACAACGAGCCTCGATCCGGCGCTCGGCCGCGTCAAGGCCGACCCACTCCACATCGACCAGGTCCTGATGAACCTCGTCGTCAATGCCCGCGACGCCATGCCCAACGGCGGACGCATCACCATCGAGACCCGCAACCAGCAGCTCGACGCCGATTACGTCGGCCGTCACCTCGGCGTCGAACCCGGCGCCTACTGCCTGCTCGCCGTCAGCGACACCGGCTCCGGCATGAGCGCCGAAACCCGCTCCCGTCTCTTCGAGCCATTCTTCACCACCAAGGAAGCGGGAAGAGGCACCGGACTCGGCCTGTCGATCGTGTACGGCATCGTCAAGCAGAACCGCGGCGAGGTCATCGTCTACAGCGAACCGGGCAAGGGCACCACGTTCAAGATCTACCTGCCGATGGTGGCCGCGGCTGCCGAGATCGAGACGCCCGGCGCCCGCGTTCTCGCCGCCGGACGCGGTGAGACCATTCTGGTTTGCGAGGACGAGGAGCACATCCGCGAACTGGTGAACCGCATGCTGGAACGCCAGGGTTATCGCGTCATGGTCGCCGAGACTCCCGAGGAGGCGCTCCGCATCGCGCGCGACACCGCCGATCCGATCGATATTCTGCTCACGGATATCGTGATGCCGCGCATGAACGGCTTCGATCTCGCCCGCGAAGCCGCCACCGTCCGCCCCGGCCTGAAAACGATCTTCATGTCCGGGTACGCCGACTCGCACATCTCGGGAGGCCTGCAGTTGGAGGAATCCACGCCCTTCGTGCAGAAGCCCTTCACCGCCGCCGCGCTCGCGCGCACCGTCCGTGACGTTCTCGACGGCGGCGGCGCCGCTACATCTCCCGCCGGCCTTCCATAGCTTTGGAGATCGTAACTTCGTCCGCGAACTCCAGGTCGCTGCCCACCGGAATTCCCATCCCGATGCGCGTCACCTTGACCCCGAGCGGCTTGAGCAGCCGCGCCAGGTATACCGCCGTGGCCTCGCCCTCCACCGTCGGATTCGTCGCGACGATCACTTCCTCGATCTCGCCTGCGCCGATCCGCTCCACCAGCCCTTTGATCTTCAGGGACTCCGGCCCGATCCCTCGCAGCGGCGATAGCGCCCCGTGCAGCACGTGATACCGCCCGTTGAACCCGCGTGTGGTCTCGATCCCGATGATGTTGTGCGGCTCCTCCACCACGCACACCACGCGATTGTCGCGATTGGGGTCGCTGCAATACGAGCACTCCGCCGCGTCCGTGATGTTATTGCAGTTCCGGCAAAGCCCCAGCTTGTCCTTGACGTCGAGAATCGCCTGCGCCAGGTGCTCCGCGTCCTCGCGTTTCGCGCGGAGGACGTGGAACGCCATGCGCTGCGCCGATTTTTGGCCGATGCCCGGAAGTCGCTTGAACTCCGCGATCAGCCGCGAAAGCGGTTCGGCTAAATCGGCCATCGATTAGAACATGCCGGGGGGCAGTCCCATGCCGCCCAGCATGCCGCCCATCTTCTGTTTGATCTGGTCCTCGACGTTCTTATGCGCCTCGCTGACCGCCGCCAGGATCATGTCTTGCAGCATCTCCACATCGCCCGCCGCCTCAGGGTCGATCTTCACCGAGAGCAGGTTCTTCTGACCGTCCATCTGCACGGTCACCATGCCGCCGCCGGCCGTGGCGTCCACCTTGATGAGGGCGATCTCCTCCTGCATCTTCTGCTGCATGCGCTGCGCCTGCTGCATCATCTGCTGCATGTTGCCGGGTAGTTTCACGGTCTCTACTCCTTCAGGTTTCGAACTTTTCGGATCTCGCCGCCGAAGACATCACGGAAGCGCTGCACTTCGGGATTGGACAGCGCGCGGCTCGTCGCCTCAGCGTCGTCATTGGAACTCTTAGCCGGAGCCGCCGAGAGCGGGGAGGACTGCGGCCCCGCGTCGCCCACCGTCACCTTGATGCGGTACGGCTTCGACCCCATCTGCTTCAGAGCCTTGTTCAGATCGTCCGGACGCAGCGCCAGCTTATACGCGGCGCTCGTCACGAACTGCAATTCGCCGTTCGTCTCCACCACGCGCGAATTCTCCACCGCGTCCGCCGTGAACGGCATATTCATTTCCATCAGCGCCGCATGCAGACGCTGCCGCCAGTCCCCCGTCTCCATCGGCGGGGCCGCAGCCACAACCGCCGGCGGTGGCGGAGCCTGGGCAGCCGCCTTCTTCGCCGCGTCCAGTTCGAACGGCGAGGGCCCGCGCGGAGCCGGAGCCGGAGGCGCCGCCGGACGCGGCGGCGGAGGCGCACCCGGCGCCTGTGATGGTGGGCGCGGCCCACTCGGAGCCGGAGCCTTCATGCCCGCCAGCGCCTGCTCGATCGGCAGCAGCCGTCCCGCATGCACCAGCCGCACCAGCCCGATCTCCAAATGAAAGCGCGGCTGCAGCGAGTACTGCAAATCCTTGAATAGATCGAGCGACAGTTGCAGATACCGCGTCAAATCCTCTTCCGAGAATTTCGCCGCGATCTCCGCCATCTTCTCCCGCTGCGCCGCCGACGCCGCGATCAGCCGCGTTTCCGACCCGGCGATCCGCGCCACCAGCAAATTCCGGAAGTATCGCGACAGCTCCCGGCTGAAATGCTGCAGGTTCTGTCCGTTCCGCTCGAGTTCATCCACGACTTCGAGCATCCGCCGCGACTCGCCATCCGCCAGCGCCTGCGAGACTTTCTCCAGAGACTCCAGAGAGAACGCGCCCAGCAGCGCCCGCACCTCCGGCGCATGCAGCTTGGCCCCGCAGCACGCAATCGCCTGGTCCAGCGCGGAGAGCGAATCGCGCACCGACCCCTCGCCCGCCGCGGCCAGAATCGCCAGCGCCTCCGGGTCGGCCTCGATGCCTTCCTGCTCGCAGATCCATAGCATCCGCGCCGTCAAATCTTCGAAATCCACCGATCGGAAGCTGAAGTGCTGGCAGCGCGACGCGATCGTCGCCGGAATCTTGTGCGACTCCGTCGTGCACAACACGAACACCGCCCATGGCGGCGGCTCCTCGATCGTCTTCAGCAGCGCGTTGAAGGCTTCGTTCGTGATCTGATGCGCTTCGTCGACGATGAAGATCTTGTACCGGTCGCGCTGCGGCTGGTAGCGGACGTTCTCCCGCAGTTCGCGCATTTCATTGATGCCGCGATTGGACGCCGCGTCGATCTCGATGACGTCCGGCGCCCCGCCCGCCGTAATCTCTTTACAGCTCGCGCATTCGCCGCACGGATTCACCGTCGGCCCCTGCACGCAATTCAAGCAGCGCGCCAGAATCCGCGCGATGGTGGTCTTCCCCGTCCCGCGCTGCCCCGAAAAAATATACCCATGCGCAATCCGGCCCTGCGTGATCGCATTTTCCAGGGTATTTTTGACGTGCTCCTGATTGACCACGTCGTGAAACGATTGCGGCCGGTATTTTCTGGCGATGACCTGGTACATGGAGGGATGATCCGGATTTACCGGACAATATGCCAGGCCCCGGGTAATCCGCGGCACACGAACCGCACCGCTACCGTTGCTTCCTTCCGGACCTGGCGGGGTTTGCAGCCGCCCGTTGCACGGAGCCCGAGACCTGACAAGTCTTTATCCTAGCATGAGCGTCCGGCGCCGCTCCGTTGTAGAGTATCGACATGCCGGATTTGCCCTTCGAAGACGAGGCCATCGAACTCGACGAGGAAACCTTGGCCGCAATCGACCGGGGCATCGAAGATTGCGATAACGGCCGCTGGGTCACTTTCGAATGCGCCCGAAAGATTTCCAAGTACCCCTCTCAACAACCCCGCTAGTCGCCTTGACGAGATCCTCGCCTGGATCCGTGTTTATCCGTGTCCATCCGTGGCTCTAAAGAGACGCCCAAAGTCCGCAGATAATCCAATTCTTATTCGTGTTCATTCGTGTTCATTCGTGGCCCAACCCTTCCCGCCTTTCAGAAATTGAACTGATCGATATTCCCCTTATTAAAGATCACCGGCTTCCCCAGCACCACCTGATCTCCCTGAATTTCGATCTTCCCCAACGCCCCCGCCTCCAGCGACGTCGCGCCTTTCACCAGCTTTCCCTCCGCCAGCATCGCCGACGTCCACACCGTCAAATACCCCAGGTTGTGCGTGTTCCACAGCACCACCGCCTGCGTCACCCCATCATGCACGTACTTCTTGTTCAAGTTCGGCAGCGACAGCCCGATCACCTTCACCACGCCCGATTTCCCGGCCTGTAGCACCGCTTCCCCAGCCGCCGGGACCGCCGGCGCCGAGATCGCCATCACCAGCCCCAAATCCGGGTACACCTTCATCGCCGTCTGCGTCTCCGCGAACGCTTTATCCCGATCGTCGTCGCTCGGCCGGACGGCAAGCAGCTTCAAATCGGGATACTTCTCCGCCAGCCGCTTCTTGATGTTGTCGATCCACAGGTTCTGATTCGCCGCGCTCAGCGCCCCCGTGATAATCACGAACTGGCCTTTCCCTCCGAGCAACCGCGCCGCCTCATCGGTCAGGGTGTACCCGATCCCTTCCGGCGTCGCCTGATTGATGAAGAAGTCGCGCGCATCCGGCTGCGCGTCCGCGTCCCACGTGACCACCTTGATCCCGCGCTCCCGCGCCTTCCGCAGCACCGTCGAGATCCCCGGCGCATTCTCCACCGCCACCGCAATCGCGTCGACCTTCCGCGTGATCCAGCTCTCCACCACTTCGTTCTGCTTCGCCGGATCGAGCCCCGTCGGCCCGTCCCAAATCAAGTCGACGCCCAGCTCCTTCGCCGCGTCCTCCGCGCCGGACCGGCAGCTCACGAAGTATGGATCGCCCTTCGCCTTCGGCATCATGGCGATCACCACGCGGTGTCCATTGCCGCCCGCCGGCGCCGCCGCGCCGCCGCCCGCCTCCGGCCGCGCCAGCGACCGCACCAGCCAGACATTCGTCCCGGCTACAATCCCCGAGCCGGCCAGGATCACCGCGCACAGCACGGCCAACTGCGTATTCCGCATCTCCGACCCTTCCTCCGCCGCTTCCGCGCCCCGCGCCCGCATCCGCCCGAGCGCGATCGCCGCGATCAACACCACGCCGGTCAGGACTCCCGTCATCTCCGACGGCAGCGCCGCCAGGCGCAACCCGTTCTGCAAAACCGAGATCGAAAACAGCCCCAGCACCGTGCCCCAGATCGTGCCGCGCCCGCCGAACACCGACGTCCCGCCGAGCACCACCGCCGTGATCGCCGCCAGCTCGTACCCGGTCCCCGCGTCCGACTTCGCCTGCCCCAGGTGCGCAACGTAAATGATCGCCGCGACGCTCGCAACTACGCCCGAGAGCACGTACACCAGCGCGATCCGCCGCCGCACCGGAATTCCCGCATAGCGCGCCCCGGCCCCGCTGAACCCGATCGCGTACAACGTCCGGCCGACTGCCGACCTGTGCATCAGCACCCAATACCCCGCCAGCGCCACCAGGAAAATCGGCAACTGCACCGGGATCACCCCGCCGATGTAGCCCTGCCCCAGCATCAGGAAGCTGTGCGGAAACCCGCTGTAATTCACCGCGCCGTGCGTGATGCCCTCCGCGATTCCGCGGAACATCGAGTACGTCCCGAGCGTCACGATGATCGGCGGGATCTCCAGCCGCGTGATCAGCGCCGCATTCAGCGCCCCGCCCGCGAGCCCCAACACGATCGCGATCCCCGCAGCCGCGCCGATCGGCAGGCCGCCATCGCGCCACGCCGCCCCGAACACCACCGCCGCGAGGCCCATCATCGACCCCACGGAGAGGTCGATCCCGCCCGTCAGAATGAC